>Ga0209027_1000756_pt1 | contig 11905 bp, 7 predicted proteins | sample GraSoi013_1_20cm_3_FD_185821 | JGI IMG/M metagenome (GOLD analysis project Ga0209027, IMG submission 185821) | Grasslands soil microbial communities from the Angelo Coastal Reserve, California, USA - Sample 09_27_2013_1_20cm (SPAdes) (version 2) | ecosystem: Environmental > Terrestrial > Soil >...
CGCTTCACGGTTGAATTGCCGAGCGCGGCTGTGCCTCTGCTTGTCTCAGACCTGCCAACTTTTCTTTACTGGCACGACGAGGCGCGCTTCACGCAGGAAACTTTCAAGCGACTGAGCCACGAAGCCAGCCGCGTTGTGATTGACTCCGCTATGTTCGGCAAGCCGCACGAGAATATGCTGGCGCTGGCCGCGTTCATGGAAAAAGATTTGGACGAGGGCGCGGCTGTGAGCGATCTGAACTGGGCGCGCCTCACAGCATGGCGTGCGCTCCTTGCAGGCTTTTTCGATGCGCCGGAGAGTCGCGCGCATCTTGAGCGAATAACAGGCGTGCTGGTCGAATATGTCGCGCACGAAAGCGCGCAGGAAGAGATTGCGCCGCAGGCGTTGATGATTGTGGGCTGGCTCGCAAGCCGTCTTGGCTGGCGCGCTAGCGATGGGAAGATTGAAGACGTTGACGCTGTGACGAAAAGAGTTTCTATCACAAAAGATGGCAGAGTGATTGCGGTCGAGTTAAAGCAGGTCGAGCGGCCAGAGATGCGGCGCGGGCGTCTTGCGCGCGTTCGGCTTGAGACGACCGATGACACACGCGCGAGCTTTGAAGTTCTAAGGAGCGAAGACGGTGTTTATCTTGAGACGTGCGCGCGTGAGCGTGAGGAGTCGCGCGGCGAGCGCGTGTTCAAGGTGAGGAACAGGAGCACTGGAAATTTATTGGGGCGCGAGCTTGAGATTCCTTCGCAAGATAGAATCTACGAAGAGGCTGTGGCTGCTGCTGTGGAGTTGATACGAGCGGAGTGAGATTTCTGGAGAAGAGAGGCGCGCGTGTTGAGGTGCTGCGTGATGCGGAGGAGTTAAGCACGCACGCAGCCGCGATTTTTCTTTCAATCGCTCGAAAATCAATCGTGACGCGCGGCGATTTCATGGTAGCGCTTTCCGGCGGCTCTACGCCGAAAGCTCTGTACGAGCGGCTGGCGCATGAGGCTGCGAATGATTCAATCTGGCCGCGCACGCAGGTTTTCTGGAGCGACGAGCGATGTGTTCCGCCCGATGATGAAGAGAGCAATTATCGCATGGCGAATGAAGCGCTGCTCGCGCGCGTCGCCGTTCCCAGGGAGAACATTCATCGCATGCTGGGCGAGGACAATCCAGAAAGAGCCGCTGCGGATTACAGCGCCGCCATAGAAAAAATCCTTGCGCCGCGCGCTCTCAAATTCGATCTGATTCTGTTAGGATTGGGCGAAGACGGGCACACAGCTTCGCTCTTTCCACATTCGCCAGCGTTGGAAGAGAGAGAGAAGCTGGTCGCTACGAACCGTGTTGAAAAGCTCGCGGCCTATCGTTTGACTTTCACAGTGCCGCTGATAAATCGAGCGGCGAGCGTGGTCTTTCTTGTCTCAGGTGAAAAGAAGAGTGCGGCTTTGCGCGCTGTGTTGTCGGATGAGGCAGACCCGCGCGAGTATCCTGCGCGTTTCGTGCAGCCTTCAAATGGAAGCTTGAACTTTCTCGTTGATGAAGCGGCGGCCAAAGAGTTGGATGAGAGAGAAAGCTGAATTGAAAGTTTGAAAACCTTAGCGAGCTTTGCTCTTTTCTTTGCGCCTTTGCGTGAACCATCAAGTTTCTTAGGAAGTGAACTTAATCAGAGTTGCATGTTCACGCAAAGGCGCTAAGATAAAAACTTAAGCTCGCAAAGAGAGTTGAATTCCTGTTTGCGACACTATAATTTTTTAGACCTTGCCTGTTGTCTCGGAATTAATGAAGCGTCTAGTTCAAATCTTTTCGGTTGTTCTGCTGATGCTGCTATCTGCGTCCGCGAAAACGGTGATGGCGGGCGAAGTGTGGACGAAGGTCGTCTCGAAAAATTTCACGCTGATAGGCAATGCTGACGAGCGGGAGATTCGTGAAGTGGCTGCGCGCCTTGAACAGTTCCATGAAATCTTCTCGCGCCTTTCTGGAAATTTGAGGACGCTCGCGCATGTGCCCACGACCGTCGTAGTCTTCAGAACAGAAGAGTCGTTCAGGCCGTACAAGCCGCTCTACAGAGGTCAGCCTGCGGACGCCACAGGGTTCTTCCAATCCGGCGCGGACACAAATTACATCACGCTCTCTACGGAACATAGCGCTGGCGAAGCTTACCGAATTATTTTTCACGAGTACGTGCATCTTCTGGTCAACAACACTATGGGCGATGTGCCCACGTGGTTCAACGAGGGGCTGGCCGAATACTACAGCACGTTTGATGCGAACAATGATGGCACGCGCGTGTGGTTGGGCTTGCCCGTCAGAAATCACATGGCCTGGCTTCGCACAGAGAGCTTGATTCCGCTCAGAACGCTTCTGGCGGTCGAGCAGGATTCGCCCTACTACAACGAGCGCGACAAGAACGGAATTTTTTATGCGGAGTCGTGGGCGCTAGTTCACTATCTGCTGCACGCGAACGATGGAGCGCGCGCGCCTCAACTCTATCGCTTCATTGATCTGTGCGCATCAGGCAAGCCGCTAGATGAAGCATTCACACAATCGTTCGGGATTGGCATTGATAGTCTGGAAAGAGAATTTGCCGAGTACGTGCGTCGCGGTTCTTACGCTGCGCGCGCCGTGACGTTTCCGAGCAGAGTGGAGTTTGACGCAAGTGTTAGGAGCGCGACGATAACGGAATCGGAAGCGCTGGCGCATCTGGGAGATTTGCTGCTACATCTCAAACGCACGGATGATGCGGACGCGCGATTGCAAGAGGCGCTAAAGCTCGATCCAGATTCGGCGCTGGCGCACTCTACACTTGGACTCGTGCGCGCAAAACAGAAGCGTTACTCGGAAGCCCGAGCGCATTTGAAATTGGCTGTCGCTGCGAGTCCAAATGATTACCTGCTACATTACAAGTACGCTTACGCGGTGAGCCGCGAAGGAATGGATGACGACCAGACAGCTTACAGCTACAACACCAACGATGCAGAATTGATGCGTGCCGAACTGCGACGCGCAATAGAACTAAGGCCGGACTTTCCAGAATCTTACCACCTGCTTGCGTTCGTCAATCTAGTGCGCGACGAGCAGGCTGATGAATCCTTCCGGCTCATACGCCGCGCCATAGAGCTTTCGCTAGGACGCGGCGAGTTCGAGCTTGTGCTGGCGCAGCTACACATGCGAAGAAGCGACTGGGCTAGCGCCCGCGCAACTCTTGAGCCAATTGCACGCAACGCCACGAACAGACAAATACGCGCACGCGCCGATGCTCTGCTCAATTCAATCAGGAACACTGAAAACTATCTGGCGCAATTGCAAAGGGATGATACGGTGAGACGTGAAGGCGCTGCGCAGGCTGAGAACACGGAAGAGCATGACCCGGTTGCGGAAGCAACGGGTTTGCCGCCTGATTTAGTAAGAGGGCTGAGACATGCTGAGAACGGCGAAGCTCAGGTGCGCGGGTTTTTAATCAGAATAGATTGCGCGCAAGCCGCGCACGGCGTCATCATTTACGTTCAGACGCAAGGGCACACGCTACGGCTTCACAACAACAACCTGCGCGAGATACGCTTCAGAACATACACAACCGAAGTGCGCGGAATGATGACCTGCGGAGCGCGTGAACCCGCCAACGATGTCTTCGTCACCTACCGACCCGCGCCCAACTCGCGGCTCAATACAGCAGGCGAAGTCGTCGCCGTAGAATTCCTTCCCAGAGAAATTTTGCAGACTCAGTAGACAGCGCGCGGCGGTACGAGGTTTCAAAAAAAGCTTTTCAGAGATTCAATAGAAGCTTCGATATTTAGCCAGCGTGAGTTCGATATAAGTGTTCAGAAAAGATGAAGGGGAGAACTATCCACGCGCATCACACGAAGCCACACGAAGAGAAGAATTCGTTTAGTGTAGTTTAGTGTGATTTAGAGCAGTTTGCGTTTGTGTTTATCCCGTTACGTTTAGAGGAGGGCTATGCCCGCCGGTTCTATCTGCGATGTAATTCGTGGCGGCTGGCTATGCACGCCTCTAAACCAAGGGTGAATTGATTAGCACACTGCTCTAGTGGATAATTCTCTCTCTTCTCGTTCTCCTTCATATTGAACTCACATTAATCAAGGCCGCGACGGGGTTCTGCTCTGCTGCGGAGGAACAGCGCGCGGGATGTCGTCGTCAATGGTTGGGGGCGATTGTTGTTGAAGCTTTGGAGCGCCGCGAAGTACGGGCGGGACTCTGGGCTTGGGGATTCTGACGGTGGCTATATCGCCTGAGCGACGAAGGATTGCGCCGCCGCGACCAGCGACCCATGCGTCTGAGCCGCCGCGATAGGCTACGGCAAAGAGAGGTGAACTGGTGATGGTTGGCTGTAACTCCCACGTCTGGCCGCCGTCGCGCGTTCTCAACACGCGACCCTGATCGCCGCAGACCAGCACGTCGTCGCGGCTGGCCGCAGCGACCGAGAAGAGATTTGTCTTAACGCCGCTCTCCAAATCTTTCCACGTCTGGCCTCCGTCATCCGTGCGCAGGATTATTCCGTTTGCGCCTACGACATAGCCGCGCTCGGCATCTGCGAAGGTCGCGCCGTAGAGCCATTCACGAAGATTCGTCTTCATCTGCTGCCACGTCTCGCCGCCGTTTTCGGTGCGAAGTATTGTGCCCTGCGAGCCTACGGCTATTCCGTGCTTATCGTCCGTGAAGCGCACGTCTTCGAGCCAAGACTGCACAGTGCTGTGCTGGAAATGCCACGTCGCGCCCGCATCGTCCGTGTGAATGATCGTGCCGCGCGCGCCAACTATCCAGCCGCGCTCAAGTGATGTGAAGAAGAGACCAAAGAAATCTTCATGAAACTCAGTCTTCACTTCGTCCCACGTCACGCCGCCCGTCACGGAATGAAGAATTGTTCCTTTCTCACCTACGGCCCAGCCCTCTCTCTCGTTGACGAAGAAGATAGCGTTCAAGCGCGCGGTCGTATTCGACGGGCGCACAGTCCAATTTCTGCCGCCCGTGCTCGTGTATAGAATCTTCCCGCGCGCTCCTACAGCCCAGCCGCGTGCCCCGTCCAGAAAGAAGATGTCTGAAAGATCGTCGCGCCCGCCTTCCGTCAATCTACGCCACTGAAAGCCGCCGTCGTCCGTGCGCAGCACAAGCCCATCATTGCCCGCAGCCCATCCCGTCTCCGAATCCGCGAAGAAGATAGTCGAAAGACGCGGGTTAGTCTTAACGCTGATGGGAAGCCACGTCTGGCCTCCGTCGCCCGTTGCTAAGATAATGCCGCCATCGCCAGCGACCCAGCCATGCCGCTCGTCAGCGAAGAAAACTGTGAAGAGGTCTGTGTGAATAAGATAATCATGCGGCGTCCACGTCTGGCCTCCGTCTTCCGTTTGTATGATTCGACCGGAGTAGCCAACTGCAATCGCGCGTTTCTGATTGATGAAAGCGATGCTGGATAGAGGTTGATCGCTAGCGTCGCCGCCGACAACGCGCGCTTTCCATGTTGCGCCGCCGTCATCTGTGACTAATAGCGTAGCGTGATCGCCTACGCTCACGCCCACTTGCTTGTTAGCGAACGAGACTGCGAAGAGATGAGCGCGCGTGTTGCTCTCTTGCGCCGTCCATGTGCGCCCGCCGTCGCTCGTCCTGATAATCTGCCCGTAGCTGCCGACAGCCCAGCCGACGCGCGCATCATCCGGCGCGAACGTCACAGCGTAGAGATGGTTCTTCATCCCTTCGAACGTAGGGCGCAGCGTCCAACGCACGCCGCCATTGTCAGTAGTAAGCACAATGCCGCGCGCTCCGACCGCGACGGCTCGCTTCATGTCAATGACGTGAAGCCCGTAAAGCGTAGTTGCAGAGGGCGCGGCCTGCGGCTCCCACGTGAATCCGCCGTTGCGCGTGTAGAGTATAGCGCCGTCGCTGCCTACGGCCCATCCGTGTCTCTTATCTCTGGCAAAGCGAATCGAGTAGATGGAGTTGCCCTGCGGCAAAGGATTCTGCCAGAGCCAGCCGCGCTCAGGCGGCAGAGGCCTTCGCACCTGCGCTAACGTGACGAGCGCGCAAAGGCACGCGAGCAGAACAAGGCCGAGCGCGCGTGCGAACTGCTCGCTCCGCGAGGCGTGATGATTTTTGCTGAGTACACTGGGCATTTTCGGAATTCCGCGCAGGTCGCCTGGAACTTGTCCGCGTGAACTTTTAATCGGGGAGAGGGAATTATAATGGCTGTGCTGGAAGAAAAGCGAATCACAAAAGAGCAGATGCTAATCGAGAGTCTGGTTGTTTTCGATTTTAGATTTTGGATTTTCGATTGAAAGAAGCGGAGAGCTTTTAAATCGAAAATCCAAAATCTAAAATCGAAAATCAATCTGACTCCAGACTTTTCTTACATCTGTTTTATTGCGTCTGTGCTTCTATGCGACTCAACTCTGCTAGCGCCAGAGGGTATTCAACAAAGTTTCTGTTCCCGTTCTCTCTGACCCATCGCAAGTGCTCAGCCGCACGCTCTCGGTTGCCGCTCAAAGAGAGGTCAAGCCCTATGTAGGCGTGCGCTTCCGTCAGCTTGTCGTTGTCTGTGGCGAGCGCCAGAAGCTCTTCCCCGGAAAGCTCGTGCCGCAGGTAACGTATGACCGGATAAGGCCAGGCGGAAGCATCAAGTTTGGACGCGGCCTCTTCCAGCATATGATCGGCGTCAGTCGTCTGTCGCGCCTGCCTGTAACCGAAATGCGCCGCAAGCGCCATGTAAGCAGAATGGTCGTCCTGCCAGCCCACGTGACGTATGTAGATTAAGGCGTTAGAAGCGGCCAGCAGCCCGCGAGCAAGTTGCAAATAAATGTAACTGCGATTGCGGTAGATGCTGTCGTTGAAAGGGTCTAATTGCGTCGCGCGATTGAGCGCGGTTATAGCTTCATCGTCGCGTTTCAAGCGCAGATAGATATAACCCATCTCTGCAAACACGCGCGACGAATCCCCGTTTAGTTGCGCCGCCTGCTTTAATAATTTAACTGCCTCTTCATACTGGCCGTCCGCATTGAGCATTAAAGCGTAGTAGTAATAGCTCAGGTAGTTTTGCGGGTCTACCTTGATTGCGGTGTCGAACAATTGGCGGGCGTCGGCAAGCTTGCCCTGTCGCAGGCGAAGAATGCCCATGGAAATCTGGCTTGGGGCAAAGTGGTCGTTGAGCGATATGGATTTTTGCAGGTGCGCTTCTGCGTCGTCCAGTCGCCCTATATGAAGAAGCAGGTCGCCCGCGTAGTATTCGGTTTCGGCCTCGGACAGTTGGGCGCTCTCTGTCTCGCGCGAGAAATCAAAAGGCGTTCGGAAAGTCAGCGTCATCACTGGGAAAAGCATCTTGGTTACATAGCCGCGCAATTCGTCCTCTATGGTTTTGTAGTCGGCCTGAAACGACTGGCGGAAATTCTCTTCGAGAGATATGCCGGAGTTGAGTTGACTGATGAAGTGCGTGAGTTGGTCGCGGCGCTTTCCTCCGTTGCCAAGCATAAGGTAGTGCATGAGCGCCCAAGACTCAGCATAGAAGACTCCTATCTTGCCGCTCTCGTTGTAATAAGGCGATCTTTCGTTCACGGTCAGCAGAGTTTTGAGCGGCAGCAGAGGGCGTTCTCTCAAATAATAGATGTGCCTGGCAATCGGATCCCCTAGCGTAGCTTTCTGCCCATTGTCGCTAGACTCGAACGTGCTATAGAACTCTGCCAGCCCCTCGTTCAACCATAGTGGCGCTCTATGAAGATTGTTGCCTGTAACGAAGTGCATGTATTCGTGAAAAATTACTTCGTACGGATTTAACCCTTCCGTCGCAGTTGAGAGCGCTATGTAGTTCACGTCGGCAGATGTGGTGAAATAGGCTGCTACCAAATCCTGTGTCTTACCCTTGTACTTGGGCTTGAATGGGCGTAACGCGTCGTCGGATTTGAAGACGACAACGGTCGTGGGCACGCTTGCTTCGATTCGTGTGCGCGGGAAGATAACGGATAGCGTCTGGCGAAACTGTTCAAGCCTGACGGCGACCTTGCGCATATCTCCCTGGCTGGCGTTGCCGACGAGCTTGAAGTTTTTTGTGCGAATGCTATTCCATGTCTCCTTTGCAGAAGCTGGAAAGGGAACTAGAAGAAGTGAAGTGAGCACTAGAACGGATATGAGAGAGTTTCGTTTCATTGCGGTTCCTTTCGGAGTCGTGAGTATTAAAAGGCAATTTCAGAACATTCTTTGCGAGCTTAAGTATTTCCCTTTGCGCCTTTGCGTGAAACTGCAATTCTCTTAGTTCTTAAGAATTATGTGAATTGCAGGTTCACGCTGTAGAAGCAAAGATAAAAGACAAGCTCGCAAAGCGGGTTTTGAAGTGCGCTCTAAGTCTAAGCTTCTGCTGTGCCGATGCTGTCAACGGCGTCGCGCAGTATGCTTTCGTCAACTCTTCCGAGTTGAGCTATGCGGCGCGCGGCGCGGTCTGTCGCTTCTTGAATCACATGACCTGCGTGGCCTTTGGCCCATTCCCATGTAACCTTGTGCGGGCGCGCGGCCTCGTCCAATTGCTTCCACCAATCTTGATTAGACTTTCGCTTGAATCGCCCGCTCATTGTCTCGACAACGTAGCGCGAGTCCGTGAAAAGATGTACGCGGCAAGGCTCGCGCAAAGATTCAAGGCCAAGCGCGGCTGCTGCTATCTCAGCCTGCTGGTTCGTGGCCTCTCCTAGAAAAGTTCCTACTGCACGCCAAAGCCCGCGATAGCCCAGAAGAGCGACCGCAGCCGCGCGCGTAGTCTGAAGTCCGTTGCCTAGACTTGAGCCATCGCAGTAAATGGTGACTTCTTTCAAGCGACCGCTTCCTGTTGGACTAATCCATCTTCGGGAACGTGAACTGTGTGGTCAACTGCTTCTGCGAAAGTGTCGTCGTGCGAGATGACGAATAGCTGGTCGAAGTGTTTGATCTGACCTATCTGCTGCGCCAATCCTTCGCGCCGCCGCTGATCCATGTTAATCGTAGGCTCATCGAAGAAGGCCATGCGTATGTCCGATAGCTGTTTCAATAGAGCAAGTCGAACGGAGAGAGCAGCGGCCATCTGCTCGCCGCCGGAAAGATTCAGGAACGAGCGCTCGTGTCCCTCCTCTTCAAGAACAATCTCGTAATCGCGCGACCAACGAAGCGAGCGCAAAGCGTCTCCAGTGATTTCACGAAAAAGTTGGTTCGCTTCAATCGAGACATTGTAAAGATAGCTTTCTGTAACGCGCGGCCCTGCTTCGCGCAGCACGTAACGTATAAAGTCAGTTGCTTGATCTAATCTTTCGAGCCTGTCTCTTTCCAGAAACTCTTCGCGCATACGGTCTCTTATCTCCGACAATCGCGCTATCTCGGCAACAAGACTGGCCTCCGCGTCCAGCGCTGCGCTCAGTTGAGCGGAAGTTGTCGCGTCACGCTTCGTGGCTTCGACAAGCGCGGCGCGCTCCGTCATGTGGCGTTTTCGGTCATAAGCTGCTGTGGCTTTATCGAATTCGGCGCGCGCAATTTCGGCTTCACGCGCGGCGCGTGAAGCTTCACTTTCCGCTTTATCAAACTCTGCCTGTCGCGCTGGCAGCGTCGCGGCCACGCCAGCGCTCGCCACATACTCGCGGTGCGCGTCCATCGTGCGGTCGCGCGCCGCACTTGCCTCTTCCCACTGCGCGTCCAACGCCGCGTACTGCCGTATCTGTTCGGCTATGACCTTAGCCTGTTTCTCAAGCGCGGCCTGCGCATCACGCGCGCCCGACATCTCTGCACGCAGCGCGGGTTCGCGCTCTGCCTCAACGCGCAGTGATGCTGCTCGACCACGCGGGTCTTTGAGCGCGCGCAACTTTCTCTCGACTTCCGCGAAATCCTTCTCCAAGCTAGCGAGCGCGTCCGATGCAGCAGCCGCTCCGGCGCGTTCATCCCTTTTGCGCTTGCCCTCCTGCTCTATCTCTTCAAGGCGCTGGCGCAACGGTTGAAGCTCTGCGAATCTGAGCGCGGCATCGCGCACAGTCTTCAGTTCCGCGTCAATACCAAATAGTTGAGGCTTCAAATCCGAAAGACGATCTTTGCTGCTAGACTTGAGCGAGGCAATCTCTTCGTCAATCTTCGCGAGCGCAGATTGGCGCTCGAAGAGAAGCGCGCGGTCTTGAGCGAGTTGCTGGCGCACGCTTTCGAGCTTGGCAAGATGCTTCTCGGCATCGCGCGCTTCGCGCACTGCGACACCGATTGTGGCGCGCTCGCGTTCCAGCTTTTTGAGTTGAAGCGTATTCCCCGCCCTGTGATCTTGAAAGTAAGTCTCCAGCGTCTCGCCTTCGCGCAGGTTCAAACATTTTTCGGAGAGAATCGGGCAGAGTCCGTTTTTGACTTCGCTGTGAAACTTCTCGTCGCGCTCAAGGCTGGCGTTCAGGCGCGCAAGCTTTTGAGTCAAATCATTCTCGCGCGCAATTAAGCGTTCGGCCTCCGAAGCTTTAATAGAAAGTTTCTCAAGACGCGCAACCTCTTTTTCGCGCGCACTGATTTCGCGCCCCAGTCGCTCGATTTCGCGTACGCTTTCGGCGCGCTGGCGTCGCAGGTGCTCTTTGCTCGTAGCGTCCTTTTCGGCCTTGCTCAAACGATTTTCAATATCAACCCGCTCGCTCTCCAACCGTTCCGCGCGCTCCTGAGCGTCGCGTCCAGCCTCCGCATCCTTGATTCGTCGCTGAGTCTGCGCGTGCTGTGACCGCAGGATTTCAAGTTCGCCGTCTAAGGTAGCAAGCCGCGCTCTCTCGCTCATGGCCTGCGCTCGAAGGTCGCGCAAGCGCTCTCGCTCTCTTTCAAACTCTTCCTGAGTTTGAATATCATCTTCCAGGGCTTTGATAGAGGTCGCAGCCTCTACTGCACGCGCAAGAGAATCTTCCAGACGTTGCAACTTATTTGTCGCAGAGGCGAGCTTTAGAGTTATTTCCTTCTCTTCGGCGCGCAAGCGGTCGCGCGCTACGCGCGAAGCTTCCAAGGCGCGCAGCCGTTCGAGCGATGAAAGATGCGTTCGATAATCTGCTTCCACCGCGCGCTGTCTTTCCAGAGCCGCAGCCGCCACGTCTCGCTCCCCTCGAACATCTTCTACGCGACGAGACGCGGCATCACGCTCAACCGCCAGACGATCTGCGCGCGCGCGCGCGTCGTTCAAGAAAGCTTCTGCGCTATCCATCTCCATTACAATTCGCTCGCGTGTTTCAATCTCCTTCTTCAACTCTTGGAGCAATTGGGTCAGCGTCTTAACGCGCTCGCTCACCTCTTTGTGTTCCGCCACGCGCTCGTCGTATCGCACAAGCTCGCCTTCAGCGCCAGCTATGCGCACAAGCACTGCGGTTCTTTTTTCGCTGATGAGCTTGACCGTATACAGTAATCGCTCTGCTCCCTCACGATACTCTTCAACTTTCAGCAGGCGATCAAAAGCGGCTTTACGTTGAGTCGCTGCGCGCAGGAAGTCTGCTGTGAAAGTGCCTTGCGGAACGCCTATGGCCGAGCGAAAGAGCGCCTCTACATCTGTGCCAGCCTCTATGCCTAGAAGCTCGCGAAGCTTGGCAGAGACATCAAGCTTCTTTTCAGCAATCTTCTGGCCCAAGCCCGGATCGAAAATGTAATAACCCTGCGCCGTATCTCTATAGACGATGTACTGCCGTCCATCCACTTCAGGCGACGTTTCAAACGATACACGCACGTTTCCACGCTTCGCGCCGCGACGAAGAAAGTCCTCTTTCTTATAGTCGAGCGTGTCGAAGAGCGCCCACGCGATGGCTTCCAGTATAGTGGTCTTGCCAGCGCCGTTCTCGCCCGTGATTGCGGTCGTGCCACGCCTGAACTGAAAGACGGCATGAGGGTAAGATTTTATATTTTCGAGTTCGACGCGAGTTATATGCATTTTGGATTTTAGATTTTGGATTTTAGATTGGAGTAGCAATCATGTTGGATTTTAATCTTAAGCATT
>Ga0209027_1000757_pt1 | contig 11898 bp, 9 predicted proteins | sample GraSoi013_1_20cm_3_FD_185821 | JGI IMG/M metagenome (GOLD analysis project Ga0209027, IMG submission 185821) | Grasslands soil microbial communities from the Angelo Coastal Reserve, California, USA - Sample 09_27_2013_1_20cm (SPAdes) (version 2) | ecosystem: Environmental > Terrestrial > Soil >...
GGCAGCATCAATCTCCAGTAACTGCTCGTAGCTCTCTATCTGAAATTTTTTGATGAAGGGCACGCGCTCGTGGCAATGCGCAGCGAAGAGATTGAGGTTGCCTTCGCAGCCACGAGCCTGCTTGATGAAGAGCAGCCTTGCGCGAGGTATGGCTTTTACAAGTCTGTTCAGATGAGTTCTGATTTTTTGCGGGAGCGCGCTCTCTTCCAAAGCTTTCGCCCCCCACGCCACAGGATATTCAAGGAGTATCCAGACGTGTCCGATAGAGGCTGTGCCGAAACTTTTTTCCGCAACATCGCGGGATAGATCGGAGCAGAAGAAGCTTTCCATTTACCCTTTGACGATAGCAACCAATCCTTCCAGAATCAACTCGCCCAAGAATTTTCTCACGCGCTTCTCGTCAACTCTACCGCTCGCCGCCTCGCAAAGCTCCGCGACAGAGCAGACGCGGCGCTCTTCGAGCGGGCGCAAGATAAGGAGCGCGTCTTCTTTAAAGCGCCAGCGCTTCTTCATTGACGAAAACTCCACTACGCCGTTCGTCGCTCTCAATTCGACAGGGCGCGGCGCGAGCCATCGTACAAGCGCGTCATGCTGTGGCGACAGAATTTCGGGCGTCACGCTCCAGGGCAAACTGAGACGCGCGCGAGGCTGCGCTGTTGCGTCCCAATCTTCAAAATATTTTTCTATAAGATTCGTCTTCCACTTTGCCGCAAGCTCTTCAAACAAATTCTCGGCTTGCGCCCTACGCTCTTCGCACGATGAAAAGCGCGGCAGGTCGCGTCGAAAATTTCCGCTCTCCTTCAAACGCTCTGTGAGCCAGCGCGCCATATCAACGCCAGTGCGATTGTGTATGCCGACCGTGAGGTGAAGCGTAGGCTCTGAGAGTGGAAGCGCGACGTGCCACCAGCCGCGCGGAATGTACAGAAAATCTCCGTCTTCAAGAGTCTCTTCCCATAAAGGTTCGCCCGTTGGTTTGGGAACTGCATTATCGCCGGATAACGGATGAGGCTTCGTCTCGCCGTAGATGCGCCAGCGCTTTCTACCAAAAACCTGCAAGATGAATACGTCGTGGTCGTCCCAGTGAAGGTCAAACCCGCGCGAGGTCTGCCATCCCGCGTACATGTTTATCTGTATGCGCTCGTGAAATACTAATTCGAGATTCTGTGCCAACTCTTCCAGCGGCTCGTGCAGTTCGTCAACGGCGTCTAGCACGAGTGTTGCGCCATCGCGCAGGTGTTTGATTAATTGAGTTGGCTTAAGACGCGGGATGGGCTTCTGGCTCTGTTTGCCTGTCGTGTGGCGAAGATAAGAATCAACCGGCACGCGCACACCATCCTGCATCAATCTGAGGCGCGGGAAATCTAGACGGTGCTGCCGCAGGATCAAGTTGAGTTGATCCCACGGCAGCAAGTTAGAGAACTTTCCCGATTGGCCGCGAACGTGTCTGAAACTTTTTCCCCAGGAGGATGCAAGGAAATCCTCCACGCTCATAGGCTCCAAAAGTTTCTCTAGCTCATTGAAGGCGCGCATCTTTCATCAGTAAAATCAGCTATCCGAGCCGTCCGAACCGCCGCCGTCAGTCCCGTCTGCGTCCGAGCCTGCGTCCGTACCATCCGAATCATCACCCAGAATATCTGTTCCGTCGGAGTCGCCCGTGTCCGTACCGTCCGAATCACCGCTGCTGTCACCGTCAGTCCCGTCCGTGCCGTCGCCGTCAGTTCCGTCGCCCTTGCCAGCGTCGCCCGTATCAACGTTGTCCGTGTCTGTAGTGTCGGCCAGAAACTTCAGATTTTTTCCTTCCTGCAAAGGCTCCGATGAAAGAAGAAGACCCGATGATTCCTGCTCCTCTGGTTGACGTGTATAGTCCTGTTCTGCCATTCCCTTTCCTCCTACTTATCTTAATTGGGTTGCTCTGGCTCAAGAGCTTATTACTATCAGGATGAAACGACAAGCAAGCCCGGCCATTTCCGATTTTGGATTTTAGATTTTGGATTTTGGATTGGAATAATGAATCAAGCGCGAGCAGTTAGATTTCAGGTTGAGTATCTCCCAACAGCTTAATCCAAAATCCAAAATCTAAAATCCAAAATCAAATTTGTGGATTGTAGAAGAGGGTTGCTTACATTACTATAACGCGACTGTTGTAGATTTCTGCCATTTTCGGTCAGAGCGACTACCGAAAGACTGTCTTAAATTTTTCAAGGCGGCTTCTTGATGATAGAGCAATTTGCTAGAGGCGATTCCGAAGTCAAGTGGGCGAAAGTCATTGATCAGACGCGCTGCATAGGCTGTCACGCATGCACTACGGCCTGCAAATCCGAGAACCTTGTGCCGCTCGGTGTGACGCGCACGTATGTAAAGCACGTTGATGTCGGAAAATTTCCGCAAGCTCGTCGAGCGCATCAGGTCACGCGCTGCAACCAGTGCGCGCACGCTCCCTGTGTAGCAGCCTGCCCGACCACAGCTATGTTCAAGCGAGCGGACGGCATAGTTGATTTTGACAAATCCATCTGTATAGGCTGCAAAGCCTGCATGGCAGCCTGTCCTTACGACGCTATCTTCATCAACCCGGAAGACCATTCTGCTGAAAAATGTAATTTTTGTGCGCATCGAATTGACATGGGATTAGAACCCGCGTGCGTCGTCGTCTGTCCGGTCGAAGCTATTCTGGTCGGAGACATGAACGATGCTGATTCAAAAGTTGCGCGCATAGTAAACCGCGAACCCGTCAGCGTCCGCCGACCTGAAAAAGAGACTCTGCCGAAACTCTTTTACAAGGGAGCGCATCAAGCAACGCTAGACCCATTGGCCGCGCGAAGACCTGAAAGCGGACTCTACATGTGGAGCGAACAGGGGCAAAACGCTGAGACAATCGCATCTGGCAATCCGCTTTTTAATAACTCTTCCGCAGCAGCGCTTCTCTCTTACGACGTGCCGCACGCCATCCCCTGGGACTGGCGCGTAAGCCTCTACACTTGGACTAAAGGGATTGCGGCAGGCGTTTATCTCGTAGCGACTCTGCTTCTTTTGCTCAGCACGATTTATAGTCGTATGGGATCGCTTGATCTAATAGCCCTTGGCCCACCGCTCAACACGGAAGGACTTCTATGGCAATGGGTCACTCCCATTCTTTCAGGAGCTTTTCTAGCAATCACCGGCGGGCTATTAATCTGGGACTTGGAACACCCGGCGCGTTTCTACATGATTTTTACGCGCCCGCACTGGCGTAGCTGGTTAGTCAAAGGCGCGTTCATCATCGCCGCGTATTCAATTATTCTTGCGCTGCATTTTTTTTCAAGCTTCTTGAAGAACACGCAGTTGCAACTCTGGCTGATCGCGCCGGGTGTGCTCGTTGCAATCCTGACAGCCGTTTACACTGCTTATCTTTTCGCTCAGGCTAAAGCGCGAGACATGTGGCAGAACCCGCTGCTTCCCGTTCATCTCTTAATTCAATCGCTTCTAGTAGGCTCAGCCGCGCTTCTGCCTTTCGCCTTCTGGCTTGAACGCCCTGCGCTCACACTTTTGTTCTGGATTCTAGGTGTAACCGGCGTCCTTCACCTGCTAATGGTCGCAGGCGAAATCACGCTCACGCACCCGACCGCGCACGCGCGCCTTGCAGTCTGGGAGATGACACGCGGCAGGTACAAAGCATTCTTCTGGGTCGGCAATCTTTTAACTCTAATCGGGTGCTTCGCGCCCTGGCTCGGCCTCGGCGCTGTGCCGTTCGCTCTTGTAGGTCTTCTGCTTTACGAGCACGCATACGTTCAATCGGGTCAATCCGTGCCGCTGGCATGAAGGAGGTTGATGTAAGCATTGGGAGAAAGCCTTTCTTTTCTCGTGTGCGCTCATGGATTACAATTAGCCGATACATCTTCTTTCGAGGTGAACTTTATGTCGAAGAAACCTTCTGAACAGACTCGAATCAATTCCAATCATCAGATGACGAGACCCGAACGCATTAAAGCTATGGAGGAATGTCTAAAAGTAGCCGCGCAAATTCGCCATGAATTAATAGGCCGGGCGCATAGCGATAGCACAGACCTCGTTGCTGAGGATCGCCAGCGATGAGTCGCTATGTCGTAGATGCCAGCATCGCTGTCAAGCTTTACATCCCGGAAGTTCATTCCCAAAATGTCGTTCAATTCTTCTCAGATCAACATGATTTGATAGTACCGGACTTAATGCTGGCGGAATTCGGCAACATTATCTGGAAAAAGGTTAGACTGCTTGGAGAACTAACCTCGGATGAAGGAAAGAAGATCATCGCCGCTGCGCAGACACTGCCATTAGGTTATTACTCAACCATTGATTTAATCACAGATGCTTTTGAGATTGCGCTCAACGCACAACGCACCGTTTATGATTGCCTGTACGTAGCTCTCGCCGCATCGCAAGGATGTCAACTAATGACTGATGACCGGAAATTAAACGCAGCGCTGCAACAAACTTCGCTGGCTGCATTTCTGACACTGATAGAGAACTACTGAAACGCGTTAATTACATGCTAGATGGTTCGCTTCTAGCTTAATAGACTGGATCACGAATCCCATTAGACGGGCTTTGTTGCCTTATTTTGGTTGACGAGAGTATATATCAAACCAAATCTCATGCCGGGAGTTGCGAAATGAATGTAATTTCAACCCTCAAGGAAGATCAATTTAAAAGAGAAGCAGCCGAAGCAAAAGAGCTTCTGAGAAAGCTAATTCAGCCAGAGCAGTATGTTGGCGACGTTTATTCACTAGGATATGAGTCAGCTAGTGTACAGATACATGACTTCTATCGGCGGCGGGTTGGCGGTATTCCAAGCCTGTGCTTTTTAGTCGCAACCAGAATTTCACCGGAAGCAGAAGAATTTGACTATCAACGAGAGGATAGTTCTGTAATTCTTCTGCGCGTTATGGACTCTACCTCATTACCTGGCGATGTGGAGGCCGAACGTGTACGCGTTGAAATTGCTCAGAAAGTCGCGGGTGAGGCGAATGTCCATTGGGATGACAGCGCAAACATGGATGCTACGACCCACCATGTACTTTCTTTTGCAGGTATAAAATGCAGAGTCATTGGCACGTTCTTTGTGGATAAGTCAGAACGCTTAGACAACCTAGCATTGCGGTTTGGCAGCGACATCTCAAATTACTATCCGAACCAAGGCTTGAAAGTCTATAAACCTAATCGAGAAGCTCTCGCCACCATCGTCAATTATTTGGATGTTGATCGAGTTGATGAGAGCCAGAGTCAAGAAAGAGTAGAGATTGGTGAGGTCAGATATGCTTCAACTAATCGTTCGTTTCAAGGCGTGTCAAACGTGAAGGTTGACATCTCGCCTGCCGACTTGCTTGGGCAAAAGACCGCTTTGTTCGGCATGACACGAACTGGCAAATCGAACACGACGAAAATTATCTTACAATCGGTTTTCAATCTTCGTTTCACTGAAGATAAGCCGATTCGCATCGGTCAAATAGTGTTCGATCCAAACGGCGAGTACGCCAACGAAAACGTGCAGGATGCAAACAAGCAAAAGAATCCAGAAGCGATTAAAAACGTCTGGCGCTCAAATAAGAATGGGAAGCAAGAAGACGTCGTAACCTACGGGATTATGAAGCACCCATACGACCCTGATCGCAAGCTGATGCTGTTGAACTTTTTTGAGGATGAGAACCTGCAAACGGGCAAACAAATCATTGATGCTGCACTTGCTGATTACGAAACGCTTTTCATGAAGAATTTTAGGCAGGTAGTCTTTGAGAGACCAGACTCGAAGGACATTTCAGCTACTACTCGCTTCAACAGACGCGTCCTAGTTTATCGCGCTCTTCTTGTCAAAGCAGGCTTGGAGCCTCCGAAAAAACTTCAAGCATCGACAAAGGGGCTATTCAATAAAGAGTTGCTTAAGGCGATGCAAGAAAGTGAAACTCCTGAGCATCAATCTGCTGCTAGGATTTTGACTAATGAAACCCCTTCATGGGATCTACTAGCCATTGCTTTTGAATACCTGAGTAAATTCATGGGTACACCAGAATATGAAGAATTTGAGAGTTGGTACATCAATGAGCGCCCGAAGGCATCAGGTGATAAGTGGGCTGATCCAGACTTAGGCAGGATACTCAAGGTCTTTGAGTATTCAAATGGCGCAAGACAAATCGGCGTTGTGCGAAACCAACATTCGAGCAGCACTGAAACGGACTATGCGACGGATATATACGAAGACCTAGTCAGAGGCCGCCTAGTGATTGTGGATCAGTCGAGCGGCGATGAGCTAATTAATAAGTCTTCAGCCGAGCGGATCATGCGAAAGATTTTTCAAGAAAATCAAAGCCGATTTCGTGAAGGCAAAACAGATATTCCAGAAATACTGGTATATGTAGAAGAGGCTCACAATCTTCTACCTGCAGGAACAGACCTTGATCCGCGTGCTCCTTCATACATATGGGTACGCACAGCAAAAGAGGGCGCGAAATATCACATCGGTCTCGTCTATGCCACCCAAGAGGTAAGCAGTATTCAGCGCAATATTTTGAAGAATACTGCTAACTGGTTTATCGGTCACTTGAATAATACCGATGAAACGAAAGAGCTTTGCAAATACTACGACTTTGGCGACTTTGAATCTTCTATTCGCCGCGCGCAGGATCGTGGTTTTTTGCGTGTCAAGACCTTGAGCAATCTGTTCGTCGTGCCTGTTCAAGTGCTTAAATTTGAGGTTTAGGAATGCCCTACGAAAATGAGTTCGCTCATTACAAGCCTATCAAACGGATAACTGAGAGCGTGCAGGTGCAGGCACTGCTGAAGAGAGCGCGAGTAAAACCTGACTCGCCTGAATCCATTTCCCTAGATATGGTTGCGCTCACCCAGTTGAAGCCGAGCGATTGGACTCCTGATTTCGTTTTAGCGATTGACGGAAGTATGGATGAAGAGCGGGTTAAGAATGGGTACCCGTCCGCAGCGATAGGATATGTGACCGTCGCTTCAGTGTTGCTCGACGTTGCGAAAATGATGCGGCTTGACGCGCACAGGCCCGTTGATCCGAAAGAATTTAGGACTATTGAAAACGCCGAATCAATTGATGGCGCACTGCCGGGGTGCAATGTTGTTATTGACGAAGAATTAAGTGCAGTTCACTCATTCCGTCGTGCCTTGTTTGAATTATTCCAATGCAGGCAGATGTCAGAGTCGGAGAAATGTGAATCGGTATTAGATACCTACCAAGCGCTCCTAAAATACAAACCTATTAATGATAACAGCCCTCAGCGCTGTCCTTATGAAGATTGTTTACAGTTAGATCAGAGTTACCAGCGCGGTCAAGATGAATACATTTGCTCTTGCGCGCACGCCCGGTCCCTTTTTTCAACTGATGCATTACGTATTCACGAGTTTATGAAGCCTGAAGGCTCTAACCAATCCATGCTCACTGAAACGATGAACGTGTTAGAGCGTATTTGGATGGTTCACTTTCTAAGAACGTTAGAGCAGGAAAAGCTACTCCCTGTTTTACAACGGCTAGCAATTGTAATGGATGGGCCACTAGCAGTATTTGGTGCTCCGGCATGGCTGAGTAGCGCAATCAAATCTGAACTATCCCGGATTAACGACGTAGCTAAGCAAGCTGTAGCTGACGACAAATTTGATTTGTTATTGTTCGGTGTAGAGAAAACGGGCGCTTTCATGGAGCACTTAACTGAGTTGGATAAGGGGCCTAATGGTGAACATGATACGCTACCAAGACAAAGTGCAATGTTGCTGACGGATGACTACATCAAACAGAGAATCATCTTCTCGAATAGCGAAAGAGAATATGGCAGAAACACTTACTTCGGGCGCAAAGCCTTCTACAAAACAACTTCCGGTGCCTTAATCGTCCTCAATTCGCCATTGCTTAATGAAGATCATGGTGACCTGAAACGTGCCGAATACACCCAGTTCCCACGTCTTGCAGATATAATGAGTTTGCTCGATACACTAGTTTCAGCACGTTATCGCAACTCAGTTACACCTCTTATTTCGGCGCATGCCGAAGCTGCAATCCCGATGAATTTGGGCAAGCGAGTTTTAGAAAAGCTAGCTCGGCAACTTATGTCTGAAACTTCAAAGAAAAAGGCATGAACTACGATACTGCTTATAAGCGTTGGTCTGGAGTTGGGCCTTACTATGCCATGTTCCCGACAAACTTCGCTAAAGACGTTGTTCTATCCTACACCTATCTTGGACAAAGAATCCTTGACCCGTTTGCTGGACGCGCCTCTAGCATTTTCGCCGGGGCAGCTCACGGGCGGCGTTCCACTGGGATTGAAATCAATCCTGTTGGCTGGATTTATGGCAAGACTAAGATCAGGCCAGCAATGGCAGACAAAGTAAAGCTGCGAGTACGTGAGATCGCCCAGATTGCACGAGAACTTCCGGCTGATGCAGGAAACGACCTATCGGAGTTCTTTAAATTCTGCTTTTCAGAATCTAGTCTGCATTTCTTAATTGCCGCCAGAAATAATTTGGATTGGAGACGCACACGAGTTGATCGCACCTTAATGACACTGATTTTAATTGATTTGCACGGTGTTCGTAGTAGGTCTTTCTCTAATCAGATGCGTCAGAGCAAAGCAATGAGTCCAGAGTATTCAGTCAAGTGGTGGCGGAAACGAAAGTTAATTCCACCGCAAATCAGTCCAGTAGAGTTCTTAGAAAAAAAGATCAAATGGCGATACGCCAAAGGTTTACCCGAGATCGTCAAGAGCACTGTTTTCCTTGGGGACAGTTGTCAATTGATGAGCAGGATTCAAGACCAGATGATTAATAGAGATGAGAGATCATTCAAATTACTTTTTACCTCGCCACCATATATTGGTATCAGTGATTACCATCGAGATCAGTGGCTACGATTATGGATGTTAGGAGGCGATCCAGTATTTGCTCGTAATGGGGAGAAGCATAAAGGCGCATTCGTATCGGAGAAGGCCTATAAAAAACTTTTGAGCAATGTGTTTCTTCAAGCTGCTGAGTTGATGAGTAAGAGTGGGTACGTTTATGTAAGAACGGATGCAAGAGGGCAAACATTCGAAATAACACAAGAGGTTTTGCGACAAGCCTTTCCTCTCTGGCAGGAAAGAATAATTAGTAGTCCTTACTCTAAGCAGACTCAAACATCTCTGTATGGCGATAAGGCTATAAAGCTTGGGGAGAAGGACATTATTTTAACTGGACCAAGAGCTTAAGAAGGCTTCATTAGAACCATGAAGTTAAACGAGATGAATCAGCGCGTCAGCGCAACACGCGAAGAGATTGAATCGAGGGGCGAGACCTTGCCGGGATTCTGGCTGAGTACGGCTGGCACCGGTGCGCTCTTTCTGGTCATATGTGTGCTTCTCATCTGGTCAGCAAGCGCCCGCATAAGCCCGACCGCCACCGTAACGCCCCTCTGCGCCTGTTGCGCGGATGAGGGCGAGTGGTATGAAAGGACTGAGCGAGTCCAAACCGAGCAACGCGCTTTGCTAGACCGTTTGAGGTTTTCGCCTAAAGCTAAAAAGTATATGAGTCCGGGTGAGGATAACGATCTTTCTGAAGATTATTCCCTGTCACACGTTCGCGCAGGTCGAAGCTGGCAGTTGAAGTTTCGTGACGATCAGGGACGAACCGGCACAATCTCTTTCATGATTCCCGTAACAGCCGTCACTTTCGGAGCAGATTTGCACGACAGCCCGGCGGGCGGTGTAGGCCCATCGCTCTACAAAGAATGGCGATTCAGCGGGGCGGCTCGTGTCGCTGGCATTTTCAGAAGCGTAATGAGCGGCCCCGTGCAATTCCGTCTAATTTTACAGGGTAGGGGGAATCACTGCGAGAACGCAGAGGATTACAGACACTGGACGTTGCAGATTTCAAGCGGGCATAGTTCCCACACCTTCTACGGCTCCTTAAATGACCCGGCCACTTGAGTGGAAAATCAGATGCCCGCGTCCTTCGTCATCACTTGACTGGCTTAAGAGGTAGAACAAAATTAGAGACCAGGACTGGCCTATGAAGATACGTGAAACAGAGAAGCGCGTAAGCGCTCGGCGCGAAGAGACCGAGGCAAGAGGCGAGACCTTTTATCAGGGGCCTAGCAAGATTCATCTAGCTTCGTTTCCGCCGAAAGAGCGCTGGGATGATTGGACTGAGTTGGATTCGCGCGCGTGGCCGGAGAAAAAAGAGCGGCGTTACATGCTTGTGCCTACGACGTGCTTCAACTGCGAGTCGGCCTGCGGCCTTCTGGCTTACGTTGACCGCGAGACGATGCAGGTGCAGAAATTCGAGGGCAACCCTGAGCATCCCGGCTCGCGCGGTCGCAACTGCGCCAAAGGCCCTGCGACGCACAATCAGGTCACAGACCCTGACAGAATTCTTTACCCGCTGAAGCGTGCGGGCAAACGTGGCGAAGGTAAATGGGAGCGCGTAAGTTGGGATGAAGTTTTAGATGACATCTCAGGGCGAATTCGCAAAGCCATCGTTGAGAAACGCAACAACGAAGTGATGTATCACGTAGGGCGTCCCGGCGAAGACGGTTTTACGGAAAGAATCCTCGCGGCATGGGGCGTTGACGGGCACAACTCGCATACGAATGTTTGCTCGTCGAACAGCCGCGCGGGTTATCAATTCTGGATGGGACTGGACAGGCCGAGTCCAGACCACGCTAATGCAAAAGTTATTCTTCTAATCAGCGCGCATCTGGAATCGGGGCATTATTTTAATCCGCATGCGCAGCGCGTGATTGACGGCAAAGCTCAGGGCGCGAAGCTCATTGTTTTCGACACTCGATTGTCAAACACAGCAACGCACGCTGACTATTTTGTCTCGCCTTATCCCGGCTCTGAGGCCGCTATAATGCTTTCGATTGCGAACTATTTGATTCAAAACAATCTTTACAACCGCGAGTTCGTGGAACGGTGGTGGAACTGGGAAGAGTTCCTTTCGGTAGAAAGCCCGGAATTGCCGACCACCTTCGAGACTTTTGAGATGGTCTTGAAGAATCTTTACAAGAGCTACACTTTCGATTTCGCCGCGCATGAATCCGGCGTTGCCGCTAGCGCCATCGAAGAGATTGCCAAAGTAGTTTCGACAGCAGGCACACGATTCAGTAGCCACAACTGGCGCAGCGCATCTTCAGGCAACAGCGGCGGGTGGCAGGTCGCGCGCACGCTCTTCATGCTCAACGCTCTTCTTGGCGCAATCGCAACCGAGGGCGGAGTGTTCCCGAACGCATGGAACAAGTTCGTGCCGAAACCAATCTACACGCCGCCGCATCCGCCCATGTGGAATGAACTGACGTGGCCGCGCGAATATCCTCTGGGCATCAACGAACTCTCATTCCTGCTCCCGCATTTCTTGAAAGAAGGTCGCGGCCATTTAGAAGTTTACTTCACGCGCGTCTATAACCCTGTGTGGACGAACCCCGACGGCTTTTCGTGGGTTGAGATGTTGGCGGACGAAAATTTAATCGGCTGCTACGTCGCGTTGACGCCAACATGGAACGAGACCGCTTACTTCGCGGACTACGTTCTGCCCATGGGTCACGGCTCTGAGCGCCACGACATACATTCCTACGAGACGCACGACGCGCAGTGGATAGGATTTCGCCAGCCAGTCATGCGCGCCGCGCGGCAACGAAACGGCGACGACGTCAACGACACGCGCGAAGTAAATCCCGGCGAGGTTTGGGAAGAAAATGAATTCTGGATGGAGCTGACGTGGCGCATCGATCGCGATGGTAGCCTGGGCATTCGCCAGTTTGTTGAATCAAAGAAAAGTCCGGGAACACGCTTGAGTGTCGATGAATATTACGGCTGGATCTTTGAGAATTCAGTGCCGGGATTGCCTGAGAAAGCGGCCGCGGAAAAGCTAACGCCGCTGGAGTTCATGCGGCGCTACGGCTCGTTT
>Ga0209027_1000759_pt1 | contig 11877 bp, 10 predicted proteins | sample GraSoi013_1_20cm_3_FD_185821 | JGI IMG/M metagenome (GOLD analysis project Ga0209027, IMG submission 185821) | Grasslands soil microbial communities from the Angelo Coastal Reserve, California, USA - Sample 09_27_2013_1_20cm (SPAdes) (version 2) | ecosystem: Environmental > Terrestrial > Soil >...
CGTCCTTCACGTTGCCGCCCCCGCCCGTGAGGATGTCGCGGACCGCTTGCCGCTTGTCCGCCGTCCGATTGTAGTACGCCTCCGCGATGCGGTACCCGATGAAGTAGCCGAGGTCGTTCGGGCGGCCGTCGGGCGGCTTCCCGTACATCCAGGGAAAGAATGTGCGGTCAGCGAAGTGTGGCTTGAACTCTTGCCAGAGTGCGTGCTCGTGCGCACGACCATACTCGTGCGCGGCGTTGTTGATCTGCGCGCCGGAAATCATCTCGCCCAGGAAGTCGGCGCTTCCCTCGTTGAACGAGTTGTCGAGCAGCGTCGGGCTGTCGTAGTGCTGCTGGTAGTGGATCAGCTCGTGCGCGACGATCGCCGGTAGACCGCTCGCGTCTCGGTACATCTCCGCGCCGATCAGCAGGCCGTGCTTCGATGCGGTACCGCCGGAGTTGAACCGACCGATCACGAAGTAGACGTCCGGGAAAACCGCTGCCGGATAGATCGCCTTCAGCCGTCGGAACGCCGCTCGGATGGCCGGCTCCGCCCGCGCGACGTCGAGATTCGCCGCCCGAACGGAGTCGTAGCGCGCGCGGCGGTCTCGAACGCACGCCGCGAGGTCTTCCGCGCTGAAGATGCGACCGGGAATGAAGTCCCGCACGCCGACGCTACCGCGGTCGAGATACTCGCGCTGCAGGATCTCGGCGAGGCTGTCCCGAGGCGCGCCGTCGATCGCTTGCCAGAAGAGCCGGATGTCGCTGGTGATCAACGCCGCGGAGTCGGGATCGGTGTGTGGCGCCGCGGCCAGCGAGTCCACCATGGTCGCCGCGAGACTTCGCGAAGCGTCGACCCGCTTCACTTCAGCGACGAACGCCGCCGCATCCGCCGTGCCCGCGCGTGCGGCGCTGAACGTGGTGCCCTCACCGGCCTCGATGATGCCGTCGAGCCGCTGACCATCGGACGAGAGCCGGCCGCGCAGGACAGCGTTCTGGGCAGCCGCGGGCAGCCGCAGGACGACCGAGTCCCGCACGCGCATGATCGACACGAACGGGACCGGCTCGCCGCCTCCTGCTTGCCAGGTACCACGAGAGCTGTCCAGGATGAGCGTCATGAGGTAAGGTGGGGACGCTGGCCGACGCACTTCGCCGTCCCAGCGACCTGCAAGCGAGGAGGTGGAGCTCGCGGCAGCCGCGGCGCCGCCATGCGGCGCTCCCGCGTGCGCGCAGGCGCACACCAGGGCCGCAGACCCGACGTAGCGCATGGGCGCGGTAAGATGCATGAAGCTCCTCCGAGACCGACTGTATGCGCGACTGCGCGCGCCCGGCAGCGTCAAGCTCGCGCTTAAGCTGCGGGCGACTCGCGCGCCGGCGCAAGGCGCTGGACGACCTTCCGCACCCGCCGAACGGCCCTGGATTTCCGGACGAGGCCATTGACCGTCCCCGCTCTTGCACAGGAGGGACTCGCATCACTAGTGTGTGGGGCGTTTTGTCGCCAAAGCCCGCACGCGGAGGCCATGATGCGCCGGACCAGGAACTGGTTCACCGCCGCACTCACGCTCACCCTACTCGCCTGCGGTAAGTCGACGGCGAAGAAGGCCGCAGAGGTGCGCGAGTGCAGCGCCATCACGATGGACGCCAAGGGTGCGGCGCAGTGCCTCGTGCTGCAATACAAATGGAAGCAGCCAGCGGCGCTCGCCGCGGCCACGCGGTACCAGCAGACGCAGGACTCGACCGCGCAGCTGCGCGCCGACTCCGGGTGGCGTGCCGACGCGGCGCGCCACCAGCGGGAAACCGCGAGCTGCGCCAAGGATCCCTCGGGCGAAGTCGCGCGCTGCCTCGTCGGATACGGCTGGGCCGACGCCCGCGCCGCGGCCGCCGCCGACTCGCTGTGGCACCGCGACGGGTCGAAGCACCGCACCGAGCTGTCCGCCTGCACGCGCCAGCGCAAGATGCAGCCGGGTTCCTGCCTCCAGCTCTATTACAAGTGGAGTCCCACGCGCGCCCTCGCCGTGGATGACTCCATTGGCCGGGCGAAGATGAAGACCAGGTAGTGGCACACCCCGTCCTCATCGCCGCCGAGCTGCAACCCCTCATCGAGCCCGGTCAGTTGGCCGGGCTCGACGTCACCTGGCTCCCCGCCGGCGAGCCCACGCCACAGGGGGACTACGCGGCGATCGTGCCGCTCCTGTCCCGCTGGGTGGGCGGGACGGAGCTCAAGCGTCTTCCCAAGCTCAAGATCATCGCGAACTGCGCGGTGGGGCACGACAACGTGGACGTCGTGGCGGCCGAGATGCGGGGCGTGGCCGTCACGAACACCCCGGACGTCCTCACCGACGCCACCGCCGACCTCGCCTGGGCGCTGATTCTCGCCTGCGCGCGCCGCGTGGTCGAGGGTACGCTCCTGGTGAAGAGCGGTGCCTGGACCGGGTGGCACCCGGAGCTGTTGCTGGGGATCGAGCTGCGCGGGCGCACGCTGGGGCTCCTGGGTGCGGGGCGGATCGGCCAGGCCGTCGGCCGTCGCGCGGTCCCGTTCGGCATGCGGATCGTCTATACGGCCCGGAATCCCCGACCCGAATTCGAGCGTGACATCGGGGCGGTGAAGGTGGAACGAACGCGGCTGTTTCGGGAGAGCGACGTATTGTCGCTGCACGTGCCCTCCGTGCCCGAAACCAAGGGTGTCATCGACGACGAGACGTTGCGGCAGATGAAGCCGGGCGCGATCCTCGTCAACACGGCCCGGGGCGACCTGGTGCGCGAGGAAGCCCTGGCGATGGCCCTCGAGACCGGCCGACTCGGCGCGGCGGGGCTCGACGTATATACCGAGGAGCCCGCGATCCACCCCCGGCTGCTCGCGGCCCCCCGCACGGTGCTGTTGCCGCACCTCGGGAGCGCGACCCGCGAGACCCGCCGTCAAATGGCCGCGATCGCTGTCGCGAACGTGCAGGCGGTGCTCAAGGGCGATCCGCCGCTGACGCCGGTGTTCGGGTAGGGCGGTTGCCCCGCGGGATCGGGTGTGTTATTGGAAGGGCGTCCAGTACATGATCTCGAGACACTAGCGAGGTTGGTCGATGACGGTTCCCGGCGGGTCGGCGTGCCCGCAGTGCGGTGCGACCATTGGGCCGGGGGTGTCCTTCTGCCCGCGGTGCGGCACGGGCATCCCCGCCGCGCAAGGCGCGCGCACGACCATGGCCGCGCCGTCCGGCCGACCGCACGAGGCGGGGCACAATGCCCAGCTCGACGCGCTGCGCCAGGCCGCGCTCGGCGAATACGAGGTGCTGGCCGAGCTGGGGCATGGCGGGATGGCCACGGTGTACCTGGCGCACGACCTCGCCCTCGACCGCAAAGTAGCCATCAAGGTGCTGGCACCCGCCCTGCTGCTCATGGGGGAAGGGATGGTGGAGCGGTTCAAGCGCGAGGCGCGCACGGCCGCCGCGTTGAGCCATCCGCACATCATCCCCATCTACGCCGTCAAGGAAAGCGAGCAGGTGCTGTACTTCGTGATGAAGTACGTGCGAGGGCGACCGCTCGATGCGGTCATTCGAGACGTCGGCCCGCTGCCGATCGCCATGGTGCAGGCGATCCTCGCCCAGGTGAGCGACGGGCTAGGGTACGCGCATCGCCACGGCGTGATCCACCGCGACGTCAAGTCGGCGAACATCATGCTCGATGAAGACGGCTGGGCCGTGGTCACCGATTTCGGGATCGCCAAGGTGGTGCAGGCCGAGGGACTGACCCTCACCGGCGTGACGGTCGGCACGCCCACGTACATGAGTCCCGAGCAGTGCGACATGCGCGAAGTCACCGGGGCGTCGGACCAGTATTCGCTCGGCGTCGTGGCGTACGAGATGCTCACCGGGCACCTGCCGTTCAAGGGCGACTCGACGATGTCGGTCATGTACGCGCACTTCAACGAGCCGCCGCGTCCCGTGACCGAGCTGCGTGCCGACTGCCCGCCCAACCTGGGCGCCGGCGTCATGCGGATGCTGGAAAAAGACCCGTCCCGGCGCTGGCCCAGCATGGACGACGTCGTCGCCGTGTGCGGCCGGCCGTCGCTCCGCCACGACGATCCGGTCCGCCGCGAGATGGTCACGCTCGCCCAGGCAGGCGCCAGCGCACACCTGCTGGCGCAGCTCAACACGCCCACGAGCCCGATCGTCCCGTCGCGGCCCCGGACGCGCCGCGCTACCGCGCAGTCGCGCTCGCCCCGCGTCTCCAAGGCGTGGTGGGGCCTGCTTGGGGCCGCGGCGCTGGCCGGGGCCCTGTGGTGGCTGGCTCCCTGGCGGGCATGGCAGCGGGGCTCCGCTCCGACCGCCCCGGCTCCGCGCGACACGGTGGCCGCGGTCGCCGCCGACCAGCGCCGGCCGGACACGGCCGCGGCTTCGCGGGTGCCCGTCCCGACGCCCCGGCGGCGGGAACCGCCGGCGGCGCGGGCGCCGGCCCAGCCGCCCGCCGCCGCGCCCAAAGCGACGCGTGCCCCGGCCACAGGGCGGGAGGACAGCCTGGTGCGCTCGCTCCGCGCGAGGGCGCTCGCGGCGATGAGTCGTGCGCTCGATGCGGGCGCGACGCCCGCCGAGTTGGCGCGCGGGGACAGCGTGTTCAAAGCCGCGGAGTCGCTCGCCGCCCGGGGCCAGCCGCCCGACGCCATGGTGCAGCTCGCCACCGCCGCGTCGCTCTGGGCGGAAGCGGAGCGCCAGGCGCGGTCACGGCCGGCGCGCGACACGGCGCGGGCGCGCCCGGCTGAGCCACCGGCTCCGCCGCCGGTGACGCATCCGCCGGCCGACGCGCGCCTCGAGATCAAGGCGCTGATCGCGGACTACGAGCGCGCGCTCGAGTCGCGCGACCTGGCCGAGATTCGCCGCGTGTATCCCGGCTTGACGCCCGCCGAGCAGGCGACGTTCAGCCAGTTCTTCGAATCGGTTCCCGAGCTCAAGGCCGCCTTGACGATCGACCGGCTGGTCATCGCCGGCGCCTCAGCCGACGCCATCGTGAGCGGCGTGTACGAGTACCGGGACACCAAGACGGGCCGCAGCCGGCGGGACACCACCACCTTCCGGGCGACCCTGGTACAGGACTCGCTCGGCTGGCACCTCAGCTCGATCCGCTCGCTGCGCTAGCCGCCGGTTAGAAGTTGTACTCGAGCCCAGCGGTCCAGAGCACGTTGGGCCGGAGCCCGCCCCGGTTCAGCGGCCACAGTGTGTTGGCCACCAGCATGATCCCCGAGCCCGTCGCGAACTTGAAGCCGAGCGAGCCGTTGATCTGATCGTCGCGCTCGTTGGGGATGTTCGTGACGTCGATCGTTCGTTGGAACGGCGCGGTATACGTCACGGGCCCCGGCAGCCGGAGCTTGCTCTCGCCGACTTGCAGCTGCGAGACCACATCCACCGCGAGGGTGGCCCAGGGCGCCATCAGGTGATCGAACCCCACCGTGGCGAGCACGGCATTGTTCTGGAGCGGGCCGTTCGCGAACAGGAACCCGATGTTGGTGTGGGGCGAGAAGGCGCCGAACCGCGCGGACAGGATGCCGAGGCCGCGGGCCGCCACGTGGCCCGATCCGAGCAGGTCGTCTTCACTCCCGGTCGGAAAGCGCACGTCGCCCAGCAGCGCGAACGTGCTGCGGTCCGACTGCGTCACGGTCACCTTCGCCCGCACGGCGATGTCTCCGATCCCGGTGGCGGACCCGTCCACGAAGCGGGACGTGGAGAGCTGGGGATTGGTGAACGTGCCTCCAAAGAAGTGTTGGGCCGTGGTGCCGCCGAACGGCACGATGCGCGCGTCGCTCGTGCCGCGCAGCGAGGCGGAAACGATCGGGAGCACGACGCCGATGTCCACCTTGTCGAGCAGCCCGAAACTCACGAAGAACGACGTCACCGTCATTTCGAGATCGAGCGCCAGGCGCAGGGCGATCACGTCATTTTCGTGCATCGGCACGCCGTACGGCGTGCAGCTCGAGCCCACGATGCTGTCGCAGGCCGGGCCGGTGACGTTCTGGTGGGTGAAGGTCATCTCGATCCCGTTCAGGCTCACCCCGCGCAGCGCCTGGAAGTGCATGCGGTTCACGTTCGCGCCGACGAACACGCGTCCGCGCCCCAGCGTTTGAGCACGCTCGGCGAAGATGGGACCGGGTGAGACGGACGTCCGCACGGGCACGCCGCCTTCGAACCGGAAGGTGGAGCCACCGCTGGTGGCGCTCACCGGCAGGTTCGCGACATTGCCGCTGATGGCGTTACTGATGAAGGAGATGAGCGAGCCGTTCTCGGCGCGCGCCGCGGGGATGAAATGGTCGGCGTGCAACGCCGTGGCCGAGTCCGAGCCCGCGGTGCCCCCGAGGAACAGGGGGTCCTGCCCGGCCGTGAAGATGAACAGCTCGGAGATCTTGTCGCGCAGTCCTTGCGCGTGGACCGGAGCGGCCGCGAGCGTGAGTCCCACCAGGCACGACCAGCAGCGCCGCATAGACCCTCCGAGATCGGGAAGACGGACCGGCCGGAGACGAAGAGACGCTCCGAGTCGCTAGGCGTCAAGCGAGCCGCCGTTGACCCCGCTGGTCGGGTCATTAACTTCCAGCCTCGAGATGAGCCGGCCCGACCGCACGATCCTCCTGGACGCCCGCGCTTTGTCGCGGGCGCTTCAGCGTATGGCGGTCGAGGTGCTCGAGTTGGCCCAGGGGACCGACCGGCTCGTGCTCATCGGGATCCAGCGGCGCGGCGTCGAGCTCGCCGAACGGATCGCCAGGCTCATCGAGAAGGAGGAGGGCGTGGTCGTGCCCCGCGGCGCCCTCGACATCACGCTGTATCGCGACGACCTCGAGACCGTGGGCCCGAAGCCCGTCATCGGCGAGACCCGGATCCCGGGCGATCTGGCCGGCAAGCACGTGGTGATCGTGGACGACGTGCTGTATACGGGTCGCACCGCACGCGCCGCGCTCGACGAGCTCGCCGACTTCGGCCGCCCCGAGCGCATCTCTTTGTGCGTGTTGGTCGACCGCGGCGGGCGCGAGCTGCCGATCCAGCCCGACGTCGTCGGGACCAAGGTGAAGGTGAACCGCGGCGAGCGCGTGGACGTGCTGGTCGAGGAGCTCGACGGGAAGGACGAGGTGGACCTGGTGAGCACGACATGACCACTGCCCTGGGAAAGGATCTGGTCGGTCTCGAGCGGCTGTCGCCCGATCAGATCCGCCTCATCCTCGACACGGCGGAGCCCTTCAAAGAAGTCTCCGAGCGGCCCATCAAGAAAGTGCCGGCGCTGCGCGGCAAGACCATCGTCAACCTGTTCTTCGAAGCCTCGACCCGCACTCGCATCTCGTTCGAATTCGCGGAGAAACGCCTCTCCGCCGACACGGTCAACGTGGCGGCGAGCGGCAGCGCGGTCCAAAAAGGCGAGACGCTCGTCGATACCGCGCGCAACCTCGAAGCGATGCGGATCGACATGGTCGTCATCCGCCATCCGTCGTCGGGGGCGGCCGAATTCCTGGGGAACCGCATCCGCTCGAACGTCATCAGCGCCGGCGATGGCAAGCACGAGCACCCCACCCAGGCGCTGCTCGACCTGCTCACGATCCGCGACAAGCACGGCAAGATCGCGGGCCTCAAGGTCGTGCTCGTGGGAGACGTGCTGCACTCGCGCGTCGCGCGCTCGAACATCTGGGGTCTCTCGAAGCTCGGTGCCGAGGTGGGCGTGTGCGGTCCCGACACGCTCATGCCGCGGGGCATCGAAGAGCTGGGCGTGTGCCGCTTCCGCCGCATCGAGGAGGCGATCGAGTGGGCCGACGTGCTCAACGTGCTCCGGCTGCAGCTCGAGCGCATGGAGATGGGGTTCATCCCGAGTGTGCGGGAATACTACCGGGTGTTCGGCGTCACGCTCGAGCGTCTCGAGAAGGCGCCGCGCGCGCTGACCATCATGCACCCGGGGCCCATGAACCGCGGCGTCGAGATCGACTCCCGCGTCGCCGACGGGCCCCACAGCGTGATCCTCGACCAGGTGACGAACGGAGTCGCGGTACGGATGGCGGTGCTGTACCTGCTCGCCGGCGGGCGTCCCGAGCTCGCCGACGCGGCCCAGCGAGGGGCGGAGTGACGCGGCCGCTGCTGCTCTCGGGCGGCCGGGTGATCGACCCGAGTCGCGGCTTCGACCAGACAGCCGACGTCCTCATCCAGGACGGCAAGATCGCCGCCGTGAAGCCGGGGCTGGGCGCGCCGGACGGCGCCGACGTGCGCGACGTGCGGGGTCAGGTCGTCGCCCCCGGGCTCGTGGACCTGCACGTCCATCTGCGGGAGCCTGGCAACGAAGACGTGGAAACGATCGCCACCGGCGCCCGCGCGGCCGCCGCGGGCGGATTCAGCGCCGTGTGCGCCATGCCCAACACGGACCCGGTCACCGACAATCAGGCCGCCGTCGGGTTCATCGTACGCCAGTCGGCCCGCGCCGGACTCACCCGCGTCTACCCGATCGGCGCCATCTCCGTGGGGCAGCGGGGGGAGAGACTCTCCGAGTTCGGCGAGATGGTCGGCGCCGGCGCGGTCGCCGTGTCGGACGACGGCAAGCCCGTGGTGTCGAGCCACCTGATGCGCACGGCGCTCGAGTATGCGCGCACCTTCGAGATCCCGGTCGCCGACCACTGCGAGGAGCCCACCCTCGCCTCGGGCGGCGTGATGCACGAGGGACTCGTGTCGACCCGCCTGGGCCTGAAGGGGATGCCCGCCGCGGCCGAGGAAATCATGGTGGGGCGCGATATCCTGCTGGCGCAGCTCACCGGCGGGCACGTCCATCTGTGCCACGTGTCGACCCGGGGCTCGGTCGACCTGATTCGCCGGGCGAAGGAGCAGGGGATCCGTGTCACCGCCGAGGTGACGCCACACCATCTCACGCTCACCGACCGTGCCTGCGAGACCTACGACACGCACGCCAAAATGAACCCACCGCTGCGCGAAGCGGCGGACATCGCCGCGCTGCGGCAGGCGCTCAAGGAGGGCGTGATCGATTGTGTTGCCTCCGATCACGCACCCCACGCGTACGATGCCAAGGAGGCCGCCTTCGACGACGCCCCGTTCGGGATCATCGGCCTCGAGACGGCGTTCGGCGTGGCGCACACCGAGCTGGTGCTCGGCGGCGTCCTGTCGCTCCCGGAGCTCATCGCGCGGATGAGCACCACACCCGCCACGGTGTTCCGCCTGCCCGGTGGTACGTTGCAGACCGGCGCGGTCGCCGATGTCGTAGTGCTCGACCCCGCCACGCGCTGGACCGTGGACCCGGCCACGCTGCTCTCCAAGAGCCGCAACACGCCGTTCGCCGGCCGCACGCTCACCGGGCGCGCCGCGCTCACGCTGGTGGGCGGCGCGATCGTGTACCAGGTGGAGGCTCCCGCCGGGCGGTGACGGCGCACGCCGTGGCGCGACGAATGGCCCAGTGCTGCCGTCAGCTGGCCGAGCGGGGTCTCATCGCCGGGCAGGATGGCAACCTTGCCGTCCGCCTGGGCCCGGATCGCGTGCTGGTGACTCCGGCGGGCCTGATCAAGGCGCTGCTCGGGCCGGCGGACATGGTCGAGGTGGACCTGCGGGGCCGTAAGCGGCGCGGACGCCGTAACCCTACTAGTGAATTGGACTTACACCTTCGGATCCTGACGCACCGCCCCGACGTAGACGCAGTGGTGCACGCGCATCCCCCTGTGGCTACAGGGTTTGCGGTGGCGGGGCAGGATCTGGGGGCTTTTGTGCTCCCAGAGCTTATCTTGCAGTGTGGCCGGGTACCGCTGGTGCCCTACGGGACGCCGGGCACGCCGGAGCTCGGGGATCGGCTCGAGTCGCACCTGGTCGGTCACGACGCGTGGCTGCTCGCCAACCATGGAGCCGTCACTGTAGGGGCCACGCTGGACGTCGCGTGGATCCGGATGGAGAGCCTGGAGCACGCGGCGCGCATCATCTTCGCGGCGCGAGCGCTGGGGCAGGTGAACGAGCTGGGTCGCGACTCGGCGCTACGCCTCGAGGCGCAGCGCGATCGGGCGCGACAGGAGCGCAAGCAAAGTGGCTAAAGGGCCTTCCAAGAGCACGGTGATCATCCAGCAGCTGCTGGAGGAGCGCCGGCAGTACGAAGCCTGGATCGCGCGCCTGAACGACTCGGCGGACGCGACGCCCGGGCACGTTCGCGCGCGGGTCCGGTCCGACTACGAGGCCCGACTCGCCGCCGTCACGGAAGAGCTCAAGGCGCACGCTCAGAGCGCGCGCCAGGCGATCGAGGAAAAGCGGCACCTGCGCGGCGAGCTGCAAAAGAAGGAAGCGCTCGCTCAGGAAAGGCTCACGGAAACGGAGTTGCGCCACGCCGTCGGGGAGTACGACCAGTCGCAGTGGGGCCAGGTTCATAAGGACGTCCTCGCGGAGCTCGTCTCGGTGCGCGAGGATCTGCAGTCGGTCGAGGCGGACATCCACAAGCTCGAGGAGCTGGACGCACTGGTCAGCCACCGGCCCACTCCTCCGCCACGGGCCGCGCCGCACCCAGCCGAGCCGCCACAGCCGAGACCGCAGGCGAAGCCCGAAAAGGTGACGCACGAGGACGAGCTGGCGTTCATCAAGTCGGTGACCGAGGACGAGCAGGGCGGCGCCCCGTCGCCGCGGCGCGCCAGCGGCGCGCAGTTCCAGCCGTCCATCCCTGCCGACGTGCCCCGTCAGCCGAGCCCGCCCGCTCCTCGGGCGGCCAATCCCATGCCCGCGCCCATCGTGCCCGATGCCGCCGCCGCCGGCGACGACGACGAGGACGCAGCGAAGACCCTGCGCTGCAGAGACTGCGGGACGATGAACCTACCGACGGAGTGGTATTGCGGGCAGTGTGGGGGGGAGCTGGCTGCGGTCTAAGAGAACGAGAGACGTCTCTCTGTGACGCTGTCTATTTAGAAAGTTTTCTGACGACCGCGGCCAGTCTCGACTTATGCCGTGCCGAGGTATTCGGGTGGATGAGATTTTTCCGCGCCGCCCGGTCGAGCAGTCGGGAGGCGATCTTGTACGCCCCGCCAGCCTGCTCGGCGGTGGTGGCGGCCCGGACGCGCTTGAGCGCGGTACGCAGCGCGGAGCTCTGCGCCCGGTTGCGTTCGTGGCGGGCGCGTCCCTGGCGCATCGCCTTTTTTGCGGACTCGATTCGCGGCACTGCTGGCCTCCTCGTGACGGGCGGAAGATAGAGGGTAAGTGCAGGTCGGTCAAGGCGCTACGGCGTTGACCGGCGCCCCGCCCGCTCGTTATCTTAGGCGGTCATCGACCCCGAGCCCGAGCCATCTCCTTCGAATTCCTCGTCTGGGCCCCGGTGCTGCTGTTTTCGATGGTGGCCCACGAATATGCCCACGCCGAGGCCGCGTACCGGCAGGGCGATGACACCGCCTACATGCTGGGGCGGCTCACCCTGAACCCCTTGAAACACATCGATCCTCTCATGACGGTGGTCTTGCCCGTGATGCTGTGGATCGCGTCGAACGGGACCTACACATTCGGCGGCGCCAAGCCGGTGCCCGTGAATCCCCGCAAGTACCGCCGCTTCGTGAAGGGCGACGTGATCGTGTCGCTCGCGGGGATCGCGGTGAACCTGGTGCTGTTCGTGTTGTTCGCGGGACTGTTCGCCCTGGTCGGGTTCCTCGGGAACGCCGTGCCCGGCCTGGCCGGCACGCTCGAGATCCTGCAGCGCATGATGTTCTACGGCATGTGGCTCAATCTGGTCCTCGCCTTCTTCAACCTCATCCCGATCCCTCCGCTCGATGGGAGCCACGTCTTCTATCACCTGCTCCCGGCCGGGGCGGGCCTGCGCTACCGGCAGTTGTACGCGCTGGGGTTCGTCCCCATTCTGGCCGTGAGCTGGTTTGCGCCCGGCGTGATCTCGGTGTTCCTGTGGCCGGCGCACCAGCTGATGAGTCTGGGCCTCGCCC
>Ga0209027_1000761_pt1 | contig 11858 bp, 13 predicted proteins | sample GraSoi013_1_20cm_3_FD_185821 | JGI IMG/M metagenome (GOLD analysis project Ga0209027, IMG submission 185821) | Grasslands soil microbial communities from the Angelo Coastal Reserve, California, USA - Sample 09_27_2013_1_20cm (SPAdes) (version 2) | ecosystem: Environmental > Terrestrial > Soil >...
CCGAAGAGCTCGAACTTATCCGCCACCCTCACCTTCTCGATCATCGCGTTCCTCCAAACCGCCACTCGGGCACAAATGGTCCACTCAACGACCATCAAGTGCGCCGATGGGACACAGTTGGTCCGATTGGGGCTCTCGCCCTCGCGGTTTCAGCTTAGGCGCCGCGGAGCTCGAAGACCGGGCGCTTCTCCGCGGCCGCCGCGGGGTCGCTGACGATCTCCTTCGCGCCGAGGATCGATAGGAGCAGGCCTCCCACCGGCATTCGCCTGACGTATGGCCCGATGACGTCCCTGAAGAAAGCAGTCCGCGCTGCCACGTCGAGCTCGGCCGCCTTCACCTGCTCACGTTTGCTCCCCACGGTCAGCGTGGCCTCGCCCGCGACGCGCAGGTTGCGGACCCAGTTGGTGTCACCGAACGTGCCGATGACCCAGCGCTTGCCGCCGATGTCGACCAGCGCGACCGGCGTCGTCCGCGGCTCGCCCGTCTTGCGTCCGCGAACCGTGATGAGCGCGTTCGGTCCCAGCACGCGCCCAAGTCGCAGGAGGCGTTGCGCCAGCGGATTGAACAGGCTGACGAACGAGGGCGCTTTGGCGGGAGATGCGGTGCTCATGCTCATAGTCTAATCAATCACTTGCTTGACTATCATATTCCGAGGAGCCGCTCCAGCTGGCGAATCGCCTGGTCTCCACGCTTCGGGTCGACCTGGGGCAGCGTCGATCCCATGATGGCCGCGATCACCAGGCCTGCGACCGCGTCACTGTCCTGCTGCGCGGGCAGCGTGCCGTTCTTGACCGCCCGGCGCAGCAGGCCGCGCATCGTGCTCTGCCAGGTGGCGAACATCCCGTCCACGATCGCCCGCACCGCTGGATCGCGCGACGAGCGAAGCGTCAGCTCGCCCATCACCGCCGCCAGCTCAGGCTCGCCGACCATCAGCTTCCTGACCGCGCGCAGGTGATTGCGCAGCTGATCCGACGGCGAGCCGTGTGGCTCGAGCGTGGTGCGAAACCGCCCCATCGCGTATTCCAGCACGCCGCCAATCAGCGACTCCTTGGTCGGAAAGTAGTAGTGCAGAGTCGCGATGTTCACCCCGACCTCGGCCGCCACCTCGCGCGTCCGCAGCCCTTCGAAGCCCCCTTCCGCGATCTGCTTGTACGCCGCGTGGACGAGCTCGCGCCTCCTCTTCTCGCTGATGGCCGAGGTCCGCGCGCTCATCGCCGGCTAATTAAACACTTGATGGAAACTCGCGAATTCCGCATCGGAGACTGCCCGGTCCGCACCTATGACGTCACATGCAGCGTTCGGCAGTCGGTTTAGCGCACGGTGGCGTCAGACGTGCGGGATGGGCACCCCCATCGTCTCCGCCGCCAGCAGGTCGACCACCGCCCGCGTGTCTCCGGTGGCTTTGAACACACGAAGCTGCCGGTCTGCGCTCGTCCCCTCGGCCAGGATCGTGTGCACGTACTCGACCGCCGCCCGCGAGCCCAGCTCGTCGACGACGTCGTCGACAAACTCGACCAGCTCGACGGCCAGGTCGCGCATCGGCACCTCCGCCTGCTTGCCGAAGTCGATCAGGTTGCCATCGATCCCGTATCGGATCGCCCGCCACTTGTTCTCCGCGATCAGCGCCGGCATGTACTTGCGGAACCCGAGGTTGCGTTCGCGAAGCTTGAGGAGCTTGGCGCAGATGGCCTGCATCAGGCCCGCGAGGCAGATCGTCTCCGCAAGCCGTGTGGGCATGTCGCACACGCGGAACTCGATCGTCGGGAACGAAGGGTGCGCGCGCATGTCCCACCAGATCTTCTTGCCGTTGTCGATCGACCCGGTCTTGACCAGCAGCTGGACGTAGTTCTGGTATTCGTCGTACGAGGTCAGCTCTGGTGGAATCCCTGTGCGCGGGAAGTTCGACCAGATCACGCTGCGGTACGACTTCAGGCCGGTGTTGCGTCCCATCCAGAATGGGCTCGACGTGCTCAACGCGAGCAGGTGAGGCAGGAAGTAGCGCGCCTCGTTGAGGATCTCGATCCGCCTCTCCTGGTCGGGAATGGCGACATGGACGTGCAGGCCAAAGATGACCAGCGAGCGAACGACGTCCTGCAGCTCCTCCTCGAGCATCTTGTACCGGTCGAAGTCGGTGATCTGCTGGTCCTGCCACAGCGAGAACGGGTGCGTGCCCGCACAGGCGATGCGGAGACCTTCCGGCTGGAGCAGGTCGGCCAGGGTCTGGCGCATGTCGCGGAGCTGGTCGCGCGCCTCGTCGACGTTCTCGCAGATGGTCGTGCCGACCTCGACCACCGACTGCATCATCTCGCGCTTGACCTTGTCGCCGAGCTTCGGAGCGGCCCTCGCCAGGAGCGTGTCGATGTGCGAGTGGAGCGCCCCGGAGGAGTCGATGATCTGGTACTCCTCCTCGACGCCGATCGTGAGCAAACCCTCGCGCTTCATGCCGGCCCTTCGACGACGAATGTTGGCACGACGCTGCCCGCCCCGGCGGTGACATTGAGCAGAGCGGCCGCCGAAACGCGGGTCATGAACCCGCCCACCCGACCGTCGAAAAGGTAGGGGTCCAGGTCGACCGCCAGGTCGATGTAACGCAGGCCATCGAGCGCCACGGGGAATGGGATCCGCGGAATCTCGACCGCCTCCTGGACGACGTAGCTCTGAGTGGTCGCGACGTCGATCGCGGCCTCCCACTCCGCCTGGTCGACGGTCCAACCGAGGACGACCCCTTTGCCACCGTACTCGTCGTTGGGCTTCAGGACCAGCGTCTCACGCCGGCGTGCGATGTCCTCCGCCAGCTCCGGGCGCACGCGACGCGTCCACGGGATGTGGCGGCGGATCGCCGCCCGCTGGGCGCGGGTGTACAGGTGCTGGTAACGCTCGTCGGACAGCATCGCCAGGCTCATCTTCTTGTGCAGCAACTTGGCCCGGAAGCTGTTGACCACGCACACCGCGCCGCCGACGTAAGCGTCGCGCAGCGCTCGCGTCTCATCGCCGCGGTCGAGCAGCTCGCTCGTCAGGACGCGCCGGTACACGAGATTGACCGGGATGCTCTGCGCGTACAGCTTGCCGCCCCGAAATTCGAGGGCGCGCGGGTCGCAGATCACCGTCTTGATCCCGCCCACCTCGAAGAAAGCCTTGAACATCTCGAACTCGGGCGCGGTGGGCAGACCCTCCCAGTCGACGATGGCGATGACGGGTTGCGCGCCGCGGTCCCACTGGCGGAAGGCATTGAGCATCGCGCGCAGCTGGCGCCGGCGCGTGGGATGGAACTGGCCGCGAAACATCTTGCGAAACGCTTTCATCACCGGCAACCTCGCGAAGATCGCCGCCAGGTTGTCGCTGTACGCCATCCCCGCGGGCGACTCGGCGTTGTACTCGACGAACCGCACCTCATCGGCGAAGAAGCTGTCCAGGCGGACCGCCGGCGAAGACGATCGGAAGCCGGGCTCGGCCAGCGCCAGCCGCTCCTCGTCCCCTTGCAACCCCAGCTCCAGGCGTAAGGCATCGTCCTTGAGCACCGCCTTCTCCAGCGTGGCCAGGGCCGAATACACGCCCTGCGACGCAGCCACCGCCTGGTCGAACCTCTTGCGCGTCAGCAGCTGCGGTCGCAAGGCGACGCACAACGGCCGCTCGCCGAACGCCAGGCGCCCTTCCCGCTGTCCGGTGACCAGAATCTCCGCGCTGCTCGCCGCCAGCCGCTCATCTTCGAGCAGCCCGTGGTAGGCGGCGACCGGGTCCTTCACGCCTGTACTGGATTGGCCGCAGGCGTCTTTCTCACGTAGTTCCACCATCGGTGCTCCTCGCGCCACGGCGGCACCGCGTCGCCGCGAGCGTAGGCGAGGACCAGGTCGGACATCTTCTCCAGCACCCAGCGGAAGTTGTCCTCTTTGATCGAGAAGTTGTCGAAATCCGGGGCGGGGTTCAAAAAGTCGATCGCGTAAAGGATGCCGCCGCGCACCGCGAATTCGACCGTGTCCATGTCGTAGCCCAGCGCCTCGACCAGCGTCCTCGCGTCCTTTATGGCGTGCTCGCGCAGCGCACCCTCGACAGGCTGAGAGATCTGGTATCGCTCCTCGAACGGCGCGCGCGGGTTGTACCGGATCGGCAGGATGTCCTTGCGGCCGACGCAGATGCAGCGGACGTAGTCGTCCCAATCGATGAACTCCTGGAGGATCATCGTCTTCGTTCCGGTCTGGTCGAACGCGGTGATCAGCTCCTCGATGGAGTGGACGATGAACACGTCCTTCCAGCCCCCGCCGGTGTTGGGCTTGAGCACGGCGGGCATTCCCGTGTACGCCACGATGTGCTCCCAGTCCAGCGGGAACTGCAGGTTGCGCAGCGACCGGACGTGGTCTATGTCCGGGATGTACTGCTTGTTGGGCAGCACGACGGTCTTCGGCACCGCGACGCCCAGACCCCGCGCCAGCGTGCATTCGAAGAACTTCTCGTCCGCCTCCCACCAGAAGGGGTCGTTGATCACGGTCGTCCCGAGCAGGACGGCGCTCTTCAGGTGCGCGCGGTAGTACGGGACCTCGTGGGAGATGCGGTCGACCAGGACGGTGTGGTGCGGCTCGAAGACTTCGGGAGTCCCGCCGAGCACCGCCAGCTCCGCGGTTATCCCGTCAGCGGCGCCCTTCTGGTTGACCATCTCGAGGAAGGGCGCCGGAAAGGTGTTCTCGCGTCCGACCAGGAGCCCGATGACCTTCTGCTGCGCCATGTCCCCTCCCCTGATTTCGTGTGGCCGTCAGATCGCTGCCAGGTACCGCCGCATCATGTCCTTCCAGTAAGGCCAATCGTGCGCCCATCCGGGCCAGATTTCGAGCCCCACCTGCACGCCCTTGTCGCGCAGCAGCCCGCCCAGCCTTCGCGAGTCCTCGACGTTCGGGTCCTGCTCGCCCGTGGCGATCACCTTGGGATGCTGCGCCCGCAACGGTCCCAGGTAAGCCTCGTCCGTCAGGCCTGGCAGGAACGCGAACAGGTTGGTGAAATAGGCGTTGTCGTCGTGATACCCGTCCAGCCAGCGCGCGGTGTCGTACGCGCCGCTCAAGGCGATGAAACCGGCGATGCGGGTCGGCTGGCGGGCGGCCAGGAGCACCGCGTGCAGCGCCCCGAAAGATGCGCCGCAGGCGATCGGTGGCCCCGGCATTCGGGGCAGCACCTCCTCCACTATGTATCGCTCGTACTGCAGATGCCGCAGCAGCCGTTCGGCCGGCGGCCGGTCCTTCGCGTACCAGGACTCGCCGTCGACGCTGTCCACACACACGAGCTGCACGGCCCCCGAGTCGATGTAGTCGGCCAGCCCGCCGACCAGCCCGAAATCCTCCCACTGGTAGAAGCGGCCCATCGAAGTTGGGAAGACGAGCAGGGGCGTGCCGGCGTGGCCGAAATGGAGGATCTCCATGTCGCGGCCGAGGCTGTGGCTGTATTCCTTGATGTAATCGCGCTGCAAGTCAGTGGTGGTGGTCGTGCCCATGTTGATCGTGAACCATCTCATGATCCGGGCTCGGCGCGCGCTCCCTCGCCTTCAGCATCCCGACCCCGCCGGTCCTGAAAACCTCATCGTATACCTCCCAGGGGTATGCAGGCCATGAAACATTCGGCTGTACTAACCATCAGGCAAGTTGTCCCTACGTCTTTTCGTCCTGGCGCTGCTCATCTTCGTGGCCGCCTTCGGCACACACGAGGTCATGCACCTGCTTGTCATCTACGCGGTGGGTGGCTCGGGCTCGATCATCGTGCGGCCCTGGAAGCTGGGCCTGTTCGACCTCTACATCCAGTCGCTGCATGCCCAGCCGGCGCAGCCCCTCGACCTGGTGCGCCAGACGCTGGTCAACTTCCTCGGCCCGGCCCTCGCGGCCGTGCCCCTCGTTGCTCTGTGGGCCGCAGTGCGCGAGACGACCGCCCGCTACGCGCTGTGGGCGAACGTCCTGATCCTTTTCTTCTATGCGCTCATCGAAGCCGGCGACCTGCTGCTGGAGGAGCGTGCCGGCTTTGACGTCTCGCTTCTGACGGCGCCCGAGTTCAACTACGGGGTGCCGCTGCTGATCATCGTCGGGGCTAGCGTCCTCGCGGGGCGGCGGCCGAGCTAGCCACCGAGGTGCACGTCGTGACCGGGTGCAGACCCGGCGCGCTGCCGCCGCCGCAGGCCCACGCCCGTCCCTGAAAGACGGCGAGCTCGAAGCCGTGGCGCGGGCTCAGCATCGAGTCGCCGGAGGTCCAGCCGTCGCCGGCGCGGTAGTGGGTCAGCTGGCTGACGATTCGGGTCTCGCTCGCGTCCTGGCCGCCCATCACCAGGACGTCCCCGCCGATGAATGAGATCGCGCCGCCCCCGCTCGCGGCCTGGGGGAGGTCAGCGAGACGTGACCACGCGCCGGTGATCGTGTCGTAGCAATCGACCCGCGCCGTGGTCGGGGAGCGTCCACCTGCGACGCAGGCCATCGTGCCCTGCACGAAGCCCGACAGGTGATTGCGCGGCACTGGCAGCGACGACACCACCGTCCAGGCGTTGGCGCCGGGGTCGTAAGCCTCGACCGCGGCCACTTCGGCGCGGGCGGTGTTGCCGCCGATCGCGTACAGCCTGCCCTCGGCCGCGACCAGCGCGTGGCCGCCCCGAGGGAAGTGCATCGAGGCTATCGCCGTCCAGTGATCGCCGTCGAGCCGAAACGCTCGCGCGACATCCGTGCCGTTGCTGTGCCCGCCGGCGATGTAGACGGCGCCGTCCAGGGTCGCGGCCGAGGCATGGTCGACCGGCACCGGCAGCCGCGGACCCGCGCTCCACGCCGATCCGTCGAAGCCGTACACGCCATCCAGGCTCGCGCCGGCGGCGTTGAAGCCGCCCATCACGTACAGCCTGCCGCCGGCCACCGCCGCGGCCGTCTCCTCTATGGCCACGGGCAAAGACGCCTCAGCCCGCTGCGCGGGGGCGGGGCTGGGCGAGGGAGCAAAGCTGGGCGGTGGGGCCGACAGCCGGGTGCTGGGCGAAGGCGAAGGCTCCGCCGCCGAACCCGGTCCGCACGCGGTGATGAGCAGCAGCACCGTCAACAACCTGAACACGCTGAGCGGGTAGTGTCGCCTACCAGGCTGGGCGCGCTGCCGTCGCATAATCGCCGCATGGCGACCGCCCTTTCGCTCACCCACCTCGGCTCGCTGATGCGCGGGGTCAGGAGCGTGGACGAGGTCGGCGCAGAGGAGCGGGCGGCAGCACTGGCCAAGCGCTCGATCAAGAAGTCGTCGAAGCTGTGGGCGCTCGACCTGGCGGTTCGCTGCATGGACCTCACCACGCTCGAAGGCGCCGACACGCCCGGCAAGGTCGCGGCCATGTGCGCCAAGGCTGTCCGGCCCAAGCCCGGCGACTCGAGCATTCCCTCGGTGGCCGCGGTCTGCGTCTACCCGCTTCGCATCCAGGACTGCGTCGACCACCTGCGCGGGAGCAGCGTACGAATCGCCTCGGTGGCGACCGCGTTTCCGTCGGGCCAGAGCTTCACCTCGATCAAGGTCGCCGAGACGGAGGACGCCGTGAAGGCAGGCGCGCACGAGATCGACATGGTCATCGACCGTGGCGCATTCCTGTCCGGCGACTACCAGCGCGTCTACGACGAGATCGTCGCGGTCAAAGAGGCATGCGGGCCGGCGCACCTCAAGGTCATCCTCGAAACCGGTGAGCTCGGCACGTATGACGCGGTGCGCAGGGCGAGCATCCTGGCCATGGCGGCGGGCGCGGACTTCATCAAGACCTCGACCGGCAAGGTGCAGCCGGCGGCCACGCTGCCGGTCGCGCTGGTCATGGAGGAGTCGATTCGCGACTTCGTACGCGAGACCGGACGCCCGGTCGGCTTCAAGGCCGCGGGCGGCATTCGCACCGCCAAGCAGGCGATCGCCTACTTGGTCATCACCTACGAGACCTTGGGGCCTGACTGGATGACGCCCGACCGCCTGCGCCTGGGCGCGTCCACTCTCCTGAACGACGTGCTGATGCAGATCGACAAGGAGCGCACCGGCGCCTACCAGTCACCCGATTACTTCACGATCGACTGATGGCGATCACCAAAAAACAATCCACGGCGCTGGCGAAGCAGGTTTTCGAGTACGCGCCGGCGCCGGAGGCGATCGACCACGTCAAGGTCCAGCCGCACTACGGCCTTTTCATCGGCGGCAAATGGGTCGAGGGACACAGCAAAAAGCGGTTCCCGACCATCAACCCGGCGACCGAGCAGAAGCTCGCCGACGTCGTCGAGGCGGACGAGGTCGATGTCGACCGCGCGGTCAAGGCGGCGGGCAAGGCGTTCGACTCGTGGGGACGCCTCGCGCCATCGCGACGCGCGCGCTACCTGTTCCGCATCTCACGCCTCCTGCAGGAGCGCTCGCGCGAGCTCGCCGTGGTCGAGACGATGGACGGTGGCAAGCCGATCAAAGAATCACGCGACGTCGACATCCCGCTGAGCGCCGCCCACTTCTTCTATTACGCAGGCTGGGCCGACAAGCTCGAGTGGGCATTCCCCAACCGCAAGCCGCGTCCGCTGGGCGTGGCGGGCCAGGTCATCCCCTGGAACTTCCCACTGCTGATGCTCGCCTGGAAGATCGCGCCCGCGCTCGCTGCGGGCAACACGGTGGTGCTGAAACCGGCTGAGACGACGCCGCTGTCGGCGATGCTTTTCGCCGAGATCTGCATGCAGGCGGAATTGCCGCCTGGTGTGGTCAACATCGTCACCGGCGCGGGCAAGACCGGCTCGCTCGTCGTGACGCATCCCGACGTCAAGAAGGTCGCGTTCACCGGCTCGACCGAGGTGGGCAAGCTCATCCAGCGCTCCATCGCCGGCACTGGCAAGCGCCTCACGCTCGAGCTTGGCGGGAAGGCCGCGAACATCGTCTTCGAGGACGCGCCGCTCGACCAGGCCGTGGAAGGCATCGTCAACGGCATCTACTTCAACCAGGGCCACGTGTGCTGCGCGGGAAGCAGGCTGCTGGTGCAGGAATCGATCGCCGAGCCGCTGCTCGAGAAGCTGAAGCGGCGCCTGTCGACGCTGCGTCTGGGCGATCCGCTGGACAAGAACACGGATATCGGAGCCATCAACTCGCGGGCGCAGCTGGACAAGATCCGGGGCCTCGTCGAGTCCGGGATCGAGGAAGGCGCCGAGCTCTACCAGCCCGAGTGCGTGCTGCCCGAGCGAGGATTCTGGTTTCCGCCGTCGCTCTTCACCAACGTCTCGCAGTCGTACCGCATCGCTCGCGAGGAGATCTTCGGACCGGTGCTGTCGGTGCTCACGTTCCGCACGCCAAACGAGGCGGTTGAGAAGGCCAACAACACTCCCTACGGGTTATCCGCCGGCGTCTGGACCGACAAGGGTTCGCGGATCCTGTGGATGGCGGAACGCATGCGCGCCGGCGTTGTGTGGGCGAACACCTTCAACCGGTTTGACCCCACATCGCCGTTCGGCGGCTACAAGGAATCTGGGTTCGGCCGCGAGGGTGGCCTGCACGGCCTGCTCCCATACGTGGATCTGAGCTGATGGATGTTCGCAAGACCTACAAGCTTTTCGTCAACGGCGAGTTCGTGCGCTCCGAGTCGGGCCGGGCATACCGGCCCGATGGCAATGTGAATGTGCCGCGCGGCTCGCGCAAGGACCTGCGCGATGCCGTTCGCGCCGCGCGCACCGCTCTCGGAGGCTGGGCCGGCCGCACGGCGATGAACCGCGGCCAGATCCTGTACCGCGCCGCCGAGATGCTGGACGGGCGAACAGCGCAGTTCGTGGAGCTGCTTGGGGGCGGCGTGAAGGCCCGGCGCGAGGTGGAGCAGGCAGTGGAGGTGCTGGTCTGGTACGCGGGCTGGACTGACAAGCTGCAGCAGGTCACCGGGACGGTGAACCCCGTCTCCGGACCTTACTTCAACTTCACCATCCCCGAGCCGACAGGCGTGGTGGCGATCATCGCCCCTGAAGAGCAAGCGTTGCTCGGCCTGGTCCGCCGCCTGGCGCCTGTGCTCTGCGGCGGCAACGTTGTGGTCGCGCTCGCGGCGGAGACGCAACCGCTCGCCGCGCTCACTCTGGCCGAGGTCCTGGCCACGAGCGATGTGCCCGCCGGCGTGGTCAACATCCTGAGCGGCCAGCGCAAAGAGCTTCTGCCCTGGCTCGCCTCGCACATGGATGTCAACGCCATCGACGCCGCGGGGTGCACGCCCGACGAAGTGAAGGCCATCGAGGAGTCAGCGGCGAGCAACGTGAAGAGGGTGATCAAGCTCACAGAGAGCGAGCAGAGTCCTTACCTCATCGCTGCTTTCATGGAAATGAAAACCGTCTGGCACCCGATTGGTGTTTGAGGAAGGACGTAAAATCCCTCTTGCATGACTGAGGTGCTCACCCAGCCGGCCCCGAGCGAAACCTCGGGTCTTGTGCTGGACCGGGCCCACCCCAGCGCCCCCATGATCAGCGCCGCCCAGATCGCCCGACGCGTGCGCCGGCTTGGCCGCCAGATATCCGACGTCTACATCGACATCGACACGCCGCTCGTGATGGTGGTCATCCTCAAAGGCGCCACAGTTTTCGCGGCCGACCTCCTGCGCAGCCTCAGCATCCCCGCCGAGCTCGAGTTCATCCGCGCCTCGAGCTATCCGACCGGCACCTCGAGCAACGGCAAGCTCAGGCTCGCGCACATGGTCGAGGGCCCGTTGGTCGGCCGCCACGTGCTGCTGGTCGAGGACATCATCGACTCAGGCGTCACGGTCAACGCAGTGGCCCGGCGCATTCAGCGCCTGGGTGCCGCCACGGTCAGGCTCGCGGCGCTGCTCGACCGGCCGGCGCGTCGCCAGGTGGCGGTCAAGATCGACTTCACCGGCTTCGTCATCCCCGACCGCTTCGTGATCGGCTACGGCCTCGACTACGCCGGGCTGTATCGCGAGCTGCCTCACATCTATTCGCTGACATAGCCTTCGACTCTCCGTATCTCGGCTGGAAGAAGGCCGAGCTGCACTCGCACCTCGACGGCGCGGTGCGTCTATCCACCGCCGAGGAGCTGTCCGGAAGGCGTGGGCTGCGAATGGTTGCCCCCGACGATTGCCCCAGCCAGGCCGAGTACATCGCGTACTTCGACGACGCCATCGCCGTCATGCAGACGGAGGGAGCGCTCGAGCGCATCGCCTTCGAGCTGTGCGTCGACTCCGCAGCGGAGAACATCGACTACCTCGAGGTCCGCTGGGCGCCGCGGCTGCATCTGCGCCGCTCGCTGGGCGTCGAGCAGGTCGTGCGCGCCGTGCTTTCGGGGCTCGCCTCGGGACCCATCCGAGCGGTCGCCATCGTCTGCGCCATGCGCCAGCACGCGGTTGAGGAAAACATCGAGCTCGCGCAGATCGCGGGCCGGTTCGCGGGGCGCGGAGTCGTGGGCTTCGACCTGGCGGGCGACGAGGCGCGCTACCCCGCCACCCCACATCGCCCCGCCTTCGAGGCGGCAAGGGCGGCCGGCCTTCACCTCACCTGCCATGCCGGGGAGGCGGGCGAGGCGTCGAGCGTCGAGGAAGCGCTGGACCTCGGCGTCGAGCGCATCGCGCATGGGGTCATAGGCGCCCGCGACTCGCGCATCGTCGACCGCATCCGCCGCGAAGGGATGGTGCTCGACATGTGCCCGACCGCGAACTGGAAATGCAAGGCGGTGTCCACCCTCGCCGAGCACCCGCTGCCTCGGCTCGTGCGCAACGGCGTGCGCTGCACGATCAGCACCGACTCGCGCACGGTAGCGGACACGACTCTGACGAAGGAATTCGACCGGATGTCGCAGATCGGCATGACCGACGAAGAACTGCGAGTCTGCAACGAGACCGCCTACACGGCGAAGTTCGGATAGTCCGGACTATCTGAACTTTCGATTGGCGA
>Ga0209027_1000762_pt1 | contig 11857 bp, 8 predicted proteins | sample GraSoi013_1_20cm_3_FD_185821 | JGI IMG/M metagenome (GOLD analysis project Ga0209027, IMG submission 185821) | Grasslands soil microbial communities from the Angelo Coastal Reserve, California, USA - Sample 09_27_2013_1_20cm (SPAdes) (version 2) | ecosystem: Environmental > Terrestrial > Soil >...
GATCCCAGCCGCGCCGGTAACCCAGCGTGACCGTGGTCAGGTCGCCGAACATGTCCTGGCTGACCGCGAAATAGCTGGTGTTCGCCTTGTAGTCGGGCTCCTTGCTGGTGATGAAGCCGGCGCTGTAGGTGGACTTGCCGTGCAGGTAGTCCGCCCCCAGGCTCTCCTGCCTGCGGGTCTCGTGGTACGGGCTCGCCGACAGCTTCACGTCGATCGAGGCGCTCGAGATCATGTCCTCGTAGTAATTGGCGGACAGCGACAGGTTGTCGCCCACCTTCTTGCGCACCAGCACCGACGGACCCTGGATGGTGATGTCCCCGCCCTTGTAGAGGTGCCACAGGACATCGGCGCGATCCTCGGGGAGCACCCCGCCGAGCGCCGGGGCGGCGATCGCGCACAGCGTGACCAGAGTGCGCGTGAAGGGACTCAACCGCGCTGCACAACGCGTGTGCGCGCCGCGCGCCTCGCCGGTCAATTGCATCCGCAGCCGCCGCCCACCGACCCCGTTGCCCCGCGGGCGCCCTCGCGGGTCTCGAACACGTGTTGCAGGTACGTGCTGGAGACCGGATCACGGTTGAAGGACATGATGGGATCGGCGAAGTGCTCGCGCTCGTAAGGCTTGACCCACGGAGTGGGCGCCGCGCACCCGGCGAGCGCCGCGAGCAGCAGCACCGCCGTCAACTCCCGCATCAGCTTCACTGTCAGGCTCACGCTCGGCAGGCCAGGCGCCACGCGCATCGCGCTACTCCCGGATCAGGCTGCGGATACTGTCGAGATACTCATTCTCGTCGCCCGGCTTGAAGCCCTGGTGCAGCGTACGCAGTTTACCGCTGCGATCGATGATCACGGTGCTGGGCATGCCGGCGACATCGTACAGCTTACTCACCTTGCTCTGCTTATCGTAGAGGATGGGGAAGGACACCGGCCTGTCCTTCAGCCAGTCGTCGGCCGCCTTGGAGTCCGGCTCCACGTTCACCCCGAGCAGTGTGAATCCGAGCTTGTGATACTTGCGGTAGATGCTCTCGAGCAGGGGCATCTCCTGGCGGCAGGGGCCGCACCAGCTCGCCCAGAAATTGATCATCACCACCTGGCCGTGGTACTGCGCCAGGCTCACGGCCCGGCCGTCGCGCGCCGCGAGCGTGAACTGCGGCGCGGGGCCGCCGCCGGAGCCCGCCAGCGCCGGCAGGGCGATGGCGAGCACGGCGGCAATGACTGCGATACGGTTCTTCATCCTGCGTCCCTCTAGAAGAAGACGGTCGTGCCAATGCGTGCCTCGAGGTTGTTGGTGAGCTTGGTGGCGCCCAGCAGGCTCGACTGGAACACCCGGTCCTGCACCGTGACGTGCAGCGCCAGCCAGTCCGCCGGCACGACACGGTAGCCGGCACCAAAGTTCACCGTAAACTTCGTATCCCCGGCGAAATCGGTGCCGCCGATGCCGCCGATGAGATAGAAGGCGTTTGTCATGGCGATGCCACGACCGAGGAAGGCTTCGCCTGGCAGGAAGTTGTAGCCCAGAGACAGATCGTAGTACGTGAAGCGCCTCTCAGACTCGGTAAGCAGCTGAATGTTACCGCTCAGGGTCTCGAAACTGGTGCGCCCGCCGCGCGAGCGGCCGACCTCAGCCTGGAAGAAGAAGTCCTCGGTGATGTGGTAGGCGGTGGTGATCCCGTAGACCGGATGAGTGCCGAAATCCTCGATCGACAGCGCACCATAATCCAGGCCCATCTCGACGTTGGAACTGCTGATGCGCGGCACCTTGACCTTGCGCCGCGCCACCTCCGGCTCGATCACACGGGGCGGCGCGCTCTCGTCCTGCGACGACTCGCTCACCGGTGGCGGCGCGCTCTGCGCCCGGGCCGCGGCACGACGTTCGGCGCGCTGCTGATACCACTCGCGCACCGAGGCGCAGCCCGGCAGCGCCGCCAGCAGCGCCGTCAGTAGAAGAATGCGAATCCCAGTTTCCATTCGTCGGCTTCCTGGTTCTGATTGCGCTTGGTGAAGACGTAGTGGGCCTTGTATTCGCCGCGCACGAAAAAGCGCCGCGTGAGGTAATAGCGTACACCGCCACCGACGTAGGCCGTCTGTTCGGTGCGGTTGGCGGCCTGCACCAGGGTCGCCTTGGGTTCGACATGCACTTCGCCGACACCGAGCGTCAGGAACGGTGACCAGCGTGCCTCGGGCGCGATCACGTGTGTCAGCCCCACATCGGCGGTGACGCCGTTGGAGAACTTGCCGAGGAACTGACCCAGCGCTGCCTCCAGCGCCAGCTGCGAGTTGAACGAAAGCGACGCGTACCCCGATACGTAGTTGGCGCCGCCATAGGCTCCCGCGAACAGGCCCGCCTCGTAGCGATGCGCGCCGAAGCCGGCGCGGTCGCCGACACTGAACCTGAACGGCGAGCCGTCCGCCAGCACCATCCCCAGCATGTCCTGTTGCGAGGCCCAGCCTTCCACGCCGTGCTCGGTGCGCACCTTGAACCAGTCGGTGCGCTGGAACAGCACATCGACGCTGCCATCGCGCGGCACGACATTGAACACCGGATAGCCGCGGCCGGGCCCGGTGTGCAGCTCCAGGTACGGCTGGGCCACGAACAGCTGCAGGTACTCGCGCGCGCCGCTCACGGCGGGCGTCAGCAACAATCCCAGCAACACGAGGCTCGCGAGCGCGGCCTGACGCAGCCGCGCGATCAATTCGCGCCTTTGCTCAATTGACCGGGACCGCGGGATCGAACGGGTTGTTGAAGTACTGCGCGCCAATATCCAGCCACTCCGACACCAGGCGAAGCTCCGCCGGGCTCAGCCAGCCCACGTGCGGGGTGTTGGGACATGTGGAGCCTGTTGCGAAGCAGCGGAAGAAAGCGGCCGACAACCCACCATTCGCACTACCCGCACGCATGAACGGGCCCACCGAGGTCGTGACGCCCATATTAACTATGTTATGCGGGAACAGCAGCTGGCGATAGGAGGTGAACTCCTGCGGCACGTCGTTGGAGGCGGAATTGGTCAGATCGAGATTGGCCGCCGGAATCTGCGCTGCACCCGCAGCATTTGTCGGGTTGTGACAACCCGCCTGCGAGCAGGTGTGATTGACCAACGCGCCGCCGACCATGGCAGGCCGTGCCGCATCCCACAATGCCTGGATGTACTGCGGGTAGTTGATCACGATGCGGCAGTTGGCCGCCCACGCACTCAGGCAGGTAGCACTGGTCGGCTTCGCTGTCGTGAACTGCGTGGCGTCGTCGTAGCGGTAATTGATGTTCGCGCCCGGGGTCGCCTGCGCCGGGTCGGTCCACACGTCGGTGTAGATCACATTGACGCTCGGCACCATCTGCTTGCAGGGCGGGGTGTCGCCGGTGCAGCTGACGCGCATGCGCGCCTGCGCCATGGTCTCGCCCTGCTGCGGAATGAAGGCGCCGGCGCCGGATGCGATGGTGTGGCGGAAGGCTACCCCGCCCGTGCCCCCCGCCCAGGTGGAGGCGAAGAGTCCCGCCCGACCGTGCGATATGGGGCGCTGGGCGCTCGCCGGCAGATGGCAGCCGTTGCAGGACACCACCTCGCCCGGCTTCACCTGCAGCCACACCCCTTGCACCGGCGCGATGCGGCGCGCATTGGCATCCAGCACGCTCATGCGGAAGGCCACGTTCGCCGGCACCTCGATGCGCACCGAGCCGTCGGGCTCGATGGGCGCGTAGCCGAGGATCTCGAGCATGTAGTCGCTGGCGCCAAAGGCCGCGGCCGAGAGATCGACGACGCTCGGGTCAGGAATCGACACCGCCTTCTCGAGCCTTATGAAGCGCGCCGGGCGCGTGGCCGGCGGCGTTGCGACCGGGTCGGCGACCGTGGCGATGTTCGGGTTGGCGGTGTCGACGCCGTCGATGTCGTAGACACTTCTTATATCGATGACGCCCACATTGGCGTCCACCAGGCGCTGGTCGAGGTCGACCCCCGGCACCTTGTCGAGGATGATGTTGGGGGGCGGGCGTGGCTGCGCCACCGCCACGTCCGTGACCATCACGCCCTCGACCGGGGGCATGAGGGGCATGAAGGTGTTCTTCTGCGGATCGAACATCCACACGCTGTACAGCGGCGGCGCAGTCTGGGGGTTCGGGGCAGCGAGCGCCGTGGAGGTGCACGGCACGATCGCCGGCGGAGTCTGCGTGGTGTCGAGCAGGCGGCACTGGCTCCAGCTCACCAGGATGCGGCTGGTGCCATCCTGCAGCGGATAGGCGGAGCTGAAGCGCCCGCCGGGCGAGGGCCCCGGGATGGTCAGCACGTCGTCGGGGGTGGCCGGCGTCTGCGCCGGGCCGGCGAGTCCGGCGTTTCCGAGCAGCCGCTGGGTGTTCTCGACGAAGTGAGTGCCGTCGATGATCACCAGGTTGCCGCCGTCGTCGACGTCGGTGTACTGCCGCTCGAGCGCGAGGATACGGCCGTCCTGCATCTGGCGCGGCTGCACGAACTCGACCACCGTTTTGTTGGTGCCGGTCATGTGGCTGTTGGCGCCGTAGTAGAGCTCGAGGTCGGTGCCGTCCGGATTGGCGGAGTACAGGCTCATGGCGTCCTTGCCCGGGGCGTGATCCCAGCGGCTCCACAGCACCCGGCCGTTGGCCAGCACGGTCGCATCGCGATCGTGGCTCTGGTTGAAGGAGATCTGGTGAACGCCGGTGCCGTCCGCGTTCATGACTTCCAGTACGAACGCCGGCTCGGTGCGCGCCTCGTCCTGCGCCGCGAACTGCGGCTTGCCCTCATCGAGCAGGATGCCCTGCGACTGCGTCTGGCGCGTGGAGGAGAACACGATGCGGCCGTCCGGCAGGTAATGGGGCGAGACGTCGTTGACCGTGAGCGGATCGGGATCGCTGGCGGGATTGATGACGGCGTGCAGGGCGTCGGTCGCGATCACGTACTCATAGATGCGCCACGACGGCGGCTTCTTGGGATCCTGGTTCACGGCGAGCGGGCCGCGCATGGCGAACACCACCCGGGTGCCGTCGGGGGAGGTGTCGACGTCCTTCACGTCCCAGCGGGCGCCGGCGGTGAGGCGCGCGGTGATGTTGGTCTCCGTCGCACTCGGGGAGGCGGTGGCGCGCTCGTAGAGATCCGCGGAGGGCGCCGCATCGCGCAGCATGCGCAGGTCGTCCTGCACCAAGGTGCCGTTGCTGTTCAGCGGTACCTGGCGCTTCACATAGAAGATGGGGAAGTCGACCGTGGCCGGATCGGAGAGCTGGCTGTTGGCGATGTTGACGCTGCCGCCGCCGCTGCAGGCGCCGAGCGCAGCCGCGAGCGCCGCTGTCAGCAGCGCTGCGGCGAGTCGCGGCAGCGTGATTGCACGCCGTGTGCGTCGTCTCGGGTTGTGCCGGCCGCGCTGCGCGTTCATGTGCGCCTCTCCAGCCACGCGGACTCTCCGCCGGCGGTGAATGTAACGTAATTCGAAGTGGTTCTGAGTACTAATCGCCATAAGTATCGCCATAAAACGCCGATCCCATCACGGCGCGCCGCTGCGGCTCGCGGTTCTCGTGGGTCCGCCGTCTGCCGTGCCCATCGCGCTATTAGGTAAGCGTGCCAACGCGGGCACGCCGTGACCGCCTTCGCAGTTCGCCGCGCAATGATCTGCGCGACCCAACAACCGGCGCGAGTGTCGTTGATCGGCGACGTCACCCGCTTGAGACATTCGGGACGCGGGTGAGGGAACGTATAGTCCGCTGCGCGCTTCGGGCCGTTTAGGGAGTTGACGAGCGCCATGAATGTCAGACTGAACAAGGCACAGGTCCTTTCCGTGCTGCTGTTGACGCAGCTGGCGAGTTCCGCCCACGCCGGACCCAATGAGCAGGCCAAGCGCATCTACGAGCGTATCGCAGGCGAGCCGCCGGCGGCGGCGGTACTCGGCCAGATGGCCAGCGCGATCAGCGGCAGTCCCGGCCAGGCGGGGCTGCTCGCCGCCGCGGCCATCGCCACCGGCGCCCCGTCGTTCTACAACGTGACGCTGAAGAACCTGGTTATCCCCTGGACCAATCGCGACCAGACGGTGTTCGCGCCGTTCAATGACTACGCCGCGACCGTCATCGGCATGACCCGCGACGACGTGGCGTTCAACACCGCCCTGTCGGATGACATTCTCTATATCGTGAATGCGCCGGGGCTGCCGGCGCCCTCGGCCGCGAACAACAATCACTACGCCACCGCGGAGATGAACGGCGTTGACTTGAGCACCACGCTCCAGCGCACCACGCAATCGGGCAGCTACGGAACGCCGGTGCAGGCGACCGCCGGGCTCATCACCACGCGTGGCGCGGCCTCGGCGTTCTTCATCAACGGCACCAACCGCGCGATGTTCCGCTTCACCATGATCAATCACCTCTGCCACGACATGGAGACGGTGATGGACACCACGCGGCCCGCGGATCGCATACGCCAGGACGTGGCGCGCTCCCCGGGCGGGGACAGCCGCGTGTTCCTCAACAACTGCGTCGGGTGTCATAGCGGCATGGATCCGATGGCGCAGGCGTTCGCGTACTACGACTTCGTGGGCACCGTCGTCGGCAACGGCACCAATACCGGCTCGCTCCAGTACACGCCCGGCCAGGTGCAGCCGAAGTACCTGATCAACTCCACCAATTTCCAGTTTGGCTTCGTGACCCCCGACGACAGCTGGTCGAACCGCTGGCGCGCCGGAGCCAATGCCTCGCTGGGCTGGGATCCGACCCTGCCCGGCAGCGGTGCGGGCGCCAAGTCGCTCGGCCAGGAGCTCGCGTCGAGCGATGCCTTCGCGCAGTGCCAGGTGAGCAAGGTCTTCCAGGCGGTGTGCTTCCGCGCCCCCAACAGCGCCACCGATCAGGCGACAGTCGCGGCCATCAAGGCGAGCTTCAAGTCCGGTGGCTACAAGCTCAAGCAGGTGTTCCAGCTGTCCGCTGCCGCCTGTCCAGGCCAGTGAGGGAGCGCTCGCCATGAACCGCACACCCATTGCCAGCCTGCCCCTCAGCTCAGGGTTCCTGACGCGCACTCTGAGGCCCGGCGCCGCGCTGCTGGTTCTGACTCTGGCCGCATGCAGCGGCGGGGGCGCGCCGACCACGGTGAATCAGCAGTCGACGCCCCCCAGCAGCACGGCGAACGCCTACACCGGGCCTGCGCCGGCGAATGCGGACGTGCAGGCATTCAAGATCAACCTGTGGGACAACATCCGCCCCGCCAACCGCTGCGGCGGCTGTCACCACCAGGGCGGCCAGTCGCCGATGTTCGCGCGCTCGGACGACGTGAACCTCGCCTACCAGGCCGCCGGCCCGCTGGTGAACCTGGTGCGGCCGGACCAGTCGACACTGGTGCTCAAGGTGGGCAGCGGCCACAACTGCTGGGTCGCAGACCCATCCGCCTGCGCCGCCACCATGCTGGTGTGGATCCAGGCGTGGATCGGGGCGGGCTCTGCGTCCACCACCAGCGTGCAGCTGACCGCACCCCCGGTGCAGGCGGCCGGTGGCGGCAAGCAGTTCCCCGCCGATCCCACCGCCGGCAACCCGAGCTTCCAGACCACGGTCTATCCGCTGCTGACCCTGTTCTGCTCGGGCTGTCACACCTCGAGTTCGGCCACCGCACAGCAGCCGTACTTCGCCAGCCCCGATATCAACGAGGCCTACGCCGCGGCGCAGCCGAAGATGAACCTGGCCAGTCCCGACCAGTCGCGCTTCTACGTGCGCCTGGCGGACGAGTTCCACCATTGCTGGGTCACGCAGAACTCGGGTGGCGCCCCGGATTGCCCCGGGAGCTCCGCGGCGATGCTCGCCCAGATCACCGCCTTCGCCAACGGCATCCCGGTGACGCCGATCGATCCCAACCTGGTGATCTCCAACGCGCTCACGCTCAAGCAGGGCACCGTCGCCGCCGGCGGCAGCCGCTTTGAGGCGAACCTGGTCGCCAAGTACATGTTCCAGACCGGCAGCGGCAGCACCGCCTACGACACCAGCGGCGTCACCCCGGCGGCTGACCTGTCGCTGTCCGGGAACGTGAGCTGGGTAGGCGGCTGGGGCATCGACATCGGACCGGCCATGGGCAGCACGCCGGGTGGCAAAGCGCAGGCCTCCACCAGCACCAGCCAGAAGCTGGCTGCCATGATCCAGTCCTCGGGCGAGTACTCGCTGGAGGTGTGGGTGGCGCCGGCGAACGTCGCTCAGACCGCCGCCTACATCGTCAGCTACTCCGGCAGCAACACCACACGCAATGCCACGCTCGGCCAGCAGGCCATGCAGTACGAAGGGCGCGCGCGCAGCAGCACCACCGATACCAACGGTGCTCCGCCCCTCATGACCACCACCGCGAGCGGTGCGGCCCAGGCGGCGCTGCAGCATGTGGTGCTCACCTACGATCCGGTCAACGGCCAGAAGATCTACGTCAACGGGGTCTGGACCGGCGATGCCGATCCGGCCAAGGGCGGCTCGCTCGCCAACTGGGACAGCACCTTCGCGCTGGTGCTCGGCAACGAGACCACCGGTCAGCGCCAGTGGCAGGGCGTCATCAAGTTCGTCGCCATCCACAACCGCGCGCTCACGCCGGCGCAGATCCAGCAGAACTTCGCCGCCGGCGTTGGGGAGAAGTACTACCTGCTGTTCGGAGTGAGCTCGCTGTCGGGTGTCTCGCAGTCGTACATCCTGTTCCAGGCCAGTCAGTACGATAACTACAGCTACCTGTTCTACCAGCCGAAGTTCATCAGCCTGGATCCCAACGCCGTGGTGCCGGCGAATCTGCCGATCAGCGGTATCCGCCTCGGCGTGAACGGCGTGCTGGCCCCGGCCGGCCAGGCGTACGCCACCATGAGCGTCAGTGTCGGCGGCGCGAACTACACCGCCGCCAACGGTCAGCTGCTGTCGGGTCTCGGCACCGTGATTCCGGTGACCCTGGGACCGACCAGCGACCTGTTCTTCCTGTCGTTCGATCAGCTCGGCTCGCACGTGCATGCCTACGTGGAGCCGACGGTGGCGGTGTCGCCGCCGGCGCCCGATCCCACGCCCAGGCCCGACTTCGGTGTCGCGACCTTCGAGCGCGTCAACAACTCGCTCGCGCGCATCACCGGAGTGCCGATCACGAACCCGGTGGTGTCCGCACTCTACAACGTATCGAAACAGTCGCTGCCGGCGGGTCCATTGATTTCGGCCTTCCTGCCCTCGCAGCAAACGGCGATGTCGCAGCTGGCGAACGCCTATTGCGGCCAGTTGCTCGCCACGCAGTCGCTGCGCGATACCTTCTTCGGTGGCACCGGGCTGGACGCGAGCCTCAACGCCGGCGCGTCCGGATTCTTCGGTGCCAGCGGCAGCGCCAATCGCCTGCTCGTCATCAACGCGCTGGTCACCAACGCGGTGGGCACCGCGACGCCCGCCTCCGCCAGCGCCGTACGCAGCGAGGTCGACAGCCTGCTCACCCGCATCCCGACGCTCAACGCCGGCGCCACCGTGTCACAGGCGACCCTCGCGGCCTGCACCGCGGTGCTCGGCAGCGCCGTGGTGACCCTGCAGTGACTTCAAGGACCTGGAGATAGGCAGATGTTGATCCGCAAGAAACCCCCGCGATCGCATGCGCTCGGCGAGCCGCTGGTGCACGAGAATCACCCGCTGCCGGTGACGCGCCGCGATTTCGTTGCCGCCGGGTTCCTGTCCGGCCCGGCCATGGTGATCGGGCCGGCGTGGCTCGGTGCGCTGCTCAAGGCGAGCCGCGCGGATGCCGCGCTGTCTGCGGACATCCAGGCGCTGCTCGCCTCCAGCCAGTGCAATGTTCCGACCGCATCGGGCAGCCTGCCCTTCATCTGTTTCGATCTGGCGGGCGGGGCTAACCTGGTCGGCTCCGAGGTGCTGGTAGGCGTGCAGGGGGGCCAGACGAACTTCCTGTCCACCGCTGGCTACGGCAAGCTCGGCGTGCCGGGCAACATGGTGCCGAGCTCGAGCGCCAACATCGACGCATCGCTCGGGCTCCTGTGGCACGCCGACGGTGCCATCAAGCGCGGCATCCTCAGCAAGGCGACGACTCCGGCAACCGCCGCCGGCACCAACGGCGCGGTGCTGTGCGCGATGTCGCAGAACGACACCCAGAACAATCCGCACAACCCGATGTACGGCATCGCGACGGCGGGCGCGCAGGGCCTGTTGCTGACGCTCATCGGCACCGAGTCCACGGTATCCGGGGGCAACTCGCAGGCGCCCATGGCGCTCATCAATCCGGCGTTGCAGCCGACGACCATCAGCCAGCCCTCGGACTCGACCTCGCTGGTGCCGATGCCTCCCGGCGGGGGCGCCCAGGATCCGCTCGCGGTGGCGGTGCTCGAGTCGCAGGTGCGCATCAGCGGTGGCAACACGGCGCAGGCCGGCGCGGGTGACACCGCCGCCTTTACCGGCACGCTCAGTATGCCCAACGGATCGACCCCGGGCGTGCAGCTCATCGGCGGCGGCCCGAACGCCGATGCGGCGCTGAAGAATCAGGTGCGCTGCGCTTACGTCAAGGCGGCCCACACGGCCGACAAGTTCGGCGATCCGGCCGCGCTCGATCCCACCCGGGATACGAATATCACCGGCGGCGCCTCGCCCATCTTCACGGCGAGCGACTTCTCCGACTCGGATGTCGCGAAGACCGCCACCGTCATGAAGCTGGTGCTCAACGGCTTCGCCGGCGCCGGCACCATCACCCTGGGCGGGTACGACTACCACGACGGTACCCGGGCAACCGGCGAGATGCGTAACTTCAAGGCCGGCCAGATGATCGGGGCGGTGCTGGAGTACGCGCAGCGCCTCAAGACGCCGGTGATGATCTACGTGTTCAGCGACGGTTCCCTCACCTCCACCGGCATGGTCGATAGCAGCGTCGGCGGCCGTGGCAAGCTCGGCTGGCAGGGCGACAACGCCTCGGTGGCCTCGACGTTCTTCCTGGTCTACAGCCCCACCGGCCGGCCACCGCTGCGCAATGGCGCCGCCGGCCAGCAGATCGGCTACTTCAGCGCCGACGGCTCGGTGGTGAGCACCTCCAGCCCCGCGGCCAACGCCGTGAACCAGCTGGTGCAGGTCGTGATACTCAACTACATGGGACTGATGGGCACGGACGGGCAGTTCCCGACGCTGTTCCCCACGCAGAGCCTCGGCGCGGGCAGCGCCCTGGCTGGGCTGACCGCCTTCAACCGCATCGTCTGAGGCGGCGGGCGCGCCGGCAGGCGCGCCGCGGCGCCCTGAGCCGGTGTCGCATGTTGACGACGCCGGCAGCCCCTTTTTTCACCGCCGCCTTTGTTTGACACTGTCAAGCGCGCTGTGCAATTTTGTTTGCCCGCTTGGCGCGGGGCGCCATCCCTTGGCGAAGGATCATTATTGAGCTGGCAACGGCCGAACCACCCGCTGTGGCGTGAGGCGGCAGAACGTTGGTGGGTAGCCGCCTGCTCTGCCGGGTCGCGCGCGCGGGTGTTGGTGTGCATGGCCGTGATGGCACTGGGCTGCAGCCTGGCGGTGCAGGCGCAGTCGCGCTACGCCCTCATCGGGCAGAGCGCGCCTGATTTCGCGCTGCACGCCGCCGTCGGCGGCAACGCACGCCTCTCGGAGCACCGCGGCGAGGTCGTGGTGCTGAGCTTCTGGAGCAGCCGCTGCACGCCCTGCCGCACGCAGCTCGCGGTCCTGAACCGCAGCCTCGCGACCTATCATTCCGCGGGACTGGCGATGTTCGGGATCGGCGTCGATGACGATCCGGCGCAGGCGCGCGAATTTGCGCGCTCGGCATCCGTGAGCTTTGCGCTGCTGCTCGACCCGGCCAAGGGGGTCAGCCGCAGCTATCAGGTCGACAACCTGCCGATGACCGTGCTGATCGACCGCAGCGGCACGGTCCGCAACGTGTTGCGCGACTACAGCCCCGAA
>Ga0209027_1000766_pt1 | contig 11833 bp, 10 predicted proteins | sample GraSoi013_1_20cm_3_FD_185821 | JGI IMG/M metagenome (GOLD analysis project Ga0209027, IMG submission 185821) | Grasslands soil microbial communities from the Angelo Coastal Reserve, California, USA - Sample 09_27_2013_1_20cm (SPAdes) (version 2) | ecosystem: Environmental > Terrestrial > Soil >...
TGGTCGTAGCCGACGGGATCCCGACGGTGATTCTGTGCGACAACGCCGGCCAGGCTGAGCGACTGGACGAACTGCTGAACGACGATCGCGTCTCCCCGGCCAGCCTTGCGATCGGTGTTCTCGACGGCGGGTTCGTCATTCCGCCGCGTGACGGCGACTTCTACGGATATCGCGTACTAACGGATCACGAGATCTTCCGCCGCGAGCGACGCTTCCGTCGCGCGAGGCGGTACGCGACGGGTATCGCCCTCGAGAGTCTGACTGCGCTCAAGCCGGGCGATTACGTCGTTCACCTCGAGCACGGTGTCGGCATCTATCGCGGCATTGAGAAGATGTTCGTGCGCGAGAGCACCGTCGAAGTCGCGGTCATCGAATACGAAGCCGGCGATCGCCTCAACGTCCCGCTTTATCGCATCGACCAGATCGAGCGTTATCGATCGGCGGACGACATCACATCCGAGACTGCGCCGCCGCGGTTGCACTCGCTCGGAGGCAAACGCTGGGCGTCGCAGCGTGACAAGACACGCGCTGCCATTCAGGAAATGACGGTGGAGCTGCTCGACCTTTACGCGCGCCGCAAAGTTGCAACGCGGCCCGCCCACGTGCCGGACACCGTTTGGCAGCGCCAGCTCGAGTCGTCATTCCTGTTCGAGGACACGCCGGATCAGCGCACTGCGACAACCGACGTCAAGGGCGACATGGAGCGGCCACGCCCGATGGATCGCCTGCTCGTGGGCGACGTCGGCTATGGGAAAACGGAGATCGCTGTGCGCGCGGCATTCAAGGCGGTGCAATCAGAGCGTCAGGTAGTGGTTCTGGTCCCGACGACGATTCTTGCCGACCAGCACGCCCGGACTTTCGGCGACCGGCTCGCAGACTTTCCGGTCAACGTTCGGACCCTCAGCCGATTTCAGTCGCCAAAAGAGCAGGCGACCATTCTCGCCGATCTGAAAGCCGGCAAAGTCGATATCGTCATCGGCACCCACCGTTTACTCAGCCCCGACGTTCACTTTGCGAACCTCGGACTGATCGTGATTGACGAGGAGCATCGGTTCGGTGTCAAACACAAGGAGCGTCTGAAGAGGCTCCGACTCGAGACCGATGTGCTGACTCTTACTGCCACACCAATTCCGCGAACGCTGCATCTGTCGCTGGCCGGACTACGCGACATGACGCTAATGCAAACGCCCCCGCGCGATCGCTCCCCGGTCCTCACCTACGTCGAGCCATGGGATGACGGCCTGATCGACGAGGGAATCTCACGCGAGCTCGATCGCGGCGGTCAGGTTTTCTTTGTTCACAATCGCATTGAGACCATCGACGGGATGGCTGACCATATTCGGCGAGTGGTGCCGCGCGCGCGAATCGGAGTCGGTCATGGCCAGATGCGCGAGCGCGAGCTGGAAACCATCATGCGCAGCTTCGTGAATGGCGACATCGACGTGCTCGTCTCGACGATGATCGTCGAATCGGGTCTCGACGTGCCAAACGCGAATACGATGTTCGTGAATCGCGCCGACACTTTCGGACTGGCCCAGCTCTATCAATTGCGCGGGCGTGTCGGCCGATCGCATCGCCGGGCAAGCTGCTACCTGCTGGTACCTGACTCCATCGACGAGGATGCCAATCGTCGCCTTACCATCCTCGAGCATCACACCCAGCTCGGCGCGGGGTATCAGATCGCGCTAAAGGATCTCGAGTTGCGTGGCGCGGGCAATCTTCTCGGGCCGGAACAATCTGGATTCGTGCATGCAGTCGGCTTCGACATGTATCTGCGCATGCTCGACGAAACCGTGAAACGAGTGTTGCGCGGTGATGATGCGCCGCGGCTGCAACCTTCCGAGATCTCGGTCGATCTGCCGTCATATTTGCCTGACGAATACATCACTTCGCAGGACGCGAAGCTTGACATCTACCGGCGCCTCACGCACCTCACCGACATCCGAGAGATCGACGCGTTGAAGGCGGAGGTTCGCGACCGGTTTGGGCCACTGCCGCCGCCGGCCCAAAACTTCTTTGCCGTAGCGTTGCTGCGCATCCTGGGCGGCGCGTCAGACATCGAGTCGGTGCTGGTGCGCGGAAATGAAGCCCGTATTACCTTTCGCGAGCACGCGGTGCCCCGGATGAAGGGGATTTCGGCGGCGTTCCACGAGGTACAGTTCCAGGCGGAGGTGCGACGTGCGCATCCGCTGTCACTCAAGCTCACCCGACTAGGAGGAGCTGAGATGCTCGATGGACTTGTCCGTGCGCTGACCACACTGCGGCCCACCTGACCAAAACTCGCAAGACGGAATCATGAAACTGAAAATCGCTGTGGCCGCGTTGGCGGCGTCTACACTTGCAGGCTGCTCCGGGCTGAAGGATGCGCTCAACGCGCACACCGACTGGGTTGCCCGCGGCGGCAACGCCGAGCTGACCGTGACAAAGCTCGCCGCGCTGCTTGGCAAGTCACGCGCACCGGTCCGCAAAGACATCGCAAAGTCGATGGCCAATGTCTGGGTCGATTACCAGCTCCTTGGCTATGCAGCGGCACACAACGATTCGCTGAACGATCCGAAGACGATTGACGAAGTGATGTGGCCTGCGATCGCGAACATGAAAGCCCGCAAGTGGTATCAGATCGTCTCGAAGAGCTGGGGCGTCGAAGACACCGCGGCCGCACGGCGCCAGTGGGAGGCCGGCCAAATCCTCGCCGCTGAGCACATCCTGCTGCTCACGCAGGGCATGAACGAGACGCAGAAGGCCGATGTCAAGAAGAAAGCAGATGCTCTCCGCACGAGAGTTACCGCAGCCAATTTTGCCGCGACAGCGCGTACGAGCAGTCAGGACCAGGGAAGCGCGCGCAACGGCGGTTCGCTCGGAATCTTCCCGCCCGGCCAGATGGTCCCCGAGTTCGAGAAAGCTTTGGTTGCTTTGAAGCCGGGCGAGATCTCGCCAGTGATCCAAACTCAATTCGGCTACCACATCATTCGACGTCCGACCTACGAACAGATCAAAGATCAGCTTTTCCAGGCATCGAGGGGTCGTAGTGTGGCGGTTGCGGAAAGCACCTACCTCGCGAAGCTGGAGCAGGCCGGAAAAATCGACGTCAAGAAAAGCGCAGTGCCGACGGTTCGCGCCCTCGGCAACGACCCCGATGCATATCGTAACGACAACACTGTTTTGGCGACGTCGAGCGCCGGCAAGTTCACGACGGCGCGTCTGGTTGGCTGGCTGGAGACGTTGCCACCGCAGGCGCGCGTGCTCGACCAGATTCGTCAGTCGCCGGATTCGCTCCTGGTCCAGCTGGTTCGCAACTTCGTGAAGAATGAGCTGGTGCTTCGACAAGCTGACAGCGCCAAGGTACAGATAGATCCTGCCGAGCTGACACAGCTCCATGCTCAATTCGTGAGCGCTATCCAGCAAGGGTGGTCCCAGCTCCGTGTAACGCCGCAGGCGCTGCAGGATAGCGCGAAATCAACGGACGCGCGCGAAAAGCTCGCCGCCAAACGGATCGATGACTACTTCACGCGCATGATTCAGGAGCAGGCGCCGTTCGTCCCGGTTCCAACGCCGCTCTCCAACATTCTGCGTCAGAAATACAAGTATTCGCTGAACGATGCAGGCTTCGATCGCGCAGTCCAGGAAGCGTCGAAGATTCGCAACTCGTCAGACTCGAGTCGTCGCGCGCAGCAGCCGGCGACGGCTGTGCCGCTCAATCCGGCTGCGCCTCCATCGGCGTCGTCGACGCCGCAGCGGTGACCGAACCAGAGCAGATGGCTGGGGTAGCAGAGTAATGATGAAAAGACTCTTCGCGGCGGCCGTTCTCGTTCCCGTCGGTCTCGTCGCACAGATACCAGCGACCACCGCAGCGCGCAGGGTGCCGACCGTGCTGCCAATCGACAGAGTAGCCGCCGTTGTCGGTGATCAGACGCTTCTGTGGAGCGACGTCCTTACCTCGATCAATCAGCGGCGCGCGCAGGGCATGCAGCTCCCACCTGACTCCGGAGGTCAGGCCGCGCTGGCTCGCCAAGTTCTCAATGAGCTGGTCGACGAAGAGATTCTCGTTCAGAAAGCGAAGGAGATGAAGCTCGAGGTCGTCGAATCGGAGATCACCTCCGCCGCGGACAGGCAGATCAAGCAGGTGCGGTCGCAGTTCCCCTCCGACGAGGCGTATCGCGACGAGCTCCGGAAAGCCGGCCTCGGCAACCCCGACGAATACCGGAAGTCGCTGATCGACCAATACCGACGGCAGCAATACCAGCAGAAGGCGTTCGCGGAGCTGAAGAAAAAGGCCAAGCCGGTAAACGTGAGTGAGGAAGAGATCACGGCCGCATTCGAGCGAAGCCGCGCCGATCTGCAAAAGCGTCCGGCGACAGTGACGTTCAGACAAATCGTCGTTGCGCCGCACGCGTCACCGGCGGCGAAAGCCAAAGCGAAAGCGCGCGCTGACTCTTTGCTTGCCGAGATTCGAAAGGGGGGAGACTTCGAGCAGATCGCGAAGCGAGAGTCGATGGATCCCGGCACCAAGCAGCTGGGCGGTGATCTGGGCTGGAATCGTCGAGGCAGCGGACTCGTGCCCGAGTTCGAGGCGGTGATGTTTGCGTTGCGCCCGGGCGAGGTCAGCCCCGTGATCGAAACTGCGTTCGGCTATCACATCATTCGCGTCGATCGAGTACAAGCTGCTGAAGTGAAAGCGCGTCACATTCTGATCGCGCCGGAAATCGATTCAGCGGACGTTGCCAGAGCGCGCGCCGAGGCCGATAGCGTCGCCGCGCAGTGGCGTCGTGGCGTGTCGTACGATTCGCTCGTCGCGAAGCACCACGATCCAACCGAAGAGAAGGGCGTGCTGCAGCCTTTCCCGCGCGATTCGCTGCCGGCGTCCTACAGCGGCGCTCTTGCTGGCGCCAAGGCTGGCGACATCACCCGGCCGTTCGAGCTCGCCAATCCGCGTGGTGCGGCGAAGTTCGCGGTGCTTCAGGTCGTCACCATGACCGACGCTGGCGAATACAAAGTCGGCGAGATTCGCGATCAGATCCGGCAGCAGTTGTCCGACGAGCGCTCGATTCGAGCGTTACTGGACGAATTGCGCAAGCAAACCTACGTGGCAATAAAGTTGTGAAGATTCGGCTTGCCATGACCGTGGGTGATCCCCGCGGCATCGGACCCGAGATTGTCACCAAAGCGCTCGCTGACCCACGGGTTGGCGAGCGCTGTGACATTGTGGTGGTCGGTCCGAACAATTCAACCGCGCGGATTGATGTGTCGGTTGGCCAATGGGAAGGCAGTGGTGGCGAAGGTGACGCCGCTCGTGCCGGCGAACTCAGCGGCATGGCGATCGAGCGTGCCGTCGAGATGGCAAAGACCGGCGAAGTCGACGGCATCGTAACAGCGCCGATCGATAAAGCGGCGCTCCTTGCCGGTGGCTACGACTATCCCGGACACACCGAAATGCTGGCGCGGCTGACAGGCTCGAACGTCGCAATGATGCTGACCTCGGACAAACTGAGAGTGGTGCTCGCGACCACGCACGTTGCTTTACGCGATGTGGTGAACGAGGTGCGGTCCGAGGTCATCGAGCAAGCGGCAAAAATCACTCGCCAGGGGCTCGAGGACTGGTTCGACATCGCGCAGCCAAGGATTGCCTTGTGTGCGCTGAATCCGCACGGGAGCGACGGCGGACGGTTTGGCGATGAGGAAGCTCGCATTCTCGAGCCCGCGGCGCGAGCTGCCCGCATCGCCGGGCCATTTCCGGCGGACACGGTGTTCGTGCGCGCGATGCGCGGCGAGTTCGACGCGGTCATCGCGCCCTATCACGATGTTGGCATGACGGCAATCAAGGTTGCCTCGTTCGGCAGCGCGGTTAACGTCACGCTCGGACTGCCGTTTCCGCGCACCTCACCAGATCATGGAACCGCGCTCGACATCGCCGGCCAGAACAAGGCCGACGCGTCCAGCATGATCGAGGCTACGCTTGCGTGTGCGTCGATTGCGGCTCGCGTTCGGTCGCGCGCCGATCACCAAGCGAGTGAAGATCGACGGCCAAAGTCTCGATCCGCCGTCCGTCCATCTCGCGCACGGTAAAGATCGCGCCGCCGGCAATGACACGGTCGCCGACGACCGGCAGTCTCCCCAACATTCCGAACACGTAGCCACCAATGGTGGTGTAATCCTCGTCGGGGACTGAAAGCCCGAAGTGTTCGTTGAGCTCACCGATGTGTGTACTGCCTGGCACCATCGTCTCACCAGCGCGTGTGTGCAGCGGCGCTTCGGCATCCTCGGGAGTATCGTACTCGTCGAGGATCTCCCCGACGATCTCCTCGAGTAGATCCTCCATCGTCACCACGCCGGCGGTACCACCGTACTCATCGAGCACGATCGCCATGTGCTCCTTCAGTCGCTTGAAGTCGGCGAGAACCTCCTCGACTTCTCGTGATCCGGGAATCACGTGCACCGGACGCATGATCGACGGTAGATCGAACGCCTCCGTATTTGCTCTCGGTGCGAGCAGCTTCAACAGATCCTTCGCCAGCACCACACCAATGATGTTGTCGATCGATTCGTCGTAGACCGGATACCGCGAGAGACCGCTTTCCTGAACGACGTGCAGCACTTCGGAGAGCGTCGCCTCGACCGGCAGGGCGACGAGCTCGGTGCGTGGTGTCATTACCTCACGCGCGTTCTTTTCCGAAAACTCGAATACCGCGTCGATCAGATCCGCGTCGTGCGCCTGCATTTGCCCGCTTTCCTGTGACTGCTCGACGAGCAGCCGTATTTCCTCGGGCGAGTGTACAGCCTCTTCGGACCCTGCTTTCTCCTGACCGAGCGCGCGCAGTATGACCTGTGACGATCTATTCAGGAAATACGTGAAGGGCTTTGTGATGAACGCGAAGAACAAGAGTGGTGGCGCCAGCCAGCGCGCGAGTGCTTCCGGATGGTTGAGCGCGGCGGCTTTTGGAGTCAGCTCACCAAACACAACGTGCAGATAAGTGACGATGATCAGCGCGATCGTGGCGCCGATCGTCAGGCGCATCGACAAATCGATCGCGAACGGGAGGCTGCCAAACAGATTGGCGAACAGTTCGCCGACCGTTGATTCGGCGACCCAACCAAGGCCGAGGCTGGCGAGCGTCACGCCCAGCTGGCTCGCGGAAAGGACGCGCGAGATATTTGAGGAGGCGCGCAACGCAATCCGGGCGAGTCGATCTCCGCTGCGTGTCATCGCCTCGAGGCGCGTCCGCCGCGAGCGGACAAGAGCGAACTCGGCGCCGACAAAGAACGCGTTCAGGAGCACCAACAGAATTATGGCGAGCAGCCGACCGAGCACGAATACAAGTTACCACAGTGCCGGGCACGGGCACCAGCACGATGGTGCACACGAACACCATGGAATTGGCCACTCGCACATTGGTGACGCGTCAGTGAGTGGGCTGCGCATCGCGCTTGCGATCACCGCGGTCTTTCTGGTTGTCGAACTCATCGCTGGTTTCCTCGCCAACTCGATTGCGCTGCTCGCCGACGCCGGACACATGCTCACTGATGTCGCGGCGCTTGGTCTCGCGTTGTTCGTTGCGTGGTTCAGCAAGCAGCCAGGCTCGCCGCAAAAGACCTACGGATATCTTCGCTGGGAGATACTCGCAGCGTTCGTAAACGGCGGAACACTGCTTCTGATCTCGGCGTGGATTCTTTTCGAGGCGGTCATGCGCGTTCGTGCGCCGGAGCCAGTTGGTAGCGGACTGATGTTGCTGGTTGCTATCGGCGGACTAGCGGCAAACATCGTCGCCGCGCGCGTGCTGGCAGGAAGCTCGAAGGAGAGTCTGAATGCGCGCGGCGCCTACCTGCACGTGCTCGGCGATTTGCTGGCGATTGCCGGCACGCTCGTCGCGGCACTGCTGATTCGCTACACCGGCTGGCTGATCGCCGACCCACTGGCGTCGATTCTTACTACTGTGCTCATCATGGGCGGTGCGTGGCGCCTGGTGCGCGAGTCCGTCGATATCCTGCTCGAGGCCACGCCGGCGCACATTCCGCTGCCAGCGGTGCGCACGCAGCTCGAAGCGATCCCCGGAATCGAATCCGTGCATGATCTGCACGTCTGGTCGGTGACGCCGGCCGTGATCGCGATGAGTGCCCATTGCATTGTGAGAGAACCAGATCAGCACCAGCATGTTCTGGAGCACATCCACGACGCGATGCGCCTCTTCGGCATCCAGCACGTGACCATTCAGCTCGAGCGAGACGACATGCTCGATCGCGAGAGACACTTGCACGCGTAGCTAGCTTAAAAGGCTATGGCAGAGCAGGAAATTCGTAACATTGCAATCATCGCGCACGTCGATCACGGCAAGACGACGCTCGTGGATAAAATGCTGCGCCAGGCCGGTGCCTTCCGCGAGAATCAGGTGGTGGTGGAGCGGGTCATGGACTCCAACCCGCTCGAGCGTGAGCGTGGCATCACGATTCTCGCCAAGAACACCTCGATCCGCTGGAGAGGCACCAAGATCAACATCGTCGACACACCCGGCCACGCCGATTTCGGTGGCGAGGTCGAGCGCATCCTGCGCATGGTCGACGGCGTGTTGCTGGTCGTCGATGCGTTCGACGGACCAATGCCGCAGACGCGATTCGTGCTGCGCAAGGCGCTGGCGCTGCATCGGACACCGATCGTGGTCATCAACAAGATCGATCGGCAGGGCGCAGATCCGCTGCGAGTGCACGATGAAGTGCTGAATCTCTTCATCGAGCTGGAGGCTGATGAGGCCCAGCTCGATGCGCCAGTGGTTTACGCGTCGGCAAGGGAAGGGGTGGCGACGATGGATATGGATGTCGCTCCCGTCGATCTCGTGCCTCTATTCGAGTCGATCGTCCGACACGTACCCGCGCCACCGAACGACGCCACCAGCCCCTTTCAGATGCTCATTTCGACCATCGACCACTCGCCTTATCTCGGTCGCCTGGGAATCGGGCGCATCGAGCGCGGCACCGTTCACGTTGGAGACCCGGTAGCACTGGTGCCGCTCGATGAGACCCAGAGAGTCGAGCAGTCACGCGTGACAAAGCTGTTCACGTACGAAGGGCTCGATCGCATAGAAGTTCCGCAGGCATCGGCAGGTGAGATCGTCGCGCTTGCCGGTCTCGAATCAGTGGAGATCGGACTCACCGTCGCTGACAGTGAGCATCCGGAGAGACTCGAGGGAATCTCGGTGGAGGAGCCGACGATCTCGGTGGACTATCTCGTCAACAACTCGCCTTTTGCTGGACGCGAAGGGAAGTTCGTCACCTCGAGACAAATTCGCGAGCGCCTCTATCGTGAGCTCGAGCGCAATGTCGCTCTGCGCGTCGAAGACACCGAGTCGACCGACACGTGGACAGTCTCGGGTCGCGGCGAGCTGCATCTCACGATTCTCATGGAAACGATGCGCCGCGAAGGATACGAATTTCAGGTGTCACGCCCGCGCGTGATCACGCGCGAAGGACCGAAGGGCGAGCGCCTCGAGCCGTACGAAGAGCTGGCGATCGATGTGCCGGAGGAATTCCTCGGCGTTGTGATCGAGAAGCTCGGGCCGCGCAGAGCGGCGATGCTGGAGATGAAGAATCCGGGGCAGGGGATGGTACGACTTCTCTACAAGATTCCAGCTCGCGGATTGTTCGGCTATCGATCGGAATTTTTGACCGACACTCGCGGTACCGGCATCATGCACCACCGGTTTCTGGAGTACGGTCCGTGGGCCGGCCCATTGGCAGGCCGTACGCGCGGAACGCTAGTCTCCATGGAGGCCGGAGTAATTGTTGCCTTCGCGCTTGCAAATCTCTCCGAGCGCGCTACCCTTTTCGTGTCTCCTGGCGAGCCCGTTTACGAGGGGATGCTCGTTGGCGAGAACTCACGGCCGGGTGACATGGATGTCAATCCGACCAAGGAGAAAAAACTCACCAACATGCGCAGCAAGGCGAGCGACGAGAACATCCAGCTCGAGCCGCCGCGGGAGTTGACGCTCGAAGGGGCGCTGGAGTATATCGAGGAAGATGAGCTGATCGAGGTGACGCCGCAATCGATTCGTCTGCGGAAACGCTTCCTCAGCGCGAACGATCGTAAGAAGTTGTCACGCGAGGCGAAGCGCGAGCGCGCTTCCGTCTAACAACCAGGAGAGTACGGTAATGTGCGCCATGCTGGAGTCCGCGGGGAGCTTCCTGAACGACGGGGGGAAGCCTGAGGCGTGGCTGGCGAAGAAGATACCGGACGAGGATCCTGAGGACGAACACCTCGAGGACGATCTGGAAGTCGACGACGACGATCTCGAGGACGATGAGGAGTGGGACGACGAGGAAGACGACCTCGACGACGATGATCTGGATGATGACGACCTCGACGACGATGACGATGATCTCGACGACGACCTCGACGACGATCTCATCGATCTGGACGACGAGTTCGATACCGAGGATGAGGAACGTCCTCATCCCAGTCATCCCCGTAAGTACGAGGATTGACGGTCAACTCGTCGAAATGCCCCTGACGGGGCATTTTTCTTGTAAGCCTCCCACATATCAGGCGGGAGGTATAATGGCAATCGAGTTCAGACACGACGTCGACAACGTGCTCCGGGAAGCAGCGGAGCAGAACAAACCGGTACTGCTCGACTTCAGCGCGGCACCGATGTGAAGCGGTTGTGCTCGGCTGGATGCCGAGGTGTGGCCGGATCCACGCGTGGTGAAATTCGTCACAGAGAACTTCATTCCTGCGCGGGTGCACGTCAAAGAGGATTCGGCTTTGTTTCAGAAGTTTGGCGAGAAGTACAACGCGCAGTGGACGCCGACGATTCTCGAACTGGATCAGCACGGTGTCGAGCGGTACCGCATCGAGGGCTTTCTCCCGAACGATGATTTTCTTGCCCAGTTGATGCTGGGTCGCGCGCAAATCGCCTTTGCGCAGCAGCAGTGGGAGGAAGCAGAGCGCAGGTTTCGGGAGATCGTCGACACGCTTCCGGAGACTGATGCTGCACCTGAAGCTCTCTACTGGGCTGGCGTCTCTCCGTACAAGGGAAGACACGATGCGGAGTCGCTCAAGCGGACGGCGCAGGCGTTCAAGGAGCGTTACCAGGACACCAGTTGGGCGAAGAAGGCGTCCGTCTGGGGCTAGTGTAGCCGGATCGTACCTATTGCGAGCCCGTTGTCTCCGGTGCAGCTGACGACACCGCTGCGCATCTGGCAATTCTCCGTCGACTGGCGGTGACGGGCGACGGCCACCCAATCGCCGAGCTGGCTGCCGAGGATGTTGAACGCGGTAAACGTCACCGTCACATCTTTTGATGGCGTGAAGCCATTTAGTGGCAAGTCGTTGGTCGCCGATCCGGAGAAATACTGTCCGTGATTATCCGCCGCGTACTGTTCTTCGAGAACAGCAGCCGCGCGCAAATCTGCCGCCATCGCCGCCTGGTACGCTTTGTCTTTGGCTCCGGCGTAGCGGGGAACTGCAACCGCGGCGAGCGCCCCGACAAGCATCACCACGATCAGGATTTCGATTAGCGTGAAGCCTCGATTCTGCTGGACCATCTTTGTTGCTCAGCGGTTTGGAGTAGGGCAATCCGGCGACGGATCTTCCCGCCTTCAATACTCATCGCGTTCTGTGATTTGTTCATGAAACCAGAGTGACCAAATCATCATAAAGCGATATCGTGATCGATTGACCCGACTCCCAGGGCTGGGTAAGTTGCAAGACTCTGCGTCACAGTGATTTACGCTGTGACAGCGGGCCTGTAGCTCAGGTGGTTAGAGCGCACGCCTGATAAGCGTGAGGTCGGTAGTTCAACTCTACCCAGGCCCATGAATGCCGCATCGTTACCCGCGAGCGTTTAAG
>Ga0209027_1000768_pt1 | contig 11807 bp, 7 predicted proteins | sample GraSoi013_1_20cm_3_FD_185821 | JGI IMG/M metagenome (GOLD analysis project Ga0209027, IMG submission 185821) | Grasslands soil microbial communities from the Angelo Coastal Reserve, California, USA - Sample 09_27_2013_1_20cm (SPAdes) (version 2) | ecosystem: Environmental > Terrestrial > Soil >...
GGTCGGCTCGGCGAGCAGCGAGCGGGCGAAGAGGATCTTCTGCTGGTTGCCGCCCGACAGCGACGCAACCGGCGTCTCGGCGCTCGGCGTCCGCACGGCGAGCTGGCGAATCTCGCGCTCGACGACCGGCGCCTCGGAGCCGCGCGGGACGAAGCCGAACCGGGCGATGCGGCCGAGGGCGAACCGACGCTGTTGAGCTTTGACGATGCCAAGACATTGTTTCACGAATTTGGCCACGGGCTGCATTCATTGTTGAGCCGGGTGCGCTACCGCTCGCAATCCGGCGCTGCGACTCTGCCCCCGGTGACGGTCCTGAAGCCCTTGTGCGGCGCTGAGCGCCACCTCTACGACGGTCTGCGCTCGTTTTGCGACCAGGCCTATCCGGGCTTCCAGATCGTCTTTGGAGTGCGCGACCCTGAGGACCCGGCAGTCATGATCGTACGCAGGCTGCAACGCGAGTTTCAGGGGCTCGACCTGCACATCGCCATCAATCCGGCGCAGCACGGCAGCAGCGGTAAAGTCAGCAATCTGATCAACATGATGCCCCTCGCCCGCTACGACTATCTCATCGTCGCGGACAGCGACGTGCGCGTTGCGCGCGATCATCTGGCCAGAGTCGTGCCCCCGCTCCTGGATACCGGCGTCGGCATCGTCACGTGTCCTTACCGCGGGTACCCTCGGGGCGGAGCGTGGTCCGAGCTGGGAGCGGCGTTCATCAACGACTGGTTCATGCCCTCGGTGTATGTCGCCGCCCTGCTCGGCTCGCGTGCGTTCGCCTCCGGCGCAACCATTGCCATGCGCAGGGAGGTGCTGGCCAGTATAGGCGGGTTCATACCGATCGCCGATCAGCTGGCGGATGACTACCGGCTGGGGGAGCTGACGCGCGGCATGGGTTTGCGCACCGTGCTGTCCGAAGTCGTGGTCGAGACCTCGGTCGATGAGCGCAGCCTCGGTGAGCTCGTTCGGCATGAGCTGCGGTGGCTGCGAACGATTCGGACGGTCCGTCCGCTGGGTTACGCCCTGTGCTTCGTGACCTTCGGTTTGGCGCCGGCCGCTCTGGGGGCCGTGGTGTCGGCCGGCGCGAGGGCGGCGCTGGCCATGCTCGCCATCACCGCAGTGGCACGACTCATGTTACATTTCGCCGTTCGCGATGCCCGTTCGGGTTTGGCGCAGCTGTGGGTGCTGCCGCTCACGGACCTGCTCGTCTTCACGCTGTGGTGCTGGGGCTTCGTCACGCGTCGCGTACAATGGCGGAACGCCCGCTACCGAGTCGCTCGCGATGGCTCCGCTCATCCGATTCCTTGAGAGGATATTCCGGCGAGGACTGCCACGATGAGAGCTCTGTTTCTGCATCCGCCGTCCTACGACGGTTTCGACGGGGGCGCCGGCGCCCGCTACCAGATGAAGCGCGAGGTACGCTCCTTCTGGTATCCGACCTGGCTCGCGCAACCGGCCGCTCTCGTCGAGGGCTCGAAGCTGATCGATGCGCCGCCGCACCGCCTGAGCTTCGAGGACATCGCCCCCGAGCTCAACGGCCGCGACCTCGTGGTGATGCACACCTCCACCCCATCCTTCAAAGCGGACGCGAAGACGGCCGAGAAGATCAGGACGGCCAATCCAGACATCAAAATCGGCTTCATCGGCGCCAAGGTCGCGGTCGAGCCCGAGAAGAGCCTGCTCGCCGCGCCGGCGGTGGACTTCGTCGCCCGCAACGAATTCGACTTCACCATCAAGGAGGTCGCCGACGACCGGTCCTGGAGCGACATCAAGGGGCTCTCCTACCGCAACCGCGAGGGCGTCATCGTTCACAACGAGAACCGCGAGGTTCTCGAGAACATGGATGCGCTTCCCTGGGTGACGCCGGTCTACAAGCGCGATCTCACCATCGAGAATTATTTCGGCGGCTATCTGCTGCATCCCTACATCTCCTTCTATACGGGACGCGGTTGCAAATCGCGCTGCACCTTCTGCCTGTGGCCGCAGACCGTGGGCGGGCATCGCTATCGCGTGCGCTCGGTGGAAGACGTCATCGGGGAGATGAAATGGGCGAAAGACGCCTTCCCGCAGGTGAAGGAATTCTTCTTCGACGATGACACCCTCACCGACAACCTGCCGCGCGTCGAAGCGCTGGCGAAGGAGCTGGGCAAGCTCGGAGTCACCTGGTCGTGCAACGCCAAGGCCAATGTTCCGCGCCGGACGCTGCAAGTCATGAAGGACAATGGCCTGCGCCTGCTGCTGGTCGGCTATGAGTCCGGCAATCAGCAGATCCTGTTCAACATCAAGAAGGGCATGCGGGTGGAGTTCGCCCGCCGCTTCACCAGGGACTGCCACGAGCTCGGCATCCTCATCCACGGCACGTTCATCCTGGGCCTGCCCGGCGAGACCCGGGAGACGATCCAGGAGACGCTCGATTTCGCCAAGGAGATCAATCCCCACACGATTCAGGTCTCACTCGCGGCCCCCTATCCGGGCACGTTCCTCTACCGTCAGGCCAAGGAAAACGGCTGGCTGTACAACGAGGAAATCGATCTTCTGACGCAGGAGGGCACGCAGATTGCGCCGCTGAACTATCCGCACCTCAGCCACGGCGAGATCTTCGATTCCGTCGAGGACTTCTACCGGAAATTCTATTTCCGCCCGTCCAAGATCGCGTCCATCGTGGCCGAGATGATCGCCAGCCCCGACATGATGAAGCGCCGTTTGCGCGAGGGCGTGGAATTCTTTCGCTTCCTGCGCACGCGGCGGGACAGTGCTTGAGGCGGCTGATCGTCACGGCGGATGATTTCGGCGCCGCCCGCGAAGTCAACGACGCCGTCGAGGCGGCCCACCGCGGCGGCGTTCTCAGCGCCGCGAGCCTGATGGTCTCGGCACCCGCGGCGGCGGATGCGATTGGCCGCGCGCGGCGCATGCCGTCATTGCGTATCGGCCTGCACCTGGTGCTGGTGGAAGGCCGGCCGGTGCTTCCTGCCTTTGCCGTGACTCATCTGGTGGATGGGAGCGGCGTGTTTCGTTCCGATATGGCGGCCCTCGGCGCCGTCCTGTGCTTCAACCGGCACGCGCGCCGCCAACTCGCCGCCGAAATCACCGCACAGTTCGAGGCTTTTCGCGACACCGGCCTCCCCCTCGATCATTGCAACGCGCACAAGCATTTCCATCTGCATCCGGTGGTCGGAGGGTTGATCGCCGCGATCGGCGCTCGCTTCGGCCTGCGCGCGGCCCGCATACCGCTCGAGCCCGCCCGGGTGCTGCGCAGGATCGAGCCACGCCCCCCCTGGGCGCCGGCGCTGCTCACGGCACCCTGTGCGCTGCTGCTACGTCGGCGCCTGCGCGCCGCCGGCCTCCTCACACCCGATCGGGTCTTCGGACTTCGATGGTCCGGACGCATGACGCGGGAGCGTCTGGCCGGCCTGATCCGCCACCTGCCGGACGGCCTCAGCGAGATTTATCTTCATCCGGCGACCGGCCCCTTCGCCGGGGCCGCGCCTGATTACCACTATCGCGAAGAGCTCGACGCGCTCACGGCCCCCGAGGTCATCACGGCGTGCCGCGATCCTTCGCTGCGGCTGGGCGGATTCGGCGATTTCCTGGAACCCGCCACGGCGCGCGCCTCTCAGCACGCGATGCCCAAGCGGAGCCTGCTGCCGTGAATCCGCCCGTCGCGGCGATCTCCGCATCCTCCGGCGCGCAGTCATTGCCCGAGGGACCCATTCGCATCGGCAGCGACGCGCACAAGACCCTCTTCTGCCGCACGTTGCTGGACACCTTCGATCCGTACAAGCCGGCGGTGATCGACTGGCCCGAGCTCGATGCGCAGGCGCGCGCTCGCCTCGTGAGCCTGCCCATCTGGGACATCGCCGTGCAGACCGAGGGGCGGGCCCGGCTCAACGTCGCCTCCTATGCCGCGGTCAGCTCCGATCCCCTGTTGCGCAAGGCGATCGAGCTCAACGCCTTCGAGGAGGGCCGCCACAAACACGTGCTCTCCAATCTCGTCGCGGCCTACGGCATCGCGCTCGCGCCCGAGCCGCACTACGTGGTGCAGGGGGACCCGGAATGGGCCTTCATGGTGACCGGCTACAGCGAGTGCATCGACAGCTTCTTCGCCTTCGGCCTGTTCGAATCGGCCAAGCGCTCCGGATTCTTTCCGCAAGCGCTCGTCGACACCTTCGAGCCCGTCATCCAGGAGGAAGCCCGTCACATCCTGTTCTTCGTCAACTGGGCTGCGTGGCATCGGCGCACCATGCCGCTGTGGCGACGGCCGTTCTTCGAGCTCAAGGTGTTGGCGGTGTGGCTGTTTCTCATCTGGGAGCGCATCGGCATCGCCCGCGATGCGGGCAGCGGCCTACAGGACAACAATTTCACCATGACCGGGGCGAAGTCCCTCGGCGATGACCTCGATGTCGCCCGGCTGATCGACTTCTGCCTGGCCGAAAACAGCCGGCGCATGAGCTCCTACGATCGCCGCCTGCTGCGACCCTTCGCCGTTCCGGCCCTGGCGCGATGGGTGCGCCGTTTCATGCGCTCCTAGGCCGGGCGTCCGGCGTATCGCGTCCGTCGCATGAAACCGCGCGTCCTCATCATCGCAGCCCTGGGACTCGCTCTCGCCCTCTACCTGGTCACGTATGTCGGCCTGGGCGCCGTATTCGCGGCTGCGGTCAGGGTCGGATGGAGCGGCTTTGCGATCCTGTGCCTGTACGCTCTGGGGCTGTTCCTCATCCTCGGAGCCGCCTGGTGCGTCCTGGCGCCCGACTTCTGTGCCAGGGGATTGTGGGTTTTCGTCTGGGCGCGAATGGTGCGGGATGCGGCCGCGGAAGTGTTGCCGTTCTCCCAGCTCGGCGGAATCGTGCTGGGCGCGCGCGCCGCGATCCTGCACGGGGTTGCGACACCCCTCGCCTTTGCCTCGATGATCGTCGACGTCACCACCGAGATGATGGCGCAGATCGCCTATATTGCGCTCGGCGTTGTGCTCCTGAGTGCCCGCGCCCCGCGGACCCCTGTCGCGGTGTCGCTGACAACAGCCTGCGTGATCGGCCTGGCGCTGGCCGCGCTCGCCGGCGCACTGTTTCTGGCTTTGCAGCGCTACGGCCACGGCATGACCGGAGGGCTGGTGGCGCGTCTCCTGCCCGGTGCTGTCGCGCCCACCGCAGCGGTGGCCACCAGGCTCGATGCGATCTATCGTGCCCCCGCGCGCGTCGGCCTTTCCGCGGCGCTTCATCTTGCCGGTTGGATCGCAAGCGCGATCGGGGCATGGATCGCCTTTCGCCTGATCGGAGCGCGCGTCGACCTCGCCGCGGTGATGGCGATCGAGAGCCTCGTCTACGCGACACGAAGCGCCGCCGCGTTCATCCCCAATGCGCTGGGGGTGCAGGAAGCCGCTTACGCGGTTCTCGCGCCGCTGTTCGGTGTCGGAGCGGAATTCGGGCTTGCGGTATCCGTGTTGAAACGGGCGCGCGACATCGCGATCGGAGTGCCGATATTGCTGATCTGGCAGGCGGTGGAAGGCCAGCGCGCGCTGGCAGGAAAATCCGGCGCAGTCAGTGACTCGGATTGACCCGGCGACTTGCATACCCAATCTGAGGAGGAGACTGTGCCGCTGGACTGGCGTTCCAGACTGATCCACTCGCAAACCAGAGCGCCTGAGGGCTTTCGGTCACTGGCTACGCCAACGTACCGGGGCTCGACGACGCTGTTTACGAGCGCCGCAGACGTCACGGACCATTGGGATCAGGAGCATGTCCGGTATTCCTACGGTCTTTACGGTACTCCAACTTCGCTCGAGCTGGCGGCGCGAATCGCTGACCTCGAGGGCGCTCACTACTGTTTCATAACGCCCGGTGGGCAAGCTGCGATCGCCCTGATTTATCTGACCTTTGCCCGCGCAGGGGGTCACGTCCTTGTGCCCGACAGCGTATATGGACCCAGCCGGGAGCTTGCCGAGCGTTTGCTGTCACGACTTGGGGTCGAGACCGAGTATTACGATCCGTTGATCGGGGCCGATATTCGTCACCTGTTGCGGCCGACAACGCAACTGATCTGGTGTGAGAGCCCAGGATCGGTCACGATGGAAGTGCAGGACATTGCGGCCATATCGCAGGCTGCACGTCAGGCTGGCGTAGTGACGGCGTTGGACAATACCTATGCGGCAGGGGTTCTGTTCGACGCTTTTTCCGCCGGGGTTGACGTGGCCATGCAGGCGCTCACCAAATACATAGGCGGCCACAGTGACGTACTGCTCGGGTCCGTTACCACCAGAGAGCCTCGTCACTATCAAGCGCTGGGGGATGCCCGTCAATTGCTCGGGATGGGCGCCTCGCCAGACGATTGCAGCCTGGCGATACGAGGATTGCAAACGCTTGCCGTCAGGCTGGATCAACTCGAGAAGAGCACGCTCGCGGTTGCACGGTGGTTGGAGCAGCAACCGGAGACAGCGAGACTGCGTCACCCCGCTTTCGCCAGCTGCCCGGGACATGGAATCTGGAAGAGGGATTTTGCCGGTTCGGCGAGTATTTTTTCCATTGAATTCGCGCCATCGATGCCCCGCGACGTCATCGTACGTTTGCTCGGCGAGCTCAAGCTCTTCAAGATAGGTTACAGCTGGGGCGGAGTGACCAGCCTGGTAATGCCGCACTTCGAGCTGCGGCGGCGCTTCCCAAGCCCCAACCCGTCAATCGTGCGTTTCAATATCGGTCTGGAGGCGGTGGGCGATCTCATCGCCGACCTGGAGGCGGCGTTTTCCGTCATTCGGTGATCGACCCCGGTAGAGGGGCTCCGAGAGAGTTACCCTAACGGACCCCGGTCATTTGTCGAGCGCGTCTTTTATACTAACATGTTGATTATATTGGTATCTCCTGGGGATTAGAATCCCGGTACCGCCGTGAGAGGTGACTTTTAGATCAACAATATAAAAACTAAGGTTGATGTCAACGTCTACACATTCATTGAGGCAGACCCTGGGCGCTCTGAGCCACCGCGCTCGGGCGCTGGGATTAACCGACACCGAATGGGCCAACCGCGCCCGGGTTCGCAAGGAAACCCTGTCGCGCCTTCGCCGCCGCCAGAGCTGCGATTTCGAGACACTTCGATCGCTGGCAGATGCTGTGGGAGCGCGGCTTGGTGTCGTGGAAGTACAGGCACCGGGCTCTACTGCGGACGGTCATTTTCCCGCGCACTTCCATCGGGAATACGAAGAACAGCTCGTAGAACTGTGTGTGTCGCGCGACCGCGATCCTCGACGATGGGCCGTCATGGGTCCCCGCTTCTTCATGGCGGGTCTCGCGGTCATGCTGGCCAGTGTGTGTACTGAACGTGACCGTCTGTTAGCCCTGGCCGAGCGTCTTCACCCTGGAGCCAGTGAGGTTGCGGTGTTCAGTCAGTGGCTAGAACGCAGTCCGCTACGACCCACGCGTTTTCTGGCACTCCTCGATGCCCGCCTCGCCCATCCAACCTGACCCAAACGCCCGACCGGAGTATGTCGCGGCATTCCTCGAGATTGTCAATCGCATCGCAGGCTCCCTGAGTGGCCTGCCACGCCGTGTGCTACCAATCCGCATGTACGTAGCCGGCGGCGCCGCGCTGCACTTGTACACCGGCGAGCGAGTCTCCCGGGATGTCGACGCAACGTTCTCGCGCCGGATTGCATTGCCAGAGAATCTCGAGGTTGCCTATCGCGACGCGGACGGCGCTGCGCGCCTGTTGTACTTCGACCGTCAATTCAACGACACACCAGGACTGCTGCACGAAGATGCCCACGACGATTCGGTGCCCTTGCTACTTGAAGGAAGCGATTCGAAGGTTCTCGAAATACGTCTTCTGTCCGCGCTCGACCTGGCCGTGAGCAAGCTGGGAAGATTCTCGGGCCAGGACCGCGAAGACATTGCCACGCTTGCGCGACGCAAGCTCATCGGTTCGGCTGCGCTCAGACAACGAGCGGAGGCTGCCCTTGGCGGTTACGTTGGCGACACCGCTCGCATCATGGGCGCTATTCACTCGGCGGCACGGATCGTCGCCGATGTTGAAGCGCGGAGCGCGAAGCAGGGGACGTAAGAGTCCCTGGAGATGGCCGGCGCATCCGCTCGCTGCCCATCACCATCGACGGGCTTCGTTAGCGGATGAACTGGGTCGATGTCGTGCGCGGCTGCACGATACGACCGTCAGAGAGTCCACGTGAGATCGGTACCGGAAGTTGGCGTCCCCAAGGGGATTCGAACCCCTGTTACCGCCGTGAAAGGGCGATGTCCTGGGCCTCTAGACGATGGGGACACGGCTGCGCCTCGCCAGGCGGGCGCGGAAGATTACACGACCGACGTCCGGCCGACAAATGAAGTCAGCGGCGCCCCCCGCCGAAGCGCCCGCCGCGGGCCTCATGGTCCGCGGCACGCATTCGTCAAGGATCAGAGCTCAGACGTTCAGAACTTAAAGGTCGCCCTGACGTTCCAGAACGCGCCCGGGAGATCGTATGTTCCGGCGTCATAGCCATTCAGCGTGCATGAGTAGCAGACCGGCGGATTCGTGCCAAAGAGATTGTTCACACCCGCTTCGACCTTGAGTCCCGTGACGTGGAACGGATCCGTCCACCCGACCTGCACGTCGTGATAGAGCATGGAGTGCAGGTTGTTATATATGGTTCCACTGAAAGCGCCCGCAGCATCCGTGCAGCCGGGCACCGGGATCTTCCTAAGCGCATTGCTGCACAGCTCCGACACCGCCGACAGGAAGCGCAGGTTCCAGTTCGCTTCCCAACCGCCCGTTCCCCACCCTAGCTGCGCATTCGCGCGCCAGCGCGGGATGGCGCTGTTGTCGACCTCGATGCCGACCGTGCGCTGCGCAACTTGACCCAGCACGTCCTTCGCCTGGTAGTCATTCACCCGTGTCGCCTGGAACGCAGCCGAGAAGTGCCCGAAGCTGAACGGCCCGGACAGCCAGTCGACTTTCACGTCGACGCCACTGGTTGTGACGTCGGCGAGGTTTTGCAGGAAGTTCCTGGGCGGGTTCAACTGGCTGCCCGCCCCGCGGGTGAACGCTGAGCACAGGGCCGGATTCAGGCCGCCCGCCGCCTCGCACGCGTTGAGCAGCGCCTGGATGTCTTCCGCCTGGATCGCACCCTTGACCTTGTGGTTGAAGTAGGTGAGTTCCGCATGCAGCCTGTTGGTGAAGCCCCGGCCCTCCAGCCAGCCGGCCCGATAGACAATGCCCGCCGTGTAGCTGTCGGACTTCTCGGGCTTGAGAGTGGGGTTACCGCCCGTGAAGGTCGTGATCTGGGTGTTGGCCTGCTGGAAGTTGGCGGGCACGCCTTGGGCCGCGCAACCCGCCGTGTATTTGGGGTCTACCGGCGCGTTGCAGGGATCCTGGAGCGTGGGCGCGAACTGAGTGAGCCCGAAGAGCTCGCCCAGGTTCGGCGCGCGGAAGCCGGTCGAGTACGTGCCGCGGACGGCGAAGTCCTCGACTGGTTGCCAGCGCAGCCCGCCCTTGTAGGTGGTCGTGTTCCCGAAGGTGGAGTAGTCCGAGTAGCGCACCGCCGCGCTGGCACCAAGTTGCTGGAGCAGCGGGAAGCTGAACTCGGTGTACGCCTCGTTCACGTGGTAGCTCGCCGCGACCGGAAAAGCCAGCGAGTCCTGTGACTCGCCGGTCTGTCGCAGCGGATCCGGCGTGAACGCGGCGTCGTAGAGCCGATGCTCGGCGCCGACGGCAATGCCCGCGGCGCGATCCTGGATGTGGAAGATCGTGCCGGTGATGTTCGCCGACACGAGCTTCAATTTCTGATCGCTCGAGTCGAGCTGCGTCGCCCCGATGAACCTCAGCATCGCCGGCGTGATCCGGCGGCTCTGCCCGCCGAACAGATCGAGCGGCACGCAACCGTGCACGCTTGCGCAGATCGCCGGATCGCCGAGGGCAAGGCTGAGTTTGCTCAGGTTATAGCCACCGGTGAACTGCTGGCTGGCCTTGTTATCGGTATTGACGTAATTGATGTCCCAGCTGAAACCATCGCGCAGGTGCAGCGTGCCCTTGAGCCCGACGCTGAAGTACCAGGTGTCGACGTCCTGGGTGAAGATGCGCGGCCCGCCTTCGAGCGGGCGGCGCGTGATCCAGCCGAAGTTCTGCACGAAGTTAGGCCCTCCCGGGCACACACTAGACGTTGGCGCCTCCGCTACCGCGCACAGGTCGATCCCGAACGGGTTGAAGGGATTCAGACGCGAGACGTTGATCCCATCGGCGATTCCGCCGCTGCCCGTGTAGGGACCAACGAAGATCGGCTCGGCCGCGGCCTGATTGGCCGAGGTGCGATTGTTGAACATTCCCTTCGCATACACCTGGACGTCGTCGCTGGCGTCGTAGGTAAGGCTGGTCCAGAGCGCCTTGCGCTGCGAAGGTGTGAGGAGCAGGTTGAACGGCGCGTAGTTGAACCGGTCCACGCTGCTGAAGTTGTGATAGGTGCTCGGAGGTGTGGTCGGATTGGCCGGGTTCCAGGTCGGCGTCGTGGTGCCGGTGTTGAGTGTCACGTCGAAGAAACCGGCCTGACTCGCTGTGCAGGAGCCGTAAGCGGGATTTATCGGATCGGGACCTGGAGCTATCGACGGGTCACAGAACGTGGCGCGTCCCTGCGCCGTCCCGGAGCTGCCCGAGCTAACACCCGTGCGTGGCTCCGGCACGGAGGACTGCCACCACTTCGAGGAGCTGATCCGATCCTGGTTGTAGAAGCTCGCCGCGAACAGTCCCGCGAACTTGCCTGCCGCGGTGCCTGCAGCGAAGCTCGCCTCGGTGGTGCGCCCGCCCTTGCTGAAGTCGCCCGTATAGGCGCTTGCTTCAATGCCATCCATCTTCTTCTTGGTGATGATATTCACCACACCGGCGATCGCATCGGACCCGTAGATCGAGGATGCGCCATCTTCCAGCACTTCGATGTGATCGATGATGGCGAGCGGGATGGTGTTGAGGTCGGCACTGCCGCTCACACCGGATGCAGATGATTCATTGACCCAGCGCAGCCCGTCCACCATCACCAGCGTGCGCTTGGAGTCGAGGTTGCGCAGATCGACCTGGGAGGAGCCGGCACCGATGCCGCCACCGTCGGGTGGGTAACCGAAGTTACCGGAGGAGTTGAATTTCTGGTTGAGCGCCTTGCCGCCGGTTGTGAGCTGCTGCAGCAGGTCGCCGACGCTCGCGAGACCGGTCTTCTCGATCTGGTCCGAGCTGATGACCGAAAGCGGCTGCGTCGACTGCGCGACGTTCTGGAGGATGCGCGAGCCGGTGACGACGACCTCCTGCACCTGCTGAGGCTGTGCGGGTTGCGCAGGCGGTGCCTGCTGGGCGAGCGCCGGCGTCGCCGCGGCGCACGCCGCCACCGCGCATTTGACCGCCAGCAGGATCTGATTCGAAGGGGCCGATGGACCTGATCGCATGATGATCTCCCCTTGTTTTGTCTTGTCTGGGTCGGCGCTAACCGGCAACGCGACGACTCATTGCCCTGGCGCACCTTTCCCTGGCGCACCGCAATCCTGTCCTCGAGAACAGTGCGCCAAGGTTGGTTACCTTAAAGCTAGCACCGGGAGAACACGGCAGGCAAATACTGTATCAATTACGCAGCAGAAACGGGCGGTCCTTGCCTGCAGCAGGCAGCTCATTTGTTGTAAATCGTCAACAAGAGCGCACGGATCGCCGGCTACACGTCCGGGCACAAGCCTCAGCGTGGGCTCACGGGTTGCGGGCCTCGGGTCGCGGGTATCTTGGGGTTGGTGGAGCCAGGCGGGATCGAACCGCCGACCTCTTGCATGCCATGCAAGCGCTCTCCCAGCTGAGCTATGGCCCCACGCGAA
>Ga0209027_1000774_pt1 | contig 11778 bp, 12 predicted proteins | sample GraSoi013_1_20cm_3_FD_185821 | JGI IMG/M metagenome (GOLD analysis project Ga0209027, IMG submission 185821) | Grasslands soil microbial communities from the Angelo Coastal Reserve, California, USA - Sample 09_27_2013_1_20cm (SPAdes) (version 2) | ecosystem: Environmental > Terrestrial > Soil >...
GTTGGCTAAATTAAATAATATAAATTGTTATGTTAAACGTTAATTAATATTTAATTAATACCTTTTTTTAATATATATTAATTTGACTAAGTTTTTTATTTGGATGAACTAAATTAACAAGTTCATTAAATTTGCTTAAATCTTTGCATCTTTGTCTTTCTAATTGAAGATGTCATCCAATGTTTTCACAATCATGAATACGAACAATAAAACCCTTCGTCAAGAAAATTATCAATGCTCCTGTGAAATGGAAGGATATCCATTCAGGTATGTGATGATATCTATAATGTAATTAATTATTAATAACATTCTCCCATATACAGCGAGACACAGTGCGGTTACGAGGTACTAGTCCACGATGAGAAATGTTGGAAACTTAATGATCCCCGGAAGAAGAATTGCAAGCCAATGCAAAATACGAATCAAACTTTGCATTTGCGGAATTGTGCAATCTACAGCGGGGTATACAACTTTGCAGATGCTGAATGGTACGATCTACAAGAATCATACAGTGACACGCATTTACAGAAAATGTCACATTACGATATCAAGGATTGGGGGTGGTCACAATAACTCAAAACATGCAATCTGTATCTTCTGAATCCACTGCCACAATAACTCAAAACATGATTTGTAACTGTAGACTATACTTTTCCGTCCTCTTTGTTCTTTTCTTATTATCTGGAAAACAATTATAGAACAAAATTCTAAAATATTAGCCGAATATAAGCATCATCAAAGATTATACAATTATCACATGGATAAAACGATCGGATCTATTCAAAAAATGGTAGACGACTCATGACTTACTTTAGTAAAAAATTATCATTATAATTAATAGCAGTATTGGATCATTATTCAAATTATTAATTATTTCACCAAAAAAAAATATCTTCAGGGGCGTTGGTGTATAGTAACACAAATTGAATTTTATGAATAAAAGGTTATCTAAAACTGCTGATCGTTATCGTTATTTCGAAATGTCCACGCAAAATTTAATAAAGTTTTTCAAAAAAACAAGCTGTGAGTGCTTAACTGCGGTAACTGTTGTTGCAGAAGTGTTGACAAAATCTAATTTAAAAAAAGATGAACTCAAACTGGTTGTGGAGCAATCTATTCGTTCAATAACATACATTATTGATGAAAAGAAAAAAGCAAAACTTTTGGAAATTAATCTAAAGGTAATATTGTTTTGATTATTTATAATTTTTAATTTTGCGTATGATGAAAAATCAAAAATTATTAGCATGAATTCTCTTATGATGATGCGTACTGAAAAGCTTGGTATCTGTCGAGTGTATGATGTTTTACTGATTGCTTGATATTTATCGAGAGTGTGTTTTATCGTTTAGAGAATGAATGTATTGTATTGAATCTCGGTATTTAATCGAGAATGTATGTTTTATAAAGCATACTGAAAAGCTTGGTAATTATCGAGAGTATGACGAAAGCTTGTATTGCATAGAGTTATTTTAATTATTGAAGCTTAAAGATTTTTATGAGATATGTTTGAAGTTTAAACACTTAATAATACATTTTTACGTTTTGAAGATATATGAAGCATATGATGATGTAATTGCATTAATTAAACTAGGAAAAATTGCAATTGTAAGTAAAACTAATTAGAGATGAAATATTTATTGTATGTAATTAACTGTTTCTACTATTAGGAATACGATAACGATAATTTCGATTCGAAATTAATAGCTGAGCGAGTGAAAAAATTAAGGGCAAACTTATTAGTATGTGGTTGTTTAGCTTCGGTATCGTTATTATCTATTAACGTTAATATATACATTTAGGTTGCGGGTGAAATCAAAATTGAATATGATATGTACGAGAGTTTAGCACAGAATATAAATGATGAAGAATACGAACATATCGATTGGAAAGACCCTCTAGCTTCGAATATTATATCAGATCAATCTAACATCGTATTAAAATTACCCCCTAAATATAAAAAATTATTTATGGTATGGTTGATTATTTGTAAATTTTTATTATTGCAATTCTAATTTATTTTAAAGTCTCCAGCTATCAATATGAGTCCAAGGTTGAGAGATCACATTATTTCTGAAAGTCAAGATTTAATTGGCAACTATAATTCTTTAAGTGAGGACGATATCGAAGTTTTCGACAAAGATTTAATAAACCATGAGAAAAAATGGATCAGTGATGTTGGTGAACAAATAAAAATTACCAAAGATATTTTTAGTATATTGTTAGTATATTGTTAGTAAATATCGTAATAACAAATATAAATAAGAAATTATATTATATTATAACGCTGTATTATTAGGTGTCGAATGTGGGAGAACCATAATTTTACCGAACATCATATGCGGAAGGAAATAAGCGAGGGGGCATACATGGCAGAGGTTATATTGCCGTTAATATCGACTGTGTTACCAACTAAGAGAGGAGTACGATTAACCAGGTATTTGTGCTGTACATTTTGTATCTTAGAATTATAATGAAAATGGGTTATAACGAAATTTTTTATAGTGCTGAAAAGCAAAGCAAAGCATGTGTTTGGCGTCGACGTAAGGAGGGTAAAAAATTTGGATTGAAACCAGATCTTATGACTATTGTGAAAAATAAAAATGGTCTTGAATTTGAGATTATGTATCTTGAATGTTCGCGCATATCGAGTGAAGGTAGAAAGTTGAAAGACGACGAGATCAAATTGTTTAGAGAGTGCAACACTGGGATGGACTTTGCTCATGCAGGCTGTGATTTATCAACTGAATTTGGAATAATTGGCATACAAATAGCAGGTAGGATACGATGTAAATTGAGTGTGTATTTCATTCATCTTACTTACGATACTTCAATGCTAGGTGAAGAGATATTTTTAAACATTTTAATTAGAGATGATTATAATATAACACGGTATTTTCATTTATGTGAAGCAAAAATTCCATTTAATGTCTGCAATAGTGATGAGTTTATAAAACTTGTGAATTTATTGCTTACATTTAGGGTAATTACATTATTCTTATCTAATATTTACAGATATTGTTACGCTGTATAATTTATTAATTATTTTTATAATCATTAGAATGTAATTACTGTGAATATGAATATTGTGAAGAAATGTTCATCTAAAAAACAAAGTAGTCGTAATAAGAATATTAATAATAGTAATAGTACTATGCCCAGTCCAAAGAAGAATAAAAAAAAATAGTTAATTTCAAAATCAACAACGATTAAGCAAAAAAATTATTGAATTTTACAGTGACGTAAAAAGATTTGCCGCCATGATTTTTTTAGTCGCGGCAATGATGCTGGCAATTTGTTAGTCATCAATTGTTTTGATCTCGCCATTTTTACTTCGACGTAATGATCAAAAGTGCTCAAAATCTTCATTTTCTGAAACTTCTACTATTCCATTTTCTTCGGAATTAAAATTAGTTGAATTAGTTGATACGTTATCGTTATTTCATATTCTCATATTTGGTATTATTGATTATTAATAGGATAAGACTGATACTGTATAATACAATAATTATTTTACTATTAATTATCCGACAAAGATAGCGTTATATCAATTCAAGTTCATTTTGTAATAAGTCATAATAATTTTAAATAAAAATGAATTGTGATTTTTGTAATAAAAATTTAAATACTACACTTATTATTATTAAAAATTATGTACAATGCAACATAGACAATTGTCAAAAAAAAATTTCGCATAAACATAACGTATGACTTTATTGCATAAATGAAAGAATAAGCTTCATCGAGTATCCTTCTAAATCAGAAAAGTTTGTTAATAGAAAATAGTTAATTTAAATGTTATTTATTAAATATTATTGTTGTATTATTATTTAATTTACAATAAAGGATTATAAAATTAGAAGTGTAATTAATGTAGGCTTCTAATAAAATAAAGATGAATTATATTTATTTTATTTAAAATTAATTACAAATTGATGTATGAAGCTCCTTTAAAAATAAAATTAACATAATCATTTAAATTAAAAAGATTAACACTCTTATTATTTAATTTTAATATAATTAAGTTATTCAATGCAAAGAATCTTAAAGCTTCTCGTTTAAAATCAAAAATGACTTGAAAATCCAAGTTTTTTAAAATTTTTTCATTTTTTTGAATTGCATGCATGTGATCGACAAATTTAACCCTTTTTTTTAATATAACGAGAGTGCCGATCTTAGACGAATCGGCAATTAATTAAATATTATGTATTACGTGAATCTAATTTCATTGGATCCTTAACGGATTAGAATTCTATGCTGCTACGTAATTGGCGTTACCATTATTTCTGATTCTACGACCAACATTTATAAGAGCCACAATTATCGGACTAAGAGCCGTAATTATCGCACAAACGATTAAAATTATTTCCTTTAAATCATTAAACAATTAATATTTTTTCATGGCTTTAGACTTTAGTTTATAACGATAACCACATGATATATACTTACTTTAATCTGAATCGTTGGCTGTAGTGTTTCATCTTTACCAGAGTTTGTTTTTAATTCACCACCACTGCGAGTACACTCTACAGCGTGCAAAATAAGAAAGATCATGATTAAAAAATAAGCAGAATCCAGATAGGGAATATCTATATAATAATAGTTTTGTGTGTAACGGGTAACGTTTGTTATTTCAATTGTATTACGTTACGTTGATTTTTCCAAAAAGGGATTTTGCAAAAAAGTAAATACCGTTGCAAAGGACCTAATTATTAAGAATAATTTTATTAAGAACAAAAAATTTTTTTTTAAAAATAGATCAATTCTCAGGTTTTTTATAAGAAAAAATTGATCAATTTCTCGAATAATTTTTGCCAAACAAGCCAAAAATAGAAATGACCACCATATATAGAACCACAACCATATATAGAACCACAACCATATATAGAACCACAACCATATATAGAACCACAACCATATATAGAACCACAACCATATATAGAACCACAACCATGTATAGAATTTATAACCATATATTATATATAGAATAATTACCGATCAAAACCACCCTATTCGCCTGATCGGCAAGCGATATTTCGCTTTCTATTACTAAAGAAATTGCTGGGACATATCTTGTGACCGATAACGATAATATTTGCAGAACAATTGTTAGTCCATCATAGCAAGCATAACATTTTACAACTAAATTAAAAATGAAAATAACATAATTTTCCAAGATTGGTTTACTTTAATTCACCTATAAAATCACTGTATCACACGATTTGTTTAGAAATATATCGATAAAATAAAAAATGACATACATATATGAAATGTTTCTTTTTTTGTTGTTTTAAGCAAATTATCATTAACTTTATTTGTAACTCAACGATCCCCCATTTTAGTATTCGGATTATCGATCACAAAATCAAATAATTTCCGAAATTTACCCGGCATAAATTTTGAAATATAATAGCACGTAAATCAAGGGAAAAATGTACTAAATAATAGCGAATATCAATAAATAAATTTAAATATAATAATAAATTAAATTTTTAAAAAAGAAACATTACCGCTTGCTACTTCGATTTCTTCGATTTCTAATAATAGCGAGTTCAATAATCATTAATATATTTTTATGTTAAAATATTTTTAATAAAGAAAAAAAAAGAATTATTACCATCATTGTCTTCAACCGATAAATTAAACTCGTGTAGATCAACTACTTTAAGTAATTCTTTCCATTGAGCATTTGTAATTTTTACAAATGACGTTATTGGAGTTTTTATCATTTTATAAACTCCCTTCGGAAGTCTATTAGAATATTTTAAGAAACGCTCAACTCCCGTGTGATTTGGTACTTTCTATTCTTAATCTTATTAGAATCAAGCGCATCAGAATATTCACCATTTTCAGAATTTTCAGTAATTCCCTCGAAAAGAAAACCTACAAGTTTTTCTTTATCACTCAAATAAATTTTAAACCTTCGCGCTATCTTTACTACTAGATTTTTTACCAAAGCAATATAAATATAATTGTTGCAATTTGGATTCTATTTCACTTTGTTTGTCTGGTATATTTACTTCTACTATTACTTGATCTTCTTCTTTCAAAAGTTGATTAAATTCATCCGTCATTATTGAAACATAATTAACTTTAGAGCGCGGAAGTTGCTTGCGTTGACCGTAAAAGTAACCAGCTCTCTCAAAAATCGTTCTAGCGTCCTCGTCGGCTTTTTGATAAGTATACATATTTTTGGATTTTTTGACTTTTTTCAAACCGATTTCATCAGATCCTTGATCCTACATCTTTAATTATGACAAAATCTCCGAAAATAAAATAAGAATTATTTCCCTTAAATTTATTTAGCGACGAAATAATTCTCTTAAATTCAGCGGTTTCGTAAATTTGTTTGGACATAATTAATACTTCGAGTAAGAAGAAAAGAGATAAATTGAAATTAAAAAGGATCGAACTTAATTATACATTTTTTGGGGATCATGATAACAAACGCGTGAAATAATCAAATCACTATCTATTTATAGTAAAATGTTTAGACTATAATTTTTAAAATGTGCGATCTAGCCATGTTTGTTATAATTATTAACATGTAACGGTAATAAGTTTAAAATGTTTATTTATTTATTGTTTTATGAATAAAATTTAATCTAACCGGTTGGCTAAAATATATCGATATAAATACAATATATACAGTAAATACAGAATTTTTTAATTTTAAAAAAAATTCTAACGAACACTTTACAACTACAGCGGAATAAAGATAATATTCATATAACGAATCATGTCACAAACGTTAATATGCAAATTACAAATTAAAAACAATCATATTTTTTTATCATAAGTAAAAGTAAACTTTACAAAAGATAAAAATATATTTTATTCATTTTTTCTTTTGTTAACGCCTTAAGGCCTTATTCTTAACGCCGACGATCCTTTTAATCGATATCCAAAAAACCCATTATGAAATTACTTAAAGAGAAATTAAAAGGAATAAAACGTTTTTATCTCTTTATTTTTTTAGATAGATCTTTAAAAATTAACAAATAACGTATACATTTGACTAAAAATTTTCTTTTCTTAGCGTTAGTAACAATAATTTGAAGTACAATAGTCCGGATATTACTTTTAGTCGTTTATACTTTCAGAATTTCCTAAAGAATAGTTCGGTTATTAACTTTCGGAGTTAACATTAATACAATCTTTGTGGAGTTTGAAATATTTATATAAAGACTCAAAATTATATTCAAATTGTTCTAAAAAAATATTTCTCTCTGAATTAAAGGATAAATCAATTATTTAATTCAAGATGATTTCACGATTGCAGAAAGAGAATAGTCAAATGATTCAGATTATACAAAAAGATACGAAAGAAATTCAAAACTTAAAAGAAATAAATAAGGATAAAGAAAATTTACTTAATAACTTTATTGGAATAGTTAAATCATCAGACAAAAAAAAGAACAAGGATATTAAAAGACTTGAAAAAATCAACTTTTTATTATTTATAATTGTATTACTTTTAATATCATTTATTATTAGCGTTAGCGGATTTTATCCGTTTGCATATATATACTACATGATCACAAGGATGTATAACGATAAGACTGTCTGGGATCATGATCACAAGGATGTATCAAATTTGTTACTAATAGAATATTTTTCATGCCGGCTAAAATTACTTAACATCTCAAATAAAATTTTGTATAAAACAAGTCTTAAAATAAAAAATAAAAAAATATATCACATTTGAATATAAGCTAATATTTTATTTATTTATCGTTATTTTTACATAAAATAGTAAAGACAATTTCTAAAGTTTTTACATTTACCGGACAATAATTATAATAATAGTACGTATCGGTCACATTTTAAGCAAGTAATTGATTAAGATTTAAATATAATAGTAAACTCCCAATCAGGTACTATTAAAGTATGGCTAAGCAAATCTTTAATTTATAATCATAGAAATTATAAAAAATGCATGAAAAAAATTTATAACCTTATCAGTAAAAATAACAGCAAATGAAACAAAAATAAAAATAAAAATTGAATTCATTAACGTTAATTGTTGTAAATAATTACCTGCTTCAGCACCATGTTTCTTAGGCAAAGGTATAGGCGAATTATCTATTTTGTTTTTTTAAAAAAATATAATTATAAAAATTATAAAAAGGAATGTTTATGAAAAATTTATAATCTTACCAATAAAAATAGTACCCTCAGGTGGTCCTATGGTATGGCTGGTATGGCTAGGCGAAGCTTCTATTTTGTTTAATTTTAATTTAAAAAATATAATCATAGAAATTATAAAAAAGCATGAAAAAAATTTATAATCTTACCAGTAAAAATAATAGCAAATGAAACAAAAATCAAAATAAAAAAATTGAATTGCATGATTTCGATTGGTAATGTTAATTTATTTTTTGTTGTTTATTTTGTTTATTTTATTAAGATGTTTAAAAAAAATATTCTACCGCTACTTTTATATATTTAGTTAAAAAGCCTCTTAAAAATACTGTTATGATGCCACGTTTCTATGATGATATTTGATAACTTGTAACTTTATCTTCTTAACACGTATACAGCCACACCACCATTTGTAACTTTATCTTCTTATCACACTACCATAAGACTTTGCCACTCTATTCAAGGAGATTATCAGGAATGGATATCGATATGTCGACCGTTCTGCACTGAACTACTTGACTAATACCTGGACCAAGCACTTTTCTTATCGTTGACAACAAGATTTAACCGCACCTGATGGCGCGGTAACTAATGGAGCAATTCAAGGAACGGCTAATTAATGTCAATCACCGGCAAAAAAATCTATATAACTAAAAAAATTTGGGTGATGTTTAAGAAGCTAAATAATAAAATAATATAACCAAATGAAAAAATGCAGGCGCAACATGTTCAATTAAGGTTTCATTTTTTTTTTAAAAAAAAAAAAGTACATACTCGTCCATTCGGTCTCAACCCTAACGCCACCTTTACGATAAGGTCGAAGACCAACTCCGTGTATCTTGATAATTAGGTGAGATTGATCCTTTGGCAAGAGATCCGGACGAATGGCAAGACATCGATGAATAATTGCAGCAGCGATATCATAATCAACATCTATCGAACTTACATTTGGATTCAATTATATAAATAATGTACTGTAATTAGATTCTTGTCAAGTTTAAATCAAATGGTAACTTTTATTTGAAATTTTATTGATTGAATGTATAAATATATCTATTAATTCGTCAATTTACTAGTGAGATAAAAAAATAATAGTAAAACTGTGATTCATTTTTTTTTCTTGTTATAATACGTTTGGATCCCAATGAAACTAACGCTAATAGCCAACCTCCTAAAATGCTATCTCCTAGTTCAAATTTAACTCTCTCGTCCAAAACACCAATCTTATTATTATTTATCCCACATTGACCTTTTTTAATAACCTTTATATAGTTTTTAAGTTATCTTTCTAACGGAAGTCACACATTCCTTTTATAGTAAAGATCGACATAACCTGGCACAAACAAATGATTTAACTCAAAAGGCGGACAGTGTCCAATCGTATAGGACTTATATTTTTAACAAATGTGATTATAATAGGTAAATTATATAAACTATACTCGATGCCTATTTTAGGTAGTACCATACAAAATCAGGTGATGATCACTCTTTGTGTATATTGCATATTTAGTAGTTGAATAATGATAAATCAATTTCTAATTTGAATAGGAAATCCAAAATACTTTGTCAAAAGCGAACAATTGTCAATTGGTGTTTATTTTTTTTTTTCTAGAATGCTTGATTAGATAAAATTTTCAGCCAAAATTACGGCTTACATTAAATGAATATCCAAACTCTATCTGCATCATAAGCACATCAGCTGAACAACATATATAAGATTAATTATTTGGAGATTTAAGGAAGAGAACGTGATTCTTTTACTTCAATATTCATTTTGATAAAGTTTTTGATCTCTATTATCCTATTAATAGATGAACAATATATACAAGATTATCAAAGATTAATAATTATTTGGAGATGGATAACTCCAAATTTTTAATCAAATTTAAGGAAGAGAATGATAAAATCAATCTTTCTTGTGATTCTTTTGTTTGTTTCTTTTGTTTGTAAAAATTGTACAGATTAAAAATGGCGTAAATTTATTATTCATATAAATATTGTTCATTGCTTGGGGTGCGTTAATAGATTGCCAAAAATTTAACGAAACATAATAAAATGTACGTGACTATTTTCTTGTAAATTTATTTTTTATTAATTATTATACAGTACATATTAATTATCAATATTTATATTTTTAGTTTTTATCATGGTACCGAAATATTTTTTTATTGCTGTTTTGATTGTAATTGGCTCTATTTTAGTTGCTTTTGGGTCGTGTCCCAAAAATAGCTCCAATTCTAATGGTAGTTGTTCGAGACAAGTGGGTAGTACTAATGGCCCGTATTATTGTAAGTATCTTTATTTAGAATTTTTTTAAGCTTATCGTTATTTTATTTATTAAAAGAATTTTTAATAAATTAGGTAGTGGTAAAACATGCTCTATTTGCAATAATTGTATATGCCAAGCATGTTGAATAAATGAAGGTAGTTATGAACGCAATTATAATTGTGGATCTTGTTCAGCATAATCGAATCCTTATGCGCGCGCAACATGTAACTACTGTAACACTATTGTAACAAATATAATTTACTGTATCGACGTATCGTTGTACGCGAAATATTATTGAGATCGAATTCAGTAGATTCATCATTCTAAAAACACAGATTTTTACTATCTTGATAGAGCTGAAGTTTATATCATACCACATTTTAATTGCTTGACTTATATAATCATTCAATGGTTGTATATTTTCAAATAAAAAAAATTAAGCAACTTGATTGTTTTTTATCCTTTAATTATAATAGTATTGTTAATCGTTTGTATTTTTTGTCGATCTAAATATTATTTTGCGTTAGCTTAAATTTATATCAATACACATTACAATAATACAATAATGCCAAAATATTTCTTATATATGCACAAACTTAATACATAATTCGCAAATTACATTGTAATGTTATACCCTTATTTTGTTTTTAACGAGTTTCCAAACGAAATTACGAGTCAATGCTGCTACTATTCAAAAGATGTTCGAAAAAAGTTATTTGATGAAATTTTTAATATATCAAATGATTTAATAGATAAAATTGAAAAGTATTGGTCAAATATAGAAATAAAATTTAAAATCAATAAAATTAATGTTGGAGATAATATGAAGGGATTGAAAAAAGCAATAAATAAAATGATTGATAAAATTGATATCTTTATAAGAAATCAATGATTTTTTAAAATCAATTTGGATAAATTGCTCACTACTTTACCAAATCGAAGCATTTATTTTACCTTATCCATTATTTACCTTAGGTTTTGATAATTTATGCAAAAATAAGTTTAACAAATTAAAACGAAGCATTGCTTACGAAATATTTCTAACGAAAAAAATGTTAGAATGCTTTCTACGAGATAGAAAACATATTTATTTGAACAACTCTGAAATGCCAAAATGGATAGGTCCAGATGTAGAATGTATAAGTTTATCTAAAAACATAATTGATTTTATTTCATTAGAAACTATAAATGAAATGATTGCAGAAGTTAATTACTGGTTATTGAGTGAATCTACTTTATCAGCCGATACAATAAAACTTTTTAATGTTGATATTAAAAAATGGGCACAAATAGATTACTTTTGGATTTGTAATATCCTTACAAGGGTTCAGAATAAAGAAAATGAAAAATTATTTATAAGTTAT
>Ga0209027_1000775_pt1 | contig 11762 bp, 9 predicted proteins | sample GraSoi013_1_20cm_3_FD_185821 | JGI IMG/M metagenome (GOLD analysis project Ga0209027, IMG submission 185821) | Grasslands soil microbial communities from the Angelo Coastal Reserve, California, USA - Sample 09_27_2013_1_20cm (SPAdes) (version 2) | ecosystem: Environmental > Terrestrial > Soil >...
ACTCCATGCCGGCCTGGGTGTGGACGTGCAGCAGCCCCTCGGCGCGCAGCGCCCGGTTCACGTCGACGGGTCGGCGCGCCTCGGTGATGCCGTACTCCGACAGCACCACCACGGTTGCCCCACGCGCGGCCGCCGCGTCCAGCAGCGGCGCCAGGACGCCGTCCAGCTCAGCCGCGGCCCGCGCCGCCTCGATCCCGGACGGCCCGAAGCGCTGGAGGTCGTAGTCGAGGTGCGGGACGTACACGAGGGTCAGGTCGGGGTCCTTCGCGGCCATGAGGTGCTGGGCCGCGCGGCAGATCCACCGGGAGGACGGCAGGCCCGCGCCCGGTCCCCAGTAGGTGAACAGCGGGAAGGGACCCAGCGAATCGGTCAGCTCGTCGTGCAGCTCGGGCGGATCGGTGTAGCAGTCCGGTTCCTTGCGGCCGTCGGCGTAGTAGATCGGGCGCGGGGTCACCGTCCAGTCGACGTCGGCTCCCATCGCGTACCACCAACAGACGTTGGCCACCGTGTAGCCGGGGTGGGCCCGCCGCGCCGCGTCCCACAGCTTGTCCCCACCCACCAGCCGGTTGTGTTGCCGCCACAGCAACACCTCACCCAGATCCCTGAAGTACCAACCGTTTCCGACGATGCCGTGCTCGCGGGGCGGGGAACCGGTCAGCAGCGTGGACTGCACCGAACAGGTGACCGCCGGCAGGATCGTGCCGAGCTGCGCGCGCCAGCCGGTGTCGGCGACGGCGGCCAGCTTCGGCATGTGTGCCAACAGTTTCGGCGTCAGCCCGACGACATCGAGGACGACGAGCGGGGTCGGTCGGGTCATGGTTGCTCCACTGTGGACAGTCCGAGGGCGAGGAGTTCGTCACGGGTGAAGCGCAGTTCCGCGGCGATGCCCTCGGCCAGTTGCGCGGGGGTGGTGGGGCGCCGGCCGGGCGGCAGCACGCTCCAGGTGTAGGTCTCCACATCGAGGTGGTCGCACTGCGCGGTGGGGCCGCCGAGCAGGGCCGCGAGGGCCGCACGCAGCACGTCGAGCGTCGCGTGCAGCGGTGGCTCCGGAGCGGCATGCAGGGGTACGTGGTAGTGCACGCGCCACGGTCCCGGCAGCCCCGCCGCCAGTGCCTCGGCGAGGTCGTCGGTACCAACTCCGGCAGCGGTACGGGTCTGGTGCAGGAACCTCGGCTCGGCGTACCCCCGCAGTGCGGCCCGCGCCGCGTCCGGCTCGTCGGCACCCAGTGCCGCCGACACCTGTACCTTCACCACGGGCAGCCCCGCTCCGGTCAACCGGGCCAGCGCCTGCGTCGGCTCCTCCCAGGCGCAGGCGAGGTGCGCCAGGTCGAGGCAGATCCCCAGGTACTCGGTGTCCACAGTGGACAGTTGCGCGACCGCCTGGTCGGTGTACTCCACGACACAGCCGGGCTCCGGCTCGAACGCGACCCGGATCGGGCGCTCCAGCCGGCGCAGCGCGGCGGCCAGTTCGTCGAGCCGCTGGCGCGCTCGCGTTGCCTGCGCGGGACTCCAGGGCGTACGCCAGGCAAGTGGCAGGGTCGAGATCGAGCCCCGGGCGGCGTCGTCGGGCAGCAGGCCGGTCAGGATCCGGGCCAGGTTGACCGTGTAGTCCAGCCGCTCGGGAGTGGTCCAGTCCGGTTGGTACACCGCATACTTCACCACCGGGGCGTGGAACGCCTCGTACGGGAAACCGTTGAACGTCACCACTTCCAGCCCGCGTACGTCGAGCTCGGCCTTGAACCGCCGGACGAGAACCGGGTCGGCGGCAAGGGCCGCCGCGATCGGGGCGGCCAGCCAGAGCCCGAGCCCGAGCCGGTCCACGTCCAGTGCGGTACGGACCGGCACGGCGTACGTGTCGAGCTGCGCCAGGATCTCCGGCAACTCCTCGCCCGGGTGTACGTTCGTGCAGTAGCCCAGGTGGACGGTCGTACCATCCTTGTGCCGCAGGCGCATCAGCCACCGCCGCGCAGGATCGAGTTGCCCTCGAACGTCGGCTCCACGCTGTCCACAGTGGACAGATCGAGCTTGCCGGACTGGCCGTAGAACTCGACCGGGTTACGCCACAACACCTTGTCCACGTCGTCCTCGGTGAACCCGGCGGCCAGCATCGCCTGCCCGGTACGCAGGGTCAGCAGCGGATCCGAGCGGCCCCAGTCGGCGGCGGAGTTCACCAGCATCCGGTCCAGCCCGTACTCCCGCAGGATCGCGACCATGCGCGGCGGGGACATCTTGGTGTCCGGGTAGATGGAGAACCCGGCCCAGCACCCGGTGCCGGCCACGAGCCCGATGGTCACCTCGTTGAGATGGTCCACCACGACCCGGCCCGGCTCGATACCCGACTCCTTCACCACATCCAGCGTGCGCTCGGTGCCCCGCCGCTTGTCCCGGTGCGGGGTATGCACGAGCGCCGGCAGGTCGTACCCGACGGCCAGGGCGAGCTGGGCGGCGAAGACCTCGTCCTCCTCGGGGGTCATCGAGTCGTACCCGACCTCGCCCACCGCGACGACGCCGTCCTTGGCGAGGTACCGGGGCAGCACCGGCAGCACCTCGCGGCAGCGCGGATCGTTGGCCTCCTTGGGGTTCAGCGCGATGGCGCAGTGGTGCCGGATGCCGAACTGGCTGGCGCGGAAGGGTTCCCAGCCGACGAGCGAGTCGAAGTAGTCGGTGTACGAGCCGACGCTGGTACGCGGCTGACCGAGCCAGAACGCCGGTTCGACCAATGCGCGTACGCCGGCGGCGGCCATCCGCTCGTAGTCGTCGGTCGTCCGCGAGCTCATGTGGATGTGCGGGTCGAAGATGCGCATCTACAACGCCTCCAGGAGGGCCACCGCGTCAGCGGGCATGGTCCGGCCGGCGGCCGTCCGCTCCTCGGCCAGGCCGGCGAGCATCCGGCGCAGCTCCGCGTCGGCCCGCTCGGAAAGCCCGTCCACGACGCTCAACGGGATGTCCATGAACACGCACTTGAGGACGGCCTGCCGCCAGTACGCGTCGTCCAGGTGCCGGGCGTACGGGCCGAGCGCGGCGGCCACCAGCCGGGGATCGTTGGTACGGATCGCATCCCGTACCAGCTCCACGCACCCGTCGCCGAGGTCGAGCCGGTCCAGCGCGCGCAGCACGGCGCGCTTCTCGGCCGCGTCGCCGTACCGGTACAGCGCGGTCACCTCGTCCACGAGTTCCTTACCCCGTAAGGGAAGCGCGGTCAGCAGCGCGACGCGGGCGGCATCATCGACCGTCCAGCCGGCGCGCCAGGGGGCGCGACCGCAGCGCCGGCTCACCGCCGGGAACAGTCCACCGATCGCACCCGGCTCCTCGGCAACCCGGTTCAGCGCGGCGTCGAACCAGGCCGGGTCGGACACCGCGTCCCGCAGTTCGGTCACGACTTCTCCTCCGCCGTCCGCAGGTACGCCAACGACTCCCGCGCCACGGCCGGCGCGGCGTGCGAGTGCCGGGGCAGCTCGACCGCGACCAGCCCGGCGTACCCGGCGTCGGTCAGCGCGCGCAGTACCGGCGGGAAGTCGATCTCGCCGGTACCGAACTCCAGGTGCTCGTGTACGCCCCGCACCATGTCGTCGATCTGCACGTTGACCAGGTACGGGCCGGCCCGCCGCACGCAGTCGGGGACGGGTGCGGACTCAAGGCACTGACAGTGCCCGATGTCCAAGGTGAGCCCGAAGCACGGCGGTGCACCGAGCGCGTCCCGCAGCGCGAACCAGTCGTCCAGGTTCTGTACGAGCATCCCCGGCTCGGGCTCGAAGCCGAGGGTCACCGCCGCCGTCGCCGCAACGTCCACAATGGACAGACAGCCGGCGACGAGCCGATCCCAGACGGTTGTCCGAGGCAGATCCGGCGACACCCCGGCCCAGAAGGACACGGCTTCGGCGTTCAGGTCAGCGCCGATACGTACCGCCCGGGTCAGGAAGTCCAGCCGTAGCGCGGGATCCCCGTCGAGCAGGGTCGGGGCGTGCTTGCGCCACGGGTCCAGCAGGTACCGCGCCCCGGTCTCGATGACCACGGACAGCCCGAGCTGGTCCAGTCGCGCGGCCACCGCGGACACGTCCCGGGAAAGCGTGGGACTGAACGGGTCCAGGTGCTGATGATCCAGGGTCAGCGCGACACCGACGTACCCCAGATCGGCGATTACGGCCAGCGCGTCGTCCAACCGATGGTTGGCGAACCCGTTGGTGCCGTACCCGAAACGCAAACTCATGTGGGAGACAGCCGTTTCGCCAGGCGCCGGCCGAGCGGCGCGGCGGCGGCGACCGCTGCCCCGGTGACCGGGGCGCCGGCCCGCGCGATCAGCGCGCCCTGCAACGCCGGCAGGCCGGTGATGCCCGCGCCCACCGCGGCGCGGACGTTGGCAGCGCTGGGATCGGCGATCGCGCGGGTCTGGGCCGCCCCGTAGTTGCTGACGTACCACCCGGCGAGCCCGCCGGTCAGCAGCCGGCGCCACCATGGCTGGCGGCCGGACGCGCCGGCCGCGAGGGCGATCCCGGCGGTACCGGCGAGGGTCGCCATGGGCAGCAACGGATCCGCCCCGTCCACCTCCCGCCGGGACAGGGCCGTCACCGTGTACGTGTGCGCCGCGACCGTCAACGCCGGTACCACGGCCCGGCGCAGCCGCCCCGGGCTGGCCCCGAGCAGGACGTCCAGCCCCCGGCAGGCGGCCATCGCGGCCGGCCCGGCGGCGGTGTTCTTCGCCACCGTGTCGTACGCCCACACCGCACCGGCCAGCGGTACCGCCACGGCCAGCGCCCGCTTCCCGCCGGCGAGCCCCGCGAGCGCGAGCCCGGCGGCGGTCAGCCCGGCGGCGACCCCGACGGCGGTACCCGGGCTGACCCGGCCCGACGGGATCGGCCGCTCCGGTCGCTCCTTGGCGTCCAGCTCCCGGTCGGACCAGTCGTTGGCGGCCATCCCGGCCCAGTACAGGCAGACCGACGCGGCGGACAGTCCGGCGGTACGGGGCCGGAGCACCCCGGCCGCCGCGGCTCCCGCGAGCGCGTCCCCCGGTACGGACAGCGCGGCCGGCGCCCGGACCAGCTCGACCAGGTCCCGCAGCGAGGTCATCCGGACAGCCCCGCGACGAAGCCTCGCAGCGCCTCCCACTGTGCCGGCAGCGCGTGCGGCACGTCACCGAGCGGGTCCTTGAAGAAGAAGGCGAGGTCGGTCAGCGCACCGGTGCGCCCGGCGGCGTGCGCGCCGGCGGTGATCCGGGCCAGGTCCAGCACCAGCGGCGCGGCCAGCGCCGAGTCGCAGCCGTGCCAGGTGAACTCCAGCCGCATCCGGGCACCCAGGAACCCGGAGAAGGTCACCAGGTCCCATGCCGTCTTGAAGTCACCGATGTCGGCGACGTACTCGATGCGGGTGTTGCCCTCCGGCACGTACCCCAGAGTCTCGCCGAGGACCCGCTGCTTGCTGACCGACTTGGCGGCGTTGGCCCCCGGCTCGGCCAGGTTGGCACCGTCCCCGCCGCCGAGCAGGTTGACCCCCGACCAGGACCGTACCGGCAGGTTGCGCATCGCGAACATCGGTGCGATCACCGACTTGAGCAGGGTCTCGCCGGTCTTCCCGTCGTGCCCGGCGTACGGCAGGCCGGCCTGCGCCGCGAGCGCGGCGAGCGCGGGTAGCCGGGCCCCGGTCGACGGGGTGAAGTCGACAAACGGGCAGCCGGCCCGGAACGCCGCATAGGCGTACAGCGAGCTGGGCGGCAGCACCGGTTCCGGGCCGGCCAGCGCCTTCGTCAGGGCGGGCAGGCTGGACCAGGCGGGGTGCGGGGACGGCACCGGCTCGGTCGAGGCCACGTTGACGACCACGACCCGGTCCAGGGCGTACCGGTCCCGGAAGGCCAGGAGGTCGGCGACGAGTACGGCGGCCACCTCGGCCTGGGTCGCCCCGTCCGGTACCGGCCGTAGCTCCCGCTCGACCTCGGCCAGCTCGTCCCCGAGCGCGTCGATCAGGCTCGCCGGCAGCACCCCGGCCGCGGCCAGCAGCTCCGCCTTCTTGGCCAGCGCGAGGCTGGCCACGTCATGGCCGCCGAACACGAGGTCGCCGAAACCGGGCAGAACGGCACTGGACAGGTCGGGATGGGCGGTCACGCAGCCGTGCGGCTCGGTGAGCCCGGCGCGCAGCGCCAGCGCCCCCACGATCGTGGTGGTGGCGACCGATCCACGGGCGCCGATTAACCAGACCCCAGCACGCACGAGATCCTCCTGCTGCAGACGTAGCCACGACCGGCAGTGCGGCGGAGCGTACCGGCATCAGGCGGGGTTCGATGCTATCCGTCACCGCCCGCGTCCCGGTAGTCCGGCAACGCGGCATCTTTATCCACCCGAAGGAAGTCAGCTACCTGGCGTATCTTTCCGGCGACAATGCGCGCCGGACTCCGCTCGGGATCGACTGATCGCTATCCCGTGACCGGTCCGCCCGCCGTTCGTTGAGGAATGCGTACCCCTGTCCGCGCTTCTCCCCACCCCCACAGAAGGATCAACCGGCGAGATGTCAGTTGAGCCTGGCGCCGCGACCCGGCGCCCGTCCGTACCCGCCCTGCCGTGGGCGCTCGTCCTGCTGGCCCCGATCGTCGGTACCGCGGTGATCTGCGCGGCGCTGACCACGCTCGTACCGCCGCTGCTCGCGGTCGGCCTCGGCGCCGGCGTCTCCGCCGCGGTGCACGGCGCGCTGCTGTTCCGGCTGGCCCTGGCCATCCACCACCGGCACGGCAGCTTCGGCCCGTGCCGGGGGGTGGGGTTCATCAGCCTCGGCGTGCTCGCCGGCGGCGGGACCGCCGCGAGCGCCGCGATCGGCCGGCTGCCACAGGTGGCCGGCGCCGGCCTGGTGCTCGCGGTGCTGTGCTACCTGACCGGCCTGCTGCTGCTCCCCGGCGCCGCGCCGACGTTCCTGGCGCGGCTGCGGCAGGGCCTGGACGCGCTGGGGCTGGCCGCCTGCTTCCTGTTCACCGCGTGGGTGGCGGTGATCGCGCCGCACGGCGGCACCCCCGGCCCGCTGGCCTTCCTGGTCGCGCTGGCGACCACGGCGGTGCTGGCCAGCTCGGTCATCATCGCGGTGCGCGCGGTGCACTTCCGCAGCGCGGCCCGAGCCTGCGCCACGGGGGTACTGGTGTCCGTGCTCGGGCTGGGCACGCTGACCCTCGTGCTGTCCGGTGCCAGCTCCGCCGGCTGGCTCTACCTCGGCGGTACCGCCCTGGTGTACGGCCCGCTCGTCTCGTACGCGACGGCCCGGCGGTACGCCGCGGTCGCCCCGGTACCGGAGGCCACCGACCCCGAGCGCGGCTTCGGCGGGTACCCGGTGCTGACCGTACCGATCGCGATGGTCCTCGCCGCCGCCATGTACCACCTGGTCACCGAACACACCTTCGACCTGTTCTCGGCCGGGCTCGGCTGCGCCGTGGTGGGCGCGCTGACCGCCCGGGAGGCGTTCAGCGCGTTCGACATCCGCCGGTACACCCGCAAGATCGTCGAACAGCAGGCGCACCTGCGGTCGCTGGTCGCCGGCGCCTCCGAGGTCGCCATAGTGCTCGGTCCCGACCTGGCCGTGCGCTGGCAGTCCTCCGCCGCCGCGCGCCAGCTCGGCCTGTCCGACCAGGACGTGGTGGGCCGGTCCTTCCTCGTCCGGGTGCACCCGGACGACGCCGACGCGGTACGCGGCCGGCTGGAGGAGGTGCTCGCCGGGTCACCCGCCGAATCGGGCCACCCGATGCTGATCGAGGCCCGGATGCGGGACGGCTTCGGGCATTGGCGGGACACCGAGTCCTCGGTCAGCGACCTGCGCGCCGTACCGGAGGTCGGGGCGCTGGTCGTGCACGTCCGGGACATCGGCGAGCGGCGCGAGCTGGAGCGCAGCCTGCACCGGCTGGCCAGCACCGACCAGCTCACCGGCCTGGCCAACCGCAAGGAACTGCTGCGTACGCTCGCGGCGCTGGGCCAGTCGGGGTCCGTACTGGTCATCGACCTGGACGGGTTCACCGCGGTCAACGACGTCCGCGGGCACGACGCGGGCGACGCGGTACTCGTGGAGGCGGCCCGGCGGCTGCGCGACGCGGTCGACGGCGCCGACCTGCCGGCCCGGCTGTCCGGCGACGAGTTCGCCATCGCCAGTACCGGCTCGCCCGTGCACACGTACGCGCTGGCCAGCCGGGTGCTGACCGGCCTGTCCGAGCCGTACCGGCTGCCCAGCGCCACCGTGCACCTGACCGCCTGTGTCGGCATCGCCGAGCTCGCCGGTACCGACAGCGGCGGCGACGCGCTCAGCCGGGCCGCCCTCGCGCTACGCCGGGCCCGGCACGGCGCTCCGGGCCGGGTCGAGTGGTACGACGAGGCCCTGGAGGCCGGGCTCCTGCACCGGATGACCCTGGAACAGGACCTGCCCGGCGTCGTCGCCCGGGGCGAGCTGGACCTGGTGTACCAGCCGATCCTCGACCTGGTCGAAGGGCGGCCGGTCGGCGCCGAGGCGCTGCTGCGCTGGCGGCACCCGGTGCTGGGCAGCCTCTCGGCGGCCGACTTCGTCCCGGTCGCCGAGGACGTCGGGCTGATCAACGAGATCGGCGAGTGGGTGGTACACCGGGCCTGCCGGCAACTGTCCAGTTGGCGGCGCGACGGCCGGGACCTGTGGCTGGCCGTACACCTGGCCCGGCGGCAGCTCGCCGCGCCGACCGTGGCCACGACCGTCGGTACCGCCCTGGAGACCCACCAGGTGCCGGCCGAGCGCCTGGTGCTGGAGGTCACCGAAGCGGCCCTGGGCAACGACACCGAACACGCGGTGGACCAGTTGACCTCGCTGCGCACCCTGGGGGTACGTACGGCACTGACCCGCTTCGGCACCGGTACCACGCCGCTGGCGCACCTGCGCCGGCTCCCGGTGGACCTGCTGAAGGTGGACCGGACCCTGTTCACCGAGCCGGCCGGCCGGACCACCCCGGCGACCCCGATCCTGGACGTCGTCGTCGGGCTCGGGCGCAAGCTCGGGGTGGAGGTCATCGCCGGTGGCCTGGAAGCCGAGGCGCACCTGGACGTGGTACGGGCGGCGGGCTGCCGGTACGGGCAGGGGTACCTGTTCGGCCGCCCGGTACCGGCCGAGCACCTGGAGGCGTTCCTGGAGACGCACCGCTAGCGTGTCAGCCTGGAGGTCGGACCCACCGACGGAAGGGACGGCCGTGCCCAACAGCGGCGGTCAGCTATTCCACGGCTGCTGGGTCATGAACCCTTCGACGGCGTACACGTACCACGTGTTGGTCAGGTCCTTCCCGGCCGCCATGGCGTTGTCGACCACGCCGTAGCCCGCCTGGTACCCGGAGATCACCAGGTCGAGCAGGACTAGCTTGTTGGGGTCGCCGGCCAGGCTGTAGTTGCCGTTGAAATACTGGTCCCCGAAGTACCGCGTCAACCACGCCAGGTACCCCGTGCCGACCATCACGTTGCCGGCCAGCGCGTGGAAGTCGTAGCTCGTGCCGTACTTGGTGTTCATCCAGTCGGCGGTGTCCTTCATCACCTGCATCGTGCCGACGCCGCCATCGCAGGAGACGATCGTCGACTGCCAGCCCGACTCCATCCAGCCGATCCCCTGCACCATCAGCAGCCGCACGGTGATCGCCGGTGGGTTGTGGTCGTCGAGGCGCAGCGTCGGCCGGTACTGGCGGCCGGTCGCGGTACCCATGGCGGCGTCCGGCGTGGACTTGCCGGTGATGACCTCGGTGATCATGTTGAGGATGACGTCGCGGATGTCCTGCTGCCCGCGGATGTTCGGCTCCGGGGAGCTGTACTGGATGAGATCGAAGCCCTGCTTCCCTTGCGGGACCTTCGTCCAGTAGTCCTTGAGGGTCTGCGACTCCGCCGCGGTCTTGCGAACCGGCATGTAGTACGACGTCGAGGCGAACTGCGCCGACTGGTCGGGGTCGCTCATCCACTTGATGAAGAGCCACGAGGCGAGCTGCTTCTCGGGCGTGGTCTTGAAGACGGCGACGTTCGCGCCGAACTGGACGGTCTTGGCCTTCGCCGGATCGGTCGCGGCCTGCGGCAGGTTCGCGATGCTCCAGTTGAACGGCGTCGCGGTGGCGAGGTCCCTCATGAACGGGACGGTCGAGGTCGAGGAGAAGAAGAACGCGAGCTTACCGGTGGCGAGGTCGCCCTGATAGTCGAAGCTCTTGGGGCTGTAGCCGGATCCGTTCTTGTTCATGCGGTCGTACATCTGGAGCACGGCGAGGCCTTCCTTGCCGTTCCAGGCGACGGTCTTGTTGTCGGCGGCCATGAGAGTGCCGCCCCGCGCGTACACCTGCGCGTTGAAGTACGACGCATCCGTGTTGAACGCGAAGCCCATGCGGGTGACCTTGCCCGAGGCGTCCTTCTTCGTCGCGGCGAGCGCGGTGGCCTCGAATTCATCCCAGGTCTTTGGAATGGGCTTGCCGAGCTCCTTGAGGATGTCGTTGTTCACGTACATCACGGCGAGCGACTTCGTGAAGGGCCACGACAGGAGACGGTTGCCGTACTGCGGGAAGGTGTTGGTGTCGTAGTAGCCCTTGTAGATGTCGTCCTGGCTCGCCTTCGTCAGGCCGTTCTTGGTGCTGTCCTTGTACGGCCCGAGATCGACGACCACGTCGGCCTTCATGTAATCGGCGACGAAGCTCTCGTAGGCGTGCGCCAGCTCGGGCAGCGCCCCTGCCTGGATCGCCCCGAGGGTCTTCTGGTAGAGCTGGGTGTAGTTCCCCTGGTTGAGGGCGGTGACGGTGATGCCCTTGCCGTTGGTCTCGTTGAATTTCTTCACCATCGCGTCCAGGGCCACCTGCTGGGCTCCGCTGAGGGCGTGCCACAGGGTGATGCTGACCGGACCCGAGAGCGTGATATCCGCTTCCGTCGACTGCTGGGCCGCCGGAGCTGCGGCGCTGCAGGCCGCCGTCACCAGCATGACCGTCGCGAAGATCGCTGCCTTCATACGCATGACGCTTCCTCCTGAGCCCCGCCCACTTCCTCCGCCGCGTCAGCGGCGAGCTATGAGCCCTGTGTAATACGCGATTGCCTCAACCCCGGATGCCCGTCCGTGCGATGCCTTGCACGAGGTAGCGCTGGGCCACCAGGAACAGAAGCACGATGGGAGCGACCACGAACGTGGACGCCGCCATGAGCAGATGGTAGCTCGCGCCCGTCTCCTGCCGGAACTGCGAGAGCCCCACCTGCACCGGTCGGAAGTCGGGTCTGGAGGTGACGATGAGGGGCCACTGGAACGCGTTCCATGAACCGAGGAAGGTGATAAGGCCGGCGGTGATCAACGCCGGGATCGAGAGCGGAAGGACGATGCTCCAGAGAAACCGGAGGTGGCCCGCTCCATCCATCCGGGCCGCGTCGGCGAGCTCGTTCGGGATCGAAAGGAAGAACTGGCGCATGAGGAAGATCGAGAACGCGCTCGCGATGAACGGCACGATCTGCACCTGGTAGCTGTCGAACCACCCGAGACAGGGGAAGCCGGCGCACGCGACTCGGCTCGGGCTCATGAGCACGTACCGCGGGATGAGGGTCGCCTCGCTCGGGATCATGAGGGTCGCCAGGAAAAGCGTGAACAGGATCGCAGGAAGGTTGGCCGCGGATGCGATGACGAACGCGACGCCCGCGACCAGGGCTGCCGCGTTGGCGGTGGCGCCGACGCGCGCCGCGAGCCAGATCGACAGCAGACCCACGAGGCCGGCCGTGATGCGCGCCACGAGCACCTGCTCGCGGTCGCTGACCTGGCCGTGGAGGATGTGGGTGCGAATCACGTTGACGTAG
>Ga0209027_1000776_pt1 | contig 11757 bp, 8 predicted proteins | sample GraSoi013_1_20cm_3_FD_185821 | JGI IMG/M metagenome (GOLD analysis project Ga0209027, IMG submission 185821) | Grasslands soil microbial communities from the Angelo Coastal Reserve, California, USA - Sample 09_27_2013_1_20cm (SPAdes) (version 2) | ecosystem: Environmental > Terrestrial > Soil >...
AACGTAAGGGTGATCAATGCCGTCAGAACTGAGGCCACGGGGCTCACGCCGAGGCCGACAGGACCCGTGTTGATGAGGAACGCCATGCCCAGGACGAGGGCGAAAACACCGCCGACGGAAAGGAATCCGTGCGTCGGCGCCTTCAGGTCGGCAATGAACAGGATCAGGGCGAGCAGCATCAACAGCGCCCCGGCGATGTTCACCGGGAGGTTGGCCAGGGAGATGATCGCGAGCAGCGCGGCGAGCCCGCCCATGACGCCGGGCAGGATCAAACCGGGGTTGGACATCTCCGTGATGATTCCGTAGCCGGCGACGATTATCAGCAGCGCCGCAATGGTCGGATCGATCAAGGCGTTGAGGAAGATCTGCCAGAACGGCATTGCGTAGTCATCGACGATCGCGTCGGCCGAATGGATGAGCAGGCTGCCGCTCGTGCGCTGCACAGAACGGCCGTCGACCTGCTGGAGCAGGGAGTGGATGTCGTTCGCCACCAGGTCGGCGACGTGCAGCTGGACGGCCTGTTCCGCGTTGATGTTCACACTGTTGCGAACGGCGTCCTCGGCCCAGTCCGCGTTGCGGCCATGCATGGAGGCGAGGTTGCGAACCCGCGTCACCGCGTCGTTCAGCACCTTGGCCCCGAGGTCGCCGGTGAGGTTTTCCCCGGTCGCCTGGATGGGATGGGCCGACCCGATGTTGGTGCCGGGCGCCATCGCCAGCACGTCAGCGGCCTGGGCCACGAACAGTCCGGCCGACGCGGCGCGAGCGCCGGTGGGATAGACGTAGACGATCACCGGCACCTTGCTGTTGAGGAGGCTGGTCACGATCTCGTCCATCGACGTGGAAATGCCGCCGGGCGTGTTCATGACGACGAGCAGCGCATCCGCGTGGTCGTTCTCGGCGCGCGTGACTGCGCTCTGGATGTAGGCGGACATGATGTTGTTGATGTCGCCGTTGAGGTCTGCCTGCTCGACGTGTGGGGTGGAGGCGGCGGCGTTGAGGGGCAGCAGGACCGCCGCCACGACAGGCACGATCCAGGCCAGCCGCAGCGCCGTCATCGGCCGCATGTGCCGAGTATGGCAAGGCGGGCGGCTGCGTTGTAAAACGTGGAACATCGCGCCTTCCGGAGGCTCGCAAGGCCGGGCGTAGAATCGGTTTCTCGATGGAGTCGCATCAAATCCAGCCTGACGATGACGACACGATCATGCGCGACCTCAAGCATCAGGCCGCGAGCACGCCGCCGCTCGCCCGAAGCGAGGAAGCGACCCTCCTCGAGAAGTCGGCGTGGGGCGATATGAAGAGCCGCGACCGCCTGGTGGCCGCCCACCTGGGCATGGTGATTCGACTGGCCGAGGCCCGCGATACCGGGGCTTTGTCGGTCCCCGACCTGGTCCAGGAGGGATCCATCGGCCTGGTCGAGGCCGTGTCCACCTTCGCCAACAGCGGCGAGCCTGACTTCGCCCACTTCGCCGAGTCGCGGGTCGCCGCACAGATGGACGGCGCCATCGCCGCAGAGGGGGCCGCGGTACGTGAGGGCGAGCTCCTGGTGGCCGCCGCCAGCGACTACGAGCGCACGGAGCTGCTGCTCCGGCGCGAGCTCGGGCGGACGGCGACCGAGGCCGACATCGCGGAAAAGCTTGAGTGGACGGTCGAGCGCACCCGCTACGTGGCCCAGGTCGTGGCCGAAGCCCGGCGTCGCCACGACGAGGAGCTGCTCGAGTTCATCGATCCCGCCGCCATCGATTTCGACGACACGGTTGACGGCGAGTAGCGCGCTGAAGCGCACGCCGCTCTACGACCGCCACGTCGCGCTCGGCGCACGCATGGTCGATTTCGGCGGCTGGGAGATGCCCCAGCAGTACAGCTCCATCCGCGACGAGCATTTCGCGGTCCGCCGCGCCGCCGGCCTGTTCGATGTCTCGCACATGGGCCGCTTCCGCATCGCGGGGGAGTCGGCGCCGGCGTTCCTCCAGGACCTGGTCACCAACGACGTTGCATCGCTCGTCCACGGCCAGGCCCAGTACAACCTCCTCTGCAACGAGCAGGGCGGGATCGTCGACGACCTCGTCGTTTACCGGGGTAGCGAGGGGTTCTTTGTCGTCGTCAATGCCTCGAATCGCGAGAAGGACCTCGAGTGGTTCAGGTCGCATGCGCCCTCGGACGTCGAGATCGAAGACCGCACCTTCGAGCTCGGCCTCATTGCATTCCAGGGCCCGCGGTCTGAGGAGCTCCTGCCATGCGAGGGGCTTGACGCGATCCCATACTTCGGCTTCGGTCAGGGAGACGTTGCCGGCATCCAAGCTCTCATCTCGCGCACGGGCTACACCGGGGAGGACGGCTTCGAGCTGTTCATCGCGGGCGACCGCATCGGCGATGCCTGGGACGCGATCCTCGAGCACGGCAAGTCCGCCGGCGTGCTGCCCGCCGGGCTCGGAGCGCGCGACGCGACCCGTCTCGAAGCTGCGCTACGACTGTGGGGCAACGACATGGACGAGACGGTCAATCCGTACGAGGCGGGGCTGGGCTGGACGGTGAAGCTTGGCAAGCGCGACTTCGTGGGGCGTGGCGCACTCGAGAAGATCAAGGCGGACGGACCGCGGCGCCAGCTGGTCGGACTGAAGATGCAGCCTGGCGACATCGCCCGTCACGGCGCGGCGGTGTCGGCGAAAGGGGAGCGCATCGGCATTGTCACCACCGGCACCCATTCCTTCTTCCTCGGGTACCCGATCGCGCTGGCGATGGTGGAAGCGCGATCATTGCAGGTCGGAGATCAGGCCGTGGTCGAGGTCCGGGGCAGGCAGGCTCCGGCCGAGGTGGTGAAGCTGCCCTTCTATCGCGGCTCGGCCCGCTCAATCAGCGAGAAGAAGGAGAGTCGCCATGGCTGACCGTCGCTACAGCAAGACACACGAGTGGGTCATGGTCGATGGCAAGGAGGCGACGATCGGGATCACCGATTTCGCGCAGTCGCAGTTGGGCGACGTGGTGTTCCTCGAGCTGCCCGCCGCCGGACGCAAGTTGGCCGCGCGCGAGACCTTTGGTGTGGTCGAGTCGGTCAAGGCGGCCAGCGACCTGTTCTCGCCGGTGGGCGGGCGCATCACGGCGGTGAACGAGAAGCTGGCCGCCAAGCCTGAGCTCATCAACTCCGACCCTTACGGCGAAGGCTGGATCCTCAAGCTCGAGCTGGCGGGCGAGCTGCCTCCCGACCTGATGGACGAAGCGGCCTACAAGAAGTCGGCCGAGGAGTCGGCGGGACACTAGGTGCCCTACCTCGTCCATTCCCCCGAAGACCGCTCTTCAATGCTCGAGACAATCGGTGTCAAGTCGATCAACGACCTGCTTGTGGACATCCCACAATCGCTGCGCCTGAGATCGCTCCAGCTGCCGGCCGGGCTGTCGGAGTTCGAGACGATGGCGGAGGTCGCGGCGCTCGCCGGACGCAACCGCGTCTTCCCGGACAGGCTGACTTTCCGGGGCGGCGGCGTGTATCGCCGTTTCATCCCGTCTGCGGTGGCTGCAGTGACCTCGAAGCCCGAGTTCTACACCGCCTACACGCCTTACCAGGCCGAGGCGAGCCAGGGCACCCTCCAGGCGATCTTCGAGTACCAGACCCTCATCGCCGAGCTGACCGGCCTCGACGTATCCAACGCCTCGCTGTACGACGGCGCGACCGCCGTGGCCGAGGCGGCCATGATGGCGCACGTCCACAACGGCCGCGACGAGGTCCTGGTCTCGGGCTACCTGCACCCCGAGTACGTCCAGGTGCTGCGCGCCTTCAGTGAGGCACGCGGGATCAAGGTGCGCAAGGGCGGCGAGCCGAACAAGAAGACCGCGGCCGTGATCTTCCAGCAGCCCGACTTCCTCGGCCTGCTCGTGGATCCCCGCGCTTTGACCACGGCAGCACACGACGCGGGCGCGCTGGCCATTGCTTGCGTGGATCCCATCAGCCTTGCTGTCCTTGCTCCGCCAGGCGAGTACGGCGCCGACATCGCCGTCGGTGAGGGCCAGCAGCTCGGCATGGCGCCGAGCTTCGGCGGTCCGCACGTCGGGTTCATCGCCTGCAGGAAGGAGCTGGTCCGCAAGCTGCCCGGCCGCCTGGTGGGCACCGCGCACGACGCGCAGGGCCGTCGCGGCTTCGTCCTGGCTCTGGCGGCGCGCGAGCAGCACATCCGCCGCGAGAAGGCGACCTCCAACATCTGCACCAATCACTCCCTCTGCGCGCTCGCTGCCGCCGTCTACCTGACCTACATGGGCCCATACGGCCTGCGCCAGGTCGCCGAGGTCAGCTTCAAGCGGGCCCATGCTCTCGCCGAGCGGCTGGCCGCGCTGCCCGGCTGGGAGATGGCCTTCCCCGAGCGCGGGTTCCTCAACGAGTTCCCGGTCCGCGCGCCGAAATCATCGGCGGTCGTGCGCAAGCTGGCGCGCAAGGGCATCCTCGGCGGCCTTGATGTCAGCCGTTGGTTCCGCGAGCTCAAGGGCGTGCTGACGTTCACCTGCACTGAGGTGAACGACGCCAAGGCGCTTGACGAGCTCGTGGCGGCGCTGGAGTCATGACCGAGCCGTTGAGCTTCGAGCTGAGCCGGCCCGCGGTCGACCCACCCCGCCTGCCTGGCGCCGAGGAGGGCGGGGCCCCGCCCGGTGACGTCCTACCCGGGGAGCTCCTACGTTCCAGGCCGCCCGGACTGCCCCGCCTCAGCGAACCCGAGCTCATGCGGCATTACAGCCGCCTGGCCTCGCTCAACTACTCGATCAGCGAGAACTTCTATCCGTTGGGCAGCTGCACGATGAAGTACAACCCCGTCGCCAACGAGGCGGCGGCGGCGCTCCCTGGCTTCGCCGGCCTCCACCCGTACCAGGACGAGGAGACGGTGCAGGGGGCGCTGGAGCTGATGTGGCGCCTCGAGCAGGCGCTCTGCGCGGTCGTCGGCGTCGACCGGGTGACCCTCCAGCCGGCGGCAGGCGCCCACGGCGAGTGGACGGCGTTGCGCATGATCCGGGCATATCAGCACTCCAAAGGCGAGGCCCGCACCGAGGTGTTGGTCCCCGACTCGGCCCACGGCACCAACCCGGCCAGCGCCGCCCTCAGCGGCTTCCAGGTGGTCGAGGTCCTTTCAGGACCCGACGGGCGGATCAGCCTGGCCGACCTCGAGTCGAAGCTCTCGCCACGGACTGCCGCCCTGATGTTGACCAATCCCAATACCTTGGGCCTGTTTGAGCGCGAGATACTGGATATAGCCGAGCTTGTGCATTCCACTGGCGCCATGCTGTACTACGACGGCGCCAATCTCAACGCCTTCATGGGCATCTGCCGGCCGGGCGACATGGGTTTCGACGCGGTGCACATGAACCTGCACAAGACCTTCACCACGCCGCACGGGGGCGGCGGGCCGGGAGCGGGGCCGGTCGGCGTCAAGTCGGAGCTGGTGCCCTTCCTGCCCAGTCCGACGGTGGAGCGGACCGACGGCCACCTGACGCTGGATCACAAGCACCCGCAGTCGATCGGTCGGGTCCGGAGCTTCTATGGCAACTTCGGGATGCTGGTCCGCGCGTACACGTACATCCTGGCCATGGGCGGCGACGGCCTGAGCCAGGCGTCGCAGGACGCAGTCCTCTCTGCGAACTACCTCCGCAAGCTGGTCGAGGGCGACCTGGAGATGCCGCACGACGGCCCCTGCATGCATGAGTTCGTGGCCAGCGCCAACCACCTGAACCACGAGAACGGGGTCCGGGCGCTCGACATCGCCAAGGCGCTCCTGGATCGCCAGTTCTACGCCCCCACCGTCTACTTCCCGCTCGTGGTGCCGGAGGCGATCATGGTCGAGCCGACCGAAACCGAGAGCAAGGCCACTCTGGACTCCTTCGCCCACGCCATCAAGGAGATCGTGGCCGAGGCCAAGACCAACCCCCAGGGCCTCCACGAGGAGCCCAAAAACACCCCTGTCGGGCGCCTGGACGAGGTGGCGGCCGCGCGGCGCATCAACGCCTACCTGCAGGGCCAGAGCGAGGACCCGGTTTTGCGCTGGAAATCACCTTCCGAAACCGCCTCCTGAGCAGGGCTGTTAAGGCCCGCCCCGAGGCCATTTTCGAATTCAAAATCCGGTACAATTGGGACTCTGAAGTTCTGCCCAGTTGACCCCCAAAAGTTCTCCGCGCTGGGAGGCCCGATTTACCGGTAATGGCGGTTAGAAAACCCCTTCCGGAACGTGGTCCAAGGCCCCAAGCCTTAGGTGCGGACGTGGCGTACACCGCCGAGCAGATCCAGGTCCTCGAAGGCCGGGAGCATGTGCGGCGGCGACCGAGCATGTACATCGGCTCGACCAGCACCCAGGGCCTCCATCACCTGGTCTACGAGGTGGTCGACAACGCCGTCGACGAGGCCCTTGCCGGCTACGCCCACCGGATCGTGGTCACCCTGTTCGCCGACGGCAGCGTCCAGGTCGATGATGACGGCCGCGGCATCCCGGTCGACATCCACAAGAAGGAGGGCATCTCCGCCCTCGAGCTGGTCATGACCCGCCTCAACGCCGGCGGCAAGTTCGGTGGCGGCGGGTACAAGGTCTCGTCAGGCCTGCACGGCGTCGGGGTCTCGGCGGTCAACTTCCTGAGCGAGAAGCTTCAGGTGTGGGTGCGCCTGGCCGGCAAGACCTACTACCAGGAGTACGCGCGAGGTGTGCCAAAGGGTGCCGTCAAGGCCATCGGCAAGGCTGAGGGCACGGGTACGACCGTCCGGTTCTGGCCCGACCCGCAGATCTTCCCCGACACTAAGTTCGACCGCGAGGTCATCCAGCATCGCCTGCGCGAGATGGCCTACCTGAACAAGCGCCTCGAGATCGCGCTGGCCGACGACACGCTGGGCTTCACCACCACCTTCTACTTCGAGGGCGGGATCGTCGCTTTCGTCCGCGCGCTGAACCGCGACAAGACGGTGGTCAACGTGCCGCCGTTCTACGTCGACCGTGAGGTCGAAGGCACGCAGGTCGAGGTCGCCCTTCAGTACAACGAGACGTTCGTCGAGAACGTGATCGCATTCGCCAACACGATCCACACAGTCGAGGGCGGCACGCACATGACCGGTTTCCGCTCGGCCCTCACCAACGTGCTCAACCGCTACGCTCGCAAGGCAGGCATCCTCAAAGAGGCGGACCCCAACCTCACCGGTGAGGACGTGCGCGAGGGTCTCACCGCCGTCATCAGCGTCAAGGTCCTCGAGCCGCAGTTCGAAGGACAGACCAAAGGCAAGCTTGGCAACGCCGAGGTGCAGGGCCACGTTTCGCTCGCCCTGACTGAAGGTCTGACGCAGTATCTCGAGGAGAGCCCGTCGGAAGGTCGCCGGATCATCGAGAAGTCGCTGACTGCCGCCCGGGCGCGCGAGGCTGCACGCAAGGCGCGCGACCTGGTGCAGCGAAAGAGCCTGCTCGAGTCGAGCATGCTCCCAGGCAAGCTCGCCGACTGCTCCGAGCGCGACCCCGCGCTGTCCGAGCTGTACATCGTCGAGGGTGACTCCGCAGGCGGCACCGCCAAGGGCGGCCGCGACCGCCGCACGCAGGCGATCCTTCCCCTGCGGGGCAAGATCCTCAACGTCGAGAAGGCGCGCCTGGACAAAGTCCTCACCTCAGACGAGATCCGCAACCTCATCACCGCGATGGGGGCGGGGGTCGGCGACAACTTCAACATCGAGAAGATCCGCTATCACCGCATCGTGACCATGACCGACGCGGACGTCGACGGCAGTCACATCCGCACCCTTCTCCTCACGTTCTTCTTCCGCTACTTCCCGGCCGTGATCGACAAGGGCTATCTCTACATGGCGCAGCCGCCGCTCTTCAAAGTGTCGAAGGGCGCCGGCAAGAACGTGAAGATCATCTGGTGCCAGTCCGAGGCTGATCGCGACAAGGCCCTGCGGCAGCTGGGCAAGGGCGCGGAGGCCGCGCGTATGAAGGGTCTGGGCGAGATGAACGCCGAGGAGCTGTGGGAGACGACGATGAATCCCCAGACGCGCGTGCTCCTGCAGGTGACGATCGATGACGTCGCCGCGGTCAACGACACATTCGAAAAGTTGATGGGACCTGACGTTGAGCCGCGCAAGAAGTTCATTCAGGCGCACGCCAAGAGCGTCCGGAACCTCGACATCTAGGAGCGGTCCGATGCGCATCGCGGTGGACGCCATGGGCGGCGACCACGCTCCGGCGGAAATCGTGAAGGGCGCTGCGCTGGCGGCCGAAGAGTATGGCCTGGACATCTCGCTCGTCGGGATTCCGTCTGCAGTGCAGTCGATGCTCGATCGAAAGCACCCACGAGTGCAGCTGGTGCCGGTGACGCAGTCGATCGCGATGGACGAGCATCCCGCGCAGGCGGTCCGCAACAAGCCCGACTCGTCGATTGCGGTGTGCGCGCGACTTTGCAAAGAGGGTCGATGCGACGGCTGGATGTCAGCTGGAAATTCGGGCGCCGTCATGGCCGCGGCGCTCCTGATCCAGGGCCGCATCAAAGGCGTGGAACGCCCGGCGCTCGGCTCGATCGTGCCCACGCAGGACGGCTTCGCCTATTTCCTGGATGTCGGTGCCAACGTCGATTCCAAGCCCGAGTACATGGTGCAGTTCGCTGCAATGGGTGGCGTCTACGCGCGCGAGATGATGGGCCGCGCGAAGCCTCGGGTCGCGCTGCTCAGCAACGGCGAGGAAGAGGGCAAGGGCGACGATCGCGTCCGGGAGACGACGCGCCGGCTGAAGGGATCGCTGCCGGGGTTCATCGGCAACGTCGAGCCGAAGGACATTTACAGCTCGCGCGCCGACGTCGTGGTGGCGGATGGATTCGTGGGCAACGTGGCGATCAAGATGGCCGAAGCCACCGCCGACTTTCTCTTCCGCACCCTGCGCGACGAGATCCCCAAGACCCTGCAGGGCAAGCTCGGCGGCCTTCTCATCCGGCCTGGCGTGCGTCAGATCCGCGCCCGCATCGACTGGCGGGAGTTTGGCGGCGCGCCCTTGCTGGGCATCGACGGTGTCGCGGTCGTCGCGCACGGCCGCTCCGACGCGCGCGCAGTGAAGAACGCGATCCGGGTCACCCGCGATGCGGTCCAGAATCAGCTCGTCGGTAAGATTCGAGCAGAGGTAGGGAAGATTTGAATTCAGTAAGGCCCTACCGCACGCGGCCCGCCGCCAAAAACGGCCACCCGCGGGTCGTCGTGACGGGGATGGGGACGGTCAATCCGCTCGGCAAGAACCTCGAAGAGTACTGGCACGGCCTGATCGAGGGGCGCAGCGGCGCCAGCCGGATCGAGCGCTTTCCTTCTGACAAGCTGACGACGAAATTCGCGTGTCAGGTCAACACGTTCGACCCGCAGGATTACATCGAGCGCAAGTCGGCCCAGCGCATGGCACGCTTCTCGCAGATGGCCGTCGCCGCCTCGGGCATGGCGCTCGCGGACTCCGCGCTGGATCTCGCCAAGGAGGACAGCTTTCGCGTCGGCGTGGCGATGGGCACGGGGATCGGCGGCTTTGACGACATGACGCAAGGCGCGATCTCGTTTGCGACGAAGGGCCGGCTCAATCCCCTCTATGCGCCGACGATCATCCCGAACATGGCCGGCGCGTCAGTTGCCATGCACTATCACCTGCGAGGGCCGAACACGACCGTGACCACCGCGTGCGCCGCTTCGACGCAGACGCTGGGCGATGCGACGCGCATGATCCAGCACGGCGATGCGGACGTGATGCTGGCCGGCGGCTCCGAAGCGTCGCTGTGCGAGGTTGGCATCGCATCCTTCAACGCCATCCGCGCGCTGTCGACGCGGAACGACGCGCCCGAGAAGGCGAGCCGGCCGTTCGATCGCGATCGTGACGGGTTCGTGCCGGGCGAAGGCGCAGGCATCTTGATTCTCGAATCGGAAGAGCACGCCATCAACCGCGGTGCGCGCATCTACGGCGAGGTGCTCGGCTACGCGACCACCAATGACGCATTCCACCAGGTCGCCCCCGACGAGACCGGCGAGGCACCGGCCAAGGCGGTAACGCTCGCGCTGAAAGACGCCGGCATCACGCCGGCGGACGTCGACTATGTCAATGCGCATGGCACGTCGACGCAGCTCAACGACGCGGGCGAGACCAAGGCGTTGAAGATCGCCCTCGGCGAGCACGCCTACAAAGTGGCGATCAGCAGCACCAAGTCGATGATCGGCCATCTGCTCGGCGCCGCCGGCGCGGTGGAGGCGATCGCAACACTGTTGACGATCAACCGGGGCATCATCCACCCGACCATCAATTATGAAAATCCAGATCCCAGCTGCGACCTCGACTACGTGCCCAACACCGCACGGCGCAAGGACGTGAAGATCGCCATCTCCAACGGCTTCGGGTTCGGCGGGCACAACGCGGTCGTCGTCCTGGGTCGCTTTGAGGAGTAGGCGCATTGGCTGACGAGACACGCGGCACCGTCCTGACCCGCAACCTCCAGGAGGAGATGCAGACCTCCTACATGGAGTACGCGATGTCCGTCATCATCAGCCGCGCGCTGCCGGACGTACGTGACGGGCTGAAGCCGGTGCAGCGCCGGATCCTCTATGCGATGCATCGCGCCGGTGCGACCAGCAGCAGCCGCACGAAGAAATGCGCCGCATTCGTCGGCGACGTGCTGAAGCTCTTTCACCCTCACAGTGATACCGCCGTCTACGACGCGCTCGTGCGGATGGCTCAGCCCTTCTCGCTGCGCTATCCGCTGATCGAAGGCCAGGGCAACTTCGGCAGCGTCGACGGCGATCCGCCCGCCGCCATGCGATACACCGAAGCCAAGCTTTCAGCGATCACCGGCGAGCTCATGGCCGACATCGAGAAAGAAACGGTCGACATGGGCCCGAACTACGACAACTCGGAAGAGGAACCCTCGGTGCTGCCGGCGCGCGTCCCCAACCTCTTGATCAACGGCGCCTCGGGCATCGCGGTAGGCATGACGACGAACATCCCGCCGCACAACCTGCGTGAGGTCGCCGGCGGGGTCAAGCACCTGGTCGACAACCCTGAGGCAACAGCCGAGGACTTGTTGGGTTTCATCAAGGGCCCGGATTTTCCGACCGGCGGCCTCATCATGGGCACGGCCGGCATCAAGTCCGCGTACTCGACCGGGCATGGCCGCATCGTCGTCCGCGCCCGCCATTCCCTGGAGCAGGCGGCCAACGGCCGGGAGCGGATCATCGTCTACGAGCTCCCCTACGCGGTGAACAAGGCGGCGCTCGTCGCCAAGATCGCCGAGCTCGTCTCTGAGCGAAAGCTCGAAGGCATCGCCGACCTGCGCGACGAGTCCGACCGCAACGGCATGCGCATATTGATCGAGCTCAAGCGCGAGGCGCAGGTGTTCAGCGTGCTGAACAACCTCTACAAGCACACCACCCTTCAGACGACCTTCGGCGTGATCATGCTGGCCATCGTCGACGGCCGCCCGGTCGTGCTGAGCCTCAAGCAGGCGCTGCAGCTCTTCATCGAGCACCGCCGCAACGTCATCGTCCGGCGCACGCGGTTCGACCTCGAGCGCGCCCAGGAGCGAGCGCACATCCTCGAAGGTCTAAAGATCTGTCTCGACCACCTCGACGAGGTGATCAAGACCATCCGGGCGGCCTCCGACCAGGACGTCGCGTCCACCCAGCTGCAGACAAACTTCGGGTTGAGCGAGCGCCAGGCCAAGGCTGTGCTCGCCCTGACGCTGGGCAGGCTTACCCGCCTCGAGCGGGGGAAGATCGACGAGGAGTACGAGCAGGTGATCAAGACGATTGCC
>Ga0209027_1000777_pt1 | contig 11747 bp, 7 predicted proteins | sample GraSoi013_1_20cm_3_FD_185821 | JGI IMG/M metagenome (GOLD analysis project Ga0209027, IMG submission 185821) | Grasslands soil microbial communities from the Angelo Coastal Reserve, California, USA - Sample 09_27_2013_1_20cm (SPAdes) (version 2) | ecosystem: Environmental > Terrestrial > Soil >...
GGGAGAGCTCGGCCAGCCAGGGATCGCCGAGCCACTGGCGAAGATCAGGTTCCTGTTCTAAGCGGGTGCGCAGTGCCTCGATCAATAGCTGATGGGACAGGCGCTGGGAAGTTTGAAATGCCCTTCCTTCGAGCACTTCGGCTCCCTGGGCCTTCACCCAATCGAGAAACGCCGCAGCCAGGCGCGTTTTACCGATCCCGGCTTCGCCTTCCAGCAGCGCTACCTGCGGCTGACCGCTGGAAGCCTGCTCATAGAGGGTCATGAGGCGGCTTACTTCCGCCCCTCTTCCAACAAAGGGGACGTTGAGCAACGGTCGCGCGGCCGTCGTGCACCTGCCGGCCCCGCTGTGCGCACCGCGAGGAGGAGAGGCGTTGCGCAGTACCTCTGCCAGGACGACTAATTTCCGTGAGGGTTTGGCGGAGAGCTCCGTCATCAAGGCCTCCTCGTAGGTCTCGTAGGTCTTCAAGGCCGCAATGCGGTTGCCGATCACGAACTGCAGCTGCATGAGGCGCAGGGAGATGCCCTCGTTGAGCGGGTCAAAGCAGCGCCAGCGCTCGACGGTGGCAATGGCCTGTTCGATCTCCCCCTCTGCGCTCTGTAGCTGGGAGAGCCAGTCAAACACCTGCTCGATATGCTGGTACCAGTAGCCTTGCTGCATGCCGACCCAGTTGTCGTAGTCGAGTGTCTCGCGCAAGGTAAAATCCTGGAGGAACGAGCCGCGGTACAGAGCGGCGGCACGATCGAGTTGGGCGATCAGGGCACGGCGGACCTCTCCATGCACCGTTTCTGGTGCAGGCAGGACACGGACCAACCTCCATGCGGTCTCAAGGGCGTGCAGGTCGAGATCAATGCCTGAGGCCAGATCGAGCCCGAGCGTGTTGTTCGTGATGAGGAGGTGGGATTCGCATTCAAGTGAAGTGTCCTCTTCAAGCATATGCCGTAAGTGCAGTAAGTGAATGCGGAGCGCTGTGCGCCCATGAGCCATATCCCTCTCAGGCCAGAGCAGGCGCGTCAGCTTTTGCCGCTCATGCATACCCCCTTCAGCCGCCAGGTAGGCCAGCAGTGCGAGCACTTTGCGCTCGCAAAAGGTCAGTCGACGATTCAGGTGGTGTACTTCCGGTGGCCCGAGCAATGCAATCTTCAAGGCACTCATGCAAACTCCTCCAACATCCCAGTGCAGTTCGCTGGCATTTTTTACTTATTACTTACAGTATAGCTGTGAATAGGGAGAATGTGATCTCCAAAAAGATATAATGTGCTGACGGAAAAAGATATATTGAGCAGACCCATACGTGTGAAAGGCGATAGCCAGAAAGATATAGTGAACACTTTCTATTACATCACACGCCTAACAGACAATTTGGCTTCCGTACATCAAGCATAGCGGGAGAGCGTGAAGAAAAGCGTTGGCAAGTACAGCAAACTTTCCTTGAAGGGCAACTTTCTTAGTCATACAGACAGCTTTGTTTCAACAAACGCTTGTCTTCATTCAGGATTAGTTTGAGAAACGCTCTTCGGCAATGCTAGCTTTCTTCTGTACCTGTGCTATACTGTAGAGATGGCTCGATAAGCGTAGGAGAGAACACTCTTTTCATTCAGAAGACTCGCTGGAGGAGGTGCGAGCATGGCGGAGCTCATTGGAGAGCACTCTGGCAACTATCTTCATCCCTCGACGCCCGTTCATAGCGAGAAAGCCGCCACCGGCTCAGCCGTTCGTTTCCAGAATCTCCCTCCTCTGCTTACTCCGTTGATTGGACGCGAACAGCAGGAGCAAGCGATCAGTGCTTTACTACTACGGCCTGGGATTCGGCTCCTCACGCTCACCGGCGCGGGCGGCATCGGCAAGACATGCCTGGCTCAGAAAGTTGCGGCCGATCTAATCAGTGTGTTTGCTCATAGCGCCTGCCTGGTGCAGCTTGCTCCTATCAGCGACTTTAACCTGGTCATACCTACCATTGCACAGACGCTCGGACTACGAGATGTCGAAGAACGTTCGCTGTTCGAGTCGCTCAAAGCTTTCCTACGTGACAAACACCTCCTGCTGCTGCTGGATAATTTCGAGCAGGTACTTGAAGCCTCGCCCGCGCTGGTTGAACTGCTTCAGGCCTGTCCATCAATCAAGATCATGGTGACCAGCCGAGCGGTCTTGCACGTGGAGGGTGAATATGAGTTTTCGGTTCCTCCGCTCTCCTTGCCCGACCCGCTCCACCTGCCAGCGTACGAGGAGCTTTTGCACTACGCGGCGGTCGCCCTTTTCGTCCAGCGTGCGCAAATGGTGAAGCCCCAATTTGTCCTTTCTGAGGACAACGCAGCTGCTGTGGCCCAGATCTGCATCAGACTGGACGGGCTGCCACTGTCTATTGAGCTGGCGGCAGCGCGGAGCAAACTCCTGTCTTCCCGGGCATTGCTCGGGCGACTCAACCACCGGCTTGCCGTGTTGACGGATGGAAGGCAGGATGCTCCCACCAGGCAGCAGACACTGCGCGCTACCCTCCGCTGGAGTTATGATCTCCTGAATGCCCAGGAGCAACGGTGTTTCCGGTGCCTGGCCATCTTCGTCGGAGGCTGTACGCTAGAGGCTGCGGAAGCGGTCTGTAGCGCAGCTGTGGATCTCTCGTTTCCTGTTATAGACCTGGTTGCATCCCTGCTTGACAAAAGCTTGCTGCAACAGAGCGACCGGGACGGAGATGAGCCGCGCCTGCTGATGTTAGAAACGATCAGGGAGTACGCCCTGGAAAGACTCATGGATTCTGGAGAGTTGGAGGCGACGCGGGAGAGGCATGCGTTGTACTACCTCGCACTTGCCGAGCAAGGTGAGCCGGAATTATTCGGGCACCAGCAACGGCTGTGGATGGATCGCCTGACGTGGGATGCCGAAAACTTCCGAGCAGCCTTGCAGTGGTCGCAAACCCATCACAGGAAGGAGCAATTACTTCGCCTGGCAGGAAACCTCGGGCATTTCTGGTACATGTGCGGTCGTTTCAGCGAGGCCATGCTCTGGATCGAGACAGCGTTGCGGGAAGTGGCACCAGACGTCGCCGTATCCGCACGCATCAAGGCACTGTATATTGTGGCCTTGATTGCCAGCCACGTGGGGCAAAGCGATCTCCTCTTCGGTCGGGTACGGGAATGTCTGACACTCGCCCGGCAGCATCGCGACGGTCGAGGCTTTGTGATAGCTTCCTGGGCCCTGGTCCACGACTTGCTGTCAGGTGGGGACATCATAGGAACTCGCGCCCAGGCAGAAGAGACGCTGACATTCGTGCGGGCGCACGCACCGGCAGAGGATAGCTGGACGCTGGCATGTGCTCTCAATGCTTTTGGATCGGTGGTCTTGTCCCAGGGTGACTACGCGCAGGCACAGCAGTTGTACGAACGTGCCATCGCCCTCTTCAAAGAGGCAGGAGACCTCTGGCTCTATGGGGAGTTACACCTGTTCTTAGCCAACGTCTACTGGGCACAAGGGGATGAGGCAAGAGCCAGGACCTTCTTGAGGGAAGGACTCGCCATCCATGATCAGGTGGGCAATGCGTGGGTAACGGGCTGGTTTGTGAGCCTCTTCGGCAAAATTGCCTTGCGACAGGGCGATATCCCGCGTGCGCGTTTCCTGCTGGAAGCTGGCTTAAAGCGCCACCAACAAGTGGGAGACCAGCAGGGCCAGGCGCTCTTATACGCCTTGCTCGCGCAGGCGGCGGCAAGCGAGCGTGACTATACCCTGACCCGAACCCTGGCAGCCCAGAGCCTGGAGCTCGCACGCGCCGTTGGTGACACGGGATCGCTGATCCTCTGCCTGGAAGAGTTGGCGGATGTTGTCGCAGCTCAGGGAGAGCCCGAATGGGCAACGGTGCTCTGGGGAGCAGCAGAACGCTACCGTGAAGCCAGTAATGCAACGCTCCCACTGGTGGAACGTCTTGGTCGCGCACGCCACATCGAGCACGCGCAACGTCTCCTCGGTGAGCAGATCTTTGCCGAAAGGTGGGCTGAGGGAAGAACTCTGACGGCAGAACAGGCGATCGCCGCTTCCCCCACGCCTGACAGGACATCCAAAGCTCAAAAGCCTGCGCAAGGAAGACCCGGTCACAAGTCCGTGGTACAACCGTTACTTGATCCATTGAGCCAGCGCGAACTGGAGGTGCTGCAGTTGTTGGCAGGTGGGGCTTCCAACCAGGAGATTGCACGGGCCTTGGTCGTGGCACCAGGGACGGTGAAGCTGCATGTGAGCCATATCCTCTCCAAATTAGGAGTCAAGAGTCGCACGCGAGCCATCCTACGCGCGCGCGACCTTGGTCTGCTTACAGAGGAGTAATATCGTGGCCAGTTGATGAGTGATGATTGGCACATACTTTTTCAGGTTCAACTGGCCGCTTTAGAAACAAACGCTCGTCTGCTACCGCGTCTGGTCCAACAAACGCTTTTTTCAACGCACGTCAGCTATACTCATCTCATCTGATAGATAATCCTTTTTCCCGAGAGCACCGGCCCTGGTGCGTGGGAAAGCAAGAGAGGTGAAATGCATGTTTCAAGCTGACCTTTTACAAGACAAGGTGATCCTGGTCACCGGTGGTGGAACAGGCCTTGGTCGAGCCATGGGCGAACGTTTTCTCGAACTGGGAGCCAAAGTGGCGATCTGCGGGCGGCGACAAGAGGTCGCAGAGCAAGCCGCTGCTGACATGGCCCGTAGATCAGGTGGCGAGACGTTCGCCACCCGCTGTGATGTGCGTCAGGCCGACCAGGTGGAAGCGATGATGAACGCCGTCATCGAACGCTTTGGCCGCATCGATGTGCTCATCAACAATGCCGCCGGCAACTTTATTTCCCCCACCGAGCGGCTGTCCCCGCGTGCGGTCGACGCGGTGCTGGGCATCGTCTTACATGGCACCTTCTACTGCACGCTGGCTCTGGGGAAACGCTGGCTTGAGCAAGGGCAATCCGGCACGATGCTCAATATTGTCACGACCTACGCCTGGACCGGGTCAGGCTATGTCGTGCCTTCGGCCGCCGCCAAGGCCGGGGTCCTGGCGTTGACCCGGTCGCTGGCAGTTGAATGGGGCCCCCACGGGATTCGGCAGGTAGCGATTGCTCCCGGTCCCTTTCCGACTGAAGGCGCATGGACCCGTCTGATGCCCAGGCCAGAGATGCAAGAGCAGTTCTTACATGCCAACCCGCTCAGGCGCGTTGGTCAGATGGCCGAACTGACGAACCTGGCCGCGTATCTGATCTCCGACGCTGCAGGATACATCAATGGCGAGGTAGTGACCATTGATGGGGGCGAGTGGATCGGCGGCGCGGGTGAGTTTAACAAGCTGAGCGAGCTCACATCCCAGGAATGGGACGAGATCGCGGCGTTAACCAGGGGGAAGAAAGAAGGAGGAGAAGGACCCAATGCGAACTGATTTCCAAAACATGCTTGTTGAACAAGACGAAAGCGTCGTCACGCTCACCATGAACCGCCCCGACGTGCTGAACGCGATCAATACGCTCATGTTAGAGGAACTCACAGAAGCCGTCGAAGCGGCCGCTCATAATGATGCCATCCGCTGCGTCGTGCTTGCCGGTGCCGGGCAAGCATTTGGGGCTGGTCAGGACCTCACTGAGTTCGGTTCTGCACATGCTGGCAGCCAACCACTCAAAGTGAGCGAACACCTGGCGAAGTACCATCGCCTGATCCTCGGGATTTGTCACATGCCCAAACCAGTCATCGCTGCAATTCAAGGCGTAGCAACTGGTATCTCCTTGAACATCGCCCTTGCTTGTGATATACGCATTGCTGCTGACAATGCTCGCCTGCTCGAAGCCTTCGCACGCATTGGCCTGGTTCCTGATGGCGGCGGCGGGTACACGTTGCCACGGCTCATTGGGCTGGGTAGAGCTTTAGAGATGGCGATGCTGGCCGATGAAGTCAGTGGTCCAGAAGCTGAGCGCATTGGACTGGTCAATCGCTGCGTTCCCCTGTCAGAGCTTGATGAGACGACCAGGGCATTGGCGAAGCGGCTGGCAAACGGACCCACTCGCACATATAGGCTCATCAAAGAGCTTATGTACAAATCGTTAGATATAGACCTGCAAGCCTCCCTCCGTCTTGAGGGACAATTACAAGAAGCCGCCTACGCTACAGCGGATCACCGAGAAGCTGTAGACGCCTTCCTGCACAAGCGAGCAGTCAAATTCACGGGCAAATAAGGGCCTCACAACAAACGATTGTTCGACGACGGTGCTAATCTGGCAAACGCTTTTGCCAACGCTTATCGACTATACTTGATCTGTCGCATGAAACAGCGGCTTAACGGCAAGTTTTTGATTGACACTTCTCTAACGAACATGACAGACTCAGAGGACTATCGCGACATGTGTACACACGACCTATGAAAGGAGAACTGGAATGAGTGACAAGAACACAGAAGAAAAAGTTATGAAGACCTGGGGGGAGTCGCAGCAGAAGCTGATGACGGACTGGCTTGATACCCTGCGCAGGCTCGGTGGCACACCGACGCTGGAGCTGTGGAGGAAAACGGTGGACACCTGGCAGACCTCGGTGAAAGAGACCCTGGATGCGCAGATGGAATGGACCCGGCAGTGGACCGAGACCCTGGCCAAAGCCAAGGGAACCCCCGAGGAGCTCCGTGAACTGGCGAGGGAAGGGCGCGAGCAGTTGCAGCGCTGGACTGAAGCCGAGCGTGATCTCTGGCAGGGCTGGTTTAACGCTATAAGGGAGATCAATTTCCGACCAGAACCTGGAGCCGGTGCGCAAACGGGAGGGGACCTGATTCAATTCTGGCAGGACACCGCAAACAAGATGATCAATACGCAGGCCGATTTGGTTCGTCGCTGGACTGGAGGTGGCACTGGGACGAAGCAGCAAGGAAAGACGAGCGGCCAGTAGATGAGTAAAAGAGCTGGGAGGGTCGGTACTGATGGCCAAGAAGCTCTTTGTGCCGACGCTGCCTGGACTCCGATGCTTGGAGTTATTATAAGGAAGGAGGAAAACGGTGACAACCGATCCACAGCATATGTCTCAAGCAGAAACAGCAGACCAGAATAGCGGAGCATCGGCCGCTCCACCTGAAACGAAGTCAGGGGAAAAGAAGGCAGCCTCAACGCATAGCGTATCCAAACCAAAAAGTAGCTCAACGGGAACGGCACAAGCAGTCCTTGGGGAGGAACGGCGCAAAGCTGCCGAAGCGCAAGCTGCCATGAAGGACATGCAGCGTCGACTTGATGCTATTGAAGCGACGCTAGCAGATGAACGGCGTAAGGCCGACGAGGCGCAGCAAGCGCTAGCAGATGAACGGCGTAAGGCCGACGAGGCGCAGCAAGCACTTGCGCAACAGCGACAGGCCACCGAAACGCGCGCTGAGACCCCCGGGCAAACGGCCGAGCAGATGCCAGGTGGAGAGGCTGCCTTTGGCCTCATGCCCTTCGTAGGCTTTCGCGGAACAGATTTCTTCGATGTCAGTCAGAAGATTGCCCAGCAAGCCATACAGCAACCGCCGTTACTCATGAAAAACTACTCAAATTTCATGCTCGAGATGGGCCGGGTGATGACCGGGCAATCCCCCGTCGAGCCGGATGCCAAGGACAAACGCTTCACCGACGAGGCCTGGAAAACGAATCCCTTTTACCGCACGTACCTGCAAACCTATGTGACCTGGGAAAAGAGCCTCAATGCCTTTCTCGACGAGGCAAATCTGGACAAAAAGGATGCCGACCGAGCGCGCTTCGTGCTCTCGCTCTTCGCCGATACCGTGGCCCCAACTAACACGCTGCTGGGCAATCCGGCGGCCATGAAGAAGATGTACGAGACGGGCGGAGCCAGCCTGGTGAAAGGCCTCACCCACATGCTCGAAGACCTGGCCAATAATGGGGGTATGCCCTCCCAGGTCGATATGAAGGCCTTCCAGGTCGGCAAGGATCTGGCGACCTCCCCGGGGGCCGTCGTGTTCAAGAACGAGGTGCTCGAGCTGATCCAATTTCAGCCCACGACTCCAGAGGTCTATGGTCGCCCGCTGCTCATCGTCCCGCCGCAGGTCAATAAGTATTACGTCATGGACCTCTCACCCAACAAGAGCCTGGTGCGCTACCTGGTTGCCAATGGACTGCAGGTCTTCACCATCAGCTGGCGCAATCCGACTCCCGAAGACCGCGAATGGGGGTTCGAAACCTACGACCGCGCCATCCTGGAAGCGATGGACGTGGTGCGCGCGATTACCGAAAACCCGGACATCAATATCTGGGGGGCCTGCCTGGGCGGCATGACCCTGGCCACGCTGCTGGGATACCTGGCAGCGCGGGGGGACCAGCGCATTCATGCCGTGACCTTCACGGTGACGGTGCTGGATACGAATGTCGAGTCGACGATGGGGTTGTTCGCTACCAAAGAAACGATCGCGGCCGCCAAACAGGCGTCTCAAGCGAAGGGGGTGCTCGAGGGCCAGGAGTTGGCGCGCGCGTTCGCCTGGCTGCGCCCCAACGATCTGGTCTGGAACTACTGGGTCAATAACTACCTGATCGGCAAGGACCCGGCAGCCTTTGACGTGCTCTACTGGAATAACGACACGACGCGCCTGCCAGCGCAGTTGCATGGCGAGCTGCTCGACCTGTTCGAGACCAATGCGTTTATCCATCCCGGGGCTTTCGAGGTCTTGGGGACGCCCATCGATCTGTCCAAAGTGACCAACGACACCTATATCATCGCAGGCATCACCGATCACATCACGCCGTGGCAGGGATGCTATGCAACCACGCAATTGCTGGGAGGTAAGATCAAGTTTATCCTGAGTAACAGTGGCCACATCCAGGCCATTCTGAACCCCCCAGGCAACCCGAAGGCATCCTACTTCGTCAATGAGCGCTACCCGGCCGATGCCGAACAATGGCTTGCCAGTGCGCAGAAAGTCTCAGGCACCTGGTGGGAGGATTGGCGAGACTGGTTGGGCAAGCGTGCGGGTGCAAAGAAGTCGGCACCACGAGAACTGGGCAATGAGCAGTATCAACCGGGAACGCCGGCTCCCGGCTCCTACGTGTTCGAGCCGTGATATGTTCAGCTCTCTTGGTGTACTCTTTAGAGAGAAAGGATGATGCATGCCATCAGAAACCACCAGGCCACAGGCCGAGACACGTACCATCACCGTCAGGGGGCAGCGCCTGCGGGTCGCCATCCGTAAAGGCGACGGTACCCGCACGCCGCTACTGCTGCTGAACGGGATCGGAGTCAACTTCGAAGTGCTCCAGCAGTTCGTCGACGCCCTCGACCCGGCCATCGAAGTGATTCGCTTTGATGTGCCGGGCACCGGCGGCTCACCGGCCCCGCTCGTCCCGTTCCGTTTTTCGGCCCTCGCCCGGTTGGTGACGAAGATGCTCGATAAGTTGGGTTACCAGCAGGTCGATGTGCTGGGTGTCTCCTGGGGTGGTGCGCTTGCCCAGCAGTTCGCTTTTCAATACCCTGTTCGTTGTCGGCGGCTGATCCTGGTCAGCACGGGAACCGGGGCACTCATGGTTCCCGGCCGTCCTTCGGCACTGGCGAAAATAGCCACGTCACGACGCTATCAGGACCCGATCTATATGGAGCAGATCGCTGGAGAAATCTACGGGGGAAAGGTGAGCACTCAGCCCGAGCTAGCGCACGAGTTCGCGCAAACCACACACTTTGGTAGCGCGCTCGGCTACTTCTATCAAATGCTGGGGGCAGTGGGTTGGACCAGTATCTTCTGGCTCCGCAAGCTCCGGCAACCGACACTGATTCTGCATGGCGATGACGACCCGCTTGTCCCCCTGGTCAATGCGAAGATCATGCATCGCCTGATCCCGCACTCGAAGCTCTACATCTTCCACGACGGACACCTGGGACTGGGGACGAGTGCACGGGAACTCGCGCAGGTCGTCGACCAGTTTCTCACAGCTCCCGTCTCTTCCTCAACAGGTGGTGCATGATCCAGAGATCGAAGAAAGAACGCAAGGTCAGCCATCCTGTGGGATCTAGAGAGCGGCGAGAGGCTTGGCACACTGCGGGGCGACCACCCTACGAGCGTCTCGATATTACCGGGATCAGGGATTGACCGAGGCGCAGAAGGCGACGCTGCACGCGTTGGGCGCGATCACCTGAGAGAGTGCAACTCTGCAGAAAATCTGCTATCATAGAGGGGAGAATTTATGGGTGGGATGGGTTCGCTTGGCAGTGCCCCATACAACCCCAGACAGGTGTTAACCCACGTAGCAGGCACACCCGATAGAGATAAGTATAGCGGTGTTATCTTGGGAAGTCACTGTTCAACAGTTGACCTGTCATTTCACATCGCTGCATAATTTTCGCTCCGCCGGGTCACGCAGAATGGAAACCGCTCGTGAAGAGATACTCTTACAGAAAGCGAGACTATGCCTTCGCTCAGATGATGCTGACGCTGCGCACCAACATCGGCCTGACGCAAGTGGCACTGGCTGACCGGCTTGGCGCCTCCCGGCGCGCCGTGGCGGAGTGGGAGGCAGGCCTCAGCTACCCCAAAGCAACCAACTCGCCGCTGTGAGCTATCAGCATGGGGTGCAGGTGTGGGAAGTGGCCACCGGGACTCGCCGGTGGGCGGGTCGCGGGCAGCCAACCAGGATCCGTCGGGTGGCATGGAGTCCGGATGGAGCGCACCTGGCCAGTTGCGGCGATGATGGCAGCGTGTGCTTGTGGGAGACCAGCGATGGTCGGCTTCGAGCGAGGCTCGAGGGGCATCGTGGTATGGTGATGTGCGTGGCGTGGAGTCCCTCCAAATTAGGAGTCAAGAGCCGCACGCAGGCCATTCTCCTCGCCCGCGACCTCCGTCTCCTTCCTGATGCGCATATTGCCCCTTAGATCCTTAACTCAAAGCCCTGCTGAGACAGCACCTTTTCACGCTCTTAACAACGCTTCTCATTACGCTAGCCGGGTACGATTAGCTCAGTGACTCTGACCGTTCTGCTGGAGTCGTCAGGCCTATCTGATGATTGCCTCTGAAATCATATCCGATATCGCCCCTGTCTGCTTTGGCAACATATGCCCGAGCAGTAGAGGGTCATCAGCATAGGTAGACGTGTAAACGCAACATCTGTTGGAAGGAGTATCAGTGTACCGGAAAGAACAGTACATTAGGAGAAAACAGATGCATCATCCGGCTTCGACTGACGCTGAGGAAGTGGTGGTTCCACGTGTCGCTGCCCTCGCCGGAATCCTGCTGACTGGCCTGCTCTACCTGGTTCTTCCATCAAATGTGATCATCGGTCCGAACTGGCTCCTGCTGGTCGTGGAAGGGGTGTTTGTGGTCCCTCTTGTCATCGATGTCATGACAGCATGGAACCTCTCACATACAGCCAGGCGTATACTCGTGCTGGTTCCCCTCGGCCTGAGCACATTGGCACTTGTTGTCGGGGTTGCCCTCTTCATTCTCACCTTGCCCACCGATAAACACGCGACCAATCTATTACGGGCTGCGGCCATGCTGTGGTCCTTCAATATCCTGGTCTTCGCCTTGTGGTATTGGGAAGTTGACGGAGGAGGTCCCTGGAAGCGCCATCTCTCCGGGCATCGCGCCGCGGATTTTCTGTTTCCACAACAAGCAGCTGGAAAGCATTGGGCGCCGCATTTTCTGGATTACCTGTTCCTCGCCTTTACCGCGGCAACCGCGCTGAGTCCCGCCGATACGTATCCTCTCACGAGACTGGCGAAGGTGCTCATGATGTTCGAGGCGCTGCTTTCACTCATTGTCGTCGGGATACTGATCGCCCATGCAGTC
>Ga0209027_1000778_pt1 | contig 11747 bp, 9 predicted proteins | sample GraSoi013_1_20cm_3_FD_185821 | JGI IMG/M metagenome (GOLD analysis project Ga0209027, IMG submission 185821) | Grasslands soil microbial communities from the Angelo Coastal Reserve, California, USA - Sample 09_27_2013_1_20cm (SPAdes) (version 2) | ecosystem: Environmental > Terrestrial > Soil >...
GCTCCACGGCATCCTGAGCGGAGCGAAGCGCAGTCGAAGGATCCCGGGGAAGTTACCTTTAAGGTATCGCAACGGGATCCCTCGACCCAGTCGACTACGCTCAGGGCAGGCCTTTGCTCGGGATGACGAACTTGATCGAACGTTCGGCCTAGATTTTCTGTCTTACAAAGCTCATGAAATCGGCTCAGGAAATTTCTCAACAGGTGCAGGAGCTTGGTCGCTGGATTACGCCCTTGCGCGAGCAAGTTGCGCACGTCGTCATCGGTCAGAAATATCTGGTCGATCGTTTATTGCTCGGGTTGCTGGCGAACGGCCATGTCTTACTCGAAGGCGTTCCCGGGCTGGCCAAAACGCTCACCGTCAAAACAATCGCCTCCGCCATCCAGACCGGCTTCCAGCGCCTGCAATTCACCCCGGATCTTCTTCCGGCGGATTTAATCGGCACCCTTATTTATAATCCGCGTGACGGCGAGTTCACCACCAAGTTTGGCCCAATTTTTTCGAACCTCATCCTGGCCGACGAAATCAATCGCGCTCCAGCCAAAGTGCAGAGCGCCTTACTGGAAGCAATGCAAGAGCGCCAGGTCACCATTGGCGAGAAAACGTATCCACTTTCCGATCCGTTTCTTGTTCTGGCGACGCAAAACCCCCTCGAGCAGGAAGGCACCTATCAGCTCCCCGAAGCGCAGCTCGATCGTTTCATGTTCAAGTTGAACATCGGTTATCCGCAGAAACCGGAGGAGCGCCGTATTCTCGATTTAATGGCGACGTCCGCACCCGATCTGAGGGTTTCAGCGGTGGTCGATCCGCAACACATCATCGCAGCGCGCGATGTCGTAAACAACATTTACATAGACGATCGAGTAAAGGATTACATCGTCGACATTGTTTGGGCGACGCGGGAGCCGGCGTCTTATAACTTGAAGCTGGAGGGTTTGGTTCGTTACGGCGCCTCCCCGCGCGCCACAATTTATCTCGCGCTCGCCGCGCGTGCTCATGCTTTCCTGAACGAACGCGGCTACGTCACCCCGCAGGACATCAAGAGCATTGGTCCCGACGTTTTGCGCCATCGCATCATCGTTAGCTACGAAGCGGAAGCAGAGTCGATTACGAGCGAGACGATTATCGAGCGGATTTTTGCAGGATTGCCGGTGCCGTGAGCCCCGTTCGTCATCCCGAGCAAAGGCCTGCCCTGAGCGTAGTCGAATGGGTCGAGGGATCCCGATGCGCAACCAAGAAGGCAGCGATGAAGAGCCAAAATTATTTCGTTTACATTCTTACGAACGCTGATCGCCATACCGTTCTTTATGTCGGCGTGACAAATGATCTGGAGCGTCGGCCCAGCGATCACTCCTTAGGGCGCGGCAGTGCGTTCGCGAAGCAATATAACGCAAATAAACTCGTTTATTTCGAAGCATTCCCGGATCCGCAGAGCGCGATTGCCCGCGAAAAGCAGCTCAAAAATTGGAGTCGCGCGAAAAAAGACGCGCTGATTGCAAAAGGGAACCGAGAGTGGCGCGACTTGTTCGAAGACATGTTTTCACTTAGGGGCAAATGAAGATTTCAGGTTCGCGCCGGGATCCCTCGACTTCGCTCGGGATGACGAGCAAGGCGCGACGACCCCTCTCGACTTCCGTGCTTCAGGCCCGGGATGACGACGAGAGTCGATCGGGAGCAGAGGAAATTCTAAAAAAGATCCGCGGTCTGGAAATCAAGACCCGCGCCCTCGTGGAAACCGCCTTCGCCGGCGATTACCACAGTGTCTTCAAGGGTCGCGGGATGAATTTTGAAGAGGTGCGCGAATATCAGCCGGGGGATGAGATTCGCGCGATCGATTGGAACGTAACCGCCAGGCTCGGTAGCCCGTTTGTAAAAAAGTTCACGGAAGAACGCGAGCTTACCGTGATGCTGATCGTAGATGTAAGTGCATCAGGTAATTTCGGCAGCACTTCACAATCAAAACGCGAGCTGGCTGCAGAAGTTGCCTGTCTCCTCGCTTTCAGCGCGATCCGTAACAACGACAAAGTCGGTCTCCTTCTCTTCAGCGATCGCCTCGAGCTTTTCATCGCGCCGAAGAAAGGGCGCTCTCATACCTTGCGAATCATTCGCGAAATCCTCTTCTTTGATCCGGTGGGGCGCGGGACCAACCCGGCGGCGGCCCTTGATCACTTAAATAAGATCGTGACCCGTCGGGCGGTCGTCTTTTTTATCTCCGACTTTCAGGCGGAGGATTTCTCGCGTGCTCTCGCGGTCACGGCCCGGCGGCATGATCTGATTGCGATCCGGATTCAGGACGAACGCGAGAGCGTGTTACCGCCTGTTGGCATTATCACGCTGGAAGATGCGGAAACGGGCGACCAAATTGAAATCAACGCCGCCGACAGCAATGTCCGCCGACAATTTGCGCAGCTCGCCCAAGCACAGCTAACGGAAACCCTGCGGGTATTGCGGCAAAACCGTATCGATCGAATCGATTTGCGCACTGGCGATGATTATCTGCCGGCGTTGCGCTCCTTTTTCAAGCAACGCGAACGCCGTATGATGGTGCGGTAACGATGATGCTACTCGCGCAGGCACTTCCCGACATCGCGCCGCCGGTGAATTATTCGCTGGTCCCGCCGTGGATGATTTTTGTTGGAAGCTTGGTCGTCCTAACGATCATTGGACTGGCAATCTGGTACGGGCGAAGGTTCTTTCGCAAGAAGCAAGTGACGCTATCGCCCCGCGAACGTGCGCTCGCGGCGTTGAGCGAAATTGAGAGCGAGGTGGAAAGAATTGCGCCCTATCAATTCAGCATTCGCGTTTCCAATATTTTGCGACGTTACGTGGTGGAACAATTCGATCTGCCGATGACGCGTCAGACATCGGTCGAATTCTTAAACGCCATCGCTTCGGCCCCCAATTTCGGTGACGAGGAAAAAGCGTTGCTGGCTGATTTTCTGAATCGCTGCGACCTGATTAAGTTCGCGCGCTACGAAGCGACCCCGGAGGACAGCCGTCTCCTACTCGATGAAGCGCGCCAATTCGTCAAAGGAGGAGCACTTGTCCCCGCATGATTGGCTGGGCGGTCAGGCCCTGACTTTCGCGCGACCGTGGCTGCTGCTGCTTCTACTGCTGATCCCCTTGCTGGCATGGCTCCGCGGCAGATTTGGACCGCGCGCCGCGATTATATTTTCCGCGACCGCGCCATTTCGCGCGATTGGGAAAGGCAGCGCCAACCGGGCCGGACAAATCCTGCGCGCACTGGTCTGGCTTGCACTGGCGGCATTTATCGTCGGAATCGCGCGACCACAACTGGGTAAATCGCTCACCAAAGTAGAAGCCAGCGGCATCGACATCATGCTTGTGCTCGACGTGTCCAATTCAATGCTGGCGAAGGATTTCACCATTGGCGGCGACGAGGCGACGCGATTGGACGCGGTTCGCGAAGTAACGCGCAAGTTCATCGAAGCACGACCGAACGACCGGATCGGGATGATCGCATTTGGCACTCGTCCATATATCGTTAGCCCGATGACGCTCGATCACGAATGGCTATTGCAAAATCTCGATCGTGTTCGCATTGGGCTGGTGGAAGGAAGCACTGCGATCGGTTCGGCCATGGCGGCGGCGGGGAATCGATTAAATGACAAGCAATCCAAGAGCCGGGTGATTGTTCTCCTGACCGATGGCGATAATAACGCCGGGAAGATCCCGCCTAATACTGCGGCGGAAGCATTAAAGGCACTCCGAATTCATCTTTACGCGATCGGAATCGGCACCAATGGGGTGGCGCCCTTTCCGGTAATGGACGAGCGAACCGGCCGGGTGGTGACGGACGGACGCGGTAACGTTTATTATCAAAATGCGCCAGTTTCCTTCAATGAAACCGGTTTGCGCGAAGTAGCGCAGATCGCCGATGGGAAATTTTACCGCGCAACGGACACGGAATCGCTGGCGTCGATCTATCAGGACATCGACAAGCTGGAAAAAACCACGATCAGCGCCCGGAAATATCAACAATACCGCGACCTATTCCCGGTGTGTATCGCGGCCGGTTGTGGATTGTTGATCGGGCAGCTCTTGCTGGGCCAAACCGTTTGGAGGCGATTGCCGTGAGTGAGTGTTGTTACAGATCGGCCGTGCTCCCAGCACACGCATTGAGAATCGAGATGTTCGGATGAACTTCGGCGCGCCGAACTGGTTGTGGGCCCTGGCTTTTCTGCCGCTCCTTGTGCTTTTGTATGTACGGGCCGAGCGGCGCAGTGCGATCAAACTGCGCGAATTTGTTTCGCCGCGATTGCTCCCGCAGCTCGCCGGCAATGTCAATCGGGTGCGGCGCGCGATTCGTTTTGCTTTCGTTTTGTTCGCGCTCGCGCTCGCGATTATCGCGTTGGCCAAGCCGCGTTGGGGTTACACTTACGAAGACGTAAAACGTCGGGGACTCGATTTGCTCTTCGCCGTTGATACATCGCGCAGCATGCTATCGAATGATGTGGCGCCGAACCGACTTGAGCGCGTCAAACTGGCAGCACAGGATTTGATCACAGAGCTGCAAGGCGATCGCGTCGGCCTCATCGCCTTCGCCGGCCGGGCCTTTTTGCAGGCTCCGTTGACGATCGATTACGATGCCGCGGTTGAATCGATCAACGACCTGGATACAAAAACAATTCCAGAAGGCGGCACCAACATCAGCGAAGCGATCGCGCTGGCGACACAAACATTTGGGAAAAGCGCGATGGGAAATCGCGCCCTGATTATTTTCACGGACGGTGAGGAACTTAGTGGCGATGCGGTAAGCGGAGCCAAGAAAGCGGCGGACGCGGGCGTCAGAATTTTCACGGTAGGAGTCGGGACGGCGCAGGGCTCGTTAATTCCAGTCGAAGGGCAAGGCGAAGCTGGTTTCGTGAAAGACGCGAAGGGCCAGGTGGTGAAGTCGAAGCTGGATGAAAATCGACTGCGCGAGATCGCACAAGCGACCGGCGGGATTTATTTGCACCTGGAAAGCGGGCCCCAAACAATGCGGCAGTTGTACGCGGACGGGCTTTCGAAACTAAAGACCGCCGAAATCGATGCGCGGCTTTCGAGTCGGCCAATCGAGCGCTACGAATGGCCGCTGGCAGGCGCGATTGTCGCGCTGATCGCCTCCCTGTTCATCAACGACCGAAAACGTGCGCAAACTCCCAGGCGTTCGCCGGTAAAACGCGAAGTGCTGGTCGCCGCCTCCTTACTATTCGTGGCAGCTGCCGAGGTGAACGCGGTTTCGGGGATCGACCTATATAATAAGGGGCGATACGAGGATGCCTACGCACAATTTCAAAAGGATTTGCAGGACAATATTAACCCGGCCGATACGCCCAAAATGCAGTTCGATGCCGGCGCGGCTGCCTACAAGCTACGTAACTACGACAAAGCGTTGGAGGCATTTAGTCAGTCGCTGGTCGATCGATCGCCGAGACTGCAGGAGAAGAGCCGCTACAATCTCGGCAGGACCTTGGAGGACCGCGCTGATTTCGGGAAAACGAACGAGGAGACGCTGAAGGACTTGGAAAATGCCGCGCAACATTATGAGCAGGCATTGAAGCTGGACCCACAAGATAAGGCCGCGGCGGAACGGCTGGAGATGGTGAGGAAGAAGATTGAGAAACTGAAGCAACATCCGAAGCAACCGCCGCCCCAGCCACAGAAAAATCAGCAGAACAAGAAGGATCAAAAGAAAGAAGAGCAACAACAGCAACAGTCACAAGACGAACAGCGACAAAACCAGGACCAACAAAAGCAAGACCAACAGCAGGCCAAGAATAATCAGCGACAACCGAATCAGCAAAACCAGGAACAGAATCCCGAGAATCAGAAGGATCAGCAGAACTCGGACAAGCGCGATAAACAGCAGGAACAGCCTTCCCCATCACCGAGCCCCGGCCGCGAACAGAAACAGCCTGGTCAAAAAAAGAAAGATCAGCGGGGTGCCGGGGAATCGCCAACGCCGAGTCCGGGGAAAGATTCAAGTCCTTCGCCAAGTCCGGGAGAATCGGGAGAGAATCCAACGCCGTCACCGTCACCGGGGGAAAATTCCGGCAAGGGTGAGAATGCATCACCGAGCGCAACGCCATCCGCCTCTCCCACTAAACCGCGCTCGGGTGAGATCAAAGGCGCGGGCGAGCCGAGCGACGAGCAGCAAAAGGAGGAAGCGGCCGAAGCAGAAGCGATGGAACGGGGAGAGATGAGCCCGCAGCAAGCTGCGCGATTATTGCAGGCAATGAAGGATGAGGAAGCGCGGGTACAACTGGATGAACGCAAGCCGGTGCATCGTGTCTATAACGACTGGTGATGAGACGTTTGATGGAGACGCTCCGACGAGTCTTGTTCTCGGTTTTGCTGGCAAGTGCGATTGCGCAGTTTGCACGTGGTGATTCGCCGAAAATTACGGCAGTGCTGACGAGCTCGGAAGTCGTTGTGGGTGAAACGGTGCAGTTGCAAATCCAGATCGATAACGCTGGGACATCGGTGAAACCGCCGAGCGAGATCGACGTCCCGGGTTTGCAGATTCATTTCACCGGCAAATCGACTGAGATGAGGTGGAAGAATTTCACAGCTTCTTCCTCGATCACCTACAACTACACGATTTTACCGGAAAAATCGGGAACCTATAAAATTCCGCCGCAAAGCATTCGCGCCGGTAAAGACAATTTGCGGACGCCTGAGCTAACGCTGGAAGTGGTGGACTCTCCCAGGACGGCCGCGGGCACGGGAAGCAATCGAGCGCCGTCCGGCAATACCCAGGCTGGCGAAAATAAGATCGCTTTCGCCGAGCTACTGGTACCGAAAAAGATTGCCTACGTCGGCGAAATGATTCCGGTTGTAGTGCGGATCGGATTTAATTCGCGGACACGCGTGGCTGAGATGGCGCCACCGCAGGTGAGCGGCCAGGGTTTCACCGTGCAAAAGCTGGGCGAACCCGAACGCAATCTGGAGAATATCGAAGGGGGCAGTTATGTCGTTTTCAACTATAAGACCGCGATTTCCGCAGCCCGGGTCGGTAATTTTCAAATTGGGCCGGTCGAACAGAAAGCGAATATTCTGGTTCCGCGGCGAAGCTCTGGGACGCGGCGAAAACCGTTTGACCCTTTCTCCGAAGATCCGTTCTCCGATCCTTTCTTTGCGCTGCCGTTTGGAGGGCTGATGGAGCAACATGAGATCGACGTCAAGAGCGACCCGGTTTCATTGGAAGTAAAGGCATTGCCAGCGGGAGCACCGCCAACTTTTTCCGGAGCGGTGGGGAGTTTCTCAATGACCGCGGAAGCGAACCCGAAGCGAGTCCAGATAGGCGACCCGATCACGATTAAGGCAGCGATCTCCGGACGCGGGAATTTCGACCGGATGGATGCGCCAGAGCTAAGTGACGAGCGTGGCTGGCACAAATATCCGCCGTCATCAAATTTCAAGCAGGATGACGACGTCGGAATTAGCGGAACGAAAACATTCGAATTGGTGGTTTCACCTAACGAGAAGTTGACAAATGTTCCGCCGCTGGCCTTCAGTTATTTCGATCCGGTAAAAGAAAAGTATGTAACGCTGCATAGCGAAGCAGGACCGTTAATCGTGGAAGGAAATGCTCCGGCTGCCTCCGCAATCGCTGGAACTTCCCCGTCAGCATCAACCCCGCCCGTCCCTGGTGGACAGCAAAAAACGCAGGATATTTTGCATCAGATTAACGACCGCGGCAAAATGGTGTCCAGCTTTGCGCCTGTTTATGCACGAAAGGAATTTTGGCTGGCGCAACTTCTTCCCCTCACTCTCGCCCTTGGGGTGATGGGTTGGAAGGTGCAAAACGTGCGCGCGTCCAATCGGGCAGCTTTGCGTGCCGCACAACTACAGCACGAAAGGGACGAACTGCTGCGCAAATTGCGCCGTGATCAGTTGGCGCCGCGAGAATATTTCTCCGATGCCTCGCGGTTGGTGCAGCTAAAGACTGCGCTCAAACAAACGAACATCGAACCAGGGACGGTCGATGCGGAAACTGCCGCGCGAGTGTTTGACCTGAATGCCGAACAAAGCGAGCGGATGCGGCGCTTGTTCGCCACCAGCGACGAGTTCCGCTACAGCGGCGCTGGCAACGGCGAGAGTGCGTTATCCAGCGACGGACGGCGCGAAACCTTGGAATTGATCGAAAGCCTTTCATGAAACCAAGGGCGCTACTTCAAATTCTGGTTTTGCTTTTGTTCGCGCTGCCCAACGCAAAGGGGGCAAACGATGGCCCGAGCCGGACTGGCGATGATTTATTCGCGAAAGCAAACACGGAATTTGCGGCAGGAAACTTCAAGGCCGCCATCGCAGATTACCAAACGGTCGTCGATTCAGGGGAGCGGAGCGCGAATTTATTCTACGATCTGGGCAACGCTTACTTTCGTCATGGCGATTTCGGGCGGGCCATTTTGAATTATGACCGTGCCTTACGATTGGATCCTCATCATCCGGAAGCCGACGCCAACCTGCGGATTGCACGCGACCAAGCGCACTCACTGGAGTTGGCGCCGTCAGCTTTAGAGAAATATCTAAATTTGGGGACGGCTAACTTTTTCGCGATTGTGGCCGCGATTTTTTTCTGGCTCGCAATTATTTGGATGATCCTGCGACCGGGCAGAGTGCTGTGGGAGCTAGCCGGTATATTTCTGGCCGCGATTTGCGGGTTCGCTGCCTTCACATTGGAAAACGGCACGCGCGGCCAGCGCCTGGCAATTGTGATTGCGGAAAACGCCGAAGCCAGAGTTGCGACCGTCGACAGTTCACGAAGTGTTCTGGCTCTGCCACCTGGAAGCGAAGTTGTGATTTTGGAGGAGCGCGGTGACTGGAATTACGCGGCGCTGCCGAATGATCAGCGCGGCTGGATAGCGGCGAACGCGGTGGAAAGGGTGCGGTTGTAGGGGGGCACACGCGGGTAGGACGAGCTCCAGAAACGGAGGGCGGAGCTCTGCGACGCTCTTGACAACCGCGGACTCGCAGAGCTCGCCCCTCCATAGCGCTCTATCACGGGTCATCCTGAGCGGAGCGAAGCGAAGTCGAAGGATCCCGCGGCGCACACTTTAAGATTTCGCATCGGGATCCCTCGACTTTGCTCGGGATGACAGGCTTTCCGGCAGCCGCGAACTCGGCGGTTGAGAAGCCCGATAAATGCCGACATCTTGAAAATTGTGAAAGCCGAGATGGATGTCGGAACGAATAAGAAAGCGTTCCAGATTAATCTCGATGCCAAGCGCTATGGGACCTTTGCTGAAATTGGCGCGGGCCAGGAAGTAGCGCGTCGCTTTTTTCATGTAGGCGGCGCCTCCGGGACCATCGCGAAAACAATGTCGGCGTATGACATGACCTTCAGCGACGCGATCTACGGTCCAACCGACCGCTACGTCAGCCGGGTTCGTCTCGGGACCATGCTCGACCGCGAATACAAATTATTGATCGAACGGCTCGATCAAACGCTCGGCACGCAACGTTTATTTTTCGTTTTTGCCGACACGGTGGCAGCGCGCAGCTTCAAACAGCACAACGAAGCACATGGCTGGCTCGGAGTCCGTTTTCAAACCAATTTTCGCGGGGAACCAAGCCAGATCATTGTCCACGTGCGGATGCTGGATGAAGGGAACGTCGAACAACAGGAAGCGCTGGGCGTTATTGGAGTGAATTTGATTTACGGCGCGTTTTATCATGCGAAGGCAGAAGAGTTGATTTCGTCGCTGCAGGAGAATCTCGCCCCCGGCCGGATTGAGGTGGACATGATCAAATTCTCCGGCCCGGCCTTTACCCAGGTCGATAATCGCTTGATGAGTTTACAACTCGTTAGCCAGGGATTGACCGACGCGGTCATGTTCCGGGCCGATGGTGAAACAGTACAACCAGCCGAAGTGTTTTATAAGAAGGCAATTTTGGTGGAGCGCGGCAGTTTCCGGCCGGTTACTTACGCCACCAACGACATGCTCGACGGCGCGCGGAGAAAATTTCTGAAGGAATCCGACTGTAACGAGTCCGAGCTGGTCGTACTCATGGAAATGACGTTGGAGAATCTGCTCACGGAAGGTCAGCTGAACCACGCCGATTTTCTGGCGCGGGTCGATATCTTGGGCGCGCTCGGGCGCACAGTCTTGATCTCGAAGTTTGGTGAATACTACCGCCTGGCCAGTTACCTGACCCGTCATACCAGCAAGATGGTTGGACTGGTCATGGGGGTGCCCAGTTTGATGGAAATCTTCGACGAGAAATATTATTTAAATCTGGAAGGCGGAATCTTGGAAGCGCTGGGGCGGATGTTCAAGGGTGCGCTGAAGCTTTACGTGTATCCGATGATCGACGAAAGGAGCGGCAAAATCATTACTGCCAGCCAAATCGAAGTTGCGCCCAATCTGAAGGCGCTTTTCCAATTCATCATGGATAACAATTTCATCGTCGAAATCACCGATTACCACCCGGAATACCTTACGATTTTCCCACCGGACGCGCTTACCAAATTGCAGACCGGTGACAGCGGTTGGGAAAAAATGGTACCTCCGGAAGTGATGCAGATCATCAAGCAGCGCGGTTTTTTTGGTTACCGCCCATCCTCGGCCGCGGCGGCCTGATAGGATGATCGACGCGAGAAACTTTCCGCCCCCTACCTTACCAATCTCCATCGGCTCGACAGAGTCTCGCAATTACCCGCTCAATTAATCCTTGGTAGGGCGACGCTCTGCGGAGCCGCCGTGATTGCAGGGCTTGGTTTTGTGACCGGACGCAGAGGGAAACGCGCCGCAATTTGCAAGGTGGCAGGCACGTTTCCCGCTACAAGCACCAGAATCACCCATGGCGAAACGCGGAAATTCTGTCATTGGCATCGATCTTGGCAAGCGCGCTTATAAGGCGGTGCTGTTGAACAAGAAGAGCGAGACGCGCTATGCCCTGAGCAGCTTTGCATCGCATGAAGTGCCCGAGGAAGTGATGACGGCCGATGACGTGGCACAGCATATCAAACAGCTGTTAAAGGATCTCGGCGGCTATACTAAGAGTTGTGCCCTGGCCGTGTCTGAGCCGGGCTCACTTCTGCGAATTATCGAGCAGCCGAACACGCCGCCGGCGCTTCTCCGCAATGCTCTACGCTATAACGGGCTGAGCATGCTCAACCAGGATTGCAAAGATTTCGTGCTCGATGTCGCAAGCATTTCCAACGGCATCTCGGGTGCTAATGGCACAGCTGGCGAAGGCCAAGGGGCTGTTGCCGTTCAGGTCCAGGCCCCGGCAACAACGCAGACTCGTTATCTTGTCGGTGGGCTGTTGCGTTCAAAGGTGAAAGAAATCTCCGAAGCGATGGCGAAAACCCGTTTGTCGCTAGAGCTAATGCAACTGGCGCAGGTTTGTTCTTTTAACGCGTTCGAAGTTGCCTATCCGGACGTCCACCAGAAGGAAGCTTTCCTCTTGCTCGATCTCGGTCATCTGCAAAGCACAGTGCTGATCGGTTGTAACGGCGAGCTCACCCTGACTCGCGCCTTCGATTACGGCGGCAAACATTTTACCCAGGCCCTCACCGCCGACGGCGCACTCGACGCCAACGCTGCCCATCTCATGATCCAGCAAGGCGATCCCGGAATGGCCGATATTTGCCGGAACACTCTCTCACGCCTTTGCACCGAAGTGCGCAATTCCATGGGCTTCTTTGAGGGGCAACATGAAACCTCCATCCATCGGCTTTACGTTTCGGGCGGATTATCGCGCGCAGAAATGATTCTGCAGACCCTGAGTGATGA
>Ga0209027_1000779_pt1 | contig 11743 bp, 9 predicted proteins | sample GraSoi013_1_20cm_3_FD_185821 | JGI IMG/M metagenome (GOLD analysis project Ga0209027, IMG submission 185821) | Grasslands soil microbial communities from the Angelo Coastal Reserve, California, USA - Sample 09_27_2013_1_20cm (SPAdes) (version 2) | ecosystem: Environmental > Terrestrial > Soil >...
TTCCTCCAAGCACTGCCGCCGTAAAGGCGACCAGACCAAGTTGAAAACCAAGAACGAAAATTGTGCTGCCGTATTGCAAGCCGTAGATGAGACTAGCCGCACCTGCCAGTGCCGCGCCGATGAAAAAGGTGGTCGCAATGATGCGGTTAACGTTCACACCCATCAGGGCAGCCGCTTCACGGTCCTGCGCCACGGCACGCATTGCACGTCCCGTGCGTGTTCTGGTAACCAGCCACTGGAGAGCAACCATCAATACAAGCGCTACCACGATCACGAGTATATTGACACTGCTGATAGTTATTGGCCCTATATAATAGGTAATCTGGGGAAAAATTTGCGGAAACGAGACAAGGTTGATACCCTTCCAGAGTTTTCCAATATCTTCCAGGATCAACGAGACACCAATAGCAGATATGAGCGGAGCAAGACGTGGAGCATTGCGCAGAGGACGATAAGCCACACGTTCTATTACCACCCCCAGCACAGCACAAAAGAGCATTGAGCCGAGTAAGGTAACAAGCAGCACACCTACTAATGCGAATCCCGCAGGTGGTGACGACGAGTTAGTAATGCCGAACGCGCCCAAAATAGTAACGCAGACAAAGGTGCCGATCATGAAGACGTCACCGTGAGCAAAATTAATCAACTCGATGATACCGTAGACCATCGTGTATCCCAGGGCTATGAGCGCATAGATTGCCCCGGTGGTGATCCCAATGACTAATTCCTGCAAAAATAAAGTCATAGCGTGCGGCTTCCCTCCTTCCTAAAAATTAATTTAGTATCGAATACTATAATACACTACCAGGAGGCCGCCTAACAAGCAGGGGAGTAGGCCATCGACAAGAGTCTGCCGATTCTCCCCTGCCTCATCTATGAGCTAGCCAACGCAACTACTCGACTCATACTCTACGCCAGGACAGCACACCATTCGTGATGATCACGTGATCTTCACACTCGATATGGCATCCCAGCCAGGGGTACTCACAAGCTTGCCGCTCGGAGCAGGACCAAGCTTATAGATCGTGATGACCCTGTTAGTGGTGTCCCCATTCGCATCGAAGGACTGATGCCCCAAGACCCCATCAAAGGAGATGTTCTGGATCGCGTTAATCACCGCCTGCCGAAACGCCTTGGCCCCAGCAGTATCACTCGAATTCTGGGCCGTGTGAGCGCCATTGGCAAGGGCCGTTTTGACCGCTTGGATAATGATGTTGGCGCAGTCATAGCCCGCCGCGCTGTAGGCGCCAAAATTGGCAGCCCCGTAGGTAGAATTGTACTGCTGGTAGAAGGTTTTCGCGCTAGGCGCTAGCGCCGCATCTACCGTTGCAGTGGTACCATAGACCGAGCCACCATTATTCGAGCTAATGTTCTTGCTAAAGCTGCTCGTCACGAGTCCATCACCCCCACCAAAGGCGGTACTTTGCAGCCCAGGAACTTGCAACATCTGCTGGCGGATCAAGATGCCTCCTGTCGAGTCCAGCCCGCCAAAGTAGATCACATCGGGATGCTTTGATGCGATCTGGGTGAGTATGGATACATATGAAGTCGTTGTACCGGGTTCGCTACTGCGCCCCAGCACCGTTCCACCAAGCGATTGCCACTCTTTCGAGAACGTATTGGCAATACCAATACCATAGACCTCGGCATCGTCAATGACGTAGGCTTTCTTGTAGCCCGATGTCTTATAGAGGTAGTCCGCCCCTCCTGGCCCCTGGTGGTCGTCAGTCGTGGCAATGCGGAAGTAGTTGACCTTGCCGGTGGGCCGCAACGTCGGTATCAGATTAGAGGAGCCGGTACAGCCTGACTCCGGCGTGTTTTTGGTCAGGCATTGATTGGTATTGGCCGGGCTAATTTGTGCAATGGGTGCCTGGTTGGTAATCGGCATCTCGGCTTTGGCTACATTACTATTAAACGGCCCCACGATGCCAGCCACCAGGGCATCCCCAGCCAATGCTGTAACGTTCTGTGCACCAACAGCCGGATCATGTATGCCGCTTGGGCCTACATCGTCTTTGGGCACAAACACCAGCGTATAACCGGGAATGGTGTGATTGGCGTTGGCCTGGTCAACAGCCAGATGGGCTCCATTTTCTGCGGGCTTGCCGCTACTTGCGTCCTTGCCGGACGTCGGCAGTTCGGTCGCAATCTTGATGGTCTTCGAACCAGTCGTGGGAGTGGAAGAACTACCGCTACTCGTCGTGCCTGCACCACAGGCAGCAAGTAGCACCAGTAGCAAGGGAATGCCCATTGTCAAGGCAAAAATTCGTGACCAACTTCTCTTCATGATGAGGTCAGCCTCCTTCAACATTATAAAATATAAATCACTAATATTTACAGAGGGGCTTGTTGGTGAGTGCAGTCCACAAAGACTAGCTACCCCTCCTTGTGAGAAATACGTCAAATATTTCGCAAATCTCACCAATGCATGATGAAATTGCTCAGACCTGCCTAGCGCGGTTAACTAACTCCCCCCATCCTATTTCTAGACTCTTTACACAATTAAGATAACCATCAAGTACGTGGTTAAGAGGGCGCTTGATGAACTGATTATACTGATCATTAATAGCTATGTCAATAGAAAGCGATCTTTTTGCCCTTTATGGAATGGGGCCAGTGCCACATTTGCTGCAACTGTTGTCTGCAAACGCTCCACTAACCCGGCAAGCTCGCTCCCCGGTACTGTCAAGACTAACTCGGATGTTGTAAGTCCAGTATAAGTGCGGGCACCTACGCAGCCAAAGCTCATCGAAATCTGGTTCGTTTGCATAGTACGTGGAATGATCGCGCAGGTTGGGCGCCCAAAGGCTGATTGTCCACCTGATTGTAACCAGTTCATGTTTCCCATTGCTTCTGAGATGAGCATCGCTTGCTCCGTATTAATGATACAGAGGACGACATCAGCTTCAAGAGGGAACTGAGCCAAGGGGCCATAGACAATGTTCTGGTGTGACTTTTTCACGATGGGCAGCGCACTGACTTCAGCTGGAGAAAAATATTGAACACTTGCCATCGTTCCTACCAAAGCCTGCGCCCGCTGCTGCTCTGCTTCTGGCATGACAAATCCCATAGTCATCATGCCGATTGGGCACTCTTTGTGATCCTCAGGGGTGGCGTAGAAAACACCCTGTTCAGCTAAACGCCAGAATGTACAGGCTGAAGGCACTCCTCTTGTCGTATGCTGAATATTTTCAGGAATGTACTCGATAAAAGCTAGCCCTATAGGTGGCTGCTTTAATTGTAACTGTTCGGTCAAACGTTGCACCAGGTCATGATACAAAATCTTGCTTCCTTTTTTTACTAGTGAACAACCATTGAGGTGGGTGGTATCTCAACTCCGGTTTATTCTATCATATGGATGCTGTAAGACATCAAACTTTATATTTGGCCACCAGACCTTTGACCCAGTTACTTTGTTTTGGTGTGGGGCTAAAATTGTTCTTCTGCAACCGTTTGGCCATGTCTTCGATGAATTGGCGCTCCTGTGGACTGACACGGGAGTTGTTAGGATCAAGGCTATCAAAAAGTGCTTTGAGTTTCTGCACCTGCTGGCGGAGCGCATAGAGATCTGCGGCTGGTACCACATTATGCGCCTCGGGTGTATTGGATGCTTGCCACTTGCGGTAAGCATTCATATCGCCGTTCCATGCGCCCAGTCCGGCCAGTTCATCGGCTCGCTCATTCAAATCATGACCGGCATGCCCACGCACCCATTCAAACACAGGGGGAACCTTGCGACGGTTGAGCAACATACGATACAACGACCAGAGGTCGGGATTTGCCTTCATTTGATATGTACCCTGGGCCACTTTAATGGTATATTCACTGTCGCTATAGATTTTCAGGGGGAAATCTGGGGGAGCAATACATAATGCAGCAAGAACCGCTGCTATCTCGGCCCGGTTATTCGTGGTGGTCGCGGATTGGGGAATATGACCATAGCTTTCAATGGGCGTCGCATTTTCGTGTGCAATGTAGCCAGTAATGTCATCAGCGGCCAGCAAAATAGCGCTCCATCCAGCAGGCCCTCCTGGATTTTTGATACAGGCGCCATCGGTAAAGGCCACCACTCCTTTTGTGCCCAGTGCTGCGCGCGCTTTATCGACGTACACGTTCCGCAAAGCATCCAGGACCGAACGCCATTCTAACGACTCGTCTACCAGATTCACATTTCCTCACACCTACGTACAGGGCTAAAACACAATGTGCTTTGCCCGTATGACCCCCCGCTTATTCAACTTGCCTTCAACGAAGACTTCTCCACCTTCGGGCAATTTCTGTATCACTGCTAAAGGGGCGGTTTCACCTGTACGCCTCACTATTGTAGTATTGTCGTCAATACGCAACGCAACGGGCTTAGCCTCACCTGTACTTCGCTTGGTCGTACTCCCCGCAACGATATATCTCAGTTTTTTATCTGGTACCCTGGTCACACCGGCAACGACCACCTTGCGTCCATTTTGCAAGAGCGCGTCAAGGTGTTCGGAAGATTGCTGAGATTCTTGCCGCTCTCCAACACCAGGCTGGTCCTGCTGATCTTTGTCTCGAGAAGTGTTTTCTGCTGATTGGCGCCGCTCTTCCTGTGCTGGGTCATGCTGCTCCTGTTTTTTCCCGGCCGAATCTTCAAACAGAGCATCATCATAGGTATATGGAATTGCAACGCGTAATGCCGAGGGCTGAGCATCGAAGCGATAATTGACCATCACTTGCTCTTTATTTTCAACCTGTTCCAGCGCTTTACGATCTGACTTGCTCAGATAATCATTGAGTTTCACCGCGCTACCATCTAATTGTAGATCAATCGTGGCTGGAACAGTGATGGTGAGGTGAGCTCCATGGAAGTATTCGCTCGTGAGGTTATCTGGTTTACGTCGCAGCAAAAGAGATGCGACCTGTTGCAGGGTGGTAAGCGGATCTCCAGCTGTAATAACACAAACATCGAGAACTCCATCGTCGATATGAGCGTTAGGGGTCATCTCCACGATATCAGCGTACCGCCGAGTATTGCCAACCACCACCTGTAAAGCTTCGCCTTTCCAGAGCGCTTCACCCTTGCGGCTGCCATTGGCTATATGTATCTCAAGTGGGAATTGATGTTGTGTAGGCAACTCTTTAGCAGCGGATAGGCCAACTGCCAGCGGGCCGATGCGATATTTGAGCGGTTTAGAGACATGGCCCATAACAGCAGCATCAAGACCCAGGCCCGCCATCAAAAGGAAGTGGTGTTTCGCTTTAGAGTTCGATTTCGCCTTTTTCTTCTGTGATTTGTTTCCTCCAGGCTGACCCTGTCCGTTCTGCCTCGTCTCAGGAAAGGTAAGCGATTCCACTTCGACATGCCCGATATCAACTTTGCGGGGCTCACTATTGACGAGAGCCAGCACGGCCTTGATAGGATCTGTGGGCAGGCCGATTTCGCTAGCCCATACATTGGCTGTTCCACCGGGAATAAGGCCTACAGTGCTGTGTTGCCCCCCGGCATTCATCACCCCGTTGACAATCTGGCTTAGTGTACCATCTCCACCAAAGCCTATTACCAGTTCATAGTTTTTTTCAGCCGCTTCATTAGCCAGTTCCATGGTATGTCCGCCATACTCCTTTATGGCGATATCTGTATCCCATCCCGCGGCTGCTAATACAGTCGTAATATCCGGAAGCTTTGCAATATTTTGCCCGCCCCTTGAGTTAATTATCAAACAGGCTTTCTTTTCTCGCATAAAAAACTCCAATTTTACAATCTATGATTTCAGGCTTGTATGTCACTTATCACGAGAAAAGTAGCGGCAGAGTTTCAAGCGCTATCCCTCTTCTGACGCTTATTGAGTATCGGAAAGTTAAGAAAAAGAGCCCGGCGGGCGTACTCAAAAAGGCGCTCGCCAGGCTCTTGACTAAAAGTTGCTTCCTAACTTCCTATTTGCGCTGTAGAAGCGCATTGACCGCTTCAACGATACTGTGCGCGCTTATACCCGCTTCTTCCATGAGTTGATCAGCTGTGCCAGAACCGGGCATCGACTGTACAGCCAGTTTGACGATTTGGGGCAGGGGGCCATCGCGATGCGTGAAAACCTCTAGAACGGCATCGCCAAGTCCACCTTCTGGCCAGTGATCCTCAACGACAATAAATTTGTCGCCAGCCTCAGCTGCTGCCGCCAGTAACGTTTCTTCGTCCATCGGCTTCACCGAATAGGCGTCGATCACGCGGATCGTGACCCTCTGACTCTTCAATTGATCGTAGGCCTTCAGTGCTTCGTGGAGCGTAATCCCGGCGGCAACCACTGTCAGTCGATCATTCTCCGACTGGCGCACAACTTTGCTGCCACCAATGGTGAACTCTTCATCAGGGCTATAGAGCACCGGCGTCTTTTCGCGCGTGGTTCGCATGTAGACGATCCCGTTGTGCTCAGCCATCAATGCCATCAGTTGTGCCGTCTGATTGGGATCGCTTGGATAGACCACGGTACTGCCATAGACCGCACGCATCATGGACAGGTCTTCGAGCGCCATCTGTGATGGACCATCCTCACCAATCGAGACCCCTGCGTGAGAACCACTCAGGCGAATGTTGGCGCGAGAGATAGCCGCCATACGAATGAAATCATAGGCGCGTGTGAAGAATGCAGCGAACGTCGAGGCAAAAGGAATCTTATGGCGGACACTCATCCCTACAGCTGCCGATACCAATTGTTGCTCGGCAATGAACTGCTCGAAGAAGCGATCAGGGAAGGCCTTGGCAAATTCTTCGGCATAGGTTGAGTTGCTCACTTCACCATCCAACGCAATAACATCGGGGTTGGCTGCTCCGAGCGCCTTTAACGCATCTCCATAGGCTTTACGAGTGGCAACTGCATCTTTCTCGCCATAGCGTGGTAATTCCACCGCTTTTTTAGCGGCTTCCTGGGGCAGTTGACCCTGTGCAGGTTTCTGTACGGGAAAGGTCATGCTGCGCACGGGGTGAAGTTCGTTAAGCGCCTGCTCTTCCTGTTCTTCACTGAGAGCTTTACCATGCCACCCTTCCTTATTCTCCAGAAATGAGACTCCTTTACCTTTTATGGTTTTAGCGATAATGAGGGTTGGAGAACCTTGCGTTTGCAGGGCTTGTGAGTAAGCCTGGTTGATTTGATCGTAGTTGTGTCCATCGATGACAATCGCATTCCATCCAAAAGCTTTCGCGCGCGCCTCATAGACAGCGGTATTCCATCCCCACATGGTTTGTCCGCGCTGACCGAGCCGGTTACAATCGAGTATGCCCACGAGGTTGTCCAGCTTATAATACGAGGCATGATCGAAAGCCTCCCAGATTGACCCTTCCGCCATCTCGCTATCCCCAAGCAAAACCCAGATATGATAGGGCAGCTTGTCCAGGTATTTGCCAGCGAGCGCAATGCCGACACCTATTGGTAGCCCCTGCCCAAGGGAACCGGTCGCGACGTCTACCCATGGAAGAACGGGAGTCGGGTGCCCTTCGAGGCGGCTGCCAAATTTCCTCAATGTCATCAATTCTTCGTCGCTAATAGCGCCCGCCGCTTTGAACATTGAGTACAGTAAGGGTGATGCGTGGCCCTTTGAAAAGATGAGGTGATCATTGTTCGGGTTGCCAGGATTGTCAAAGTCGTAATGCAGGTAGCTTGACATTAAGACTGCCATCAAGTCTGCCGCCGACATAGATGAGGTGGGATGGCCTGAACCTGCAGCAGTCGAAGAACGTATGCTGTCCACACGTAATTGTTGCGCCAGGTTAGTCCATTGCTGAACTCGGGTATTTGTTTCGGTTGTTGCCATAGTTACTCCTAAAATTCGTTGTAGAGCCTGAAGTAATGTGTTCTCCATCGGGTACTCTATTATTGTAGAATCCATATTCCTTTACGACAAGGTGATGCTTACCAAAAAGAGGGCAATTTCTATAAATCAGCTTACAATACAATATCCTCCCTATACGTCTATACTAAATGAGACCTGGTATGACATTATGATACTTTATTCACGTATGCCTTATCATTTCTGGTAATAGAATGGATTTGTCATGGAATTGATCGTCTTTATTGGGCTACAGGGCTCCGGCAAGAGCACGTTTTATCACACCTATTTTGCGGCAACGCATGACCATATCAGTAAGGATTTATTGGGGAACAATAAAAATCCCAATAGACGGCAGTTACAGCTTATCGAAAGTGCGCTCCAGGCCAAACATTCTGTAGTTGTCGATAACACGAATCCGACATTTGAAGTACGAAAATTGCTGATTGAACTGGGGCATCTCTATGGAGCTACAATCACCGGGTATTACTTTGAGCCAAACCTGAAACAGTCTCTAGAGCGAAACAAACAACGATCAGGAAAGGCAAAAGTGCCGGATGTAGCGATTTACGCCACAAACAAAAAAATTGAACCCCCTACGTATGCCGAAGGATTCGATAAGATCTACCTTGTTCGCACACCAGCTAACGCTCTTTTTGAGATCAATGAGTGGTCAGGCAATACGCTTATGCCACCACAATCACAGCCTTCAAAGCATCTCCAGGTTTCGCCACCAATTGAAACGCCTGGGCCGCATCCTGCAAAGCAAAACGATGCGTAATCACCTGCTCGGCCCGTATGCGCCCATCTCGCAATAAGTCCAGCGCAAGGCGTGTCTCATATGGCCCGGCAGAATAACTAGTGCGCAAGGTAATCTCTTGAAAAAAGAGACGGTGAGGAGTAATAGCCAGTACCTCCGAGGGCGGTGAGGGCGCGAAAAGCAAGACCGTCCCTCCTGGACCTGCAAGTTCTACTCCCTGTTTCATCGCGCCGATGCTCGAAGGGGTAACGATTACGATATCCGGCCTGCGACCACTGTTGACCGCAAACACCTGCTCTAATAGACTCTGTTCTTGTGGGTCGAGCACGTAATCTATGCCGACTTCCAGCGCTCGCTGGCGACGATAGGGAATAGGATCTACGATGATGACAGAGATAGCACCGCGTTGTTGAGCCAATTGGGCCAGCATCAAGCCATTGCTCCCGGCTCCAAGTACGAGCACGCTGTCCCCTGGCTGAATCGCAGCCCGATTTATGCCGCGCACACAACAAGCCAGCGGCTCAATGAGTGTCGCAGCTTCGAACGTTACATCACCGGGCAAAGGTAGGACATCAAGCTGAACGTTGGCAGCAGGAACACGTATAAACTCTGCCAGTCCACCTGGATGCAGGCGCGTGGAGCGAAACGTGGCACATTGCGAAAATGAGCCCCGCTGACAGAAATGGCAGACCATACAGGGTACATGATGATGCACGAATACAGGCTGTCCAACCATAAACCCCTGTACACCTTCGCCCACCGCGGCAATCACTCCCACCGGTTCATGACCGGGGTACACTGGCGCGCGTGGCTTCATGTACCATTCCATCACGTCACTGGCACATAGACCGCAGGCCCGCAACCGCACCAGTAACTCACCCACCCTTATCTCCGGTACCGGCAATTCAACAATACGCACATCGTCGTTGGCGTGATATTCTACAGCTAGCATCACTGCCTCTCACCGTTTTGCGGGAACAACACATAAAAAACCAAAGGGTTCATCACCGACTGCAAAGAACTGGTGCACTTCATTGCCCGGGATATAAACAACGTCGCCCGTTTGTAACTCATGCTCCTCGTTGCCAAGGCGAAGGCGCGCCCTACCATGCAGTATATACACACCATGATCGTGTGCATGCTGGTCCAGTGAGGTATAACCACCTGGTTGTACTGCAAAGTAGCGCATATGAAAATGAGGCGATTGCTCTCCCATACCTATCAGTATTTGCCGGGTTGCGCGGTCGGCCCCGCTATTTTCAGGTCCATAGGCGCTCACTGGCACATCCTGCCAGCGGAGCTCACCTCCCTCGATGGAGTTAAAGCGGTGTATGATACCCATCAATTTTCTCCTGGATGTCCTTCATTGAATTGTATATACCTATTTATTGTAACCTATTACGAAATAGTAAGTAGTAATTCGAGCAAAGTCTATACCATCTAAAATGCGTATGCTGGTGAACGTGTATTACAGCGAAAGCGTCCCTATCGCATAAAGGAGCATCGCTAGCACTCATATATGGCCATCTTATCATAACAAATTAGAATAAAATAGATAATTTGAAAGAATGAAAGAAATATGTTATGGTTTTATCAGGGAACGGGAGTTTACCCGGTCAGCACAAATTGTATCTACAAGGAGGAGCTTCATGGCAATAGTTCAGGAATTTCTCAAGGCAAATGAGGCGTATGCTTCAACATTCCATAAAGGAGACCTCGCCATGCCCCCAGCCAGGCATGTCGCTGTACTCGTCTGTATGGATGCGCGTATAGATCCGGCACGCGCCCTCGGTCTCGAGGAAGGAGACGCCCACGTCATCCGCAATGCAGGTGGAAGAGCAGCCGATGCACTACGTTCACTCGTCATCTCAGAGCAGTTACTCGGCACCACTGAGATCGTGGTTATTCACCACACCGATTGTGGCATGCTCACATTTAGCAATGAGGATCTGCACAACAAGGCGAAGCAGGAATTGCAAGCTGATGCAAGCCACATCGACTTTCTCCCTTTCAAGGATCTGGAACAGTCCGTTCGCGACGATGTAGCATTCCTCAGAGAGTCACCACTTATTCCACAGAACATAGCGATTAGCGGTTTCATTTATGATGTGAAAGATGGCCGATTACGCCCTGTAACCTGATTTCAAGCAGACAGATTATCCTCCATAAAGTGAAGATGGCTAGAAGTGTTGTTCCTCTCCCCCCCACTTCTAGGCCATCCTGCGGTAAGTAAGCCCGGATGATTTATCCCTCCTGAAGCTGTGGGGGCTTGCTGTTGCAACAAGCTTTCCCTCAATGCTTGTGTGTAGTAAGATGTAAAAATGAGGAGTCTATGGAAAACCTGGAGGGAAAAATATTGGCGAAGCCTGTTAATGCAATTGTCGTTCATAGCCCGCATTCGGGAAGATCAGCACTTCTTTCACAAGCACTGACACATATTCAAGAAGCAGGGGTTCATATCTCCCAGGTTATCTCGATCGCAGAACTTGATGGCTTACCCGCCCAGGGAGCATCATGGCGAGCACAAGGCATTGATATCGCGATAGCGGCGGGTGGTGACGGGTTGGTAGGAGGAGTCGTCACCCATATTGCTGAGAGCGGCCTACCTCTAGGGATACTGCCGCTTGGCACGGCTAACGATATAGTGCGCACTTTAAATATTCCTCTTGATATAGCACAAGCAGCCCAGCTCTTTATATCTGGTAAAGAGCTGGAAATTGATATAGGTGCAGCGCAACCGGCAGAACAGGCCCCACATCCCACGAATCCATCGCCCGAAGGTCCTGTACTTTCACGAATTCCCTTGCAAAAGCACGGGTATTTTGTTCACGCTTTGATTGCCGGTCTCAATGTGCAGTTTGCCCGCCTGGCTACCAATGTTGTGACACGCCAGCGTTACGGGCGATTCACTTATTCATTAGCAGCTCTTGATGTACTGAGAAATCACCGATCACTTGACGTCGATATTCAATTTACTGGACTGGCACTACCACAAACAAAGCAATTTTCGCAGCAGCAGGGCACAGCAGAACCATCAACGAGCATGGAGCAAACTACGTTACACTGTCGAGCCCTCCAGGTTACCGTGATCAATGCCCCCATATTTGGCGGAGCATGGCATCTATCCATTCCAGGCGCACAAGTGAATGACCGGCTGCTGGATATCGTGGTGATTGAGGAGATAGTAACGAG
>Ga0209027_1000781_pt1 | contig 11736 bp, 9 predicted proteins | sample GraSoi013_1_20cm_3_FD_185821 | JGI IMG/M metagenome (GOLD analysis project Ga0209027, IMG submission 185821) | Grasslands soil microbial communities from the Angelo Coastal Reserve, California, USA - Sample 09_27_2013_1_20cm (SPAdes) (version 2) | ecosystem: Environmental > Terrestrial > Soil >...
GACACGCCGCGGCGGTGGTAGATGGAAGAATTCACGTCATCGGCGGCGGCAACTCCCGGACGACTCTCGCCAATCATTCCGAATACGATCCGGCAACCAACCGCTGGACGGAGCGCGCACCAATCTCTCGCGCGAAGGGAAGTCCGGCCGCCGTGTCTTACAACGGCAAGCTCTATTCGATTGGCGGACGCAGCGGCCCGGGCGATTTTGGCGATGTCGAGATCTACGATCCATCGACCGATTCGTGGAGCAAAGGGCCATCAATCGAGCCGCGCGGGACCGCGGGTGCAGCACTCTACTGCGACAATATCTATCTGTTCGGTGGCGAGTCGCAGGCGCGCAAGGCCACGCTCGACGAAGTGTTGCGGCTCGATCCCGCGAGTGATACCTGGCAGCCGGCGACGCCAATGCCCACACCGAGGAACTACGCGCGCGCCGTCGTTTTCAGAGGCGCGGTGTGGCTGGTGGGAGGCAATCGCGACGTAGCGATGAGTCACTCATCGCCGGGTAGCACGCTTGTCGAGCGATTTATCGCCTGCGGACAGCACTGAAAAACACCTACGCGCGAAAAGCTTTACGCCACGTAAACATTGTGCGGCTGTGCCTCGCTATAGCGTTGCTGGAAGAGTCAACCGCAACACACTCGCATGGCGACCTCACTTCAACGTCTATCCAACTCAGATCCGGGCGCGCACGATCTTCGACTGCTCTATCAGCTGTACGAAGACGCACAGCGCTCGCGCATCGCGCACGGTGAGCGATTGCGCGCGCTTTTTCAGGGTCGCTCCTTCGATGGACTAGGCAGCATCGAAGGCGATCCGGACTCGCTGCTCAAAACGGTCGCTCGTGGCGACAAGGTTGGCGCACCGCGTGTGCTGGAGAAAGCTTACTGGCGTGCCGGCGAGGACGAGTCAGACGCAGCGGCAGCGCTGCGTGTCGAGATCGAAACGCAGCCGGCATGGGCCTGGTTATCTGAACAGCGAGGTGTCGGCGAGCTGCTCGCCGCTCGACTTCTCTCCCGTCTTGATATAACGCGCGCGAAGACCCCCTCTGCGTTCTGGGCGTATTGTGGCCTCGCTACCATTCCCGGCGCTGCGTACCAGTGCCCGCGCTGCAACCTCGAGGTAGGAATCCCCGTCGATTACAAATTGCGCGACTCGCACTTCACGCGTGGCGGGTCTCGGCTGTGCACCGGTCACCTGGAGCTGCTCAGTGGCGATGCAACCCGCGTCGCGCCACGCCGCAGCGTTGCAGGCGGGCGCAACAGCTACGACGCGCATGCACGCAAGTCATGCTATCTGATTGGCGTCTCAATGTTGCGTTGCGGAAGCGGGTACCGCGCCTGGTACGACGCCGAGCGGGAACGACTGGCAGCCGATCGGCCAGGATGGACGGCCAAGCGCAGTCACCTCGCCGCACTCAGAAAAATGGAGAAAGCATTTCTGCGCGACTTGTGGATCGCATGGCGGAAGGCAGTCGATCTTCCAATCGTGCGTCCGTATCACCCGCGCATGCAGCATTGACCGACCAATTCGATTATCCGCCGAGCAAAGCGATGTGCCGATGTCTATGAGTAGCCCAATCAACCCGAGCGTTTCTTCGCTTTGCTCGGCGGTAAAACAGTCCCGCGTGGAGGAACCAAGCCAGCTATGAGAGCACAAATCACGGCAGCAGTCGCAGCGATCGTAGTAATCAGCGCCCGGCAAACTTTCGCACAGACCGCTCCTGCATCGGCTCAGTCCGGGTCATCTTCCGCGACAAATGCACCTTACTCGTGTGGCGACGACACGGAACGTCACCGCTTCGATTTCTGGCTCGGCGCATGGAATGTCACGACCGAGGGCGGCACGAAAGTGGGCGAGAGCGTGATCGAAACGGCCAGCAACGACTGCGCGATCCTCGAGAACTGGGTGGGGGCTCGGGGCGGTCGCGGAAAGAGTCTCAACTCATACAATCCGGAGCAGAAGCAGTGGCAGCAATTCTGGATCGGCTCTGATGGCGACGTACACGAGTATCGCTCCAGTCAGAGCGACGGCAAAAGTCTGATCTTTTTCATGAAGCGTGAAACTTCACCGCAGAAAATCGTACGGCTCACATTCACGCCGATCGACAAGGACACCGTGCGCCAGCACTCGGAGATGTCAGAGGACGGCGGTCAGACCTGGAAGACCGAGTACGACTTCTATTATCACCGGCGAAGTTAACTACAAACGAAAAACTACCAGCTTGCTGCCGGCAGCCTTTGGCCGGCAGCCCTGAGCGGGAAAAACGGCCAGCAAACAACGCTCGCCGTTGTCGTTTTTATTTGGCTCGGCGCGCCAGGCTTAAAGCTGCCGGCGGCCGGCTGGTAGTTTTTCTTTGTAGTTTAAAGCTGAAAGCGATATCCAGCCTTTCTTACGGTGATGAGATGCCGAGGCTGCGCCGGATCGGGCTCGAGCTTGTTGCGCAAGCGAGCTACGTGCTGATCGACGGTGCGTGAGGTGACGCCCGTCGTGTAGCGCCACACGCGCTGCATCAGGGTGTCCCGCGAGACGATATCGCCTCCCGATTCGATCAGGTAGGCGAGGAAATCGAATTCCATCGGGCTCAGGTCTACCGGTTTCCCGGCGCGCGTGACGGTGCGCGTGCGCAGATCGACGACTACATCGGAGAAGCGGTGCAGCGAGCCGCGTGTCGCGTCGGTGTTGCGAGCGGGCGTGCTGACGCGCCGCATCAGTGCCTCGACACGGGCGAGAAACTCGAGAACGCCGACCGGTTTGACTACGTAATCATCGGCGCCGATGCGGAAGCCCTGTACCTTGTCGACTTCCTGATCACGCGCGGAAAGAATCAGCACTGCAGCGTTGCCGGCGTTGGCGCGATAGCGACGCAGGACCTCGAAGCCGTTGAGGCCGGGCAGCATCAGATCGAGCACGATGAGATCCGGCGTGTTCTTGGCCAGCCACTCGAGACCAGCGTTGCCGTCGGTCACACACTCGACCTCGTAGCCTTCGACTTCAAGGCTGGTGCGCAGACCGAACGCCAGGGTCTCGTTGTCCTCCAGGATAAGGATGGTGCGGCTTGGCGCCGCATCCCCGTTGTGTGAAGGCTGCCAGCCGTGCGTGGGGTTTGTCATCAGTGAGCCCCGTTTCCGTTTTGATTCGCCTGCAAGGCCAGCGAGAAGCGCGTGCCGCCGCCGGGGACGTCGGACAACTCGGCACTGGCGTCCATCGCTGCCGCGAGATCGCGGACGATGGCGAGCCCAAGCCCGGCGCCGCCGGTGCTGTCGTCGACAGTTCCACCTAACCGTACGAAAGGCTTCCAGACATTGTTACGCTCGTGTGCAGGAATCCCCGGCCCGCGGTCGTCGACCCATAGCCTGACCAGCGGTCCGTCGGTTTTGACACCGATTTTGATGGTCTGACCGGTCGGGCCATATTTCGCGGCATTGTCCAGGACGTTGATCAGGATCTGCCGAATGGCTCCCGGATCGCCGCAGGCGACCGCCGGTTGTTCGACGTCTAGCTCAATCCGCATCTTGCGAGCTTCCGCGAGAGGTGTGAAGAAATCCGCCGCCGTTTGTGCTACGCCCGCGACGTCAACGGGGCTCGACTCCAGGTGCAGCTCCGGTTTCGAGGTCGCCGTCAATACAGAATTAGACAACGCAATCAGGCGATTCGTCTCTCGCTCGATGATCTCCAGCGATTTCTCCTTCTCGGCTTCGCTCCTTGTTCGGCCAAGCCGCACCAGCTGGACGAACAGCAGGATCTGCTGAAGTGGAGTGCGGAGCTCGTGGGAGACATTGGCGAGGAAGCGCTCACGGGAGCGGACCAGCCGGATCTCACTGCGCAGCGATGCGAAGCCGGCGATGGCGAGCACAACTGCCCCGGCGAACAGCACCAGCGACGCCGGGACGTGAGACTCCGGGATGCCGCCCGCAACGAGGAACTTTGCAACATCAGGCCGCAGCGAGGCCCAAACCCAGACCCCGCCGATGAATCCGACGGGCGATACACCGTAAAGGTCGGAAGACTTCCCGCCTCCGGGCGCCTCGTACAACACGCGGTCCTGAAAGTCCGTGACCTTGAGATACAAGAGCGAATCGGCCGGCATGCCATTCGGCCAGCTGCCGGCCATGGTCTCCGCGGCTGCGGCGTCCTTGCTTCGCGTTTTTTTTCCGGTGCACGACGTGCACCAGGCCGAGGGGGCATCGGAGCTAGGATCGCGGTATCCGGGAATCATCGGCGGCAGGACCTTTACGATTCTGTGAACCGTGCTGTAGTCCGTGGTATCGCGCACACCGTAGCATGACCGGTAGCCGTAGACCGCTATGACGTTGTTGGCAGAGTCGAGTGTTCGCAGGTAGGAGATTGCTTCTCGCGGCGCGCCAGGTGGCTCGACGAACAGGTATCCGAAACCGGACAGCTTGACCCAGGGTGTGTTGGCGAGCTTCGGTATCGAGTCGCGAATGATCCGTTCGACCGCGGGAAGCGGTCGGACGCCCAGGTATTGAACAGTGCGCGACGGAAGATCGACCCGGAACCGATAAGTAGTCCAGTTCGGTCCGCATTTCTCTGTCGAATCAGTATTCGCCGGGATTGCAGAAAGAGGCGGCAGGGTCCCGCGGGTGTACGGGTCGTCGGCGTTGAACTTCGCGTACGGCATGAACGTCCGCTCGCGCGCGAACAGGTAGATGCGGGTCGAATAGAGATAAGCGGCAAACTTGGCGTAATCGCGCACTGTCTGTTCGGCGGCTGCTTTGCGCGCGACAAAGCTGCGGTGTGACTCCAGTGCCGCGAGCCCCGCAACTACGACGACTCCGAGAAGCGCGCCGCCGAGCAGCAGCGGGCGAGCTCCGTATGCGCGCATACGTCGAATCAGTGACATGTAATGACGGGTGTAAGTGAGAAGATATGATGTCGTACGCGCAGTCGCTTGTGTTACGACGCTTCCAGCGTGTATGCGATTTGTAAAAAATCGCGTACAACTCCGTCACCGCTTTGGGACTGCCCAAAGTCTATCACGTCTCAGTGCTCACTCTCACATTGCGAATATCCAGACTCAGGGAGAGTGAGCAGTATGCGAAGACATTTCTTGTCATTTGTGACCGCATGCTTGGCAACGGCATCCACGGCATTCGCGCAAAGCGGAACGACTGTGACGGGCCGAGTGTTGAGCGATGCGGGCGTGCCACTCGGTGGCGCGAGCGTGTTTCTCGCCGGCACCAACATCGGTGCAGCGACGAGCGACGATGGCAGCTACACGTTCATCGTTCCGTCCAGTCGTGCGAATGGCAGCACCGCGACGTTGACGGCGCGCGTGATCGGCTACACCGCCCGTTCGATTCAGATCGCGTTGACCCCCGGCGCAACGATCACGGAGAACTTCTCGCTGCCGGTGAATCCGTTTCACCTCGGCGAAGTCGTAGTGACGGGGGCCGGCACGACCACGACGCGCGAGCGACTCGGTGTGACCATCAACCGCGTCGATAGTTCGACGCTTCGTCGTTCGAACGAGCCGCAGAACGTAATCGCCGCGCTCGCGGCAAAGGCACCGAACGTCAACGTGCGCACGCAATCAGGTGAGCCGGGCGCGGGTGCATCAGTCGTGATTCGCGGCGAGGCTTCGTTGACGGGAACGAACCAGCCACTGTTCGTCGTCGACGGCCAGCCAATCGACAACCAGACGCTGTCGCCCGCGTTCACCGCTACCGGAATCGGCAGCGGCAGCATCACCGATCGTCAGGGCGGGACAGTCACAACCAATCGCGCGGCAGACATCAATCCTGCCGATATCGAGAACATCGAGATCCTCAAGGGCTCGGCTGCTGCCGCGATTTACGGTGCTCGCGCCGCCAACGGCGTGGTGCTGATCACGACCAAGCGCGGGCGGAGTGGACCGACGCGAGTCACCGTGTCGTCGAGCACGTCGTGGGACAAGCCTCGGCTCGTTGATTTCCTGCAGCGCGATTACGCGCAGGGCTCGCTGGGGAGAAGGAACGCCGCTGGTGCTCCACGGCCGATTCCTGACGCGGCCGCGACCTGCGGCGATACACCGGATTGCGCCCCGACCGCGGGCCGCACTTCGTGGGGAGCCAAGCTGCCCGCGGGGACGCCGACGTACGACCACATGAGCGAGCTGTTCAAGACAGGACTGACTGCCGACAACAACGTTCAGCTCTCGGGCGGCAATGATCGAACGACCTTCTTCGCGTCCGCCGGACTCACCGCGCAGGACGGCATCATCGAGGGTCCGAACAACAAGTACAATCGTGCAAGCTTCCGCCTGAAGGGCACGCAGGAAGCTGGATCGAAGGTGACCCTCGGCGGGAATTTCAACTACGTCGACGCGCGCGGCGCATTTGTGCAGCGCGGGAATGACGTTTCCGGGCTGCTGCTTGGCGCGCTGAGAACACCTCCAGCGTTCAACAATCAGCCGTACCTGAATGAGTTCGGTCAGCAGCGCAGCTACCGATTCCCGAATGCCACAACGCCGGAATCGTTCTTCTGCTGCGCTTACTATGACAATCCCTTCTTCGTGCAGGCGAGCACCGGCAATCGTGACGAGCTCGGACGCGCCATCTCCAACTTCAACGTCGATTGGCGTCCGCTTACCTGGCTGACCGTAAAAGAGACGATCGGTGGCGACTATTACACGGATTCGCGTCTACAGGCGCTCCCGCTGACGTCGGCAAACGACGCGGCCGGGAACGTCATTCGCCTCGATCAAACCAATCTGATCATCGATCACAACCTGCTTGCATCGGCAAAGCTCGATCGTGGTGAGAATCTCGACGCAACGTTCACCGTCGGTCAGAATCTGAACTCACGTCGGTATCGGCAGCACACGACGGTGGGCGAGGGACTGATCGCGCCGGCACCGCTCGCCCTCGAGAACACCATCACCCAGGCGGGCATCGAGAACAAGTCGCTCCGTCATATCGAAAGCTACTTCGGCCAGGCCGAGCTCAATCTCTACAACCAGCTCTACCTGACCGGCGGGTTGCGCAACGATGGATTCTCGACGTTCGGAGCGTCGCAGCGCCGTCACACCTTCAAGAAAGGCTCGGCGGCGTGGACGTTCAGCAATCTGTTCCACGGCGGCGATCAGACCGGCCTGTTCAGTTTCGGAAAGCTGCGCGCTGCCTACGGCGAAACCGGGCGCGAGCCGAACGTGTACGCGGCGCTCAATGCCCTCACCACAGTCACGCTCTACGGATCGGGCTATGGTGACGCGCTTCGCTCGACGATTGGAGGAGTTCCCGGCGTGACCAGCAGTCTCACACTGGGCAATGAATCACTGCGTCCCGAGCTGCAGCGCGAATTCGAAGTGGGAGCCGATCTCGGCTTCCTCAATCAGAGAGTCGACATGTCGATCGTCGGCTACAACAAGCGGTCAACTGACGTGATTCTTCCGATCACCATCAACGCCGCTGGTACGGGTTACACCAGCGCCTACAGGAATGCAGCTGCGCTGTCGAACAAGGGACTCGAAGTTTCCTTCAATGCGCGGCCTTATACCACGCAGAACCTGGCGTGGGAATTGGGCGTGCAATTCGGTCGCAACCGCGGCAGGGTCACTGATCTCGGCGGTGCGGAGATCTTCGACCTGCTCGAAGGATTCGGCGCAAATGAGGCCGAGGGCGCTGACGTCATCGGTTATGCGCCTGGCGTAATCATCGGCACCGGCTTCGTGCACTGCGGAACCGGGACTCACACCACGGTTCCGGGGATGGGAGCGGCCGATCAGGACATCGACGCGCTTTGTGCGGCGACGGCCGGTGGCTACAAGAAAAACGCGTTGTTCCTCGGACCGGACGGACTACCTGTTGCCGACCCAGCGATCAGGGTGATCGGCGATCCGCATCCGAAGTACACGATGTCATACACCTCATCGCTCAAGGTTTTTAACAAGGTCACAGTGGGGGGTCTGCTCGACGTCAAGAAGGGCGGCACCCAGTACAACGGGACACGAGGCGCGTTGTACGTCTTCGGCACGCACAAGGACACGGACCAGCGCGGTGGCCCCGGACAATACGGCGTCAACTGGAATACCAAGACTTATCCAGACGTCGCGGGCCCGGGCAAAGGAGTCGTTGGACTCAACACTCCAGAGGATTGGGAGAGGTGGCTAAGCATCGTTGGTACCGGTGGCGGCTTCACTGGTCCCGGCGAGCAGTTTATGGAAGACGCTGGCTGGGTGAAGCTGCGCGAACTGAGCATCAGCTTCACACTCGACCGGCCCTTCGTGAAGAACCTGACTGGATTCAGCTCCGCGGACATCCGCTTCGCGGGCCGCAACCTGAAGACATGGACGCAATACCGCGGACTGGATCCAGAAGTGAACAACGCCGGCGCCGAGTACTTGACGCAGGGTTTGGATTGGTTTGCCAATCCGCAGTCCCGCTCGTTCGTGTTGTCGTTCAGCCTAAACCGGTAACGCAAGGAGATTTGCAGTGATAAAACTTCGATATCTCGCGCTCGTTGCCGTCGGGCTGACGGCAGCGGGTTGCAAGGGCGACTATCTGACCGGGGGCGATCTCAGTAACGATCCGAACCGGCCGAAGAACGCGACAGCGAACCAGCTGTTCGCGGCTTCGGAAGGATTGATCTGGGCGCTGCTTGGCAGCGACCCGGCGAGAGTGACTGGTATGTGGGCGCGGCAGTTTGCCGGGGGTCAGAACCAGTACCAGAGCATTTACAACTACCTGTACGACGAGGGCATTCAGAGCGGGTTTAACATCGGCCTGTATGTCTCCGGCGGCCTGGTCGACATCGTCCGCGCTCAGCAGCTCGCGCGTGACGCCGCGAACTTCAACCTGCTCGGTATTACGCAGGTGCAGGAAGCGATCACGATGGGAACCGGCGCCGATTTGTTCGGCAATCTGGTCTATTCGCACGCATTGTCCGACGAGCCGAATCCGCCACTGGACGATCAGTTGGTGGTTTACGACTCGGTGGAGACGTTGCTGACGGCGGCGATTGCCAACCTGGCCAATACCGAAGCGACAAATTCACCGCCGTTCGCGTCGGACCTCGTTTACGGTGGCGACGTCGCTGCGTGGTCGGCACTGGCGCACACACTGAAGGCGAGGTTCTACATGCATACCGCCGAGGTACGTGGAGCGTCAGCATACGCGGCAGCACTGGCGGAAGCACAACAGGGCATCAGCTCGGATGCCGGCAACTTCTTCGGCGCGTTCACAAACAATACGAACGAGACGAACTTTTATTTCCAGTTCCAGTTGTTGGTGGGACGCGCGGGCTATCTGATTCCCGATCCGCTGTTTGTAAATCTGTTGAGCAGCCGTAACGATCCGCGGCGCCAGGATTATTTCAATGCCGCTGGCACGAATCTCAGCGGAACGCGACTGGCGCCGAACTATCCGCAGGTCTACGTGTCTTACGACGAGAACACGCTGATCTGGGCCGAGGCGGCTTATCGCACCGGGGATCAGGCGACCGCGCTCGTGAAGTTGAACGAAGAGCGCGCCAACAACGGACTGGCGCCGGAGGCGGTGGCAGGCCAGGCTCTGCTCAACGAGATCCTGACCGAGAAGTACATCGCTGATTTCCAGCTCGGTCACGAAGCGTGGAACGATTACAAGCGGACGTGCACACCCAACTTCGCGCCAACCCAGGCGGGACAGAAGATGCCCGGCCGCATGTACTACGATCCGAATGAGCGGTTCACGAATACGAACATTCCGCCGGCAGGACAGGGCATCAACGGATCGCGGAATCCAAATGATCCGCCGAACGCTGTCTCCGATGGAACAGGCCAGGCGTGCCTCGCTGGCTAGCCGTACGCTTTAGATGATGTTCACCGGGTATGCGCTGTCGCGAGATGGCGCATACCCGGTCTTCTTTTCAAACGATTTCCAAGGGCCGTGCTGCGTTTGCATGTCGCGGTGTGGCGAACGTTCATGAAACGTAGACTCGTTGCGTCGCTGACATTGGCAAGCGTCACAGTGAGCGCGTGTGCGACTTACACGCCGATCACTTTGCAGCTCGCGCCACAGTCGGGAACGGTGCGTTTGTCGCTGAGCGGCGACGCACGCGCGCAGAGTTTTGGGATTCTCGGCAATCAGATTGAGTCGATCGAGGGCGAAGTGAGCTCGGTATCGGACTCCGCTGTGACGATCGTGGCACGTGAGGTGGGGCATGTCGACGCGGATGACGAGCGGTTTCGCGGAGAGACGGTGATGATACCGTCACGCTACGTGGTTTCAGCGTCGCGAAAAAAGGTGCAGGTTGCGCGGTCGCTGCTTCTGGCGGGCGCGATCACGGCCGGTGTCGTCTGGATTGGTTCGAGCCTCGGCGGAGGCGGGGTCGGCCCCAACCGTGTGCCGACGCCTCAACCCGGGGCGCAGTAGACGGCTGCTTGGACTAAGCCGCGCTCATTGCCAGAGGCTGACAACTGCTTTTGCGCACGTTTCGACGAACTCACGATCGATCGCGGCGAACCTGTTGATTTCGTCGCTTTCGACATCGATGGTTCCGACGACTCTGCCTTCCAGGAGAACGGGCACGACCATCTCCGATCGCGTGCCGCCCAGCGTTGTCAGATAGCGCGGGTCGCGGCGCACATCGTTGGCGATGACTGTCGCTCGTGTACTCACAGCTGCGCCATTCAGTCCCCGCTCGACGGGGAATGTCGGAAAAGTTGGAGCGGCTGGTCCGCTCCAGCCGATGACGGCGATCTCTCTCGGGCCGACATCGTAGATGCCGACCCAGCGATGCTGTCCGTGCCGGCGAATCGTCTCGGCGATGTGGCGAGCTTTTACTGCGCGCGGCGCATCACTGATGGCGATCTGACCAAGTTCATCGGCTACTTTTTCGACCAGAGAATCAACCCGACGCAGTTATGGGTGAGTCTGACGATAAGTTAAGATCGCGCTCCACCTTCGGTTAGGAAAACAAAAAAACGCGCTCGACAGAGCGCGTTTATTCATTTGCGGTTTGTCCGCGGTCCGCTAAGGCAGCACGAATTGTACGCTGGACTCTACCGGAAAGTTGTCGCTCTTGAGAACAGCGATCGCCGTGAAAGTCCCGTGCTCTCCCCTGGGATTCCAGGTCTCAGCGTAGGTCGTTTGGCCCTTGCCCTTGATCGTCGTCGCGCGCATGACGGAGGTGAACATGCGCCCCGCGCTCCAGCGCCAGACTTCCTTGCCCGCGAAATCCTTCACGATGAAGTCGTGGGTCTGACCACCGGGGAAACGCAGCTCGAGCATCTTGCCCGTGTTGTTCTTGATATGCAGCGTGAAGCGCAGTCCTTCCGCGTCGCTGCTTGATCTAGTGATGTCGAATTTGGTGACGATTGGTGCACTGCTCTCGGCGTTGCGGAACTTCGAAGTAGCGAGAGGCTTGTCGTCGTGTGAGAAAGATGGAGCCGCGGCGAAGGCGACTGATGCTGCGCAGAGCAGAGGGAGAATGAGGCGGTTATCCAATGTAGTAACGGCGAATCATGAAGGGCGGACGGGTCGTTCTCACATTTACCGAGAAGCCCAACTTATCGACACTAAGACGAACGGTCAACGCTCAAGTCACAGACTAACTTCGCATGTCGCTTCGACTTGCACCCTTTACAAATCTTCGGTCTACGTTCGGAGAATGTCCCCTGATTTGCTTGTGAAAATCTTCACAAGCGATTAATTTCATCGGCGAAATGGAAGACGAAAAGCGGTCGCAACAGAGCCCGAAATCGGGTCTCTCCGCCGCCGATTTCGCCGGCGTCGGAATGCAGTTCGCGTTGGCA
>Ga0209027_1000782_pt1 | contig 11728 bp, 8 predicted proteins | sample GraSoi013_1_20cm_3_FD_185821 | JGI IMG/M metagenome (GOLD analysis project Ga0209027, IMG submission 185821) | Grasslands soil microbial communities from the Angelo Coastal Reserve, California, USA - Sample 09_27_2013_1_20cm (SPAdes) (version 2) | ecosystem: Environmental > Terrestrial > Soil >...
CGCGAGGGCGCCTATCGGGAGAGTTACTGGATGGGCCGACTGATGCCGGAGCCGGAACTGTCTTCCGGCCGGCTTTCGGTGGAGAGCGTGCTGCTGCAGACGCTCGCTCACTTGCGCAGATCACACGCATTCCTGAAGCGGCTCGGCACCGACGGCGGCGTAGCCGAGCTTCACGTCAGTCTGTTCGTCCGCGACAACTTCCGACTCGACCTGACGCCTGAGACCCTCGGGCTGCTCGGCCGACTCGGGTTGGCGGTAGCGCTGGAAATCCATCCGCACTCGCCGCACGGCGCCGATCCTGCAACGACGAGCTGACAGCGCCCGGCGGGCGGTGCCCGCCGCCGGCCGATACACCTGCGGTCACGTCGCAGACGGCCGGGCCCCCGGCGCCCCGCGGCTCCCCGCAGACCACTAGCCTCCCTTGCCGGCCGCCCGCTCGTGGCCGATGAAGACCCGCTTCGGGATCATGCAATGCACGCCCTTGCGGATGTCGACGACCTGCGTCACACGACAGTCCCCCACGATCGAGGCGAGCGCGTAGGCCTCCTCGCGGCTCATCGGGACGATCTGCTGACTGGCGAGCCAATGCACGGTCTGCTCGACGGCGATCTTCATCGCCTGATTCAGATCCTCGTCGTAGCCCATGAAGATCCAGTCGGTCTTCGTCTCCGCCCAGGGCCAATCGGTTTTCAGGTGCTTGCGCACGATCGGCTGGATCTCGATCTCCTTGTAGGCGCACTCGAGCGCCGTGAGGTTCACCTCACCGTTACCCTGCCGGCAGTGGGAATCGCCGGTCCAGATCAGGCCGCCCTTGAGAAACACCGGCAGGTACAGCCTCGAACCGGCCTGCAGCTCGTTCAGATCCATGTTCGAGCCGTTCTTCCAGGGCCGCAGCGTGCTGGTGCGCCCTTTCGCATCGTGAATGGGCGGCCCGGCCTTGGCGTCCGGTTCGTTCGGGTCGACCCCGACCGCGAACGTTCCGGGGAAGGGCTGCAGATCGATCACGATTCCCGGCTTGAACTGCGTTTGCATCTTGACCAGATCGAGCTTGTAGTAACGCACGAATCCTTCGGGGAATTCCGGCGCCAGCAGACCCACGGTCGGAAAATCCTTGCCCGGCAGGTTGAAGTTGAACGCGTCGGGTTTGGGAACGATCTTGAGTATGCGGACCTCCAGCGTATCGCCGGGCTCCGCCCCTGACACGTAAATCGGGCCGGTAATCGAGTGCGGGCCGCCGCCGTCGTTTTCCTTGCGCAGCTTCACGATGCCATCCATGTCCAGGCCCGGCTTGATCTGCCCGAGCGAGTGCGAGATCGTTTCGATGGACACGGTGTCACCCGAGTTGATGACCAGCCTGGGCTTCTCCGCCGGGTCGTACCAGCCCCATTGCACGTTCTCCGGGGTCGCGGGCAGAACATAGTGTTTCGATGCGGCGGCCGGCGCGTGGCCTTCAGAGCCCTTTCCCGGCTGCGTATGGCCCGCAAGGGCAACAGCGAGAACCAACGCGAGCGTGGCCGGCGCAGCGACTGATGGTGTCATGTGAGCTCCCCGAGGAAGTTCTTGTCGATCGCCTTTCATGATAGCGAGAATCGCGCCGCATCGTACCTCACCGGCAGTGCGCAGTGCCCAGGTCAACCCCGAGGAGCACCCAGGTGTCGATCGAAGAACTGCACCACGACGCGGTACACCTGTTTCGACTCGGGCAGATCCGGATCGAAAAAGAACGCATGCCACAGTCCATCCCACACGTGCAGCTCGGCTTCCACTCCCACACTGGTCAGGGCAGCTTGAGCATGAAACAACGAGCTCACCGTGAAATCGCGCGAGCCGCCGATCAGCAGAGTGGGAGGAAACCTGCTGAGCACTCTGTCTGAGCTGATCGGAAGCACCAGTGGGTCCGAGGATGACGCTTCGCTGAAGTAAGGCATGAAGCTCAGCGATCCGGTGTCGGCGGCTGCAAACGGCAGGTCGCCGACGAGCAAGGACGCCAGGTGACTCGAATCACCGCCCAGCGAACCGGCGGACCCGCAGAATGTCCCGATGGCACCGGGCATGGGCAGTTTTTCCTGCTGGAACCAGGCTACGGCCTCCGCCGTCAGTATGCCGCCGGCCGAGCACCCATAAATGCCGATGTCGGCGGCCCGGTGCTCCTTCAGCAACTCTCGGTAGACCGACGCCACATCCTCGCTTGCCGCAGGGAACTTGAACTCCGGCGCCAGCCGGTATGCGACCGTGATGACGGTGATCTTCCCCACGCCGGCAATGGGTATCGACTCCGTGAGCGCGCCATTCCCCTCGCCCCACTGGAAGCCCCCGCCGTGCAGGTTGACGAGCACGCGATCGCGATTCCTCGGCGCGACGCCCGCCTTCGGGGTAATGACCCTCGTGCGGACGCCGCCAATCACGCGCTCCTGGATATTGACCGGGTAGAGCGCCTGGGCTCGAGCCACGAACGGAGCATTCTTTCGCTCGTCATGCTCGCGCACCAGACGGATATCCGCGCCCGCAGGCGGCGACGGCTCGGGATTCGAGAACAGCTTGATGAACCTGCTGCGCGCCTCCGGACTCATGAATCTCGATGGCGGGACGCTCATCGCCGGTACATGTGCCACTCCCTCGGCATCCACCCGCGGCCGTGAGCCGGAGTCCTCCCCGGCCCTGGGTGCTTGAATCAGCGCTGCCGGCACGACTGCGGTCAGCAGCAACGGCCACGCGAGCCGCTTCCATGTCCTGGCGCGAGAGACATTTTCCGCACGCATCCGTAAGTTCTCCAGCTATGGGGCCAGCGTTGATTTGCCCGACCGGATCAGCGTTCGCAGGATTCGGTCAGAATTTGCGCGACACGTACAGCGTCCCCATGGAGACATCGTAGTACGCGTCGGGGCGATATCCGCACTGCGGCCCCTGGCACTCGCCCGGCAGGACTCGCAGGCGGTCGAGTTTTGAGGCGTACCGATAGTCAATGCCAAGGTCCCAATGCGGCATGATGTTGCGCCACTGAAGTCCGCCGCCTAAATAGAAGCCATAGGCTGGCGTGGCTTTGGCGTAACGCGCAGCCCCGCCAAACAGGTTCAAGGCGAGAGGCCCGGTGAGCCGATAGCGATAGTCGAGGATACGGGCGCCCACCAGGGAGAGACCCTGAATGTCGTCAGCTTCAACTGCCACACCCACATCCTGGTGCTCCGAGACCGCGCGCCGCGCGCCCACGGCAACGTGGGGTCCATAGGATGTGCCTGATTCGACGCGCGGTGTGTTCGTCGTGATGTCCGCCAGCACACGGTTGGCGACGACGCCGGCATCGACGAAGATCTCGGTGCCGTCGTGGCGGAGAATGTCGCCAGATTCTTCTGCGGAGTCGGCATCGGAGTGCAGGGCGTCGCCGTAGCGCAGGAAGCCGGCCAAGCGGGTGTAATGTGCACCAAAGACGTCGCGCCCGTAGTCGATCTCGATTCCCAGTACGTAATCCTTCCACGGGTAGGAGTAGGTCAGGGAGCCCATATTCTCGTGGCGATATGCGCTGGCGGAGTAGAAGGAATCGTTCGTGAGTGAGCGCAATTGTGCTTCGAGAAGACCACCCAGTCGGGGCTCCCACCCGACACGCAGCATGTTGCTCTGACCGCCCACGGCGTCACCGAACACCCGTTGATCGCCAAACCAGTGGCCAATGCTGAGTAAATAGTTTGTGATGCCGTCGCCGTAGCCGGTCTGCACCGCACTATGGTGGTGCACGTACCAGGTCGGCTGCCACTCGGAAAACTCGTACGTGATGTCGAACGGCCCCACACGTGGGAAGTGAATGCCCGCCGAAAGATCCGTCTTCGAGAACAGCAACCTGTTGCCGCCAGCCGTGTCGTTGCCAGCGAATTCGAAATAGACTGAGAATGGCACCCTGCCCGGGAAAATGAAGCGGCTCGTGACCGAGGCTTCCTGCTTGCCGATGACGTCTGCGGTCGTGCCGAACCCCGTGGTCTGGCTCTTGGTGGCATTGAAAAATGCCTGCAGAATGCCGCTGATCGACTGCCCCCCCGCGGCGCCGCCGCCGAACACGATGATACGGTTGGCCGCGAGCGACCAACCGGAATTCCCCGGCTCGATCCCTAAGTGGAGGCCGGCGAATTTGGGATAGCCGCGCGTCAGATTCCCATTGGTGAGCTCGATCTTGTCCGAGTACGACATGCGCGCGGCAAATACCTCGTACTGCAAACCCAGGCGCGTCAACGGGTCATAGTTCGAGACAGTGATGGAGGGCATGGTCGGTGCTTGCGTGCTGATCAGCATGGCGCTGTCGGTCATGGGCGACCACCAGTGATCACGGAAGCCCAGATCGAGCTGTGCCCAGTCAAAGCCGAGGCTGATCAGCGACCCGGTCGCCCTCTCCCTGCCCTGGTAAGCCACACCGCCCACGTTCACCAAAGCGTAGGCGCTCGGCTGGATGTACGCCGCACCCGCCACCTGGAAGGGACTCTGCGCCGTTTCCCCATGCTGGTTGGGCATCACGGTCTTCGAGCCGTTGGTGATCGCGCCCGCGACGCTGGTGAACTCAACCGCCGTGTCCTGCATGTATTGCTTGAGAGCTCTGCGGACGCGACTGCACAGAACCGCATCGACCTCACAGGCCTTCGGCAATGCATCCAGTACCACCGCCGCCGGGATAGGTCGGGTCATGACAGGCTTGCCACCCAGAACGAGCACGCGCTCAACCTCGCGTTCAACCTCGGGGTCCAGATTGAGCGGCAGATAGGGGGTTACGCCCCGCGCGTACGCGTGAGGCTGCAGTGCGGCCAGCAGCCCAAGTAGCAGCAATCCTCGTCGTGTCGTCATGAGCGGCGTCAGGTTCGCCGGACGGACCTTTATATCAAGTTGGACCTGGAGCCTGCCGTGGACGCGTCAAGTGGTGAGCTGGGCTGAGTGTTTGGCGCCCGGCGCGCCATGGGCTCCGCTATTATAAGTACAAAAATGAGCTGCTGCCCGCGAACGACATGTGATCCTCATTGGAAGTCCCTACACCCCTAAGATCCACGGTCTTCTTTTTCTGCCGGCTCGGCGACATGATCATGCTGACCGCGCTGCTGAGCCTGCTGCACAAGCGCTACCGCCTGCCGTGCCAGGTGATCGGCACCGGATCCTGGACTGCGGCGATTTACCAGGGCAACCCCGATGTCGCCGGGGTCTGGTCTTTTCATCGCCATCTGCCGTTCCTGCTCGACCGGCCCTGGCCAAGCGTGCGCCGCGCGTTGCGTGACAGCGCGCCCGGTCCGGTCTATGTCTGCGAGCGTCACTACCGTCAGCTGCCCAGAATCCGGCGGATGCTGCGATTGAGTGGTGTGGACGGGCGCCGCTGCGTCTTTATCGGCAGCGATACCGCTGCGCAACCGCGGATCGATGGCCTCGTCAACCTGGGGGCGGTCACGCCGCCGGCGCTGCGTGCGACAGACTACCCTCTGCCCCCGCCGGCGGCGCTCGACGGCCCGCGCCTGCACGTGCTCGCCACCGAGCGCGCCGAGCGTGACGCCTGGCTGCAGGCCCAGGGCTGGTACGGGCGTGAGCTCATCCTGCTGCAGCCGGGCAATCATCGCAGCATGGGGCCACGGCGTGCACGCTGGCGCCGGCTTAACACGGACGACAAATGGTGGCCGCTCGAGCGCTGGGCGGAACTGGTGCATAGAATCCACGCTTGCCGCAGCGAAGCTCTGCTGGTGCTGTGCGGCTCCCCCGAAGAGGTGCCGATGCTCGAGGAGATCCGCGCCGCCGCACGACTCGCGAGCGTGGTCGTTGCCAGCACCGGACTGCGTCAGCTCTTTGCGCTGTGCGAGTCGGCGCATAGCATGATCTCGGTCGACACCGGCCCGGCGCACGCGGCCGCCGCTTTGAGCCTGCCGCTCGCGGTGCTCTTCGGCGCCCAGTCGCCGAAGTACTACCTGCCGCGCAGCCCGTCCGGCTCAGCTGTGGTCGGCGTCGGTGGCCCGCCGTTCTCCACGCGCGTCGATCAGCTCTCCGTGGAGGCGGTATTCGAGGCGTGGCGCTCTTTGGGCGCAGCGGGTGCAAGCCGAGGTGCCTAGCTTGCGCTCAACAACTTTGCCGAGACCCCCAACGCGCTGCCTTCACGGAGGGCGGCTACAATACCCACGAGCCGCAGGCGTTCGACCCGATCATCGAGGGCCTGGACCAAGGAACTGCCGCTGATGGATCTCAAGGTCAATGGCCGGATTCGTGCGGTCGACGCCGACCCGCAAACGCCCTTGCTGTATGTACTGCGGGAGGATCTTCAGCTCAACGCTGCCAAGTACGGCTGCGGGCTCGGTCAATGCGGCGCCTGCACCGTGATCGTCGACGGCCAGGCGGTGTTTTCCTGCATCGTCCCGATCCAGGTGCTCGGCGGCAAGGAGATCACGACACTCGAGGGACTCGGCACGATCGAGCATCCCGGGCCGTTGCAGCGTGCCTTCATGGACGAGCAGGCCGCGCAGTGCGGCTATTGCATACCGGGCATGATCATGCGTGCACAGGCGTTGCTGCAGAAGAATGCCCGCGCCTCGGACGCCGAGATTCGCGCCCAGCTGCAATCCCATCTGTGCCGGTGCGGGACGCACGTGCGAATTCTGCGTGCCGTTCGCCGGGCGGCCAGACTCATGCAGAGCGGCGGTTCGGGTAGCGCGGTGAAGCCGTGACAGCCGCTTCGAAGCGACTCGCCGCCCGGGAGGACGACGTCAGCGTTTCGCGGCGCGCCGTGCTGCGGGGCACCGGCGCACTGATCGTCAGCTTTGCCCTCCCGCCGGTCGCGTCTGGACAGGAAGCGCGAGGTCTGAAACCCGTCGGCGCCGCTGCCAGGCTGCCCGGGAGCCTCGGCCGCGCGCCGTTTCTCGATGCCTGGATTCGTGTCGACGCCGACGGAACCGTCACCGCTTTCACCGGCAAGGCGGAACTCGGCCAGGGCGTCAAGACCGCGCTGGCGCAGGTCGTGTCGGAGGAGCTCGAAGTCGCGCTCGACCGACTCAAACTCGTAACGGCCGACACCGAACGGACGCCCAACGAGGGGTACACGGCCGGAAGCCATTCTCTTCAGGACAGCGGCACTGCGCTGCGCCATGCCGCGGCACAGGCTCGCGAGATCCTGATACTCGAGGCGGCCCGCAAGCTGCACATGCCGCCCGATCGGCTCAAGGCCGCAAACGCGACCGTATTGGGCCCGCGTGGATCACGCCTCACCTACGGCGAAATCGTGTCGCCGAACCTCCTGCACGTTCAGGCACGGCCGGTGACGCCCCTGAAGGATCCTGCTCGCTTCACCGTGATGGATCGACCCATCCCGCGGATCGATATTCCCGCCAAGGTAACGGGCGGAGCCGCGTATGTGCAGGACATGCGACTGCCGGGCATGTTGCATGCGCGTGTCGTGCGCCCACCGAGCTATCGAGCGCAGCTCACGACCGTGGACACGACATCCGTCGAACGCATGCCGGGCATCGTGACGATCGTCCGCGATGGGAATTTTCTGGCGGTCGTGGCCGAGCGGGAGTTCCAGGCGATCCAGGCGATGCGCTCGCTGGCTGCCGCGGTGCGCTGGCAGGAGAGAGCAACGCTGCCGAAGCAGTCGGAGCTCTCCGCCGCGCTCGTGAAGCTTCCTGCAGAGGATTTCACGATCTTCGAGAAACGAGCCGGCGTCACGGCGGCGGTCACCTCGTTGGCGGCGACCTATTCACGCCCGTACCTTGCGCACGCGTCCGTCGGCCCCTCGTGCGCCGTGGCACTGGCGGACAAAGGTTCCGTGACGCTCTGGAGCCACACTCAGGGCGTCTACCCCGACCGGCAGGCGATTGCCGAGTTGTTGGGTCTTGCACCGGAGAAGGTGCATTGCATTCACGTGGAAGGTTCCGGTTGCTACGGGCACAACGGTGCAGACGACGCGGCTGCGGACGCGGCGCTGGTCGCCAGCCGGTTGCCCGGCCGGCCGGTCCGTGTGCAATGGATGCGTGAGCAGGAATTTGCGTGGGAACCCTTCGGTCCGGCGATGGTGGCCAGAGTACGCGCCTCGCTGGATTCTTCCGGACAGATTCGCGACTGGGAGTACGGGGTGTGGTCCAACACGCACGCGACGCGGCCGGGACCTGCCGGGTCGATGCTGGCGGGCCAACACGTCGAGCACGCCTTCCCCATTCCGCCGCCCCGGATACTGCCGCAACCGGAAGGCGGCGGGGACCGCAATGCCATCCCGCTCTACAGCCTGCCGCAAGCGAAGGTCGTGCATCACTTTCTTCCGACGATGCCGGTGCGCGTATCGGCGCTGCGCTCACTCGGTGCGCACATGAATGTGTTCGCCATCGAGAGCTTCATCGATGAGCTGGCGCTGCGCGCCGGGGCCGACCCGGTGGAGTTCCGGCTCCGCCATCTGCAGGACCCCCGGGCGCGCGATGTCATCACCACGGCGGCGGAGCGGTTCGGATGGGGCGGCCGGCGCCACGGCGGCAACGACAACAAACGAACGGGAACCGGGTGCGGCTTTGCCTTCGCCCGCTACAAGAATCTCGCGGCGTATTGCGCCATTGCCATGCAGGTCGCCGTCCAGTACGAGACCGCGCGCGTCAGAATCGAGCGCGTCGTGGCTGCTGTGGATACCGGACAGGTCGTCAACCCCGACGGCGTCCGCAACCAGATCGAAGGCGCAATCCTGCAGTCGCTGAGCTGGACCCTCTATGAGAGGGTCGGCTTCGATGACACGCGCATCACGTCAGTGGACTGGTCGAAGTATCCGATCCTGCGCTTCGATGCGGTTCCGGACAGCGTCGAGGTCCACATCGTGGACCGAGCGGGCGAGGCGTTTCTGGGCTGCGGCGAAGCCGGTCAGGGCCCGGCCGCGGCCGCGGTCGCCAACGCCATTGCGGACGCGACCGGAAAACGCCTGAGGGATCTTCCACTCTTCGGCGCGGGCGTGAAGGCGGCGATCGGAATCTGACGATCCCCGCCAGGCGTCAAGCCTGGAGGGCGGCTTCCCAGTCGCGGGCTTCGATCATTCCTTTGAGCGTGCGCAAGTACGCCGCCGAATAGGCGCCGTCGACTGCGCGGTGATCGAATGACTGCGCCAGCACGCCGATTGGTCGAATCGTGATCGAATCGCCCGCGTCAGACTCGACGACGGTCGCCCGCTTGTGAATGCCATCCATCGACAGAATGGCCACCTGCGGCTGGTTGATGATGGGCGCCGTCAGGAACGTGCCAAAGCTGCCGGAATTGGAGAGCGTGTAAGTCCCGCCCTTGAGCTCATCGGCGCTGAACTTTCCGGACCGCACCCGCTGCGTGATCCCATGGATGCCGGTGGCCAGGGCAGTCAGCGTCAAGGTATGCGCGCGTGGCAGGACCGGCGCGACCAGGCCCTCGAAATTCAGATCGACGGCCACGGCCAGATTGACGTCGTCATGCAGCCGCAGGGCCTCGCCCTCGATGCTGGCATTCAGGGCCGGATACTCGACCAGGGCCCGGCAGAGGGCGTGAGCCACGAACGGCAGGAAGGTCAACGGCACGCCGTGGCGATCCTGAAACACGGCCTTGTACTTCGCGCGCGCCGACACCACGGCGCTGAAATCCACCTCGACCGCCTGCAGCACGTGCGGACTGGCCGCCTTCGAGCGCACCATGTGTTCGGCGATACGCTTGCGCAGTCGACTGAAGGGGACCAGTCGCCCGGCTGCGCCGGCCGGCAGCACGGCCAGCGCCTTTGCGGCCGGTGCAGCGCCTGCCACATGAGCGAGCACGTCCCTGCGGCGGATCCGGCCGTTCCGACCGCCGCCTACGATTGCGGTCGGGTCGAGTGCGTGCTCGCGCACGAGCCGACGAACGGCAGGAGACAGCGGCTGCCCGGCGCGATCGAATTTCGGCTCGCGATTCCAGCGTCCCCGGGGCGCGTCGGCCGACTCCGGTGGCGACGATGCCGTGGTCGGCGTTTCCGCCAGGGGTGAGCCCGCCGCCGTTGCGGTTGTCACCGGAGCCGGGGCGGTCTCGATGACCGCCAGCGCCGTACCGACGGCCACCGTCTGACCCGCAGGTACCAGGATCTGCGTCAATACGCCGGCTATCGGCGCGGGCACCTCGGTCGCGGCCTTGTCGGTTTCTATCTCGAGCAGTATTTCATCTGCGAGTACCGTGTCGCCCTCGCTCTTAAGCCAGGTGATGATGGTGCCTTCCGAGACAGTCTCGCCGAGCTGTGGCATCAGGATGTTCATCGTGCAGCGACCCTTACCACTCGACCGCCACGTATTTCTTTTCCATGAATGTGAAAGTACGGCCGTCCGCCGCAGGGCGCCACGTACCATCAATGAATAGGTTGGCCTTCATCGGGGCGTTTGTTAGTCGAAGGTCTCAACGATTTCCTTGACGATGCGGTCCACCGTTGGCAATACCGCGTCTTCCAGGTTGTCCGCCGACGGCAGCGGCAGGTGCGGGGTCGTTATCCGCAGCGCTGGTCCGTCCAGCGAATAAAAGATCTCGTGCGCCGCAATCGATACGATCTCAGCGCCCCATCCGCACAAGCGCGGGTTCTCCTCAATGGTCACCAGCCGACCCGTATGCTGTATCTCGCGCAGCAAGGTCGCCGTGTCAAGGGGCACCAACGAGCGGACGTCCACGACCGTGGCGCTGACTCCGTGCTCGGACGCCAGACGCTCCGCCGCCGCGAGTGCTCGCGGCACCATGGCCGCAAGCGCCGCCAGCGTAACGTCGCTCCCCTGGCGCAACACTTTGGCCTTGCCGAGTTGGTCGACCAGCGTGTCCTCGGGTACCAGGCCCTTGGTCCCGTAGAGCGACTTGTGCTCGAAGAACAGTACTGGATCCGGATCACGGACAGCGGCCGCCAGCAGTCCGATGACGTCGGCTGGAGTCGACGGCGCCACGACCTTCAGGCCCGGGACCATCATCGCCCAGTTCTCGACGCTCTGCGTATGCTGCGCCCCGAAGCGCGAGCCCGCTCCGTTGGCCGTCCGGATGACGACTGGCATCGTGACCTGGCCATTCGTCATATAACGCATCTTCGCCATCTCGTTGGCGACGATGTCCCAGCACACCGCAAGGAAGTCAGAAAACATGATCTCCGCAATCGGCCGGAGACCCGTCATCGCCGCACCCACGGCCGCGCCGACAATGGCCTGCTCGGAGATGGGCGTATCGCGCACCCGCTTCGGGCCAAACCGTTCCAACAGGCCGCCGGTCGTTTTGAATACCCCGCCAGCCGACGCAATGTCCTCGCCGAGGAATACAACGCTCTGATCGCGCGCCATTTCCTGCGCGATGCCGCGCGCGACGGCGTCGCGGTAGGTCAATTCCTCCATGCGAAGCCCCCATCCGCCCACACTTGCGTGAAAGCAAGCTCGACCGGCGGCGGCGGCGACTTGCGCGCAGCTTCCGTGGCTGCATCGACCCGCGCCCGCACGTCGCCCTCGATCGCCGCAAGCTCGGCGTCGGGGATCGCCAGCTCCAACAGCCTGTGCCTGTACGTCGGCAGCGGATCCCTCTTCATCCACGCCTCGACCTCGGGTGTCGGCCGGTACTTGCCGGGGTCCGCACGAGAATGGCCGCTGTGCCGGTAGGTCTTGGCCTCCACCAGCGAAGGCCCCTCTCCTGCCCTGGCACGCGCCAACGTGCGCATCGCGACGGCATAGACGGCGTCCACATCGTTGCCGTCGACGATGATCGAATCGAGACCGTAGGCGGCGGCGCGATCAGCGGCGGGGTGCGGTACCGC
>Ga0209027_1000783_pt1 | contig 11727 bp, 11 predicted proteins | sample GraSoi013_1_20cm_3_FD_185821 | JGI IMG/M metagenome (GOLD analysis project Ga0209027, IMG submission 185821) | Grasslands soil microbial communities from the Angelo Coastal Reserve, California, USA - Sample 09_27_2013_1_20cm (SPAdes) (version 2) | ecosystem: Environmental > Terrestrial > Soil >...
ACGCCCGAAGCTGCTGCCCAACGTTTTAATAGAATGTTTTCAATACCCTTATGTGACTAATCCCTGATTCGGCGATGGAGTTCGTTCCGCATCCTTATAGACACGCTTTCGCTATCCAAATTTTCTATGCCTGTGGAAATCCCAACCGAATTCAACCCTCTTCTCAAGCCGGAAAGCCTAAATATAAGTATTGACACGGTTAGCGGGCGCAGGTAACATGGCGACAGTTGGGCGCGCGACCGCTTTACCTTGCAGGCCACGCTGGGACAGTTTTCAGTCGTCAAATCTTCGGGCTTCAACGAAAAGTTTTCAAGTAACTTTTTACGGCAGGGTTTCGCAAAATTATGAACCGTGCAGCAATAGCCATTCCCGAAAAACTGTTCTTCAAGATAGGCGAAGTGTGCGAATTGACGGGCGTGCAGGCGCACGTGCTTCGTTACTGGGAATCGGAATTCCCTATGCTCGCGCCGCAGAAGAATCGCGCGGGGCAGCGCACCTATCGCAAGCGCGACGTGGAGATGGCGTTGAGGATTAAGGAACTGCTTTACGACGACCAGTACACGATTGCCGGAGCGAAGAAGAAATTGGCGAGCGAACTTCGCGCCGGGAGTAAGCTGAAAGTGGTGACGCCTGAGATGAGCGCTGCGGCACAATCTTCTTCTCATTCATCGTCGCAATCTTTATCAGCAGATACATCTGGCAACGCATCGGAAGCGCGTCATGGCTATTCGCCTTCATCGCATGGAGCAACTTCCATCACTGATGACGAGCGTGCGTCGCTTCGTAGAATCGTAGCTGAACTGCAAGAGCTTTTAGCAATCATCAATGCTGGCGATGCTTCGCTTCAAAAGTCTCTAAAGAAATAGCTTCTTCAAAAACCTTCTGCTTTAATCTTCTCCACAATTTGACCAAAAAATTATTTCCGGCGATACTTAATCAAGAAATGACGGGGCGTGGCGCAGCCTGGTAGCGCGCTTCCTTGGGGTGGAAGAGGTCCCGAGTTCGAATCTCGGCGTCCCGAGTATTCAGAAGGCTCTCAGACCGAACGGTTGAGAGCCTTTTTCATTTTTCATTAATAAATATTTCCTAATCAGCCACCAGCAATCATCCGTCAGCCTTCTGCTTTCGTAAATATTTTCGGTAATCTCCCCACACATTTGGAACTTTTCCGCAGCCTCGTGCGAATCAGTAATGACTGCTAGCAAGACGGTTTACCTGTTGAAGCCCAAGATGACGATTTCGCCCACAATCCAGCTAGATGAGGAATTGCTGCGGCGCAGTATGGCCGGAGACGAGGAGGCGTTCGTTGCGCTCTACCGTCGCTGGCAGGGCGGAATCTATCGCTTCGCACTGCAAATGAGCGGGTCTGAAGCTACGGCAGAGGATGTTACTCAAGAGGTCTTCATTGTGCTGATGCGCGAGGGACATCGTTTTGATCCTGCGCGCGGAACAGTTTCGGCTTATCTCTACGGCATAGCGCGCAACCACGTGCTGCGACGCTTCCAGCGTGACCGTCTGTTTGTGCCGATTGCAGTCGAAGATGAAGAAACGAGTGCTGGAAAGCATTTCGTTGCGGCGGACGATCCTCTGGGCGATTTGACAAGGACTGAAGTGATTGAGTCTGTGCGACAGGCAGTGTTGAGTCTTCCGGCTCATTACAGGGAAGTTGTTGTGCTGTGCGAGTTGAACGAGATGAGTTACGCTGAAGCCGCAAGCGTGCTCAACTGCGCCGTTGGCACTATCCGTTCGCGGCTGCACCGAGGGCGTGCGATGTTGATTGAAAGGCTGCGCGGGCAAACTGAACGCGGCTCTAACCCGCAACCTGTGACTCAAATGAGGTGTTTCGCGTGAACTGCAAAGATTTTGAAGCGGTCGTAAATGATCTGGCGCGAGCGTCTGTGATTGATGCTGCGGCGCGGAAGGCTGGATTGGAGCACGCCGAGAGTTGCGAGCTATGCGCGGCCATGTTGCAAGATGAACGCGCGTTGACCTCCGGGCTTCGCGCGCTCGGCGCAAGTTTCTCTGAGGCTTGCGCGCCCGCACGAACCGAGACGGCTCTGCTTTCTGCCTTTCGTGCAGGTTCGGCTGCGATACCGGTTTCAAATCTACTATCGTCAAAAAGTTGGAAGAGCGCGCGCTGGTTCGTTGGCGCTGCTGCCGCAGCCGCAGCTTTCGTGCTGATGATGACGAGCGTGTTGCCGCTCATTCAGCGCACAAACGAGAGGCAGAAGAGCGAAGCAGGCATCATCGCAAAGACTTCTCCAACCGAATTTGAGCGATTACCTGATGTGCCCGCAGTCAACACTTCACACGCTCTCCCCATCGAGCCTGAATCTTCGCGCAGTCCTCTGGTTCGTGATGTTTCCGGCATCACGCAAAGGATGCGGCGCAACCCGCGCACGTGGCCGAGCGCTATGAATGAACGCGCGAGTCTTGATGAAGCTATCAATCAGGATCAGGAGTTGACGACCGATTTCATACCGCTTAACTACGACGCGGCAATCGCGCCGCCGGACAGAGGGCGCGTCGTGCGTGTAGAGTTGCCGCGCTCGGCGTTGGCCGCGTTCGGATTGCCCGTGAACATTGACAGGGCTAACGAGCGAGTGAAAGCAGATGTGGTTCTAGGCGAAGATGGTCTGGCGCGCGCTATACGCTTTGTGCGTTGATTGATTCTAACGAAGCGCGCAAACGAACATTCATCCAGTAATAATTTTATTTAAGGAGACTCTGACATGCGAATTCAAAAGTACCTGTTCCTGAGCTTGAGCCTTGCGCTAACTCTTTTTGCTTGCGCGGTGATTGCTTCTGCGCAAGAAACTGCGCCGCAACCGCCGCGTAGCCCGTCGCCGGACGTTTTGATCGAGCGCAACGACATTGTGATCGGAGCGACCGGACAGGGCACGCCTGCTCCGCCGCCGGGTCATCCCGGAGACCAACTCGGTTTCCGCATTCTCTCTTCCGAGATGGTCTTCGATAACCGGGTGGTAAAGGGCGCGCCTTACTCTGCCGATGCAGTGACAGAGACAACACAGACCTTGGGCGACGGCAATCGCATCGCGCGCAAGAACACGGCCAAGGTTTACCGTGACAGCGACGGGCGCACGCGCTACGAGCAGACGCTTCGCACCGTTGGCGCGTTCGCAGTCGCAGGCGATCCGCCGCAGTCAATCTTCATAAATGACCCTGTGGCTCAAGTCGGCTACATTCTGGATTCGCGCTCGCACACGGCGCACAAGGTCACGTTCCGATTCAATTTCAGTTTCGGTTCAACGCCGGGCGCGCAAGGGGGAAGCAATAATACTCAGCCGCAGCGTGTGACTGTTTTTGAGAGCGCTGTTCCTCCTCCTGTTTCTACGGGTACTGCTGTAGTAGTTACGCCCAGGGCTGAGGCTGGCGCAGCTATTGCCGCAGCCGCAGGCGGCAACGTCACGTATTCGCGCGAACGAGTGAACCAATCCGACCGGATCAAGACCGAGCAGCTAGGCAGGCAGACAGTCGAGGGCGTAGAGGCTGAAGGCACGCGCACGACCTACACGATTCCTGCGGGCGAGATAGGCAACGAGCGCGAGATACAGATCGTTTCCGAGCGTTGGTATTCCAACGAATTGCAGACTGTGGTGATGAGCAAGCGCAGCGATCCTATGGCTGGCGACACGACTTATCGCTTGACCAATATCAGCCGGAGCGAGCCTGCGCACACGCTCTTCGAAGTTCCGTCCGATTACACGCTGCGCGAAAGTCCAACGCCACCAACTGGCGTACGCACCGTGAGAAGACCGAATCCATAGAAGCGCGGCTTTCATGTTCCAACAAAAAAGTTTCTCGAAAGCGAAGGGGATAAGAATGCTTAGAGGTTTACTCTCATTGCTGTTGGGCTGCGCGCTCGGGTTGTCGGCGACTTTCACCCTAGGCTCACGCGAGTCGGCAGCGGCAACCCGACCGAACACGCTCGTCGCGGAAGTCCCTTTAAAATTCAACGGGCCGATGCCTGTAGTGGAAGTGATAATCAACGGAAAGGGGCCTTTTCAGTTCGGCATAGACACGGGCGGAGAAGGGCAGGCTCGTGTTGATTCCGCTCTAGTTGAAAGTCTGGGACTTCCAAAAGTTGGTCAGGTCATGGCCGCAGACGGCATGGGGCGCAATAGCAGAGCTCTAGATACGGTCAAGATTGAGTCCCTGAATCTGGGCGACGCACAGTTTAAGAACGTAGTGGCAGCGACGCGCAACTACAATGAGAACCCGCGCATGCCGCATGTAGATGGTTATCTTGGCTTCAATCTTTTCGTGGATTACCTGCTGACGCTGGACTATCCTGCGGGGCGCGTGCGTCTGGAGAGAGGCGAGTTGGCGCAGCCGGATGGCGCAAACATTCTAAGTTATCAGGCCGCTCATGGCAGCCCATCCGTCGAACTCTCTTTCGGCGAACTGAAGGTGAGCGCGCACATGGACACGGGTAATCTGGTAGGAGCCGTCATGCTGCCTTCTTCCGTCGTCAGCAAATTGACATTAACCTCGGAGCCTCGCGTCGTTGGACGCGCACGCACGGCGACGAGCGATGTAGAGATCAGAGAGGTTTCAGTCAAAGAAACGATGCGCCTGGGACGCCACGAGTTTCAGCAACCGACCGTGGCGTTCTCAGACATGTTCCACGACGCGAACATAGGTCTCAGGTTACTAAAGAACTTCGCGTTGACTTTCGATCAGAAGAACCGTCGAGTCAAATTCATTAAGCAAGCGGGCTAGTGCATCACTAGCGACTATAGCGGTTTGCGTTTGAGTGTATCTCATGTCAGTACCGCCTGCGGTAGCGGGCGGGTGTCGTGCTTATGACTCGCTTGATAACTGAAAATATTACCCGCCCGCTACCGCAGGCGGTACTGACTGTGCTGCTCCCGTACAATGATCTGTAATTCGCTATAAAAGCAATAAACTTGAAAGGGGCTGCTCAATATTGAGCAGCCCCTTTCAAGTTTTTACCTTTCAAGCTCACCTACCAAATCTGACATCGGTCTGTTTCCGGTCTGACCATCGCATCATTAGCCTTGCAGCTAAAAGCCTGTGCGAAGGCAGGGAAGTTGGACAGAGGGCCGTTGACACGAAACTTTGGTAACGGATGCGGGTCAACGTTTGCCAGCAGGCGCGCATATTCCGGCCTGATATTCGTCGCCCAACTCTGTGCATAGCCCAAGAAGAAGCGCTGCTCAGGCGTGAAGCCATCAATCACTGTGTGCGGCTTGCCCTCTTGAGATTTCTGGAAAGCTGCATAGGCTATAACGAGTCCGCCCAAATCAGCGATTGATTCGCCAGCTACGAGTTTGCCGTTCTCACGAATATCACCTTCGACGACGAAGGCATCGAACTGCTTGATAATGCATTCTGCGCGCTGCTCAAATGCCTTGCGGTCGTCCTCAGTCCACCAGTTCGCCAGATTGCCACGGGCATCAAACTGTCGGCCCTGATCGTCGAAGCCGTGCGTCATCTCGTGGCCTATGACCGCACCCATCGCGCCATAGTTGTAGGCGTCGTCCGCCTGCGGGTCGAAGTACGGAGGTTGCAGAATGCCAGCCGGAAAAACTATTTCGTTAATCTGCGGATTGTAGTACGCATTAACGGTCGGCGGTGTCATGCCCCACTCGGTGCGGTCAACGGGCTTGCCTATCTTGTTCACATCGCGCGTGTTCTCAAAGCGGTTGGCGCGCAAGCGATTCATGATGTAAGAACTGCGGTCAATCTGTAGTGAAGAGTAGTCGCGCCATCTGTCAGGGTATCCGATCTTCTGTATGAAAGCGTTCAGCTTGATTGTAGCCTGCTGTCGCGTGGCTGGACTCATCCAGGAGAGCGTCTGTAGGTCGCTGCGAAGCGCCTCTATTAAGTTATGCACCATGTCAAGAGCGCGCTTTTTCGCTTCGGGCGGGAAAGCTCTCTGCACGTAGAGTTGGCCGAGCGCCTCGCCCAACGCGCGGTCTGTGCTGGACACGCAACGCTTCCAGCGCGGAAGAATTTCCGTAGTCCCGCGCAGCTTCTTGTTATAAAAATTGAAATCCTCGTTGACGAATGGCGTGGAGAGCGCAGGGGCAGAGGCGTTTATCAAGTTCCAGCGCAGGTATGTCTTCCAGTCGTTTATCGAAACATTGTTCACCTGCTCGTTCAGGCGTTGGAAGAATTTCGACGGAACCACGTTGATGTCGCCCGGACGCTGTAGGCCAATACCTTTCAGATAATCAGGCCAGTCGAAACCAGGAGCCAGCGCCTTTAACTGCACCATCGTTATTTTGTTGTTGAGATTGTTAGGGTCTCGCAACTCAACGCGAGTGAGCGAAGCGTCCGCCAGTTTTGTCTCGAAGTCCAGAATTGTCTGAGCTTCTGCGGAGGCTTGAGCAGGCGCGTCACCCATCAACTCGAACATCTTGGCGACGTGCTGTACATAGGCATCACGAATCTCTTTCGACCTGGCATCCTGCTTGAAATAGTAGTCGCGGTCTGGAAGCCCAAGGCCGCCTTGAAAGAGGCCGCTGATGACCTGCTCGCTGTTCTTAAAGTCCTGCGTCGAGCCGAAAGCAAACGCGGCATTGATGCCTTCGGCATGAAGATGCGCTATCTCCTGCTGTAGGTCTCGCGCATTCTTAATCTTCGCTATAAGCGCAAGCTCCGGCTCAAGCGGCTTCAATCCTTCCGCTTCTATCTTCTGCTCGTCCATGCAGCTTTCGTAATAGTCACCGACCTTCTGCTCGTTGCTGCCTCTGGGCGCGTTTGTGTTCTTGGCCGCAGCTTCAAGAATCTGGCGAAGTGTTTCGCGATTCCTCTCCGCCAGCAGGTTGTCCACGCCCCACGCAGGATAAGCCGCAGGGATAGGATTGTTCTGCAACCAACCGCCGCTGGCGTACTGGTAAAAGTCTGTGCAGGCCTGTGCGCCTGTGTCCATGTTCGAGCGGTCATAGCCGTGAACGGTTGTTTGACCGAAAATGGCGGCCACACCAAACGAGAGTGCGAGCGCGAGCGCTACAAAAGATTTCAGTATCTGACTCATGTGCTTCTCCAAAGGGTTGAAAATTGTGTGCAAGAATTTCTTAGCTCAAGCGAACGGCCACGAAATTCTTTGAAGAGAGGGGCTAAAGTTTCGCGCAGCAATCGTTTTTACGAGACGAGAGAGAAATTAGTTTCTATATTACTGGAAAAGGTTGGCCGGGAGGCGAGAGAAGGAAAAAGTAAAAAGGTAAAAGTCAAAAGTTAGGAGGTGATCATTTTTAATCTTTAATTCACGCCTGCAAGGCGTGTCCACACTTTTGCCTTTTATCTTTTACCTTTTTACTTTCTTTTGCCTTTTATCTTTCCATCTCCGAAATCACAATCTCTGACGTGAGCGTTTTATGAACAGGACATTTGTGGGCAATCTCTTGAAGCCGCGCGCGCTGCTCGTCCGTCAAATCTCCTTTGACCGTTACGTGCCGCTCAATGCGATGCACGAATCCTTCCGCGCTTCGCTCACACTCCAAACAATCTTTCGCGTGAACACGCTCTATGCGCAAACGCACCTCTACGCCTGAAAGCGGCCAAGCCTTGCGCCTGGCGTAAAGCGTCAAGGTCATAGAGATGCAACCGCCCAGCGCCGCAAGCAAGAGCGTGTAAGGGTCTGGCCCAAGACCATCGCCGCCCGCGCCCACGGGTTCGTCAATCAGAAGCGTCTGACCAGCGCCGTAGCTGACCTCGTTCTGTAGATTCTTAAGCGACTTGACAACAACTTCGCTCATCGGTATAGCTCCATTATTGCTGAGCCATGCGAGTAGTCGAAAAGGCTACGAGTTGCCAACGTCCCTGCCGCTTCACATAGACTCTGAGAAAGCGTGCTTGGCCGCTTATGTCCTGCCCGTTATCCTGACCTTTTATTGTGGCACGACCGGACACGACAGCTGTGTTCCCGTAGATGCGCACATTCAGGTCGTTGTAACTAAGAGAATCAAAGTGGGGATTCCCAGACCTTGTGTTAGCAACGGTCTGTGCCTTGTTCGAGACCTGACCCGCTTGGTTTGTGCCCATGTAGTCCTCTGCCAGCACGCGCTCGAAGTAGGCCGCATCGTTGTGCAGAAGGGCTTCACGGCGCTCGTTCTCCAACTGCCTGATGCCTTGCTCTACGTTTCCACCTTGTGCAGACCTACTGCCCCTATTCTGTCCGGCTGAAAGCGAGGCCGCAGCAAAGACTACCAGCGCGATAGCAAGAATTCTTCTCATATTTCTTTCCCTTTCGTAGATAGGTTAACAGAGATGGAAAAACAGGGTGCTTCTATGTCAAAACAGGCCATATGTCAATAGCCATCATTTCGGCTTGCCTTTGATTGCAGGTTGGTAACTTGCCGTTGCGGGGCGCGTGCGGCTACACTTTCGGAACAAAGATTTCTAAAATTCGATTTCGTTTTACAGAACGCTCGTCACTAACAGAGGGCCGAAGATGAAGATTCATGAATATCAGGGCAAGGAGCTTCTGAAAAAATATGGCGTGACTGTCCCGCGCGGGATTGTTGCGCGCTCGCCCGAAGAGGCTTATCACGCGGCGAAAGAGTTGGCGACGGATGTGGTCGTCGTCAAGGCGCAGATTCATGCGGGCGGGCGCGGCAAGGGCGGCGGCGTGAAACTGGCAAAGAGCGCAGACGAAGCGCGCGAGATTTCCCGAAAAATGCTGGGCATGAAACTGGTCACGCATCAGACGGGACCTGAAGGCAGGGAAGTGCGCGTGCTATTGATTGAAGAGGGCTTGCCGATTGATAAAGAGTTCTATCTTGGCATCGTGCTTGACCGCGCGAGCGGGCGTCCCGTCTTCATGGCCTCGTCAGCAGGCGGCATGGACATTGAAGAGGTCGCCGCGCACTCGCCCGAAAAAATTCTAAGGGAGACTGTTGACCCGGCTGTGGGCTTCCGCTCGTTTCAGGCTAGAAAGCTTGCGTTCGGTCTGGGCTTGCCATCGGATTTAATCAATCAGGCGACAAAATTCATGCAGGCTCTCTACCGTGCTTACGAGGAGATGGATGCGTCGCTCATGGAGATAAACCCGTTTCTGCTGACGAAAGACAAGCGGCTCGTGGCGTTAGACGCGAAAGTGAATTTCGATGATAACGCGCTCTATCGTCATCCTGATTTCGTCGGTTTGCGCGATTTGAACGAAGAGGAGCCTCTTGAGATTGAAGCATCGAAATTCGATTTGAACTACATCAAGCTGGACGGAAACATCGCTTGCATGGTGAACGGCGCGGGGCTGGCTATGGCAACTATGGACATCATAAAGCTGGCGGGCGGCGAGCCAGCGAATTTTCTGGACGTTGGCGGCGGCGCATCACAGGAGCGCGTCGAGGCGGCTTTCAAAATTCTGCTTGCGGACGAGAACGTTCGCGCCGTTCTGATAAACATCTTCGGCGGCATCGTGCGCTGCGACATGGTTGCGCGCGGCGTAGTCGGAGCGGCTGAGAATCTGGGCGTCAAAGTTCCTGTCGTCGTCCGTCTGGAAGGAACGAATGTTGAAGAAGGCCAGCGCGTGATTCGTGAATCAGGAATGAATTTTACAGTAGCGAGCGGGATGAAGGATGCCGCCGAGAAGGTCGTGGCGCTCGCAGGGCAATAACAAGAGTTAATATGTTTCAAGAAGCAGACGCGGAGACGCAGTGAAAGAAGAAAGTAAAAAGGCAAAAGGTAAAAGGCAAAAGAAAGGATGAAACCGAATTTAATAAAAAGATTGGCTTCCCCTCACTTTTTACTTTTACCTTTTTCCTTTTGCCTTCTTCGCCCGCGTCTCCGCGTCCCCGCGTCTCTACAAAAATGGCTTTTTCATATAAGCCGCTTCGCGCTGGCCGCGCTCTTTCTCTTCGCCGTTGGCGCAAAGCTCTATTTCATTAACGACCGCGAGCACAGCTTTTTGAAGATGATGCCGAACCTTGTGGGCGAGCGCTGGGCTTTACCAGTCGTCATCGCTGTGTTTGTGGCGGAGAGCGCGGCTGTCATTCTTCTACTTTGGCGGCGCACTGTTCGCATAGGAGCATTGTGGGCTGCTGCGTTGCTAATAAGTTTCGCGGCCTACGCGCTCTACTATCGCTATGGGCTGGGGAATTCCGAAGGGCTTGAGTGCGGCTGCTTTGGCGGAATCATAGCAAGTCAGCTTGGAGTAACAACTGCTCTGCGCAATCTTCTGCTTCTAATCCCCTGCGCGATTATCTTTTTGGAAAGGCAAAGGAAAGGCAAAAGGTAAAAGTAAAAAGGCAAAAGTGAGGAGAAGCCAATCTTTTTATTAAAAGTGGTTTCCGCCACACTTTTGCCTTTTACCTTTTTACTTTTGCCTTTCTTTATCTTCGTCTTCTTGTTCTTGCAGGCGTCGAGCGTATGCGTGCGATTTCGTATTGCGTGTTATCAATTCTTTCTTGCGTGTCCGGGTGGTCGCTGAAGATTGAGCCAATGATGTCCGGCTCGCTGTGAGCAATCTGCTGCACCTTCTGAAGCATCGTGACCATACCATTAGGATCAAATCCTGCTTTCGCCATCCCGTGAACGCCAAGAAAATCTGCCTCGCGCTCCTCATCGCGGCTGTGCGAAGCCAACAGGCCGCTTGCCACGACCTGCGCAGCAGCCGTGCCAAGTTGGCCTGCGGTCTGCCCGGCTATGCCCGTAATCGAGCCGAAGATGTTTGCCAGATCGCCCAGCGCCTGCGTCTGTTGCAGCCGCTTCAAACTGTGGCGCGCTACTACGTGGCCTATCTCGTGCGAGAGTACGGAAGCAAGCTCGTCATCGTTCGCTACATTCACCAGAGCGTCAGTTACATAAATGTGACCGCCCGGCGTGGAGAACGCGTTAAGCTCGCGCGACTGAATGACGTGAAATTTGTATAGAAGAGTAGGGCGAAGGCTTGTCCGCGCTACGCGCTGGCCTATGCGGTTGACGCGCTCCTGTCCTGCGGTCGTGTACTGGACGTGCTTGCTGACTTCTACGTGGAACTGATTCCCAATACGAATCTCGTCGCGCTCGTTCATCAGACCTGCATTCGTGTAGCGAGCGCCGCGAAACTGCTCGTAAGGATCAGATTGTAGCGAGCCTGTGGCGGACGAGACGGCAGATGAGACGATTGTAGAGCCTAGAGAGAAGATGTCTGAGATGATAGAACCTTGCGATTCCGTGTTCTGGCTACGCTGCTGCGGCTGCTGCGCGGACGCTAGAGTTAAGGTCGAGAAAGTAATTGCCAGCGTGATAATCGCGGCCAGCAGCCCGTTACGTTTTGAATTAAGGGGGTTCATACGTATTCCTCTTTCAGTAAATCTATTCCGAAGGGAGATTCGCATCGAATAAGCGAAGCGCGTAATCTTTCGTTCGGCGCTCGTTCAGCCATAGAGACGATCTTCTAGAAGAGCTTTTGCGAGACAGAACCAACAGCTTCGCAAAAGAAGGCAAAAGGTAAAAGTAAAAAGTCAAAAGTAAGGAAGGCATTCAACCTTCTTCACTTTTGCCTTTTACCTTTTTACTTTTGCCTTCTTCACCTCTCGTCTATTTTGCATGGGACGTGTACAATCGCCAAGTACCTTTCCAAAAAATTTTGAAGAGGAGAGCAGATGGCTTCCATCACTTTCCTGGGCGGTGCTGGCACCGTCACAGGCTCCAAATATCTTGTTGAATCTACGGGCGCGCGGCTTCTAGTTGACTGCGGAATGTTTCAAGGATTGAAAGAGTTGCGCGAGCGCAACTGGCAAGACTCGCCTTTCG
>Ga0209027_1000789_pt1 | contig 11683 bp, 9 predicted proteins | sample GraSoi013_1_20cm_3_FD_185821 | JGI IMG/M metagenome (GOLD analysis project Ga0209027, IMG submission 185821) | Grasslands soil microbial communities from the Angelo Coastal Reserve, California, USA - Sample 09_27_2013_1_20cm (SPAdes) (version 2) | ecosystem: Environmental > Terrestrial > Soil >...
TTGAGAACGAGAATTTGAGCGGGCCTGTCAACCTTGTCTCTACGAATCCTGCCACCAATCTGGAATTCACAAAAGCGCTCGGGCGTGTATTATCGCGCCCCACATTCCTCTTCGTCCCTGCATTTGCCGCTCGCCTGGCATTCGGCGAGATGGCCGATGCCCTACTGCTTTCGAGCGCACGCGTTGAACCTCTACGGTTGAAAGAGTCAGGCTACGATTTTCAATTCACCGATTTGAAAAGCGCTCTCAAACACGCGATTGAAAAGAAGGAATGAAAGAAGAAGGGGGAAGAGGGGAAATGGGTAAAAGGGAAAAAGGAGAAAGCAGTTAGCCTTTCCCTTTTCCCCTCTTTCCCTCTTCCCCTTTTCACCCTTTCTTCTTCCTGTTCTCACCTGCCAACTACAAACATATGTCCGGCGTTCTGCGTGTAGATTCTTCCGTCGCCGCCGATTGAAGCTGGCGTGTAGGCCGCTCCAAGGGCGAGTTGCTGGAAGATGTTTTGTCTTTGAGTTCCACCCTGATTAATGGAGTAAAGATTCCCGTCTTCGCTGTTGGCGTAAACAATGCCGCGCGAGTCAACGGCAGGCGCGTTGACGCACCACTCGAAGCCTCGCGGATGATCTGAGACGCAAGAGATCGAGCCGTTAGAGAGGCGTGTGCAACTCTGCGTGTTCGTGCTCTTGAAAGTCCACTCGATGTGCATGTAGCCAGCATTCGGCGTAAGCTGCGTAATGAAATACTCTTCAGGGTATGCAGCATTTGTCGCCGTGCGATCCGGCGGACAGAAAGCGTCAACACCGCAGTACGAGCCTGTGTCGCTATAGTGATTGTTCTTCGTGATGACCGAATACGTCCCGTCGTGCTGGTAAATAGCAGGCGTGTCGTCCCAGCCAAAGCCGAAGTATCCTATGAACTGACCAGTCGAACTAAAATGCATCAACTCGCCTTGCAGATAGTCGTAGCCCTGCCACGCTCCGTAGAAGACGCTTCCATCGGGCGCTATGATAGGCGTTGACGAAGAATCGTCCAGAACTCGTCCGCCGCCGTAACGGTTGGTGTCCGGGCCAATGCCTGCGCGTGCGCCAACACGGCAACCACCGGGCTGACCATTAGCGGGAAGTTGACTGTCGGAGCTTGCGGCTGTGCCGTCATTGCAACCGTCGTGGAAGTAACCGCCGTTCAAATACGATTGGGGAAAAGGCCCCGGCGCATCCGGCCCGCGCAAAGATGTATCCCACTTCGGCGTAAGATTGGGATTGACCGCGACGAGAAAGCCGTAGCGTGTAAAGAATTGAGCGCGCGTGATGCTGTAAATGGTTCCGTCCGGCGCAATCGCTGGCGCGATGTTGAGCGCTACGCGCTGCAATCCGCAGGTTGATTGCGGAGGAACGGCATCCGGCGCTGGCGGCCAGGGCAGTTGGCTGCCGCTGAAGGCCGAGTAGCAGAGGTCTGTCGCTGCTGGCGCGTCCGGGACGAGCACGGAGTAGCTGACCTTCTGAATCGTATCGTTGGGGCTGACTTTCACTAGCCACGAATCAACCGCATCGTGCGAGTAGAAGCCTGAGTTGCTCTGCAATCTCAGCACGTTGAAATAAACGTTGCCAGCGCTGTCGGCGCTGAGTGGGCTGACTGTGAAAGTGTTCGAATCAATCATCGTTCCGAACGGGTTAAGGCGCGTGACGACGCTGCCATCGGCTTTGTTGATCTTGAATATCGTGCCGCCCTGTCCGGGGTCGTAAAGAAACCCGTTGGCTAGCACAGCGTGATAGACAGGCTCCCAGAAATCACCCTGCGATCCGGGCGGATCCCAGTCGCTGTCGAACGTCCAGATTTTCGTGAGCACGCCGTTCACCCATGAAAACTTGTTCTGGTGCCATGCCTGCGAGGAATACGTGCCCTTGTTGTAGTTGCCGGTTTTCGACTCCATGTAAACGTCGTTGCCGTCAACGAGCGGAACTTGATAATGAGCCAGAAGGTCTCCGCCGTTGAGCGCTTGCTCCTGCGGAACGAGCGGGTCGTAGACAATGTCTGCGAGAATGTTATTCAGCCTTTGGCCTGCGACGTTGGTTGAGCCAGTGTGCTGAGGGTCGTGCGCCCACTGAGGCCATGCCTGGCCGAAAGCTGAGGCGAGTCCGAGCGTCATATTGCAGATGGCGAAAGCCATAACGCACACGAATACTCGTAGAGATAGGGTGTTGAATTTCATCTAGATTCTCCTTTGTGAGACATGAAACTTGCGTTTGCGCGAAGGAACACAATCCTCCGCAAGTGTGGCGTTCTCTACGTGCAACTCGTCAGGAGCGGAGTTGTCGCGTAAAGAGCAAGCTGAAACTTTTCGAGCGATGGACTTTCGAGTTTCAGTTTATGTTGATTGAATTCCATCTGACTCTCAAGATAGCAGCCAGCTTTCAAACGTCAGAGCCTTTCTCCCACTAAGGCTTGACCGCCAGGCTCTATCTAAATTGTCAGACTTACAGTTGAAGCTTAAAGCATGAGGAAATTGCGAACTAGGATTTTCGCTTGCGAAATGAGAAGCGGAAAGCCGAGGAGCTGCCCGAAATTTCCCGAAACGGTCGCAGCCTAATTCCATCGCGGCTAGCTGTCAAGGAAAAAGTTTGGGCTAAACCGGCTAAAGAAGGAAAAAGAAAGTCAAAAGTAAAAAGGTAAAAGGCAAAAGTGAGGCCGCAAGCCGCTTTTACAGATTTAGAGCGAAGCAGTAATAGCACTCTCTTCATCCTTATCCCTTTTGCCTTTTACCTTTTTACTTTCTCCTTCTTTTTGTCCGGCGAACTCATCCAGAGCGCTGAAGACATCCAGAGCGTAGCGTACGTTGTTGAATGGCGCGGAGACCTGCACGCCCTGAATCAGATCGCGTACGTCTATTAACAGTTCGCGCGCAATCTGCAAGCCTTCTTCGCGCCCGGCTTCTTTGCCCTGCTCCGATGCCTTTCGCATTCGCTCCATGATTGAAGGAGTCACACGAACGCCCGGCACTTCGTTGTGCAGAAATTCAGCATTGCGATAAGAGACTAGCGGCCAGATTCCTGCAACAATGGGAATCTTCACGTGCTCTATTCGATGAAGAAAATCGCGTAGCTGCTCAGTGTCGAAAACCGGTTGAGTGATAGCGTACTGCGCGCCAGCTTCAACCTTATACTCAAATCGCTTTATCTCTTCATCCATGTTGATAGCGCCGGGATTGACGCCAACGCCAATGCAGAACGAAGTCGGTTTTCCGATTGGGTTGTTGCCCAGGTCAAGCCCGTGATTGAGCTTGTTGACCATGTTGGTTAGACCGATTGAGTCAATGTCGAACACTGCGGTTGATTCCGGGTACGGCCCCATCTTCGGCGGATCGCCTGTGATAAGCAGTAGGTTGCGAAGACCAAGCGCCGCAGCGCCCAACAGGTCTGACATCATCCCAAGAAGATTACGGTCGCGGCAGCAGTAGTGCAGCACGGATTCAATTCCAATCTCGCGCTCGACCAATACGGCAGTAGCCTGCGCGCTCATGCGCGACTGCGCGCGCGGCCCGTCCGGGATGTTCACGCCGTCAACGCCAGCTTCTTTAAGAAGTCTTATAGCATCCAGAGTCTTCGCAGCATCGCAACCTTTCGGCGGCAGAACTTCAACCGTAGTTACAAACTCGCCGCGTGTGATCTTGCGCGACCAGTTCGAGCGCTCTTCGGGCGGAACAACCTGAATGTCTGACGGGGCAAGCTCTCCTGTTCGCGCCGCCGTCGAAGTGGGAAATATGTTTTTCTGCTTTCGCGGAGAGGAGGCGCGCACGGCGTCCGAGAGCAATTTGATGTGAGCGGGCGTGGTGCCGCAGCAGCCGCCTATGAATTTCGCGCCCGACTGAATCAGACGTTTCGCATACTTCGCCATATACTCAGGCGAGCACATGTAGAACTGTCGCCCCTGAACATCGCGCGGCAATCCCGCGTTGGGCTGAGCGGAAAGTTTTTTGCGCGTTGCGTTGCGCATCTTCTCAATCGCGGAGAGCACAATGGCAGGGCCAACGCCGCAGTTTAGTCCTATAACGTCCGCGCCCCATTCATCCAGACGCGCTGTGAAAACTTCAGGCGTAGTGCCAAACGAAGTGTTGCCGTCCGTATGAATAGTCATCTGCGCGATGATGGGCAGGTCGCAAAGTTCCTGAACGGCGCGAATGGCCTGACGCATTTGAGAGATGTCGGAAAAAGTTTCCAGTATGAAGAGGTCAACGCCGCCCTCCAGAAGCGCCCCAGCCTGCTCCTTGAACATCTCTTTCGCCTCTTCAAACGAAGTGGGGCCGTAAGGCTCTATTCTAAGTCCGAGTGGGCCAATTGCGCCCGCAACATACGCATGTTCGCCAGCAGCCTCGCGCGCCAGTCTTGCTGCCGCTACGTTTATGAGTCGCAGACTTCCTTCCAAACCATACTGCTGCAATTTATGGGCGGATGCGCCGTAAGTATTGGTCTCAAGAATGTCAGCGCCCGCGCGAACGTACTCGCTGTGAACCTCGCGCACCAGATCAGGGCTGGTTAAATTAAGCTCGTCATAAGAGCGATTGATGTAAACGCCCTTCGAGTAGAGCATAGTGCCCATAGCGCCGTCGAAAACCAGCACCTCGTCGCTCTCGATTATGTTTCTGATGTCTTCCATAACTTTATTCTGGATTTTAGATTTTGGATTTTCGATTGGAATAATGGATGGAGCATGAGCAATGAAATCTACTGACTAGAACTGCTCAACCTCAATCCAAAATCGGCAATCTAAAATCCAAAATAAAAAAGTCTCGCGCTAAACAACGCGGGACTTTCGGCAAAGCCTGAAGTTTGCGGGTCTTGTTTCCTGCGGGGGAAACGCTACCGAGCTGTTTAGCTGCTTGTTTTGCGTGGCCGCAAGTCGCCTTAACTCACCACGTTTTTCAATCCTGCTTATACGCCGCAGTTTCAAGTCTGTCAAGCATTCTGCCCCATCTATCCCCTCGGTAACGGGTCAATCTGTATTTGTGCCCTATCTAAAATCTTTTTGTTTATCGAGAGGCGCAATGAAATGTTTTGGCCTATTTTTTCATATAGGTTAAAGCAAGGCAGCAAGGGATTTGTCTCTGATCTACTAAAATTTGACTTCTCAGGGTGTCAACATGATTTATTACTCAAGACACAATTCTATTGATATCTTACTTGAGTGAGATTATAAATTCCGCTCATTCTCGCATTCATCCGGTTTCCGGTTTTCTTCACCGGTCTTTCAGGCGTTGCCTCTAGCAATTCGACGACGCCGTTTCAAATCTCAAGCAGCAAGAGAAACCATATGAATATACAAACCCTAAAACCCTCTATACACCACACTCGCCACCTGACAATAGTTATTCTGTTAATCTTTCTCTGCCTGTGTAACAGTCCGGCTACGCGGGCACAAGACCTTCCCATAGCTCTCAGGTCTAACACTGAGTTATCGCCAATCAGCCCGGATGCTTTCAAGGCCTTGGCGGTTGACTATCATCAAGCATATATAAACAGAAACGGCAGTAAAAGTAATATGCGCGCAGCGATACAGGCACGCAACAGGATGATCTTCGCAACAGTGGATCAGATGGACCTGAATTTCTACAATTATCAGAAGAAAACCCGGCATCGCCGCGCGTTCTTTGATACGTTATTGGATATTCTGGAAATCGGCGCATCTACCGCGATCAGTATTACAAACGGGGAAAGAGCCAGGTCGTTGATAGCCGAAGGGTTGGGTTTCGGACAACTATCTCGCGCCGCCATCAACAAGAATTTCTCTCTAGGGGAGACACAAATTCTATTCAACAAGATGGTTTCCAAGCGCGCTCAAATATTGAGTAATGTCTTGCCTAAGACTGTGCAGAACGTAAATCAGTACCCTTGGGAGTCAGCCCTCATTGATCTGCTTAGCTATTATCATGCGGGCACAATTGACGGAGCCTTGGAGAATCTGAACATAGATACGGGCGCTGAAGCAGCCCAAGCTACCAGACATGTGACTCAGCTAAAAATCGCTTCTGCTGAAGATCTTGGGACAGCCCTTACCCTCGATGATTTGGTAGCGAATCTATTTACCAATGCAAGGAATGCGGATACTGCCATAAGCACCCCTGCAATCAATAAGCTTAAATCAGCTTTGAAGAGCCTTATTGATCAGGGCATTAACATTGGCGTCAGTCCGACGGACATTGACAGGCTTACTGTAGACGAATTGGATGAGCTATACACCACGGTCAGGATTCAATTTGTTACAGATGAGACCCAACGAGGGAATCTAAAGAAGCTGGCCGACGCCCTGAAGTAATTTTCTGGCTAATAAGGAGAGCTTATGCAATTCACTATAGATGGGAACGCGAATCTGAAAGATCAGGAGAACACTCTGAATTTCGCCGAGAAAGGCGCTCCGCTCAAATTGATCTCTTATATCAGGGGATTGCCTGCGCCTGCCTCGCCGCCTCAACCGGGATCCACGGCAGCGCAGCCGGGTAATACTCATATCAACCTAGCTAGTTTCGATCTTAGAGATCAAACGCTCAAGCTTCCCCTTCTCGCGCTTGTCGAATTAGCTGCCGGGCAGAGCACTGATGATGTATTAAAACAGAATCCCGGTAAGCAGTTGGTGTTCGTCTCCGATATTTGGGTCTCAGGTAAAATAGAGAAAGTTGCTGGCCTTAGGTGAGGCTTACGCTCTGAGGCCCGCACATCAACCTGCGTCCTGAATCGAAGTGATAATGGCAGAGGCAAAGTAGCCACCTCTTTGCCTCTTTATATTATTAGCTGCACCTGCCTGTACGCTCAAATTACTCTAAGCAGAAGCAGAATCAGCACGATAATTAGAATAAGCCCTAGAGTCCCGCTAGGGTAATAACCCCAACCACGGCTGTACGGCCAAGCCGGAAAAGCGCCCAGAAGCAAGATAACCAGAATGATTATGAGAATCAGTCCCATAATGCTCTCCTCTCAAATTCAATAAGCATGAAGGGAGGAACTTTTCGGGGGACTCTTAATGTGGGAAGCTTATTTCCTGTGACATGCCGAATCAATATTTGAACTCAAACATTTCTGTCACGAAACTTAAGAGCAGTTTTCAGTTTTTAGTTTTCAGTTTTAAGTAAAAGCATTTCTCTTCTTGCTGTAAACTGAAAACTAAAAACTGAAAACTGCTCTCCGCCCTTCGTCTAGAAGCGCGTTCATCTTTTCGATGGAAGTGGCTTCAGCGTAGATTCTGAGCGCAGGCTCAGTGCCGGATTGACGGAACAGCAGCCACGATTCATCTTTGAATAGAAGCTTTGTGCCGTCCAGAGTCTCAACTTCTGAAACATCGTAGCCGGCAATTTGAGAAGGCGGTTTTGCTGCCAGCAATCGAACGAACTCCTGCCCGCGCTCAACCTCCAGCGAAAGATCGCGTCTTCCGAAATAGAACTCGCCAAACTCTCGGTGTATGTCGCGCACTATCTCGGACGGCGGCTTGCTTGCCATAGCGACAGCTTCAAGCAGCAGCAGGGAATTGAGAATGCCGTCGCGCTCAGGGATGTGGCCTGCGACGCCTATGCCGCCTGATTCTTCCGCGCCGAGCAGAATATTTTCTCTGAGCATAAGGTCTGCAACGTACTTGAAGCCAATCGGTGTTTCGTAAAGAGGAAGATTGTGCGCCGCAGCAATTCGCTTGGTTAGCACTGATTGAGAGAAAGTGCGAACGACGCCGCCAGTCATATGGCGTCTGCGCGCAAGGTGAAGAAGCAGAAGCGGCACGACCTCGTGCATAGTCATCGTCTCGCCCAGTTCGTTACAAGCGCCGACGCGATCCGCGTCGCCATCTGTGGCAAGTCCTATGAGAGCTTTCTTCGCAGAAACGCGATTCTTCAATGGAGCGAGATTGCGGTCAATCGGTTCAGGCGAGATGCCGCCGAAAAGCGGGTCGCGCGCCGAGCGTATGGTCTCGACTCTCAAGCGCCCGCCGCTCAGAAAGCTCTCGACCCAGTTGCCGCCTGAGCCGTGCATTGGATCAACTATAATTTGAGCGTTAATGCCCCGAATCATTTCTAGATCAACAAAGGAAGAGACCTGATGCCTGTAGCTTTCTATGCTTGATGAGAGAACCGCTTCTAGTTCCGTTGCATCAAAGGATGCCTTGCGAGGTTGCGTTGCATCAACAAGCGTTTCGACCTCTTTAGTTATTTCCGGCGGCGCGCTTCCGCCGAATGGAGCTTTGATTTTGAAGCCGTTAAATTCCGCAGGATTATGCGAAGCCGTTATCATCACGCCGCCCCTTGCGCCACTCTCGCGCACAGCCCACGAGACGAGCGGCGTCGGAACAGCTTCATCGAACAAGGCAAGACGAAAATTGTTTCCGGCCAAAACTTCCGAAGCGCGCACGGCAAATTTTTCGGAGAGAAACCTGCGGTCGTAACCTACTATGACGAGCCGCGAAGCTTCCGCTTTCGTTCCAACTTCAATTTGTGAATCTAGAATCCGGCGGGAAAGATAATCTGCGTAAGCTTGAGAGACGCGCTCGACGTTTGCGAATGTGAACTCTTCTGCAATGACTGCGCGCCAGCCATCGGTGCCGAATCGAATTTCCGCAAGCTTTCCATGACTGCTCACTGCGCTTGCTCTCCGGTTTGTGAGTAGTCTGTGAGCGAAGCTTTATCGCCAAGCACGGTGTTTGGCCCAACGAAAGCAGAGCGACCTATGTGACAACCACGGCCCACGATTGCGCCTTTCAGTTGAGCGCCAGCCCCTATGCGCGTGTGCGACCAGATGACAGAGTTCTCAACAACGGCCTTCTCCTCAACGTAGCAACCCTGCCCTAACACGGAATTGATAACCTGCGCGCCCGGCTTAATCATGCAATCGTCAGCGACTACGGACATTTCGTCAACCTCTGCGACCGTAGCCATATCGAAATTGCCCAGACGCTTTTTTACATGAATGCGCGCGATGCGGTTCGCCAGCAGATCATGATGAGCTTGCAGGTAGCGCGCGGGCGTGCCTATGTCCAGCCAGTAGGTTCGCTGCGGCGTTTGGGCGAAAAACGGCTCGTTCATCATTAGAAGTTTTGGGAAAAGGCCGTACTCAAAAGAATAGTTCTCGCCTTCTGGAATGAGGTCTAGCACGCGCGGCTCAAGAATATAAGTGCCAGCATTGATGGTGTTGACAGTAATCTCATCAGCCTTGGGCTTTTCAAGAAAGCGGCGTATGCGCCCGTCAGGTTCTGTTTCCACAAGACCATATGCGGAAGGGTTTTCGACCGGAGTGAGCACGATTGTCGCAACAGCCTTACGATCTTTGTGCTCGCGTATCACGGATTTCAAATCAAGGTCTGTGAGTATGTCGCCGTTGAAGACAACCGTAGGTTCTCGAATTAAATTTTCTGCATACTTGTATGCGCCCGCCGTTCCCATAGGCTGCGGCTCTACAGTGTATTTCAGATGAACGCCGTAGTCTGAGCCGTCGCCCATCAATTGCTCAATCTTGTGCGGCTGGTAGGAGAGCGAAAGAGTTATGTCCGTGATGCCTGCGCGCTTGAGAGTATCAATCTGGTAGAGCAGAAACGGGCGATTGCATATAGGTACGATTGGCTTCGGCGTGTAGAGTGTCAAAGGTCTAAGCCTTGTGCCCTTACCGCCCGCGAGAATGAGAGCTTGCATTAAACTTTCACCGGCATGATCTTTTGATGAATAAAATCGAATTAAGTCTAGCACCCGCGTGCCAACCATTTCAATTATGCTGATTCCTACGAAGAGAGCGATTGCTTGACACCCTCTGGGGCGAATAGTAAAAAGACAGTGATAAGTGATGAGCGATAAGTGATAAGAGAGAAGGAAGCTTATAGCTGTTAGCTTATAGCTATTAGCTTTTATTTCTCTGCTTCTGTATCCTTCTTCTTATCACTTATCACTCATCACTTATCACCGGATTTTGAGGTGCAAATGTTATGGCAGACAGAAGAGAAGCTGTAATCATCAGCGCGGTGCGCACGCCTACGGGGAAATTTCTTGGCGCGTTAAAAGGATTCAAGGCGACTGAGCTTGGCGCGATGGTTGTGCGCGAGAGCGTGCGACGCGCAGGCGTTGCTGTGGAAGATGTTGACGAAGTGATAATGGGCTGCGTGATTCAGGCTGGCCTTGGACAAAACCCTGCGCGACAGGCAGCGCTTCGTGGCGCCATTCCGTTCGGCGTCTCTGCTGTGACAATCAACAAGGTCTGCGGCTCAGGTCTAAAGTCTGTGATGATGGCGGCGCAGGGCGTTCAGCTTGGTGATTCCGAAATGGTAGTCGCAGGGGGAATGGAGTCAATGAGCAACGCTCCTTATCTGCTGCCGCAGGCGCGCGAAGGTTATAGAATGGGAAACGGTGTTTTGGTTGACTCTATGATTCACGATGGTCTGTGGTGCGCTTTTGAGAACTATCATATGGGCAACACGGGCGAGGTAGTGGCCGAGCGCTACAACGTGACAAGGCAGGAGCAGGACGAATACGCGCTCAACTCTCATAGAAAGGCTGCGGCGGCTATTAAAGCTGGAAAGTTCAAGGACGAAATTCTGCCTGTTGAAATTCCGCAGAAGAAGGGCGCTTCTGTAATTTTCGATACTGACGAGACAGTGCGCGAAGATAGTTCGATTGAAGCGCTAGGAAAACTGAGACCTGCTTTCAAGGAGGGTGGAACCGTAACGGCTGGTAATGCGCCGGGCGTCAACGACGGCGCATCTGCCGTCGTCGTTACTTCGTTGGAACGCGCGCAGCAAATGAACATAGAACCAATGGCGCGCATCGCTGCGCAGGCAACATCAGGCATTCAGCCTGAGCTTGTAATGATGGCTCCGGTTGAAGCGATTCGTAAGGTTCTGAAAAAAGCCGGGTGGTCGCTCAACGAAGTTGACTTGATAGAGTTGAATGAAGCATTCGCAGTGCAGGCTGTGGCGATTATCAGAGAGTTGGAATTAGACCCGCAGAAGGTGAACGTAAACGGCGGCGCGGTCGCCTTGGGGCATGCAATCGGACAATCAGGCTCGCGCCTTCTGACCACAATGCTCTACGAAATGAAGCGGCGTAATGCGCGCAGGGGATTGGCTGCGCTCTGCCTGGGCGGCGGCAACGCCGTTGCTATGGCCGTCGAAAGATAGTTAAGAAAGAGGATTTTCCTAGATGACTGCTGAAGACCACAACAAGGTGCTTGGCATCTGTCACTTAATTTACGGCGGGATGCACTTGATAGGCACATTCTTTATAGGCATCTGGTTTCTATTTGTGATGGGTGTGATGGGCGCATCCGCCAGCAGAGGAGGAGCAAACGCCGCCGCTCCCATAGCCATCATCGGAGTGATTGCCGTTGTCTTCGGCTTCTTCATGCTTCTTCTTACTCTCCCGCCGCTGCTTGCTGGCTACAATCTGCTCAAACGCAAACAGTCCGCGAGGATGTTCGGCATAATCGCCGCATGCGTTGAAGCTCTAAGCTTTCCTATGGGCACGGCGCTCTGCGTTTACACTTTCTGGTTCCTGATGGGCGACATGGGCAAGCAGTTCTATGACAGGTCGAACCCGAACTGGTGGGCAGAGCGTCCAGCGCTTTCGCCTGAGCCAGCCAGCACGGATTGGGCCAATACGGCGCGAAGAGGCAGCGAGCGCGATTACGTTCCGCCGACGCAGCCGCCCAATTGGCGCTAAAGAAGAGTTTTGGGGTTT
>Ga0209027_1000791_pt1 | contig 11667 bp, 9 predicted proteins | sample GraSoi013_1_20cm_3_FD_185821 | JGI IMG/M metagenome (GOLD analysis project Ga0209027, IMG submission 185821) | Grasslands soil microbial communities from the Angelo Coastal Reserve, California, USA - Sample 09_27_2013_1_20cm (SPAdes) (version 2) | ecosystem: Environmental > Terrestrial > Soil >...
CTCGGCGAACCTGATCCGCTCCCTGGTGGGATACAAAGGAGTGGGACAGATCCCCACGTACGCGAGCATCGGCGCGTCGAACTATAACTCCCTCGAGGTTCAGGTGAACAAGCAGGTCGGCAAGAACCTTCAGTTCAGCACCAATTACACGTGGTCCAAGACCCTCACGTATTCCCATCAGCAATTCACCGACGACCAGCTGACCAAGAACGTGACCGCGAATCGGCCGCACGCGGTCAATGCCATTTTTGGGTACACCTTCCCTGGCGGCTCCCTATGGCATAACACGGTAGGCAAGCAGTTGCTCGGCGGTTGGAGCCTGAATGGTACTGCGGCGTTCTATTCTGGCGCGCCCATGAACATTACCTGCAACTACACAAATAACCCCGTGGGCTGGCCCAACGGCACGCCCACCGGCGGCGTTCTCTTCCGTTGCCAGATGCTGAACCCCGCTAATCTATGGCTGCCTCCAGGAGCCACGCCTGCCTCGGTCGGCTCCACCGCGGACCAGCGGCTTTGGTATGCGCTCAATGCCACCAATTTCGTTTTGCCGAAAGTGACCTCCACCTTCACCCGCGGCATGATCGGCAACGAACCTCCGACTCTGACCTACGGTCCGGGCATGGAGATATTCAACGCGGCCTTGGTCAAGGAATTTCATCTCGCGGAAGCCAGGGTGCTCGAGTTCAGGATTGAAGCCATCAATGCCCTCAACCATTTCAACCCCGGTAACCCCAACACCACGCTGACCTTGGACTACAACACAGGGGCCAATACCAACGCGGCTTTCGGCACCATCCAGGGCGCGCAGTATAACAACCGTCGCGCCATTCTGTCGGCCCGGTTCACCTTCTAAACGCTGCCCCGGCGCTCGAGTATCATACGACGCACCCGACCGGCACATGCCTTTCATTCCGGGGAGGGAAGCGGCGCGGAATCCCTCTGTCTACCCTCGCCATTACTGTAATTTATATTTTTGGGGGTTGCAAAACCCTCCGATGGCACCTGCTAGCAGTATCCATGCATGGGTTCGAGCGCCAGCGTTTCCAGAATGAGCATGTCCAGCGAGCCTTGCACGAGGTCACTCGGCTTGTCCTGTGCTGCGCAAAAATCTCGCCCTAGTTCGAAGTCTGACCGGCCCAAGAGATAAACCATCCGCTTAACCTTTATATATCTATCGTTGCCTGACAGGAGCGGTCGTAATCGTGGAATTCCAGTTCGTGGTGGAGATGAACTTGGTACAGATAGGAACCAACGAGTTCTTCCCCCAACTTATTCGTCTCGCTGCAAACGAAAGGCACCTACAGTCCCGCCCGTACAGCAACCAGAAATTGGGGAGATGCGATCAAAGTGCAGCGTCTTCTGAACTCTTCCCGTCCTTCACGCGGCGATTCTTTCCCACCGGTACTCGTGATGGAGGCCGCCGAGAACCATGCGAGCCACAACCTTGCAGTTTTGGGGAAAGGAATGTTTGTCGTGATCTTGCAGCGGTGGGAATATCGCGGCACGTTCAGGAATCCCCTCCGAGGCTCAAATGAGGGCGCCCTTCGTTGTAATTAGTGGGAAGTGTACGCCGTGAGTGTTTGGATTTCATGATTTCGCTAGGCGAAAAACATCTGCCCAGAATCCTGTCAGAGTGGGTTACTCATTGCGCCCCCCGCTGCGGGAGGCGATCGCGTCGATCGCGTTACACCGGTTGACTTTCAGGTGCGGCGGCGTAAAATCCAATAAAATCGCGTGAAGCGGAGGTACAGAGTGCGTCGAGTGCTTGCGGCAGCATTTGTCGTGGCACTTGGTGTAGTTGGCGGGTTTGCTCAATCCCCCCAATCTATAACTTCCTCTTCGAAATCCAAGAGCGCGTTTGCTCCTCGTTCCGTCGTAAACAAGTACTGCCTTGCCTGCCATAGCGAGAGTCTAAAGACCGCCGGAGTAGTGCTGGAAGGCCTGGATTTTTCCAACGTTGCGTCTAACGCAGAATTGCTTGAACGCGTGCTGCGTAAGGTACGCACGGGTGAGATGCCTCCCGCTGGTATGCCCCGGCCGGACCCAGCCTTGGAGAAAACCTTTACGAACTGGGTGATGTCCGCGCTCGGCCGCAACGCCGCCGCGCATCCGAACCCCGGACGAGCCACCATCCGCCGCCTGAATCGCGCCGAGTACAGCAATGCGGTGCGTGACCTTTTGGCTCTGGACATTCACCCCGGCGATCTCCTGCCCGTGGATGATTCGGGTTATGGTTTCGATAACGTTGGCTCGGTGCTCTCAGTTTCTCCAACGCTGCTCGAACGCTATCTTTCCGTTTCGCGTTTGATTAGCCGGCTGGCCATTGGGGATCCTTCGACCAAAGCAGAAGAAGAAGACTTTGTGCCCGCCGAAGCTCGTCGCGTGGGTGGCGCCCGTAAGCAGCGTAATGAGCCGGAAGGCGATGATCTGCCTTTTGATTCTAGCGGGGGCTTGGCGTTTTCTTATTATTTCGCGCTGGATGCCGAATACACGTTGCGTGTAAAGCTAGGTGGCGGGCAGGTCGGTAATGATCCGCGTCCGCGCTACGAAATTCGCGTGCCGGTCAAAGCGGGACTGCGTACTGTCGGCGTCACCTATCTTCGGGAATCCGCGAAGGCTGAGCTGGAAGCTCCACGGTTGATCAATCCATTGACACCCCCTGCTCCGATTCCATCGCTACCCGCGGAAATGGACGTGCGGCTCGATGGCGTCCGATTGAAACGTTTCGAAGTACCACACACGGGTAACCTGCCGCCACAAGTGACCGACGTCTTGGTCGCCGGCCCTTATAATCCTACCGGTCGCGGTAACACGGCGAGCCGCGCGCGCGTATTCATTTGCCGGCCGTCCTCCGCCCAATATGAAGAATCCTGCGCCCGCAAGATACTGGCCCGGTTGAGCCGCCGCGCTTTCCGTCGCGCCGTTACGAATGCCGACATCCAACCGCTGCTTACCTTCTATCACGCTGGCCGGCGCGAAGGCGATTTTGATCATGGTATCGAAAAGGCCTTGCGCGCCATTTTAGTTTCTCCGGATTTCTTGTTCCGCATCGAGCGTGACCCAGCGGGCGCCATGCCCGGAACGGTCTACCGTGTCAGCGATATGGAACTAGCATCGCGTCTCTCATTTTTTCTCTGGAGTAGCATTCCCGATGAAAGGCTACTTACCTTAGCTGAAGGGCGACGTCTCCATCTTCACGAGGTGTTGAACCAGCAGGTGCGACGGATGCTCGATGATCGGCGTTCGCAGGCTTTTGTGTCGAACTTCGCCGGACAGTGGCTGTATTTACGCAATCTGGCGCTCGCCAAGCCTGACCCGGACGTATTCCCGGAATTCGATGAGGCCTTACGCCAATCCTTCCTTAAGGAAACAAACTTGTTTTTTGAATCCGTACTGCGGGAAGACCGCAGCGTGCTCGACCTACTAGGAACTAATTACACATATCTTAATCAGAGGCTGGCGGAGCACTATGGCATTCCCAATATTTATGGCCCGCAGTTCCGTCGCGTCGCTTTCACCGATCCCAATCGCGGCGGGCTGTTAGGACAGGGCAGCATTCTGACCGTCACTTCGTACCCCAATCGGACGTCGGTTGTGCAGCGCGGTAAATGGATTCTCGAGGCCCTGCTAGGAACGCCACCACCACCACCGCCTCCTGATATTCCCCCATTGAAGTCCAAGAACGCCGAGGGGAAGCTGCTCACTATCCGCGGACAAATGGAGCAGCATCGGTCCAACACAGTTTGCGCTTCGTGCCACGCCCGCATGGATCCTTTGGGCTTCGCGCTTGAGAACTACGATGGGGTGGGCAAGTGGCGCGCCAGCGAAGCCGGGACCGCGATCGACCCATCGGGCCAGCTCCCCGACGGTACTCAGTTCGTTGGCCCCGCCGGATTGAGGCAAGCCCTGCTCAACGGCCACCGTGACGAGTATCTTGAGACCGTAACTTCAAGGCTGTTGACTTACGCTTTGGGTCGCGGCCTGGAGTATTATGATAGGCCAGTTGTACGCGCGATCGTACGAAAGGCAGCCCGCGACAACTATCGACTGTCGTCGCTGATTACAGGGATTGTCAGTAGCACTCCATTTCAGATGAGGAGTACCCCCGAAAATGTTAGTCACCAGGAAATCGCTGCCACGTCGCACGTTTCTACGCAGCTTCGGCACCGTAATAGCTCTTCCGCTGCTCGACGCGATGGTGCCCGCGCTCACGCTAGCCAAAAACACGGCGGCTAACCCAACCGCGCGTCTGGGATTTGTCTACGTTCCCAATGGCATCATCATGGAGCGCTGGACTCCTATTAGTGAAGGTGCTGGCTTCGCCTTTTCTCCGATCATGCAAGCGCTGGAGCCTTTCAGCGACCGTTTGCTGGTGCTGAGCGGCCTTGCGCAGGTGAACGGCCGTGCACTGGGCGATGGAGCTGGCGACCACGCGCGTGCCGGAGCTACGTGGCTAACCGGTGTTCACCCCAAAAAAACCGAAGGAGCTAATATCCAGGCCGGCATTTCCGCAGATCAGATCGCAGCGCGTGAGCTCGGCAAGACAACTCAACTAGGATCACTTGAGATTGGCCTCGAATCGCCCACGCTCGCGGGCGACTGCGATTCAGGTTACAGCTGCGCTTATACCAATACCATCTCGTGGCGCAGCCCCACGACTCCCAATCCGATGGAGGTTGACCCTCGCGCGGTTTTCGAGCGACTGTTTGGGGATGGTGACAGCACCGATCCAGCTTCCCGGCTGGCTAGCCTTAATGAGCAACGCAGCATCCTCGATTACGTCGCCGCAGACGTTAACCGGCTCAAGGGGGAGCTGGCTGCGTCCGACCGAAGCAAGTTGACCGAGTATCTAGAAGCTATTCGTGACATTGAGCGCCGCATTCAGAAAGCTGAAGAGCAGAATGCAACTATGCAGTTGCCGGTCATGGAGCGACCGAGTTCCATCCCTGAGGAGTTTGACGATCACGCGCGACTGATGATGGATCTCATCGTGATCGCGTATCAGACCGACATGACCCGCGTTGTCAGCTGCATGATCGCGCGCGAAGGTAGCAACCGCAGCTATCGCTCGATTGGCGTGGCCGATGGTCATCACTCCGTAACGCACCACCAGAACGACCCAGAAAAAATCGAGAAGACCGCCAAGATCAATCATCTGCACACGCAGACGTTCGCTTATCTGCTGGAGAAGATGCGCTCAATACCGGATGGTGACGGCACGCTGCTCGATCATTCCATGATTCTCTATGGCAGTAGTATTAGCGACGGAAATGCACATACTCACGATAACCTGCCGCTGGTGCTAGCGGGCGGCGGCTGCGGACAGATAAAGGGGAACCGGCATATTCGCTTCGCCAAAGAGACTCCCATGAACAATCTGCTCCTCACAATGCTGTCCAAGGCTGGCCTACATCCGTTGTCAAAGCTCGGCGATAGCAACGGATTCCTCGAGGATATCTCGGAAGTGTAGGGAGCAGCTTGAAGACGCCACGATTCCTCGCGCGACCCGCGGCATCCATTATTCTGTTTACGCTCTCTGCGGCGGCCGCCACCGATCTACGTCTGCTAGAAGCGGTAAAGCGCCGCGACCACAAAGCCGTAATTGCTCTTCTGGCAAGCAAGGTGGATGTAAACGCAGCGCAGCCGGACGGCGCTACGGCGCTGGCGTGGGCGGCCTATCTTGATGACACGGAAACAGCTCTGAAGTTGCTGGCAGCAGGCGCGAAGGCAAACTCAACCGACGAGTACGGAGAAACTCCGCTGACCCTGGCATGCGCAAACGACAATGCGCTTCTCGCCAGCAAACTACTTGAAGCTGGTGCCAACCCGACCGCCGCTCGCTGGGATGGCGAGACGGCGCTCATGATCGCCGCCAGTGCGGGTAGCGTTGAGATCGTTAATCTGCTGATCGCTCGCGGCGCGAACGTAAACGCCGTAGAATCGCGCAAAGGACAGTCCGCTATCATGTGGGCCGCAGCTGAGGGTCATCCTACAGTCGTCAAATACTTGATCGCGCATGGCGCCGATGTGCGTGCAGCATCCAGGCGCGGTTTCACGGCGCTGGTGTTTGCCGCGTCCAAGAACGACAGCCAGTCCGCGGAGGCACTACTCGATGCGGGCGCCGATCCTAATTACGCGCTGCCCGATGGTGTCAAAGTTTTGAACGTCGCAGCGTCCTTTCGCAGCGTCGCGGTCGCGACTCTCCTGGTCGACCGGGGTGCAAATCCCAACGTTCCGGACCGTGAAGGCAACACACCCCTCCATCTCGCAGCCCGTTCGGGAGACTTGGCGCTAGTTCAAGAATTGATTGCCAATGGTGCTAATCCCGACGCTCCTACGGTTTCAACACCTGCGCCAGATCGCGCGAGCGCTGGTGCCGGCGGAGGCGGAGCATTCAGTTTTATCGCGGGCGAGCAAACGCCTCTGATGTTTGCCGCTAAAGCTGGTCACGTTGAGGTCATGCGCGCGCTGGTCGCCGCTGGCGCCGATGCTAACGCAAAAGCTCAGGATGGCACAACGGTGCTCACGGCAGCCGCCGGCAGTGGGCATTTGGACGCGGTACGGTATGCCTATGAGTTAAATCCCGACGTCACCATCGTTTCGACCATCACAGGTGCCACCGTCATGCACGCCGCGGTTCTTGGCACTTCCGCAATAGCGACGCAAGACCAAATTTGCGAAGTGATTCGTTTCCTGGCTAGCAATGGCGCACCGCTTGATGAGCTCGACGGCCGTGGCAAAACGCCCATGTTCTACGCGAATCTTCCCCCGATCGATAAAGCCGTCGAGCTTTTGCGAGATTTGATTATCAAAAGCGGCGCGCAACCAAGAATTATCCCTCGTCGTTGAGGAAAATCCCTTTGCTCACGAAATCCTGCTTGGCTTTGTTTTGTCTCATCCTCATGGCTCTTGCCCACACCAGCAACCGCCACGAGCACCTTCGCCAATTCAGCTCACGGTCGAGCAACGCGCGGAGCTGTAATCAAAGGTCGATCGGCTGGAAGACGCTGTTCCTACACTCAAGGCTCGGCGCGGCGAGGACGACTTAGTTGCTGACGTCGAAATCTGTGAAAAGACTGGGAAGTGGCCCTTGGAATTTCCAGAAAACTTCATGAACATGCAGGATGTCGCCTACACGCTGACAGTTCTCGACCGCGGGATGGAGCGAGCGCGTCTTTTGTGGAACGAGATAAGCACCCTGGACGGAGCAAACGGGACGCAAGATCTACGGCATGTACTCCGCGCTCGACGGTCCGGTGCAGCCTTACGGTGTCAACGTCCCCGATTCCTACGACGGCAGTAAGCTAGTGCGCCTGTATGTCTGGTTGCACGGTCGGAACGCGCGGCTCAGCGAGGGCAATTTCATCTACACGTTCACCGACGTACCGCCTTCGCAGGCGTCGACCATGAAATCCGCCAACGTCGGGCAGACACAACTCGATGTCTATGGCCGCTGGAACAATGGCTATAACTGGGTGAGTGAGGTCGATGTGGCAGAAGCGATCGCCCCCGTCACGAGGGCGTTATCACCGAGCCACGGCCAATTGATGACCGAGGAAGGCTTCCTGTCGGAAGGAACCGCAGACTCCATGGCTTCCATTATTTGGCGATCCAGCAAGCAATCGTTGGATCGCGCGAATCCGCAGCAAGCCTCCAATCCGTTGGACGCGCCAGGCGGTGATCGTGGAGGCCAAAACTTTTTCGGCCGGTGAGTATTTCCCAGCCCTGATCTATCCGAATCCGCTCAATTCACACCGCTATGTAGTTCTGAATAGCGGCCTCACTATAGATGAACCCAAATATCGGGCTGACTACAGCCTGCCGCGCCGGGGCGACTTCGCAGTGTTCCAGTTTCAGCCCCAGCGTATAGGCGCCCTCGCTGGCCTGTTCGATGAATCCTGGCGACTGCCGGTTCAACTTGAACCCTGAATTGTTGCACCTGGGGTTTGGCTGATTCCCGAAGGAGGCCTATTCTTTCTTTTTAGGAGTATCGAAGGACCGCTCAACCAGATCGTGAACGTCAGGTGAAACTCCGTGGTCACGCCACAACCAACGCATCATCTCAGGGAAAACGGTCTGGAGCATTTTCTGCCCATGCCGCTGAATGCCCCAAGAGTAGTTCACGTCGTAGCCTTTCTCTGTGAGAGCCTGCTGCATACGGACATTTTGATAAAACCAGTCGCGTGTTTGATCGTAGGTTCCGTCATCTTTCAGTCCTCGATTGTCATTACGCCCGTCCACTAGAAAGACTCGCAGGGGCTTTTTGTCGCTCTTTCGAATGATGTCGGGATAAACATGTCCACCGCGAAGATTTGTGAAACTTCCGACGTTGCTAAGCACCTTGCGGAAGTGATCCGGGCGTTCCCACGCCACTGTAAAAGCAGCTATAGCCCCCGAGCTCGACCCCCCTATGCCATGCCGCTCCGGATCTTTCGATATGTTGTATTCCTTGTAGAGGACGGGCAGCAATTCATCAACGATCACTCGAGCGTACTTATCGTCAAGCGTGTTGTACTCAGTTGGCCGGTTCGTGTCCCGGTCACCCCAATTATTGAGTACCGGCTCCGGCTGATCCGTTCGGCGACCGGGGTTGATAAAAACCGCGATCATCACGGGAATTTCGCGTCGATAAATCAGGTTGTCCATTACCACCGGCGCTCGAACATCGCCCTCAGGTGCCTTGAAGGCCTGTCCGTCGTTGTAAATCATCAGACTGGCCGGAGTGGTCGTGTCGTACTGCGCAGGCACATAGACCCAGTACGTGTGCTGGGTCCCCGGGTAGGCTTGGCTCGGCAGCGTAAACGGCCCCCGGATCTCGCCTTTTGGCACTCCTTCCTGCACGACCGCATCGGGCGCTAGCTTGTAGTAAAGGTCGGTGTTGGGCGTTTCGGCCATGACGGGGCGCGGGGCTTGGCTCACGGTCGGCGTCTGCGTCGGCTGGACAGTGCCCTGATTTGCGGTCTGCGCGACAGCTGTGATGTTGCCCAATGCGAGGATCGGTAAAAGGAAGCGCATCATTCGCGCAGCATAGCACATTGATCCCGAAGCCAGAGCTTCCATGTTTGCGTGAGGCCGACGCGTGGGGACATTGTCCAAACGTCGAATGGCTTCAAGAGTTGGTTGTAGCTTACGGTGGGATTGGACAGGCTGCTGGACGGGTTCGTAATAATCCCGTAGAACCGATTGGCAATCTTGGTGTTCAACTGCGTGATCTGGGCTGAAGTGGCGGTCTCCACCCACGGACCCAGGTAATTCAAACTGCCCGCTCCGCCGAAGTACAGGTGAGTTCCCTTGGTGCCAAGGTAGTTTACATCCACGAGAACACTTCCCTTGAATTCGCCCTGCAACCCAAAGTTCCAGGTTTGCGTGTTGTTCCAGGTCTTGATGGGGCCGCTGATGCCAAGGCCAATACGGGTCAGCAGCCCTCTTGACCTGCCCGGCGGCAGTTGAATCCCCTGCGGAAACGGATTTGAGAGGCGGCCCCACGGGGTGGCGCCATCGTTCTGATACGTCGTTAGCAGCGGCGTGTTGTAGTTGAAGCCCACAAAGCCGCCCCCGCCTGTTCCGGAAGCAGCGCCCTTGATGACCTCGTAAACAATTCCATAACCAGTGCGAATTACGATGTTCCCCAGGGTCCGGTAAGCGATGCCCACACGCGGTCCAAGGTTCATGGGATCGACGTTGTAGGGAGACCGGTCACCGTCACTAGCAAACTCCGCAAAGATCTGCCCGTGCTGGGTCACATCGATGGTCTGGTCAAGGAAGAGGAACGGCTCTATGCAATGGGTGAACTCACGGATGACGACGGTGACCGCTCAGCGAAGCTAAAAGTCGAACTGGACCAGTGTTGGGATCTGTTGCGTCAGCGCCGAGCGTTGCGCGAGTTTGGGCGTGACCCGAATCAGGCAAAGGTGCGCCCGCCGAAGGTCGTCGAAAACTACGAGCAATAGCCCCGCACGGCCTTTACGCTTACCTGAGGGATCCTAACCCCATTCATGCCTATTCTTCAGGCATGCCCTGCTGGTCTGCCATGCAGCGCTTGAAATCGGGCAGGCTTACGCCCTCGCGAGCGGGCGTGCCGTCCGGCGCGGCTCGCAGATATTGCGCGGGCCACGAGACGGGAACCCCCAATTCGTTTGCGACGTGGAGTGGCCAGTAAGGCTGGCGCAGGAATTCGCGGGCGAGCAGGACAACATCGGCTTTCTCTTCTTGAACAATGGCGTGGGCCTGAGCCGCGGTGGTTATCAACCCTACCGCGCCGGTGAGAAGGCCGGTCTGACGGCGAATTTCTTCGGCGAACGGGACTTGATAGCCGCTGCGGACTGGAATCTTTGCTCCTTGAGAAATCCCGCCTGACGAGCAATCAATCAGGTCAACGCCGAGCGGACCTACAAGTTTCGCGAGTTGGACGGATTGTGCCAGGTCCCAGCCGCCGTCGATCCAGTCGGTCGCGGAGATGCGCAGAGAAAGCGGGGCGCTCTCCGGCCAGACGCGCCGGACGGCGGTAACGACTTCGCAGACAAGCCGCGTGCGATTTTCAAATGAACCGCCATAGCTATCGCTTCGCTGATTCGAGAGCGGCGAGAGAAATTCATGGAGCAGATATCCGTGCGCGGAGTGAATTTCGACAACGCCGAATCCCGCCTGGCAGGCGCGGCGTGCCGCCGCAACGAAGGCTTTGACAATCTCCCGAATCCCGCTTTCGTCCAACGCCGCGGGATGCGGATACCCGTCCGCGAAGGGAATGGCGCTGGGCGCGACGGGCGTCCAGCCACCTTTGGATTCCGGTACCATTCCCGAGCCTTCCCAGGGGCGCATCGTGCTTCCCTTTCGTCCTGCATGCGCAAGTTGAATTCCGGGGATCGCACCTTGTTCACGAATGAAACGAGTGATGCGTGCGAGCGGCTCGATGTGCTCGTCCTTCCAGATTCCTAGATCTTCCGGACTAATGCGGCCTTCGGGCGATACCGCGCAAGCTTCCGTGAAAACCAACGCTGCCCCGCCGACGGCGCGGCTTCCGAGATGGACCAAATGCCAATCCGTGGCGAAGCCGTCCGCGCTCGAATACTCGCACATGGGAGAAACAACGATTCGGTTGCGCAGCGTCACTTCACGGACTTGAAACTCGTCGAACAAATGCATTGGGACATTCCTTTGCGATTAGATAAGTGCGGCCGGGGGCCATCGATTCTCTCTTTCGCTCCAGAGACAGCCATTCACTCCTCGCGCTAGATCATCAGTTGGATGTGAACCGCCAGATGACAGTTACAAACTCTAGGGACGCGGATAGACGATGCGGAGGAAGGGCTTGCGCGGTCGGTCTTCAGAGCGCCGGGCAGTGAAGCTCTTCATTGCCTGCTTACAGCCTGTTGTGTATAATCGCAGGTGAACCTACACACCGGAGGTCGCTATGAGCAGGACAGCACTCACGCGCACCAATCTCTTGCTTGAGACCGGGAAAGTCCGGCGGCTGCGCAAGGCTCTTCAGTCACGCAGTAATTCCGAGGCCGTGCGGCTCGTAATCGACGAGCGCCTAGCGGTAGAGGCTGGACTTCAGGCCCTGCAGGATCTGGACGGCCTCGTCCCGGCTGGGCTCCAGCACCTCGATCTTCTGGAAGCGCCGGGCCAGTGCCTTGTCGCGGTCGAAGCTGGCCTTGAAATCCG
>Ga0209027_1000795_pt1 | contig 11660 bp, 9 predicted proteins | sample GraSoi013_1_20cm_3_FD_185821 | JGI IMG/M metagenome (GOLD analysis project Ga0209027, IMG submission 185821) | Grasslands soil microbial communities from the Angelo Coastal Reserve, California, USA - Sample 09_27_2013_1_20cm (SPAdes) (version 2) | ecosystem: Environmental > Terrestrial > Soil >...
AACAGCCCAACCTGCAGACGATTCAGGGAACGGTTGCACGTCTACTATTCGCTGAAGCTAACGGACCTCTCGCCGGTGTCGAGACTGTCGAGGGCAGGCGCTTCGCTGCGACGAGTGTGGTCATCACGACCGGGACATTTCTGCGCGGACGAATGCACATCGGCACTGGAACTCAGATCCCAGGTGGGCGCGCCGGCGAAGCAGCAAGCACTCACCTCGCCGAGCAACTGGAGGATGCCGGTCTCACAGTCGCACGCTTCAAGACCGGAACACCACCGCGCATAGACGGTCGCTCCGTCGATTACTCTGATCTCGAGATTCAGGACAGCGAAATCGAGCAATTCGATTATTCGTGGTCGCACTTTTGGTCCACAAAGCGACGTGAGCAATCTGTCACTCGCCACCCGCCCCAGCTTCCCTGCTGGATCACCTTCCTGGAATCCGACGGCAAGAAGATCATTAGCGACAACATTGGCAAATCAGCGATGTACGGCGGAGCAATCTCATCCCGTGGCCCACGCTACTGTCCTTCGGTCGAGGACAAGATCGTAAAGTTTCCGAACGCAGAACGGCATCAGCTATTCCTGGAACCGGAAGGCCACGATACGTCGGAACTCTACGTTAACGGGCTCTCAACATCGCTGCCTGCTTCTGTGCAGCTGGAGATCCTGCGGTCAGTTCGCGGATTGTCCGGCGTAAAAATGAATCGCGCTGGATATGCGATCGAATACGATTATTACCCTCCAACCCAGCTCGACGCATCGCTACAGGTGAAATCAATACCAGGCCTCTACTTTGCCGGCCAGATCAACGGCACCACTGGCTACGAGGAAGCGGCCGGTCAAGGCGTGATCGCAGGCATGAATGCAGCTCTCTCCACACAGGAAAAGCGGCCAGTCGTGCTGGGGCGAGAGACATCCTACATTGGTGTGCTGATCGACGACCTCGTCACCCGTGGAGTCGACGAACCCTATAGGCTTTTCACATCGAGATCCGAGTTCAGGCTGACCGTCCGTCAGGACAATGCGCTACGCCGACTTGGACCTACTGGGATACGGTTAGGCGTTTACTCCGCGAGTGAATCAGAACTCGTCAACCGAAGATTGGGACAGGAGGATTCTGCGCTACGGCTCGCCGAAACAACGAGCATTAGCCCAGCGGAGGCCAAGGATATCCTTGCCAACGCTGGCAGCACATTACTACCGCATCCCGTCAAAATCGTCGAAGTTGCGAGGAGACAGGATGTTTTATTGAGCGCACTCTTTGATGCTGTGGGAGTCGGCGCCGAGATAGACGGAGAGGCACTTGTCACCGCGGATCTAGAGATCAAGTACGCCGGATACTTTGCGCGTGAGAGAGCCCAGGCGGAGAGAATGCGACGTATGGGTGATTTTGCTTTGGACGCCGAATTGGATTATGGAGAGATGCGTTCTCTTTCCTTCGAGGCGCGACAAAAACTTTCTAGGCTGAAGCCGATCTCGCTCGCCCAAGCTTCAAGAATCCCTGGTGTCAGTCCCAGCGACCTGCAGAATCTGGTTATTGAGATCGAGCGAAGGCGACGCTTGGCAGCTACACGATAGCTGCAACTCGCGTTGAGCTCCATTCAATTACGAGAATAGCACCAGCAATCAAAATCCCACCGATGATTGTTGCAGGATTCAGCTGAGCGCCGAGCACTATTACACCGAGGATGGCGGTAAAAAACGGTTCGACGGTAGCTATAATCGCGGTCCTTACCGGACCAAGTACCGAAAGACCTTTGATCAACGAAGAGAACGCGATCACCGTTGACACGACTGCCAACAGCAAAATATTTGTCCACACTGCACGATCACGCGGCAAGTAGAGCTCGCCTGCCAAGCCAGCAGCAATGACAAACGAGGAAGCCGCGCCGAGAATGAGAAGGAAAGTGGCATACATCGCTGGTATTCCTTTCTGGACGTGCTCGAGCGTGGGAAGATAAATCGAGTAGAGCAATGCCGACCCGAGCGCGAGGAATACTCCGATTGGATTCAGTCGCCCGACCGGAGCGCCAACCATTACAGTCACTCCAACCAGAGCGAGTCCCAACGCAGTGACGCGCACCCATGTAAGTCTCTCAGTGCGTCTCATCGCGGCGATGATCGCAACCCACGCTGGGTAGATATAGAATAGGAAGGCAAGCGGACCAACAGGTATGTATCTGAGCGAGTAAAGGCTCAGATAAGTAATCAGCGCCTGTCCAATTCCACCTATCAGAAAAAGCTGAATCGTTCGCCGTTTTGGAATCGAGCGACTCGCATTCGATTTCGCGGTAGCACCGAGGAGCAGCGCCCCGAGCAAGTATCGCCAAGCCATTATCGTAAGGAGCGGCACACCGGCGGCAGTAGTCAGAACTGTCAGAACGGATATTGAGCCGAAGCTGAGTGCCGAGATGACAATGAACGCAGTGGCCCGGCCAACTGACTTGTCTGGGGATTCCATCGGACGAATGTAGCTTTAGCTAATATCCGAGGCCATTTTCTTCGCAGTCACCCATAGCCATAGAAGAAAGTTTCCCCAATGACATCCTCAACGCTCAACGCACCGAACGCATCCTCAACGAACGGCCAGGAGGAATTCAGGGATCTCGGTTTCGGAGCCGAGGTGGCAAGAGGAACTCGTCGTCGGCTGTTGAACCGCGATGGAAGCTTCAACGTCGTGCTGGAAGGTCTCAATCCGCTGTCGTCGCTCGGCCTTTACCATTGGTTGCTGACGATTTCCTGGCCACGCTTCCTCGCCTTCATCGCCGGGTCCTACGTAGCGATCAACGGCCTCTTCGCCTTCGCTTTTCTTCTTTGCGGGACCGATGCACTCATGTCGAGTGCCGGGAGTTTCGCTAACCAGCCGTTCTATCGGGCGTTTTTCTTCAGCGTCGACACGTTTGCAACGATTGGATATGGGAATATCACCCCGGTCGGAGTTGTTGCGAACACTTTGGTCACCATCGAGGCGCTGCTCAATATCGTGGGCGTCGCCTTGGCCACCGGAGTGATCTTCGCACGATTCTCACGCCCGTCAGCGAGAATCATTTACAGTCGAAACGCAATCGTGGCTCCTTACCGCGACAGGACTGCACTCGAGTTTCGCATCGCGAACGCACGGAGCAGTCAGCTGATCGATGTTCAGGTACAGGCAATTCTGACGAAGATCGAGCATGTTGGCGGAACGACAATTCGAAAGTTCTACGAGCTGGAGCTCGAGAGAAATCGTGTGGTCTTCTTCCCGCTCAGCTGGACGGTAGTGCATCCGATTTCAGCAGCGAGCCCAATGTGGGGCTTGAGTCACGCCGATTTAATCGGAGCAGACGCCGAATTGCTGGTTCTCTTGATCGGTACCGATGAGACAGTTTCACAGAGTGTTCATTCCAGATCCTCGTATCAGGCAGAGGAAATTGTCTGGGGTGCAAAATTCGCGAACATGTTCATGCGGAGCGAAACGGAAGGAATCATTGGAATGAACCTCGATCGAATTCATGACATCGAGCGAGTATTGTCGACATAGCGATGTGCAAGGGTCGATAAGCGAGACGTCATCACCCTCTATCGGATTCCCCTCACTCAGACCAAGAATGAACACCAAAATCAGTCTTATGACGCTACTATTAGCGCCACTAACGCTACAGTCCCAAGACAATTTGGCGCCATTTGGCGGCATTCCGCAGATAGCGGTAGCCGGACGCGGAGAGGTCAAGGTCTCCCCAGATCGCGCCACGATCCAAGTCAGCGTACAAACCCGCGCCGCTACTGCGGCGGCCGCAGCTGCAGACAATGCGAACAAACAGCAATCTGTGATGTCGGCTTTACGAGTCCTCGGGTTCGGAAATGACCAGCTCTCGACAATCAATTACAACGTCTATCCGGAGCAGCGGTTTGATCCCGGAAAGGAACCAGTGATCGTCGGCTACAACGTCACGAACACGATCCTTGTCGACGTGCGGAAGCTCAACCAGGTAGGGCCGGTGATCGACGCGGCTTTATCTCACGGCGCGAACGTGATCACATCTCTTCAGTTTTACTCGTCCAACACCGAAGCAGCTCGGCGCGTCGCGATTGCCGCTGCCATAGAGAAAGCACGCGCAGATGCGGAAGCAGCGGCTCGAGCCGCCGGCGGATCCCTCGGTAGTCTCCTCGAAATCACCGTTGGAGCTTATAATCCTCCCCCGCCCCGACCACTCATGATGGCGCGGGTCGCTGCCGGCGGGATGGCACAGACTGACACCCCGATCAATCCAGGGGAAGAAACATTGTCTGTCGAGGTGAGCACACGGTGGAGGTTCAACCCCAGCCATTAGATCGCTATTTCCACGTGGAACACTCCGAGTGGGGTTCCACGTGGAAACCTGCTACAGTCGTGCGTAGATTACGCGCCTCCCACCATTGGATTTCGTGGCGCGAATCATCGCAATCGCAAATCAGAAGGGCGGCGTTGGAAAAACCACCACCGCCGTAAACCTCGCCGCCAGCCTCGCGGCCGCAGAACAGCACACCCTCCTCGTCGACGCAGACCCTCAGGGTAATGCTACCAGTGGAGTCGGCCTCGAGAAGGAGAACGTCCCGCTCACGTTGTATGACATTCTCGTCGGAAATGCCGATTTCCGTTCTTCCCGACAGACTGCTATCCAATTCGAAAAGCTGGATGTAATCGCCGCGACGCCAGACCTCGCAGCCGCCGAAGTCGAGCTCGTAGACAAGGAAGATCGTGATCACGTCATGCAGGGCGCAGTTGAGTCCCTGCGGCAGGACTACGACTACGTAATTATCGATTGTCCGCCGTCCCTGGGACTCATCACGATCAATATGCTGGTCGCGGCAGATGCCTTACTCATCCCATTGCAATGCGAATACTACGCGCTCGAGGGGCTATCGCAGCTGCTCAATACCGTCCATCGAGTCCAGCATGGCGCCAATGAAAAGTTAGGAATCGATGGCGTCCTGCTTACGATGTATGACTCGCGACTTAATCTCTCCCGACAGGTGGCGGAAGATGCCCGAGAATACTTCGGGCCGAAAGTTTTCAAGAACGTAGTTCCTCGCAACGTGCGCCTTGCCGAGGCACCAAGCTTCGGAAAGCCAATAATCCTGTACGACGTCGCCTCAGTCGGCGCGCAAGCATACATGAATGTCGCTAAAGAATTAATCGAACGAACCGCGCAAGGAGACGACGGTGCCCAGTGAAAAAACACCACGGCGACTCGGAAGAGGACTTGAAGCCTTACTCGGAAGCACGACAGGGCTCGCTACCAGCGACGAGGGTGCGCTCAAATCAATCCCGATCGCCCAGATCACTCGCAACCCTTTTCAGCCGCGCCGCGAATTCAACGCGGAAGACCTATCGGAACTGCAGGAGAGTCTGAACGCGAGCGGACTCCTTCAGCCAATCACCGTCCGCAGACGGTTCGGCAAAGACGGCTTCGAGCTCATCGCTGGTGAGCGGCGATTACGTGCAGCAAAGAATCTGGGTTGGAAGGAGATCCCATCAATTATCAAAGAGATCGACGACAGGACACTGCTCACCCTAGCCTTGGTTGAGAACCTACAGCGAACCGATCTGAATCCCATCGAAGAGGGCGAAGGCTACCACCAGCTGACAAATCAGTTTGGCTTGACCCAACAACAGATCGCAGAAACTGTGGGCAAGGATCGCACGACCATCGCCAATATGCTACGACTTCTACAGCTACCTGAATTGGCGCGGCAACTTCTACAGGAAGGCCATCTTACAATGGGTCATGCCAAGGTCTTACTCGGCCTTGAGGACTCCGAGAAAATTATCAGCCTGGCTCACGAAATCGCGGAAGAGGGGCTCACAGTTCGTGAAGTGGAGCGACGCCTTAGAGAAGTAGCGGGTCCAAGGACGGGGAAGAAAGCCGGCCGACCCAGAACGGCTGATAAGCAGTCGCCGGAAGCCAAACAAATCGAAGATCGTCTACGCCGATATCTTCAGACCGATGTCTCGATCAAGGTCGGAACCGGCAATCGAGGAACCCTCTCGATTCAATTCTATTCAGCAGACGATTTGGAAAGGCTTCTCAGCTGCCTCGGACTGCCAGACTAATCAACAGCGTTGTGCACCTTAGAGCTAACAGCTTGCCACATAATGAGTTAGCTCTATCTGGGCTGGCGCGAGGAACCTGTTCTCCACACAAATTTGCACCAAGATGGTGAGCCTCCACAAACTAGTTGAGTACGCTGATGAGCTACTTGAGACAGCTGAGATTCCGGATTATCCAGCTGCTTTGAATGGGTTGCAGCTCGAGAACAGCGGCGACATCAAAGGAATCGCCTCAGCTGTAGATTTTTCGACGAAATCCATTCAAGGAACCATCGATGCTGGTGCCAATCTTCTCGTTCTGCATCATGGAATGTTCTGGAACGGATTCGGGCAAGTCACAGGCCCGGCCTACAGGCGAATGAGCCTTTTGATCGAGCATGACATTGCTGTCTATTCATCGCACCTGCCGTTGGATCGACATCCGAGAATGGGGAATAACGCCCTGCTTGCCAAAGAGCTCGACCTCAGACCAACGGGACTATTCGCAAAATACGACACGATCTTTATCGGCATCAACGGCGAGAGCGATATCGCCACAATCGCGCTCGTTGAGAAGACGAAGGAGTTCGTGAAGGACTACGGTGGCGATGTTCGAACCACATCGATTCCAGAGACCCGGCGAACGAAGCGCTGGGCGATATGCAGTGGCGCCGGTGCATCAACTGACACGGTGAAAGAGGCGTTGAAGATGGGAATTGACACGTTGATCGTGGGCGAGGGTCCACACCACACCTCAATCCAGGCTGAAGAGAACAATCTCTCCATCATCTACGCCGGCCATTACGCCACAGAAACACTGGGGGTACGGGCGCTAGCAGACCATCTCGGCGAGAGATACAAAATCCCGGCAAGCTTCATAAATCTTCCGACCGGTCTGTAACAATCGTTCTGCTCTAACCGACGCGCATCAGCAGTCGGTGTATGCACTTCTCCAAGTAGCGCGCCATTCGCCAGGCGCTGTTCGTTCAATCAACCCTAACTTTCCGCCGTCGTCATACTCGATATTGACAACGACAATGAGACGTTTCGATCTCACGATCCGCACCGCTGCCAGGATTTCAGTCGCCTGGACCGATTCCTCCTTGCCCGCGGTCCTGCTGGAGTAGCCAACAACAAACTTGCCGGGGGCGCCCTGCATTTTCTCGCCAACCAGAAGGAGATGTTCAACTCGGGGATTGGCTTCTTCGTTTACAGTCCGAACCACATCAGCAATCACGACTTCCAGAGAACCGAGCGCGAACGGGTAGGCGGAACGGACACGGAATGGCAACCCTCTGAAGGTCGGATCAGAAGCAGCCGGAAGGGTAGCAGCAGTCTGCGCAAGAGACACAGCTAGCACGCTCGAGTCTGCGCCAGACATCGCTTCAATCGAATCGAGCGGTACTGCCTGAACGCGTTCGCTGACAAAACCAACGCGCCAGTTTGTACGAGGTGTCTCGAGCCTGGCTAGCGGCCACGAGTAGCATTCTTGTGCAGAATCGGTTTGTGCAACGGGAACCACTGCGATCGCTGATGCGGACTTCCCCACTCGCCCAAACAAATCAAACCTCAATCCCGACACCGGTGCAGACATGCCCTGCAGCGACTCAATTGTGCTGTCCGTCGCTTCAGGAAGCACGACTCCGACGGTATCCGAAGCGCCGGTGGACACGATCATCACCGGACCAGCGTCCGCATTCCAGTTGGTATTTGCTGGGCCGGATGGAAAGACTGGCGGAAGCGATCGGGCTGAGTCGGCGTTGCCCCGATTTTCGCCGCGGCAATCGACCACAACGCATGCGACTGCAATCAATGCCAACAGGCCCGGACGAGCGATCATAAGCGTAATTTGTCGGACGTCTGTTCCAACGTCGAGAGTACGTAACAGTTGCTACGTCACCGTACGTATTTGAGCGCTCACACTGCAGGTGTAGAGTAATCGTGCAGGTCGGTCAATGAGGGTAACAATGGAATCTGCGAGAGCAAGCTCGTCAAAGGACAACGGCGGAATTACGGGTATCGGACTCGAGGTAACGCCTGCGGGTGACCTTAATCCACCACTCGCTCCTTTCCGCGAACGACTTAGTTGGGCGCTGTACGATTTTGCGAACACTGTGTTCTCGATGAACATCGCCACGCTTTACTTCGCAGCGTGGCTTGTTGCGGATCTTGGACATTCCAACACCCTCTATGCGGTGGCGAATGGAGTCGCCTCCGGGCTCGTCGTCATATCCATTCCAGTGTTCGGCGCAATATCTGACGCTACACAAAGAAGAAAGCCGTGGGTGGTTGGCTTCACGCTGCTCGCATGTGCAGCAACTGTGGCGATGGCCATCCTGGGTCAGGTTGGTCTTCCGTTGATTGGCGAGGGAATCAGCGCTGCTTCCGCATCGACACCAGTCATTCATCCAGAGATCGCACTCTTCGGAGTGCTGACTGCTTTCATCATCGCTAACTACACCTATCAGGGTGCGCAGCCTTTTTACAACGCTATGATGCCGGAGCTCGTTCCCGTCGATCACCGGGGACGGCTTTCAGGAATGGGCGCAGCACTCGGTTATGTCGGTTCGATCACAGGAGTAGTTCTGACGTTTCCTTTCTTCACCGGCCAGATGCCGATCCTCGGCGCAGTTCCCGACAAGGTCGTGAATTTTCTGCGGGCTCTGGTTCCCTTCACCTCCCATGGTGGACGTGTTTCCACGTTCGTTCCAACTGCGCTTCTCTTCCTGCTTTTCTCGCTTCCCCTGATAGTCTTTTGCCGAGATCACAACGCGCTCCGTGGAAAGAGGCGGATTGCGTGGAAGGAAGCATTTCACGATGTCAGAGACACTCTCAAAGAGGCCAGAAGATACCCGGGCACATTGAGATTTATTCTCACGTCCTTTCTGTATCAGGATGCCATGGGAACGATCATCGCGAACATGGCGCTCTACGCAATTTTCGCGATGGGATTCGTTAGAGGGTCTGAAGCAACGCTGTTTGTGATCCTCACTGTGCCGGCGGTCATTGGCAGTTACGCCATTGGGCGGCTGGTAGACCGGTTCGGGCCAAAGAAGACGTTGTCCTGGGTGTTGGGTGGCTGGATCGTCCTGCTGCTCTCGATGATCATCGCGCCATCGAGAAGTGTGTTCTGGATTGTCGGAGCGTTGATCGGTCTTATCTACGGTGGGGTTTCCACGGCGGAACGGCCGCTGCTTCTCAGCCTCGTTCCTGACGTCGAGGCTGGTCGGTTCTTCAGTCTGATGGTCCTATCATCGCGGGCTGCAGCGGTCGTAGGGCCATTCATCTGGGCGCTCGCAGTCGACGGGCTTACACCGTCGATGGGAATTGGATTCGCGTACCGCGCCGGGGTAATGACTGTGGCCATCGGCATGGCGCTGGCACTTTGGATGCTCCGCGCAGTTCCCGACAACTTCGCCAGAACGGTGAGGAAATGATCTATCGAGTTCTGCGCTGGATCGCCGGCATAGCCTTGCATTGGTTCTATCGCGAGATCCGCATTGTCGACAAGGAGAAGATTCCAGCCGCTGGGCCAGTACTTATCGCCGCCAATCACCAGAATGCACTTGTTGATTCGCTGATTGCCGGCTGGGTCATGCCCCGCAGAATAACCATGACTGCCAAGGCAACGCTTATCGATAATCCGTTGATCGCAGCCCTCTTCAAACTTCTTGACGTAGTACCTCTCCGAAGAACGAGCGACGAATCACGGAAATCAGGCGGATCACCTCTGGATCGGTCAAGAAATGTCGGTGCATTCCGTGAGATTCTCCGAACGCTTGAGAAGGATGGCGCGATTCTCATTTTCCCTGAAGGAAAGAGTCATAACGAGACAGGACTCGAGCCTTTACGAACAGGACTGGCCAGGCTTGCTTTGCAGGCCCGTGATGAGCAATCGATCAAGCGTGTCCGGATCCTTCCGATCGGATTGATTTTCGAAAACAAAGCTGCGCCCGGATCGATCGTAGGAGTCCGCGTCGGAGACGCGATCGAGATGGACGTGTGGGCTGGAAGGGATCCAGCAGCACTTACTCTCGAAATAGCGAAGCGAATGCGCAGCGTTTCAGAATTGGGCGGATTACCCCCTGCAGAGACCAATCAAATACCGTCACGCTATCAGGTCCCGACCAATGGACTCATCGCACTGGCAGCAATCTGGGGTCGGCTTACGCATGAACTGCCGATACGAATCGCCAGAAAACTCGCGCTGCGCCGGAGCGAAGATGCCGATCAACCAGCGATGCTGACGATGATGTTCGGCATTGGCTTGGTACTTCTCACCTACTTTCTACAGATCGCGGTCATCAGCGTATTGGTCCGTTCATTCTGGATCCCATCTCTTTACTTGGCCAGCCTTCTTATCGGAGCCTATTGGGCGGCGTTCGAAAGGCATCCCCACCGCTACTAGAGCACCATCTCACTCCTTCGTTTCGAGCCAGTTCGACCCGACACCCAAATCGACAACGAGAGGCACTGAGAGTTGCGCAGCGTGCTCCATTTCGCGCTTCACCAGCTCCTGCACAAGATCCAATTCCTCAGATGGCACCTCGAAGACCAGCTCGTCATGGACCTGCAGTAACATCTTGCTCTGCAGCTCTTTCGCGCTTAGAGCGTCGTCTATTCTGATCATGGCGATCTTTATCAGATCCGCTGCCGATCCCTGAATGGGCGAATTGGCTGCAGTTCGTTCACCGAATGCCCGAATGTTAAAGTTTCGCTCACGCAATTCGGGTATGTACCGACGTCGGCCGAAGATCGTTTGCACGTATCCGTTCTCACGGGCGAAGGCGACCATTGCGTCGAGATAGTTGCGAACACCTTGAAAGCGCTCGAAATAGCGAGCGATGAAGGCCTTCGCCTCGGCGTGTTCGATACCGAGCTGCCTCGAGAGGGCATGAGGACCTTGTCCGTATATCGTTGCGAAGTTGATCGTTTTCGCTCGGCTTCGCATTGTAGCGGTCACGTCTGACAGCGTCACATCGAAGATAAGTGCAGCGGTTTGCCGATGGATGTCGCCGCCGGCGCGGAACGCCTCGACAAATGCTGGATCACCCGAGAGGTGCGCGAGCAGTCGCAGTTCGATCTGGGAATAGTCAGCTGCCAGCAGTTGCCATCCGCGCTGCGGAATGAATCCACGCCTGATGTCGCGCCCAAGCTCCCGCCGGATCGGGATATTCTGAAGATTGGGGTCGCTGGAAGACAGGCGACCTGTCGAGGCAACAGTCTGGTTGTACGAAGTGTGAAGACGCCCGGTCTTGGGGTTGACGAGTCTTGGCAGTGCATCCAGATACGTGCTCTCAAGTTTCGAGAGCTCACGATACTCCATCAACAGGGTCGGAAGTGCGTGGCCCTCTTCGGCGAGTTCCGTCAGGACACTTGCATCAGTCGATGGTCCGGTGCTCGTTCTCTTCAGAACGGGCAGATTCAGCCTATCGAACAGGATTTCGCGGAGTTGCGAATTGGAATTGATGTTGAATTCAGTGCCGGCGACTTGATAGATCTGCTGCTCGACTGCTTCCCGATCCGTCTGAAAACGTTGCTTCAATGAGGCGAACCAGGGCAGGTCGATCGCGATCCCCGTCCACTCCATCTCCGCCAGCACATCAATT
>Ga0209027_1000799_pt1 | contig 11639 bp, 10 predicted proteins | sample GraSoi013_1_20cm_3_FD_185821 | JGI IMG/M metagenome (GOLD analysis project Ga0209027, IMG submission 185821) | Grasslands soil microbial communities from the Angelo Coastal Reserve, California, USA - Sample 09_27_2013_1_20cm (SPAdes) (version 2) | ecosystem: Environmental > Terrestrial > Soil >...
GCGTTTTTTATGGTCACGAATCACTGGTAGCCGGTATGCCTCAACCTTTTGTCCCTCGGTATGCCATGTGTGACGTACCTCTGCCTGAAGACAGAGGCTTCTACGCAATTGCTTGCGTTGGTAGCGCCCCTACCTGTAGTTGTTTGTATCCCAACCATAGGATGTTGATTGCAGCATTTGTGTCTCTGTCCAGAACAACACCACAATGGATACAGATGTGTGTTCTTACACTCAGATCTTTGTGGGGTCCCTTCTTATGACATGCGCTGCATATCTGACTTGTGTTGTGTGGATCTACAAAGAGGACCGTTCTCCCAGCACATTCTGCCTTGGATTTGACCATCTCTGTAAATGCGTACCACCCAGCATCTTGGATTGATTTGTTGCGCCCGCCTTTAGCCGCTGCTCCGTTTGGCAGGTACTTCCCGCTCTCATCCTGTTTTGGCTTGGGCTTCTTGACGAGATTAGCGGCTTGCAAGTCCTCAAAAACTAGGATCTGATAGCGGTTAACCAGCTTCCTTGACTCCTTGTGCTGGAAGTCTTTCCTTTGGTTTTTGATCTTGCGGTGGGCTTTAGCCACGGCCTTAGAGGCTTTTCTTCTACGATTGCCTTTACAACCCGTCTTTGCATTCTTAGGCTTCTTTCTGGAAAGAGACTCTTGCAGCTTTTTGAGCTTCTTCTCGGCTTTACGGTAGTGTCTGGGGTTGTCAATCATCTCCCCATTTGAAAGAGCGGCGAGATGCGTAATCCCCAGATCAATCCCAACATCCTCATAAGAGACTTCTAGCACCTTGGTTTTTACCTCGCTGGTAAACACCACATACCAGTGCTCCCCTTCTCTTTTGATTGTCGTTGTCTTGATGTTCCCTTCTACAGGGCGATGCATCTTGACATTGATCGTACCGATTTTTGAGAGATTGAGCTTAGCATGCTGTCCCTCGCCAGGAACAAACTTCCATCCTGCAATATCAGGATAGGTAAAGCTGTCATAGCGTCCTTTCCCATGGAACCTTGGGTACCCAGGCGTTTGGCCTTTCTTGACTCTATTGAAGAAACCAGCCATAGCAAGGTCAACACGTCTGAGCACGTTCTGTAAAACATGGGACCCGATTTCTTTGTACTCCGGTCGCATCTCTTTGATGTCTGGCAAGTCGTTCTGTTGCTGGTTGTAGCCAATTGACATGCCAGTTGCCCTGGAATAATCAAGGACAGCAACATCCCCACAAAACTCTATAGGCACTTTTCTTGTGACACGGTACGCAGATGCCCGCTCATCTAAAGCGGCGTTGTACAACTCACGGCATCTATCCAAAGTCCACTGAAGTTTTTCAATTGTCTCTTTATTTGGATATATTCGATACTTGTATGCTTTTATCATACTTCTAGTATAACATATCTTGCAAAATTGTGCAAGTATTTTAGTATCAATTTAGGCCGCGTAACCCCTGCCTGAAGGCGAGGGGATGCAACGGCACAATTTTCAAAGATGGTCTATGGCCGCACACCGTACATGGCAGAGGTCTTCCCTGCCAATGACATTCCACGAAAAAGAACATCGATGCAGTATAGAAAAACGAAGAAGCGCCGAAAATGAACACACTCACTCACTCAACTTGTAGTTGCATCTAGATCAATATTATGTTGCATATCGCCCCTTAGTTGCATTGTTGCCTGGATTGTTGCAATATATCCCTTTACCAATATTGTCATCGGCCTATAGTAGTTGCATCTATGTTGCAGTGCATTACCATATTGCACAACACCCTATGAAGACTGTGCTGTATCTTCATCTCGACTATGTTGCATTTTACCTACCATATTGCATTAAAGAAGGCATTGCACGGTTGCGTCCATGTTGCATTCAGTATTGCTCAGAGTTGCATTGCTCTCTTTGAAATGCATTGCCTAATTTGTTACATTGTTATCCGCTTGCTAGTATTGCAGTATATCTATGGCCCTGCTCTATCGTCGCATTTCATTGAACATGTTGCATCCTACAATTCATCAAGGTTGCATCGCCTTATAAAGTCTGTTGCAATTGTAATAGCAGTTGGCAGCCATTGTTGTATGTCAGTATATACGTTGCATCATAGACACCACCGAGCATGTTGCACTTTGTCCTATCTTGTTGCATCTTCAATTCGGTGTTGCATTGTCTTCCAGATATTGTTGCATTATGCTGTTTTGTAGTTGCACTTCAAGGACCTATTCAAGTTGCATCAAGCTATTATACTAACCTGCCTTTAAACGTGATGCATTGTGTGTTAGTTGGAAGCTAAAGATGTTGCACAAAGGAACGCAGGTGAGTATTAGATGGTAGAGGAAGTTGCATCGAGTTTTGATCTTGACGATAGTTGCATCGACCAATGTTGCATAGACATGAACTGTTGCAGCCTCAAAAAGCCGTAGTTGCAGGGAGCTATCTATTTCCTTGTTGCACGTAATGTACTCACAAAGTTGCATTGGTTGTACGATACGCATACTCGTTGCACAACTTCCCTATGCTGTTGCATGGTTTTCTGCCCAGGTTGCACATGGTCCACATCGTTGCATCGTTGCATCGGACTACTTCGGGAAGGCGTTGCAGTTAGAGCTTCATTAGTTGCAGATTGCATTGCACAGCATCGTTGCATTGTCTTCTCAGCCCAAACGCAGTTCATTCTTGGTTGCATCGCTTCTGACTTTTTTATTTGTCTAGTTCAGCATGTTACAATGTCCCATGAGACCGGGGGAGTTGTATTGTGCTCTGATGAAAGCTATTGTGGAAGAACGTTGCACTTTGTACTCCAGCGATGTACCGTTGCATTGTCAACATGAAACAACAGTGCTACAGATCAACCCGCATGTTGCATTGTCCCTTTTAAGACTGCGCTTTATTGTAACATTGATCAGTGCTTCTGGCATAGCGCTGCCAATTATGTTGCAATACTCCCCAAAGAACATACATTATTGCAACCATCTGTAAATCGCCTGCCATGCTCTATCGCATTCAGGTTGCAATACTCTCCAAAGAACACACATCATTGCAACACGAGTACGCGTCCCAGAAGGTGGTATAAGTAGAGTGTTGCAATACTCTTCGAAGAACGCACATCATTGCAACCTCGCTGCCTCGTCAGCATCCGAGGCACTGATGGTCAGGTTGCAATACTCTCCAAAGAACACACATCATTGCAATGACAGAATTGGGCCAAAGTCGCTCTTGTACCTTCGCGTTGCAATACGCCTCAAAGAACACACATCATTGCAACTTCGGCGCTCTTCAGGTGTCATTGGTACACTACGTGCGTTGCAATACTCCTCGAAGATCGCGCTTTATTGCAACGGTTTCTCATTGCATACCGCACGGCATCTCCGCAAGCATTGAAAAATAGTTGCTTGCGGAGCATAGAGCAGAAAGGACAAGTGCAACATGACAGTGTTTTATTGTATTGTAAAAGTGCCTATCACGGGCAATGCAACATGAGAGCTGAGTCGCCTCTCACCAACTTGACTAACGCATGCGTACGTTCCCAAAGGGTGGCCTCTCCGGCCTTTTTCGATCCAGAAGGTGTCAAGCCTCTTAGGTCCCTAAGAACCATCAGCGGTCATACGGCATCCCCCCAGGTCCAGGGCGTGCAACTACCGAGGCCGAGGCCTCCTCGCACCCTGGCAAACCGAAGCTTGCAAAAGGGAGTATAATAGCCTACAACGAATTTGTCAAGGAGGTAATATGCCCGCCCAACACAGTCATCGAACTGCCGTATTTACGCTTCATATCGATAAACAATACATTAGAGATATTTTAGACGAAGCCCTTCATAATTACACAAGGGCATATACGGACATCTTAGACTTTTTTAAGGATTACTCCGCAGAAGAACTGCACGCAATGTCTATCTATACCCTTCCCGATGGTAAACAGAGAACCAGTGCGCGAACATTGGAGACCTTTCTTTTCAGAACAGACAAACGACCAGAGGTTGAGAGAATGCTTGAACCTCTTGAGGCTCGATTACGTGCTTCACTAAAAAGTGGTGTGGCAGAGACGCTATCGAGCTTTGCTGAACTATCACGGACAGAGAAACAGAAACCCTCCTACCCCAACCGCGTAGAAGATAAGGACTTGGAGCAAAGAAGGATAGAGGCATTAGAAGGACTGCGCACTATCGCGGACGATCTAGAAGAGGAAAATCTCCTTCGAGACCAGTCGCTCAGAACACGCCAGCGCGGATTAGTGCCACTCTCCTTTGCCAATTCTATGCCAGACCAGGGCTTTCGTATTTTCCTCAATCGCGTAACGAACCGCTTTTACGTACGCCTCTATGTCATTGGAGCATCATCGATTTATCGACGAAAAATAACTAATAAGGGCGAATACATTGATATCCGCGAACCCGAGAACATCTACATGCGCCACGAAGATGCCAAGGACCGCGAAGATGTCAAGAGCTTCGGAACAGGAACGCGCTCTATCCTGGCGCCTATCAAGCTAGGTAGGTGGCACGAGAATGGCGTGAGATTCACGAGCTACGGGTTCCTCTCCAATCGTTGGCACACCGATGCAAAACCTTCAAAAAAAATACATATTGACGCAAAACCCGCATGGCCTGTCACCGCCAAGCTCATGAAACATGGCGATGAGTACCAATTACACGTTGTCTTCCAGTTCGAGAAAACCGAACGAATAAAACCTGCAACCTATCTTGGCATCGACCGCTCAATGGATTATCTTGCATCGGGTGCCGTCGTTTCTATGGACGGTAAAGAAGTCATCGAAACCTTTAATGTGAGCACCGACGAATTGCACCGAGTTATCAGCGCCATAGAGAAAAATATTGCCACGAAGCAGGCAAAGGGCAAGACGACCAAAGGAGATCGACGCCGCGCCAGGATCGCAGATCGCCATGTTCACCTCTGCGCTAACTCTATCGTTGAGATGGCGAAGATGCATCAAGCACAAGTAGTCGTTGAAGATCTTAGCTACTTGCCACCGCCAAAGAAAAGGGGTAAGAGAGGAAAAATCTTCAACCGTGTTCTGCAAAGAAGGCAATACCAAAAATTGCAAGATGTCCTTGAAACAAAGCTAGAGATTGCGGGGCTACCGCCGTTACGCAAGGTAAGCGCTGCCTTCACAGCATCAACGTGTACGCAATGTGGCTGTGTGGATAAGGAGAACTTTGATAAGGAGAACCGTTCATTGTTTCGATGTATTGAGTGTGGGCATGAAACTGATGTATATCGACAATCGGGGATCAATATCGTGCGCAAGATGCCATTCTTACAGCTACGATCCAATGAAAAACAAAGAGAAGTCCCTGAAAATCAACGCACGACATGGGAACAATTTGCACGGCAATTCAAAAAGTAAGCAAGGAAGCATTATCTACACCAACAAAAAAAGACCATAGAAATAGCCTATGGTCTTTTTAGGTCAACGGGACATGGAAGGGTTAGCAGCAGCAGTAATCCCTAAAAAGTGACAGCTATGGGGATATTTGGTGAAATATCAGTGGTTGGGGCAATGACAACATTATTGCCGGTGGCAATGTTGCTTGCCACTCTGTTGACAAGAGCATTGAGATCAATGCCGACTCCGCCAACAATGTGACTGAGTTCTTCGTCGGTCAGTTCCTGGAAAACACCTGGTTCTTCCCTGGTATCCTTGGTAAACAAGATGAAACCTCCTAAGACAGTTTATATGGATAAACCTGATTATATACCTGTTGTCAAGTGATCGCCGCCGAGGGTCCTTGTATAACTTGGAATATGGCAATAGAACATTTGACCGAATGTTATTTTTTATTCCCTTCCATCGTTTCATTGATATAAAGATATTTTATAGGAGGGTATGCCGCATGGCAACTGAATATCATCAAAAAACCCTTAGCAACCTGCGCGTACAACAGGATTATTACACAACAAAACAAGTTAGTGAGATTTACCATGTATCTCATGCTACAGCGTGTCATTGGTGTCGTAAAGGCTGGCTCAAGGCAGACCGCGATAAAGTCCCCGGCAGCAGCGGACGCGGCGGTAAGTGGCGCATTCACCCACAGCAGCTCGAAGACATCGAGACAACGCACCGCGATGAGCTCATTGAACTGAGCCGTCATTACTGGATACGCCTATATGCAAGAAAAATCCAAAGAAATTGATGATCATTCTTGTGTAACTTTTAGTAATAAAAAATAGCCTGTGTCCATTGAGGAGCAGGCTATGAGCATTGTTAAACGATGATAGGGCCATCCTTGAAGAAATTCCAACTCCATTGAAAATCAACTAAAGCCGCTTCTGCCGCTTCTTTATCCTCTGGTCTGTCTCCGACGTACAGGGTATCTTCTCTGGAAATCCCTGCCTCTCTCATTGCCTCAATGAGCATTCCAGGCATCGGCTTGCGCCATGATGGATCTATGCCGATACGTACATTGAACTGCTGCAAGACCTCGAATAGCTCTTTTTGCAAGCGGTTCATGGCCTCTTCCGGCGTCTCATACATTGGAGGTGTTTGATTGTCTGCTGAATGTCCTGCCATATCAGAGACAGCAAGGATTTCACGATTGACATTCTTATTGATCAAGTCCACTGCTTTTTGATCATAGAGTGAGATGTACCACGGGCCTTGTATATTCAGTTGCATGATGACAGGCTTGAGTGCCTCACCAAGCGTGACAGGCGTTGGGTATTTGTCTTGCCCTGTAGTCACATGCCATGGCAATCCGCCTTGGTTGGTGATGACGACAATGCGCTTGTCATCTTCCCGCAATTCCTGAAACTTCTCAAGACGCCCTGGCATAAGCTGCCAATCAGTGACGGTTTGCGGAAAGGTCTCACCGCTCTTGGTGGATCGGATTGTCCAGTCAAGATCGAAAAGAAAAAGTTTGTAGTCATCTCTAATCTCATAGCGTGACATCGTTTTCTCCTTGCTTTGCTTCTTGTAGTCGAAGTTCAACTATGCGCTCTCTGATCATTCTGAGCCCGCCCTTGACAGTCTTTGCCATCATTGGTCCAAGCTCTTCATCGATTTCAGGTACCGACACGCGATAGCCTGCATCGTTCTCGTCAGGGTAGAACTTCACATCATAGCCCCACACACTGCCTTCACGCACGAAATGCTTGGCCTTCGGTGGTCTCTCACGGTTGTTCCTTGACACTGCCTCGGAGCGTTCACTGCGGTTGTGGACCTGCCCATGTTTTTCCTTGTAAGCCTGCATTGTGGCATTGCCTTTCGCTGAAATCTCCTCGTAGAACCCTGACTGTCGACGATAGCCATCAACGCAAATATCATCGCAGAAATGCAGTTCTGACTGTGCCCAAGACGACGGTGCTGCCCGCATGGTATCCAAGGGCTTCGAACAAAACGAGCACAGGACCTCTTTGGGGCGACGCTCGATTGCTTGGACGCGCCGATGCTCGTAGAGGCACACTTTATCGCAGTGCTTGTATCCCTCCTTTGTCTTCTCTCTGGAAAGCTTTGCACCACATTGGGGGTTCTCGCAGAACTTTACTGCCACCTCACGGCTATTCGCCTTGCGAACATAGCCTCGCTTTGGTTTGATAGACATTGCAGTCTCCTCTCTTTAGCTTGCCAAAGTATATCAAGGACTGCAACGGAAAGCAATGCCCAAAACAACCAAAAGGGCAAAGACACCAGTGTATCTGCCCTTTACCGCAATGCTGTGCTGTGTTACTATACCTTGCCTTGTCGAAGATCTTCTTGGAACTCAACAATCTGCTTTGCTCGTGTTGCAAGGTGCTCTATTGTCATCTCAGGATGCAGATCTGTAAGTTTCTCACCATCGTGCATTGCTGTCATTTCTTCAAGCAATGTCTCTTGCTCATCCTGATCTTTTCTGCTAAACCGACCCATCTGTATCACCTGCCTTCAAACTGCTTCAAATTCTCTCGTATTTGTTGACCTTCTTGCTCCCAACTACTTATCATCTTTTGCACCACAGGCATGCTGCTATTGCCTGCACGAATCTCTGCATCGATTGCAGCTTCTATCGTGTATAGCTCTCGAACAAGCTCCCGTGGTGTTTTCTCTTTTGATGGTATCACGTTCTCACCTCTTTTCTTTTTACCCCTAACACGTATGTGTAGTGTAGTCCTTAATCGAATTGAACTTCCCACAGCGTCCACAGTAGAATGTATCTTTTGCCCATTTGATAAGCTTGTTGAGCATCTGTATCACCTCCTTTCGTTAGGCTTTCAACGATGACCAATGGTTGTTCTTTGTTTGCCATGGTAACGTTGTTCTTTCTTTGTATTTTCGAGTTCTTACCTCGCGCTTGCCGCCTACCGAAGCAAGCGGCAAAAACCAACTAATAGCATTACTTACCTCTGCGGAGTTGTCAGGATTTCCTCAGCTTTTAGTCGCCAAGAACGCGCACTATGCACACGACTTAAACCAAGTATTTCTGCTAGCTCTTCGTCGGTGATATCAGGATCGCTTTCCATTGCCGTTAGGGTGGCACTAAGTTTGTCAAAATTGTCAGCGGATTGCTGGTGTTCTTGACGAACTTCATGGACACCGTTTCCTCTGACTTTTTGGCGATCTTCAAGAAGAGCTTTCACACTGCTCATCAATATGAGCTTTTTGTTGCGCCCAGGACTGCGAAGTTTCCCCGCCTTTCGCAATTCACGGACCCGAGACTCCGACAATACCAGCATCAAAGCGGCCTCTTTTACAGTGACACTCAGCTTGCCTGTGTTGCGCTCTGAAGCACCATTGTTATCAATGGTTTTACTTGGCACTTCCTCGTCAAAATCATCGTCAACAACGACCATTTCACTGGCATTTATGTTGTGGTTTTCATTGCCATTAAACATTGATTCTTCGTCGTCAAAATCTCCGTCAAAACTACCAACAACATTGGTGTCATGGATATCGTCGTTTAGTGCCGCATGGCTGTCTTCATAACTATCAGTAGATGCCAGGTCTTTTGGATCTTTCCCAAGGGCTCCTATCACACCATCTTTCCATCCCTTTAAATCGCCCAGAATATTGTCGCGACTCCTTGCTTTTTGCGCCTGCTTAGTAGCATCAATAGTTGCTAAGTAGCCAGCCCTTTGCTGTGCATCTTGCGCTTCTTTTTGCAACTCTTCCAGTGGTTTTTCGCGAGGTTTTTGCGCAAATTTATGCGCCATTGATGTGTAGACTAAAAGTAGCACCTGGAAGGCACTGCCAATCACTGGATTTATCTGCCCGACAGTAAAGGAAATGAATGGGATGATGAAGCGATAATTGTCCACTTTGCCAAATTCATGGGTACCAAACACGACGTTATATTGCCAATTCACGAACCAAGAAAGAATCATGATAAAGACGATGAAACACCAGAAGCCAAAAACGTCTTTGCCCCTGGCTCCAGTGGACTGAGCCCTCATTACAGCGATGCTAACAAGTACATCACTCACATCGATAACAATTGCAATTGCAGTTGCAATCACCCAATAAGCTGCATCTTCCCATCGATTTGATGTTGCAGGATCGAAATGCCTGAAGTATGCAGCGATATGGGGGATAGATGCTGACAGAAAGACGACATACCCAGCCCAGAAGAATGTCCTTGTAAAATTGTCTATTCGCGTATCCATATTTCTCCTTTCTAACTGCTAGGGTGGTTGGTAAGGTGCCTCTCTATAGCTTCTATTTGAGCTTGAGGTGCCAGTAACCCACCCTCCCTACCACCCTCCCTACCAGTCTTTTAGTCCTCATCGTTAGCCTCTCCAAGAGCATCTCGCAGCATTCCGCTAAGATTCCTTGCATGTGCCTCGGTAAGATTTGGCAGTATTTTCATGATCTGCCGAAATCCTTTGAGCATATCATTGGCTCGCATGGATATCAGCATGTTCCATTGCTCCCGAGTAATCGTTACATCCTTTTTTGTTGTGACATCAATACCGACTTTCACAATATTGCGTTGTTGGTTCACTGGCGCGTTCTTGCTCTCATAGATGTCCCCGTCATCCTCATCGACATTCTCCATTGCAGCAAACTCTTTCATCGGATCTCGCTCAATGGGGACAGGTTTCTTTTTCAGTCCAGGGACCCTGATAACAAAGGGGTCTTCCTTCGAGTTCGTATTGAGTAGGACGCATTCACCACGAGCAAGATTGTTAACCATTCCTGCATACTCTTTTCCCAGGATCATACGAGCTTGACTTTCAGACATCCCATGCACAAAGAAGGAAGAAAAAAGTTGCCTGACCTCAGTTCCACCAGTACGGCTTGCATTGGTGAGCTGGCCGATACAGAGCGTAAAGCAGAGATACTTGCGCCCCTCCTCGTTCCAGTTCTCCACAACTTCAGAACACTTCTTTGCTGCACTGCCCTTTTCACCGCTATAGCCTTCTTTTTGCAAGAGACTGGTCATTTCATCGACAACCAGCAAGACAGGGAATGGTGACTCGTCTGTATTGATCCTCTCTTCAAGGATCTGGTCCGCCATCTCAAAGGCGTCCACCATATCGGTATACTCCCGAGCTGGCGGCATCAGGAATGCTGATTGCCAAGGGGAAAGCATAGCTGTAAGGCTTTCATCAGACCGTGCATGGCGGTCAACAATGATGATCTTTGCTCCATAGTCTTCAACGAGTTGGGAGACAATGTTACATGCCGTTGTACTTTTACCCTGCCCTGGCAACCCAAGGAGAAGCGCACTCTGAAGATCTTTTAAATTTCTCCGTACTTCTTGCATGCGCTTCTTTTCTAGCCCGAGCAAGATACCCTTGCCATCGTCTTTTTTTCGTAGTGTCGGTGCAGTGTCAGGACGGTTCTCTTTTGTGTTCAAAGAAGGCTCATTGACACTTTTTTCTTCTAGCCGCTCTTCTGGCCGCTGGAATATTTCATTGTCCTCTAGGATTCTACCTTTGAGCCATCGGCCAACCCGAAAAGCCTTGTCTCCATGAGCAAGACTGAGAATAGTCGCACCAATTGTCAACCCTATCCCAAGGTTGCCAGGCATGTGTAGAACCCCCTCAAGCACAGAGGGCACCCCAGCCATCGTTATAAGTGTTGCTTTTCCGGTGTCATTGAAGTGGATTCTTTTTTCTCTCAACGCCTTTAAGCGATCCCAGGCGCTTTCATGATCTTCTTGTTGTTCAATATTTTCTGGTATTTCCATGCGACTTCTCCTTTTTTGTTCTAGACATCTTCTAGAAAACGCCGTGCAGGGAATGATCCTGCAACCCGCCTTGACGGACCAACGTTTATATAAACTCCATAACGGCCAATGTTAATTGGCCAGCAACGATCTTGCCAAAGTACGCAAGAACAACATAGATAGACAGAGTAAACAGTGCTTGCCAATACCATGCAACACCTGTCAATGATGTCCAGTTCGCAATACCATCCAAGACGATCATGAGGTGGCAGAAGAATTCCAGCCCCTCATGCGCGATCCCAGCCTTGACCCACTTCCTGATAGCATTCGCCATCATATAGCAGGCAAGCAAGATGAAGGAGAACACCACCGCGACCATGTTGATACCGGCATACTCTCCATTCACAGCGCCATACAACTGCCCGACGACCCCCCATCCATAATGCAGGCGGCTGATGGGGACAAATCCATAAATGAAGAGCATCTGCGTTGTTAACAGCGTAAATCCTGCCGACAACGTTAAAAGCGTACCCAGGAAGAGTGCGACCGCAA
>Ga0209027_1000800_pt1 | contig 11638 bp, 6 predicted proteins | sample GraSoi013_1_20cm_3_FD_185821 | JGI IMG/M metagenome (GOLD analysis project Ga0209027, IMG submission 185821) | Grasslands soil microbial communities from the Angelo Coastal Reserve, California, USA - Sample 09_27_2013_1_20cm (SPAdes) (version 2) | ecosystem: Environmental > Terrestrial > Soil >...
GAGCTGGCGATGGAAGGTCAGCGCATGTTCGATCTGCGTCGATACGGGATCGCTTATGCGAAGAACGTCCTCAACGGTTACATCTTCGGTACGGGATCCCCACCGTGGGGAGGCAACGGCGGTTTCGAGTCATCCGCTGCGCGCCGGACCTACAAAGCCTCGGCGGAACAGTTCGCTGACCGCCATCGCTTGTATCCGATTCCGACCCTTCAGATCGACTTGAGTAAGATCGGAACTGAGAACAGACTGACACAGAATCCGGGCTGGTGAGACGGATCGAAAGGAAAGGGACGGCGGAAGCCGTCCCTTTTTTTTTTGATCTGGGGCACGCGCTAGTGTTTGAGGATTTGGAATACCTGCAGTGAATCCCCTGTGTTCGCGACTATCAATGCATCCCGGCCGCGCCCCCGCAGCAGCGAAAGGCCCGAAACATTTCGCGGAGCTACGAACCCGCTTTCCCCCGGCGGTACTGGCTGAAAATGTCCGCGACCGTCACCCCGGAGCCACAACCCGTTGCCCGCGTCGGCCCTCGGCGTGTTCGGTTCCGGATCGTACAGGTTGCCACCGAGAACCAGGTCCAGGTGGCCATCGCCATCAAAATCGCGCACCAGCATTGACTTGATCGGCGTGATTTGAGCGAGGTTCGGCAGAGGATGCGAAGTAAACTTTCCGCCCCCGTCGTTGTGCAAATACAGACTTGCAAAGGTGTCAGCTTGATAATGGATGGCGTTTTTTCGCTGGGATTCCGACAGCACGTCGTCAATTCTCGCATTCGCAAACGATCCGTAGGTCGGATAGCGAATGGCGAGTGGATAGATCTGCCAGCCCAACGGCGCGAGGCCTTCGAACGGGTACTCTGTTCCGTTTACGACTTTCGTCAGAATCACATCCGCGGTCCTGTTTCCCGTGAAATCACCAGCGTAGACGCCGAAAGGACCGTCTTTAGATGTTGTGTACGAGTAGTTCAGACCAAGATTACCCGCGACAATGTCAGGACGACCGTCGGCGTCGAAGTCGCCGACCGCAAGGCTATACCACCAACCGCGCGACGCGCCCAACCCCGATGTCACGGTCTCGTTGCGAAAACGCTTCCCATCGTTTCTGAAAAAATTGATTGGCATCCATTCACCGACGGTGACCAGATCCAACTTTCCGTCTCCATCGAAGTCCAGCCACGCTCCATCGGTCACCATCCCACCTGGCTGAATGAGCTCCGGCGCGACCTGCGCAGTGACGTCCGTGAAAAAACCCCCATCGTTGCGCAGAACAAAACTGCGAGTCGGGTAAGGATATTCGCGTGGGGTCAGGCGCCCGGCTATAAAAAGATCGGGTCGGCCATCGCCGTTGTAATCACCGACTCGCACTACTCCTTTGCTCGCGAGCAGGGGCGGCAACGCAGTGGAATCGCGGACGAATCTTCCGCCGCCAACGTTCAAGTACAAACGGTCCTGCAACAGGCTCGAGTTGGGGGCCAGCTGATATCCGCCGCTCGCAACGTAGAGATCCGGACGTCCGTCACCGTTAACGTCGATGAATGCGGCGCCCCAATCTTCATAGGCTTTGTCGGCCGCCCAGGGCTGACCGGATGGTTCAACGAACGTTTCGCCTTTTCGTTGAATGAAAAGTCTGCCAGGTGCCGCGTGTGTCGCCCCGCCTCCACCGATAAAGACATCGTCAAGCCCATCGCCGTTCACGTCGCCAACTGCTACGACGGGACCGTGGCTCGAGATCACGTAGGGGAGTAAAGGTTGCACGCCGAAGTCGAGAGATGATCCACCGGCCTGTGCGTAGGCGAGTCCGGGTATCTTGACCTCGTCAAACACTCGCTCTGGATCTACGAACTGCTTCGTGGGTGCCGCGCTCGGCTTTGCCGGAGTCGCGTCGGACTGTTTGAGAGTCAAAAAGCCGTCGACCGTGATATTGGTCAGCGTTTGTCGCCGGCCATCAGGCCAGTCAATCTCCAGCGTGTCGACGCGCGTCGCGCTGCCAAGTCCGAAGTGGAGACGGTCATCGACGGTGGACATGTAGCCGCGATACGGAGACTGATACAGAGATTGTTTTCGGCCGCCGGCGGTCAGTACCAGGCTCGACCCGATTCCGCGCGGGTTTCGTTGCTCTCCCACCAGCTTCAGAACCAAAAAGTGATGGCCAATGGCAGTGGACTCGACATTCCGGTAGATAAACGCCGGACCGTTCATGTTGTTCATGACGACGTCCAAACGGCCGTCGTTGTCGAGATCGACATACGCGGCGCCATAGGAGAAACTCGGCTCCTCCATCCCCCACGCCTTGGTTTCGTCGGCGAATGTGAGATCACCACGGTTTTTGAAAACGTAATTCGGCAGATGATACGCGTAGAGTCCCTTGAGCATTTCGAGCGGACTATGTCGCACAGTTGTACCCGAGCCCTGACTGACCGCATTTGCTGGTAGCACATAATCGCGGTCGTTTACCGCCTTGGGATAGCCGTTCGTGATCAGGATGTCCTTGTAGCCGTCATTGTCGAAGTCCGCGAATAACGGACTCCAGCTCCAGTCTGTAGAAGCGACGCCGGCTATGTGCGCGATCTCGCTGAAGATCACATCACCTTTCCTGGTTAGTCCGTTGCTCAATTGCAGCGCGTTGGCAGTATAGTCGTCGAGCAGACCCCGCCGACGTGCTTCCTCAACCGCTGCGAGCGTCGTTGAGCCGCTCATCTTCTTTCGCTGGGTCGGATCGTGTGGCAGCATGTCGACCTGCAGAATGTCGGGCCACCCATCGTTGTTGAAGTCCGCGATGTCCACGCCCATGCCCGAGTAGCTCGTATGCTTAAGCCAGGTCGCACGCTTGTTCGTAAACGTGCCGTCGTGATTGTTGACGTAGACGACGTCGTTGGGAGCAATGTCGTTGGAGACGTAGATGTCAGGCCACCCGTCGCGATTCAGATCGGCGATGGCGACGCCAAGTCCAAAGCCGGCATTCTGCAGTACTCCCGCTTCGCGAGAAACGTTCGTGAAGCTGCCGTTGCAATTGCTTCGATATAACTCGTTGTAACTACCCGGCGTCTGTCCCATCCTTCCGGAGGGATGCGTCGACAGATCGGCGCGGGTAAAATCTTTCGCCGAGTTGTTGAGAAGGAACAGGTCGAGGCAGCCATCCTTGTTGAAATCAAGGAACGCTGCCTGGGTGGTAAACCCCGTATCAGCAATCCCGTACTTTGCAGCCGACTCGGTGAAGGTGTGATTCCCGTTGTTGATGAAGAGCAGGTTCGCCCTGTTCTCCGGTTTCGTCCACTGCGGCCCCGATACCGATACGTAGATGTCGAGGTAGCCATCGTTGTTGATGTCCACCATCGTGACTCCCGTCGCCCACCGCGCCGTCGTCACGCCTGCGGTAGTAGTGATGTCATCGAAATGGAAGTCGCCTTTGTTGACATAGAGCCGGCTGGAGACCTGGTTTCCGGCAAAAAAAATGTCCTGCAGGCCGTCGTTGTCGATGTCGCCCACGGCGACTCCCGCGCCGTTGTACACGTAGGCGTCGGTTTGAAAGTTCAGGGAATCAGTGGTAACGACGGTGTTCTGGAAATGCACGCCAGTGCTCGACGGGCTGAGCAGCTCGAACAACGGTTGTTGGCTCCGTTCACCACGGCAGCCGCTGATCGACAGCAAAACAATCAGTATCGCGCATTCTTCGATACGCCTGATTGGCGGCATGCTCTTCAACGTGGCGCTACTCGCGAGTGCTCGGGAACCCTGTTTTCAAGGAGTAGCAAGGGGATAGCAGCAGGCTGCGCGTATCCGCGGCGTTGAATGCGGGCAATGTTTCCGATATCCATGGCGCCTACAATGATGTCAGGGAATGCGTTTTTGTTGAGATGTGCAACGGCCGTGAGATTCCACTGGTTGGCGGCCGCCGCCCTGAATGCGAAGGGTCGGAATTTGTAGTCGCCCAGGCCCTTGAGGAATATGATCCCGCGCTCGGGATGCTGTTTGAAATCTGAGAAATCACTCGTTACCAGGATGTCCAACCGCCCATCCCCATCGAAGTCGTCAACTTCCGTTCGTGCCGCTCCATAAATCGGAAAAAAGAATTTCTCGCGGAAATTATTTTGACCGTCATTCTCGAGGATGCGTACGCCATGGTACGGCTTCAAAATGCTGGAATAGTCGAAGTTGTCCCCATTTACATAAACGATGTCGGGTGCGCCATCGCCGTTGAAATCCTCGAGCGAAAAGTGCATCGAACCGTACACGGGCGGAAACCGGGCGAGAGTGCGCTCCTTCTCACTGAATCCACCGTGACCGTCGTTCTCGAACAAAACAATTCGCTCGTCGCCCTGGGCAAAAAGTGCTACGAGATCGGGAGCACCATCTCCGTTCATGTCGCGGAGCTCGAAACGGATCGCTCCCGGACTCCCGTCCAACACTTCCCGCTGATAGTCGTTGCCGACCGGCCGGTAAAGCGCAAGGCGACCTTGATTGTTCCCGTACTCGCAGACGATGAACTCCCTGCGGTCTGCCGCGTCGGACGGCAGCTCTCGCACGAAGACCGGACGCAGCAGTGACTCGAGGACCACTCCCGCAACGCGCAGTGAATCGGTTGAAGCGAAATCATAGCGCACGAGACTGCCTCTCGCCTGGTCGTTTGGATCAAGAATTCCCACCTCAAGCACCAGCAGGTGATCCTTGTGGATGATGAGATCAATGGCGGGACTGGATAGCCGTATTGTCGATCTGATGCGCCGATTGAAATCGAAGATCTGCAGTGTGCTCAACCCAGCGTCTCCGACGTAGATTCGCTCCCGGACGCTGTCGACCTTGAGCAGCGTGATGATGCCACTGCTTTTCAACCCAGGACTGAAAGGCACTGCTGGGAAAAAAGGAGGATCGAGCGTCGGCTCTGATGGCAAGCTCTGCGACGGCAGCTCGTTCGGCGCCTGCTCTCGGTAGTACGCTACGATCTTGTTCCAGTCTTTCTCCGAGATTCTGCTCGATAGCGTGACCATGTAGGGACTCTGCGACGTCTCGTCGTATAACGACTTCGCCTGGACACCCACACGGGCCTTCATTCTCGGAAGCACACCGGACTGCCACGTCTTCTTGTCGAGGAGCGAAGGGTCGGGGAATTCATGACAGGCGGCGCAATATGTCCGCGCCAAGCTTTCCCCCTGATGAGAGCGCACCCGGTCGCATCCAGCAATCGAAACCGTAAGAGAAAGCACTAGTACTGAACGTTCCACGCTTCTCAACGGCATTGTTCCGACAAGAGCTATCATACACATTCCAGCACCGATGATTCGTCGGTTCTTTTGGTCGCGGCCAATTTGTGCGCCTTCACGCGCGCTCGAGGCTCATCGATGAATTCACATGCGGTTTCTCGTGTCATCAACCTGTTATCTGAAGGATCACAACGGCTCTGGACGACCGACGAATCTGAAGCTCGGCGCAGGCTGCTCGCTAGTGATTTGAATGGAGTTCTCGCTCTGGATGGATCCTTCGCGTTGGTGGTTCAGGATGGCGAGCGGGTTCTACTCGCGCGAAGTCTCGATCGACCTCTCCGATATTTTCTGGCCAAAGCTGTCGAGGGCCCCGCTCTCATTGTCGCCGAGCGCATCGACGAAATCGCTTCGGAGCTGAACCGTCGGGGATGGGGCGATCAATTTCACCCATCCTACACACGGATGGTGCCTGCACACCACGTCACCACTCTGCGCCTGATCGGATGTCCGGACCCGAATCCGGTTCATCAGCGATTCTTCGATCCACCGCGCGCCACGTTGCCTGCCGACCTCGATGTGATTGGTGAGCGTTACATCCAGGCGCTCTATTCGGAGATTCGTGCGTGGCTGTCCAGGAAGAATCGTTCCGACCCGATCGGTGTGCCTTTCTCCGGCGGGATCGACAGCGGCGCCGTGCTGCTCTGTGTTTACAAGGCGATGCTTGATGAGGGTCAATCGCCGGCGAGACTCAAGGCTTTCACTTTGTCGATCGACGGCGAAGGGGACGATGCTAAGCAGGCGCGCGATTTTCTCAGGCGCACCGACCTCGAGATGCTCGGTGAAGTGTTAGATGTTTCGTCGGGCACACTCGATCCACTACGGGCCGTTCAGGTAATCGAAGACTACAAACCTCTCGACGTCGAGTGTGCCGCTGCCAACCTGGCTCTGCTTTCGTGCATTCGACAGCGCTATCCTGATTGGAAGCTGCTCGTAGACGGCGACGGTGGCGACGAGAACCTCAAGGATTACCCAATCGAGGCGAACAGCGAGCTGACTATCCGCAGCGTCGTGAACAATCGGATGCTGTACCAGGAAGGGTGGGGCGTGGAGTCTATCAAGCACTCGCTCACCTATTCCGGCGGCTACAGCCGCGGCTGCGTGCGCAGCTATGCGTGCGCGCGTGAATTTGGGTTCAGCGGCTTCAGCCCTTACACTCGCCCGTCGGTCATTGCCGTCGCCGAAGCGATTCCATTTGGCGATCTCACCGAAGGGTCGCACGAACGTCTGTACGCGTTGAAGGGGGAAGTGATCGGGCGCGGCGTGAGGGCCGTACTCGGCATCGATATGCCAGTGTTTCCAAAGCGCCGATTTCAGCATGGCTCGGTGTCGGCGGATCAGATCGCGCGATTCTTCCCTGAGAATGAGGCACGCTATCGCCGCCATTTCGAGACGCTGTACACCGCAATCGCGTGAGCCTCTCGACGGTCGATAGCCGCATTCGCGGGCTGCGCCTACCCAAACCTTACGTTGATCCCTACCGCGCTCACGGGACGCTGCACGAGCAGGAACGGCGCGGGGTTGGAAAGGTGGAGCAGACGCTAACGGTCTTTCTGGCCGGTGCAGAATGTCCGTTTGCTTGCTCTTTCTGCGATCTATGGCAGTGGACTATAGACGGCCCGACGCCACCTGGCGCGCTCACTGCGCAACTCGAAAAAGCTCTGGCTACGGTGAAGACGGAGAATGTCGATCGGATCAAGCTCTATAACGCGAGCAACTTTTTCGACCCACGCGCCGTCCCGCCTGCCGACGTACGCGGTCTGGCGAACCTGCTCGAGCCCTTCGCTGCTGTTACCGTCGAATCACACGCAAATACGATCGGCCGACGCGCCGTTGCATTTTCCCGATCGCTAGCGGGCCGCCTTGAAGTCGCGATCGGCTTGGAGAGCATTCATCCGGTGGCGCTGGCGCAAAGCAACAAGCGACTCGAGCTCGCGCGCTTCGAGCGCGCCGTGGAATACCTTAGACGCAAGGAGATTGATGTTCGTGTGTTCGTGCTGGTGGGCGCGCCGCACGTTCCGCCTGCCGAGACTGTCGAGTGGACCATCCGCAGTGTGAGCTACGCAGTCGACAACGGTGCATCTGTCGTCTCTATCATTCCTGTGCGTACAGGTAACGGCGAGCTCGAGCGACTGCAGTCGCTCGGACAATTCACGCCTCCGACTCTCGTCCAACTGGAACAGGCTCTGCGCGACACGATCGGCCTCGGCGACGCGGTCGTCACCGCAGATCTCTGGGACATAGAGCGAGTTCCCGGTTGCGCCGATTGCAGGCACGATCGTATCGAGTGCATCCGTCGAGCGAATCTCACCGGCCAAATGGATCCGCTGCCATCTTGCTCCTCCTGTGGCCGGTCGTGAAAACCAGCTACGAAATCGCAATCGTCGGCAGCGGATTCGCCGGCTCACTGCTCGCCCGCGTCCTGGCACGGCTCGGCTACGACGTCATTCTGCTCGAGCGCGGAACACATCCGCGCTTTGCCATTGGTGAATCCACGACGCCGCTGGCCAACCTCTCGCTCGAGCGGATCGGGCTTCGTTACGGCCTGGAGGACTGTTACGCGCTGGCGACGCACGGACGGTGGCTGACCAAATATCCCCAGCTGCGGCGCGGACTAAAACGCGGCTTCACGTTTTATCGACATCATCCCGGCCGCGCCTTTGAGAATCGTGGACTGGATTCGGAGCGACTGCTCGTCGCCGCGAGCCCCGAAGATTCGATCGCTGACTCGCATTGGTTCAGGGCGGACGTGGATCACCACTTCGTGCGCGAAGCCGTTGCCGCCGGGGTTGAGTACCGCGACAATGTTGAGCTGACGACAGCGGATTTCTCGGCGAACGGCGCGGAGCTCACGGGATCTCGTCGCGGGAGGAAGTTCACCGTCCGAGCCTCCTTCGTAGTTGATGGTTCGGGGCCGGGCGGATTCCTCGCGCGCCAGCTTGCGATCCCCTCGGGATTGGATGCGACGCACACTCGCGCGGGATTGGTCTTCAGTCATTTTGATGGCGTTCGACTGATGGCCGACATAGTTCCCGATCTTCCTGCCGGACCTTATCCCGATGATTGGGCAGCTATGCATCATCTGATCGACGAAGGCTGGATGTATTCGTTGCGCTTCGACAACGGCATCACGAGCGCGGGTTTTCTGTTGACCCCGCAAGGCAGCGCGTCACTTGGCGCCGACAGCGCTGATGCGACAGCGCTTTGGAAGCGACTGCTCGCGCGCTATCCGACCATTGGGGATGTGTTCGCAAAGGCGCGACCGACAATGCCGCTGACTTTTCGCTCGCGAATTCAGCACCGCCTCACTTGCTCAGCCGGGGAGCGCTGGGTGTTGATGCCGCACGCTTATGCTTTTGTAGATGCACTCTTTTCGACTGGCATTGCGTGGGCTTTGCGGGCAGTCGAGCGCCTCGCGTTGATGTTCGAGAGTGTAGCGCGCAATGGCAGGATACCGCTCGGTCCCGCGCTTGAACGTTATGGAACGCTCCTGCGTCGAGAGGCAGATCAGATCGATCTGGTCGTCGCGGGCGCGTACAAGGCGATGACGAGCTTCGACCTCTTTTGCGCGCAGGCCATGCTTTACTTCGGGGCAGTTTCCTTCGCCGAGGCCAGTCAGCGGCTGCTACCGGATGATGAAGTCGCGTGGCGAGGCTTTCTCGGCGTCGGCGATCCCGTTCTCGAGCATCTGCCGCGTGAATCACTGCAGCGCCTCGATCGCGCACTATCCGTTCGGGATAGCGTGAAATCTCGCAGCGCACACGATGACTTCTCGCGGTGGATGCGGAGCGCCATCCAACCCCGTAACGTTGCCGGTCTTGCTGACCCGCGCCGTCACAATCTTTACCCCGTCGATTTCGAGGCGCTTGTCGCGGCGCACGATGTGTTAGGCATGACACGTCGCCAGATCATTGCGACGTTGCCCGCATTGCGCGGATCGCCGGTGAAGGTGTCGGCCCCTCCGGAGGCCCTGAAAGAGGCTGTCCGGCCGTCACTCTTTGCTTGACGGCGGTGCGCGGCCGGCGGCGCAAATCCAGCCACTTGGCCACCGGACCGACCGTCGCCAGCGCATAGAAGGCCGGAGCCGCGTTGAAGCCGGTGGGCAACGGCCAGCCCTTGTCCGAGGCAAATCTTATCAACGTCTCCATGATTGCGATCAGAACTGCGACCATGATCTGTCGAAGCCGTCCGCGCACCACCGTCCGCGGGTCAGTGATCATGAAGAAGACGAACAGCTGATACATTGGTCCAGTGATCGGCGCGATCTCCGGCATCACAGGTTGACCAAGCAGCGTCGCACGTGCGGCGTTGAGTATCAAAAAGCTCAACACGTACGTGAGAGTGATGTGCAGCACACCGACGCGTGCGGCGATAATCAGTCCAAATATCCAGATCACCAGGTTCGTCGCGACGTCGTTGCCGAACTGATGACTCAACACCGAGACGCGGTCGGGCGCCACCAGTAGCAGCGTCGCGATCGCGAAGTTCGTGGGATTCCAAAGGTGATTTTCGCGATAGCGCAGAACGTATTTCGATGCGATGGCGATGAAGCCACCGATCACGAACGGCCATAGCGCGCTACCCTGCGGCTTGATTAGCAGCGTAAGACTAATCCCGCTGATGTACGCGCTCAGCAGATTGACGAATTTGCCGCGATCGAACCATGAGAGAACCGCTTCCGTACCCGTGCAAACCGCCAGCGCGATTACGAGCCGATCGTATCCGCCGAGCAGGTGATAACGCACCTGGCCGACAACGAGAACCAGCGTGATGAGAAAGGAGATCAGATACCGCGGATCCACCTTCGCGGCGCGTTGCCACGAACGGGCGAAAGTGTTCGCCTCCGTTCGGCCGACCTGCGTAGCTTCGCTCATCGGGTCAGCGCTGGGACTCGACGATGGTATTGAACCGATCGATCGACGGTCGCTGCACAACCTGTTGCTGTCCGGATGGCCAGTTGATCAGCACCCGGTCGACCCACTCGTGCTTGCCGAGCCCAAAGTGAACACGTCGCTCGTTTTGACTCGCGAATCCGGATCCGCCGTCGACCACGCGTCGCTGTCTCAGATGTCCCGCCTCGAGTAAAACCTCAGCCCCGATCGCACTGCGATTGCTGCGCGTCCCTATCAGCTTGAACGCAATCCAGTGATTCGACGAGTCCGGGTAGTCGCGGTAAAGGATTGCCGGCTGATTCTGGTTGGCGACCACGATGTCGACTTCCCCGCGATTCCATAAGTCGGCGAGCGCAACCGCACGACCATCGTACAGATCTGTCGCGCCGACTTTGCTCGCAACGTCGACCCATCCGGCGACACCGCGGTTGAGGTAGACTCGCGACGGCTCGTATCCGGAAAGACTCGCATTGGCGAACGCCGGCCATGTTGCCGCATCCTCGAAGAGACGGCCGTTGGCTCCCGCGATCTTTGACATGGCGTACCAGTAATTCTTGTTGCGATCGGCGGAAATGAAGCCATTGGCAACGAAGAGCTCGTTGGCGCCGTCGTTGTTGAAATCACCGAATTGCGCACCCCACGCCCATCCCGCATCGGCGACGGCGCCTTCGGCCACGTTTCTGAAACGACGCGACTTGTCCATTTCGTTTACGCGCAGGTTGTTGTTCTGAAACAGGTACCCACGCTCCGAGATGTTGGTGACGAACGCATCGATTTGCCCGCGGTTGAACGCATCGCCAAGAGTGACCGACATTCCACTCTTGGATTCGCTCTCCAGACCGGCCGTCGTTAACACAAACCGCTTGCCGTGATCGTTTAGATAAAGCTCCTCGGGACCGTAGTCGTTGGCGAGATAGATGTCCGGCCAGCCATCACCATTGAAGTCAGCCGAGGAGGCCGCAAGAGTCCAGCGCGTGCTGCCAACACCCATCTGGTCGGTGACATCTTCGAACTTTCCGTTACCAAGATTATGGAACAGCAGGTTCTTACCGCCGTTGGTGGCGAACTCGAAGCTGTTGTGCATGATCCTGGTGGTCGTGAGATGCCACAGGTCAATATCGCTCCGGAAGTATGCGGTGACATACAGATCCAGGAGTCCATCGCGATCGTAGTCGATCCAGATCGCGCCATTGCTGTTCACCCACCGGTGTAACCCCGCTTGCTCGGTGACATCGACGAAACGATGTCCATCGACATTCCTGAAAAGGGCGAGATAGCCGTAGCGATAGACCAATACATCCTCTCGGCCATCGTTGTCGAAGTCGCCCCATACCGCGCCCATTGACACGCCTTCGCCCCGACGATTCAGGTCGGCGAGGCCGGCAGCTGCGGCGACATCCTCGAACGTGCCGTCTGCGCGATTTCGATAAAGGGCGTTCGGCTCGCCAAACTTGCTGTTGGTGAAGTAGAGATCCGGCCGGCCATCGCCATC
>Ga0209027_1000801_pt1 | contig 11634 bp, 8 predicted proteins | sample GraSoi013_1_20cm_3_FD_185821 | JGI IMG/M metagenome (GOLD analysis project Ga0209027, IMG submission 185821) | Grasslands soil microbial communities from the Angelo Coastal Reserve, California, USA - Sample 09_27_2013_1_20cm (SPAdes) (version 2) | ecosystem: Environmental > Terrestrial > Soil >...
GGGTTCACGACCACGGACACCTTCTTCAAGACCGGCGCCGACCTGAACAGCGGCACGCTGGCGATTTACAGCGCCTTTCGCGGGTTCGAAGGGCAAAGCAACTGGACGACGCCGGAGCTCGCTTCCGACCAGACCCGCGCGGACACGCGCGAGCCGAACGCCGGGACCTACGGGCCCGATCGCCTCGCCTGGAACGCGGTCACCGGGCGCGCGATCGTCCCGTTCGGCACTCATTACGCCGTCATCACGGAGGCGAACCTCGTGCTCGCCAAGGGGCCGGAGATTCAGACCTCGGACACCCTCACCAAGGCGTACAATCTCGCCGAGGCGAAGTTCATGCGCGCCTATGCGTATCTGCGCTTGACCAAGATGTACGACGGCGTGCCGCTGCTCCTGTCGCCCGAGGATCAGGCCAACCCGAGCCCCACGCGCGCCACTGTCGAGCAGGTCCACCAGGCGGTGATCAAGGACCTGACCGAGGCCAAGGCGGGCCTCCCCGCCGCGTGGTCGGGCGACGACGGCTACGGCAATCCGACCCAGGGGCGTGTCACCAAGGGCGCGGCCGAGATGGCGTTGGCCGATCTCTACCTCTGGCGTTCCAGCTTCATGCAGACCAACCAATGGCAGTTGGCCTCGGACTGGGCGGACAGCGTGATCGCCTCGGGTCTCTGGGCACTTAACGACGACTACATCAAGACATTCCTCCCGAGCAACAAGGGCAATCCGGAGGAAATCCTGGTAATCACCAACTCGGGCGTCGTCGATCGCACCAGCAACATCTTTCAGCTGTTCTATTATCCGCGCGATTGGGGGCTCGACGCCGGGCAAGGAGGCGGCTGGGGGTTGATTCACCCGACGGACTGGTTCTTGAGCAGCTATCTGCCGGGCGACTACCGCGGATCGAGGGGCTTCGAGGGCTACAAGACCGACTCGGCGTATGTCGCTGGCGGCTGCGGGCTGACGATCTGCAAGGACACGCTCGGCGACGGCCCCATGCCGTACAAGTACCGCAAGAGCGACAACGGCGCGACCTGGTGGCTGGGCGACGTGGACATCCCGCTCTACCGCTACGCCGAGGCGCTCCTCATCTACGCCGAGGCGCAGAACGAGCTGGGCAATACCGGCGTCGCCGTGCAGTACCTGAACTTGATCCGCGCCCGGGCGCGCAAAGGCACCGGTGCCCAGGCCCGCACCCAGCCGCATGACTACGGCACGGCAGGCGAGGCGATGGACAAGCTGTCGGTGCGCGAGGCCATTTTCATGGAGCGCGCGTGGGAGTTCGCTTTCGAAGCCAAGCGCTGGTTCGACCTGGTGCGGCGAGACGCAGAGGATCCGGGATACTGGGGGAACAGCCTCATCGCGCACGATCCGAGCTTCGCACCGCCCAAGCCGGCGCCGGACGCGTACAAGAAGCGGTGGCCGATTCCGAATGCCCAGATCAAGGCCAACCCGGCGCTGTGTCAGAACCCGGGATACGGCGGCAAGGCGTGCCCCCCAGGGGTGACCGTGCCGTGACTGTGCTGTGACCGCACGCGCCTGCCCCTCGGCTCGTTCGGCGAGGGGTGGTTCCCTTCTTAGCTGCAGGCTTGCATCACCGCTCCATCAGCCTGTCGCGAATCATCCACGTCGCAGTAATTCCGCACCGCCAACAGCCATTTCGTAGACGACACGCAACGCGTGCCGACTCGTCCGTGTCGCACGGGCCGCGCTAACTCCTTGTGAGCCTTGTCACACCGATGCCGTACGCGACTCGCGCCGAAGCGCGATCACTCCGGCCCCAAACTTGAAAGCAGCCCCGCGAGAATAAAACTCGTTGCGCCCTTTGTGCCGCCCAGGGGGACCACGCAATGCTCGCATTGTTGTGTCCGCACGCCGACAGTGGCGTCGAGTCCGACGTCGCGCCTCGCCGTCCCGTTCCCGCTTTTCCCGACCTTCGCTCCATCAGTTCTCTGCCGGAGGCTGCTATGAAACGCTTCGGTGTCCTATTGCTTTGTGCCCTGTTGCCGGTCCGAGTGGGCGCGGCGCAAGACGCGGGCTCCATCGCCGGCACGGTGACCGCGCAGGAGAGCGGTGCCCCGCTCGCCGGTGCGGGCGTCGCGGTCGTCGGCACCCGGTTCGAGGCCGCCACAGGCGCCGACGGCCGGTACACCATCGCCAACGTGCCACCCGGCACGTATCGCGTTCGGGCCCGGATCATCGGCTACGGCAGCACCGTGGATACGGGCGTCGTCGTGGTGGCCGGGCAGACCGCCACGGCGGACATCGCGCTGCAGCGGCAAGCCGTTCAGCTCGAGACCGTCGTGGCCATCGGCTACGCCACGGTCCAGAAAAAGGACCTCACGGGCGCGGTGGCCTCGGCGAGCGGCGAGGACGTGCTGCTCAAGGCTGCACCCACCGGCGCCGTCTCGAACGCCCTGCAGGGCAAGGCCGCGGGTGTCCAGGTCGTTGTGAATAGCGGCAGCCCCGGCGCGGGCGCGAGCGTGCGCGTGCGCGGCAGCGCCTCGATCACCGCCAACAGCGAGCCGCTCTACGTGGTCGACGGTCTCCCGGCCATGCAGGGCACCGGGTCCGACAATCCGACCTACAACCCGCTCAACGAGATCGACCCCAACGACGTCGAGTCGATCCAGATCCTCAAGGACGCCTCCGCGACGGCCGTGTACGGGTCGCGCGGCGCGAATGGCGTCATCCTGATCAACACGAAGCGCGGCCAGCGAGGCGAGGACCGCCTCACGCTCGAGTCGAGCTACGGCGTGCAAAGCATAGGCAAGCGGATCCCCGTCTTGAACGGCCCCCAGTACCGGCAGCTGCGCAACGAGGCCGTCTGGAACGCCACCAAGGACTCCTCCAATTTGCCCTACACGGCGGCGCAAATCGCCTCCGCGCCGTCGTACGACTACCCGGACATGTTGCTCCGCACCGCCGCGCAGCAGAACCACTCGCTCACCCTCTCCGGCGGCGACACGAAGACGCGTTACCTCCTGTCGGGCAACTACTTGAACCAGGAGGGGATTCTCATCAACACGCGCTTCCAGCGCTACGGCCTCCGCTTCAACCTCGACCGCGACATGAGCGAGCGGTTCCGCGTGGGCACGAATTTGAGCGTCGCGCGCACGACGCAGGCCATCAACTGGACCGAGAACGGCGGCATCGGCGCGAGCGCGCGCGGGATTCTCGCCGCCATGAACTTCGACCCCGCCATGCCGCCCAAGAACGCCAACGGCGACTGGAACCTGCGAGCGATCCTGGGCGAGCAGCTCGAGAACCCGCTCGCGAACATCAGCTCCGTAACGGATGAGCGGAACGAGTGGCGGCTGGTGGGGAGCGTGTTCGGCGAGTTCGCTGTGACGCCGGCCCTGCATCTCAAGACGACCGTCGGCAGCAACGTCCACTTCTTCCGGGATCCGTACTTCGCGCCCCGCACGGTCGCGCCCGGCGCCTCGGTGCAGGGAAGCGCCACGGAGAACACCGGCTACGACCGCGAGTTCATCAACGAGAACACACTGACCTACCACCGTGCGCTGGGCCCGGGCACGCTCGACCTGCTGGGCGGCGCCTCGGCGCAGACGGCCGTGGTCGACTCGGGTCCGTACGCCCACGCGGAGCAGTTCCCGCTCGATGCCATCGAATGGTACAACCTCGGCTACGGGGCGACGCAGCAGCAGGTGGGGAGCCTGTACCAGGATTGGGCGCTGCTCTCCATGTTCGGACGCCTCAACTACAACCTGCGCGACCGCTACCTCTTCACGATCACCACGCGGCGCGACGGCTCGAGCCGGTTCGGCAGGAACAACAAGTGGGCGACGTTCCCCTCCGCGGCATTCGCGTGGCGCGTCTCGGACGAGCCTTTCATGCAGGACCGCGGCCCCTTTACCGACTTGAAGCTCCGCCTGAGCTACGGTGCGACCGGCAACCAGGCAGTGCGTCCGTACCAGTCGCTTCCGATCATGGTCGCGGCACCGCTCTCGATCGCCGCCGGCCAGGAGTTCGTGTCGTTGCGCCCGTCGCTCACCAAGGCGAATCCCAACCTGCGGTGGGAGACCACGCGGCAGTTCAACGTCGGGATCGACGCCGGGCTATTCGACAACCGCCTCACCCTCACATTCGATGCCTATCGCTCCGTGACCAAGGATCTGCTGCTCCTGGTGGATCTTCCCCGCTTCACGGGCTACGCCAATCAGCTCCAGAACATCGGCTCGGTGCAGAACCGCGGCGTCGAGCTGGGTCTGAGCACGCTCAACGTGCAGCGCGGCAGGTTCACCTGGCGCTCGAGCATGAACGTCTCCGCCAACCACAACAAGGTGCTGGACCTCGGCGGCCAGCAGTACATCCGTCCGGGGACCTCACGCTACGGCTGGTTCCTCGACGGCAACGAGAGCTTCATCGTCGAGGTGGGGCAGCCGCTCGGGTCGATCTACGGCTACCAGGTGACTGGCCTGTGGCAAGAGGGGGACGTGTGCACCCTAACGCCGACACCGAAGGGCGAACGGAATCCCGACTGCATCCCGGGCGAGTACAAGATCACCGACGTCAACCGCGACGGTGTCATCGATGGCAAAGACCGCACGCTGCTCGGCTCTACAGAGCCGAAGCTGTTCGGCGGGTTCGGCAACAACGTCTCCTGGGGTCCGTTGACGCTGGACGTGTTCTTCAACTTCTCGTATGGCAACAAGGTCGCGAACGTGAACAACGTGTTCAGCGAGCTGGCCACCGGGTTCTTGAACGAGCGAGCCGAGGTGCTCGACCGTTGGACGCCGACGAACACCAGCACCACCATCCCTCGCGCCAACAACGCCCGCGCGCGTCGCATGTACAGCACGTTCGTCGAAGACGGCTCGTTCCTGCGGTTGCAGACCATCACGCTGGGCTATCAGCTCCCACCCAACCTCATCCCCGGCGCGCATGTAGCGCGGCTGTACCTGACCGGCCAGAATCTGTTTGTCCTCTCGCGCTACTCGGGCTTCGATCCCGAGGTCAACAGCATCGGCGGCGATTCGCGCTTCCGCGGCGTCGACGCCGGCGCCTACCCGCGCGCCCGCGTCGTCAACTTCGGCTTGACCGTCGGCTTCTGAGGTGACCATGACCACGAGAACTCTCTCGATCGCGCTGGGCATCTCGCTGGCGGCGGCCGCTTGCGGTGACATGCTCACCGAGACGCCCAAGTCCTTTACGACGCAGGACGGCTTTTACAAGACGCCGTCGGACGTACGAAGCGCCACGTTTGCCGCCTACCAGCCCCTCGGCACCGACGACCTCTGGCGGTGGTGGCTCTGGCTCACCGTGGATCTGGCGTCGGATCAGGTGCGGATGCACCCCGACGAGCCGAACTACCAGACCTACCACCCGGAGTTCCTGCGCTGGGATGCGACGACGTCCAGCGTCACCTCGCCCTGGAACGGGCTGTACAACATCGTGTTCCGCGCGAACGTCGTGCTCAGCCGCGGGGGCGGAGTGACGTTCCCGGATCCCGCTGAGCGCCAGCAGCTCCTTGCCGAAGCCACGTTCCTGCGTGGCTACGCGTATCTGCTCCTCGGCAAGCTGTACGACGGCGTCCCGCTCTTCGTGAGCGAGGCCGATCATGCTAACGCGCGGGCCGGTCGCACGCCCGTCGCGCAAGTGGAAGCGCAGGTCGTCAAGGACCTGACCGCGGCCGAAGCGGACTTACCCGCCACGCGTCCCAAGAGCGAGCTCGGCCGGGCCACCAAGGGGGCCGCCCAGATGGCGCTGGCGGACCTGTACCTCTGGCGCTCGAGCTTTCGCAAGACGGGCGAGTGGCAGCTCGCCGCCGATTGGGCGAAGAAGGTGATCGATTCCACGAGGATCTACGGGCTCAACGACGATTATCTGAGCACGTTTCTCCCCGCCAACCACGGCAACAAGGAAATGATCTGGGTGATCCCGTCCTCGACGGTCCAGGGACGGAGCAGCATGAATCTCGGCTGCCTCATCCTGCCGCGGATTCTGGGGTTCGGCTCGGGAGGCGGGTGCGAGGTGATCGGCCAGCCGACCGACTGGCAGTACGGCTCGTACTTGACGGGCGACTACCGCAAGGACGTGACCTACCGCACGTACGGCTGCAGTAGTGACGCCAACATCGGCTGCAAGACGTTCCCGCATCCGAACGTCTACAAGTACCGGCCTACCAACGGGGGCGTCGGTGGGCCACCCGATACCGACTTCCCGCTGTACCGCTACGCCGAGGCGCTGCTGATTTATGCTGAGGCGCAGAACGAGCTCGGGAACGCCGCGACAGCGGTCACGTATCTCAACATGGTCCGGGCCCGGGCCCGGAAGGGGACCGGCGCGGAGAGTCGTACCGAGCCCCACGATTACGGGACGGCGGGGGAAGCGATGACCCAGACGGCCATCCGGGATGCGATCTTCCAGGAGCGCGACTGGGAGCTGGCGCACGAAGGCAAGCGCTGGTTCGATTTGCTCGAGCTCGATGCCCTGGAGCCGGGCTACTGGGCGATGGCCCTGCAGCAGCGCGATTCGATCCTGGCAACGGCGCCCCTGCAACGCGACCTGCGGACCTTCAAGCAGCGCTGGCCGATCCCCCTGACGGAGATCAACCTCGATCCGGCCTTGACCCAGAACACCGGCTACTGATCGCCGGCAGATCCCTCGCTCCCTCACGCGCACCCTGCCGCTAGCCCTGGCAGGGTGCGCGTCTTCCATAACTGTGGTATCTTCGCAACGCCACCTGACCTGTTGCCGAAAGGAACCCGAAAGGAACACCACATCCGCGAAGAGTGTCGTACAGCCGCACCCTGACCCAGGGGAAGACATGAAACGAGCCATCTGCTGCGGATTTGCCGTCGCGCTGGTCACCGGCTGTGGGCCGACCGGATCGCGGCGGGCCGAGGTCCCGGCCCCCGAAGACCAGATCTCCGTCGGCTACCAGACCCAGAGCAGGCATAACACCACGGCTGCGGTCACGTCCGTCTCCCCGACCGACGCGGATGCGCGCGTCACCCGCCTGGAAGATCTGCTGCAGGCCCGCGTGCCGGGCCTCGAAGTGCTCCCGCTCTCGAACGGCACCTACACGCTCCGCATCCGCGGTCGGCACAGCCTCAGGGGCGGTGCGGCGGACGACGAGCCGTTGCTCGTGATCGACGACGTGCCGGTGCCGGCAGGCGCGCTCGGCAGCGCGCTCGCCAGCATGGCCCCGCGCGACGTGCGGCGAATCGACGTGCTCAAAGACGCGGCCGCGGCGAGCATCTATGGATCGCGTGGGGCCAACGGGGTTATCATCATTACGACCAAGCGAGCCTCGTTGCCGAATCCGTGATCGCGCCGTTTGTCGCACTGCTGCTGCAGAACCCCGTGGCGCCGGCCGCCGCGCCGCCCACTGGCGTTGTACGAGTGTGGCTGGGCTCCGCCAGCCCGCTGGTGCGTGGCGCCGCGGTGCGCGTGTACGTCGAGGCGCGTGAGGACGGCAACCTCGTCGTACTGCGCCGCCGCACCGACGGCCGCATCGAGGTCCTGTTCCCCAGGAATCCGGACACCGACCCCTTCGTCCGGGCTGGCACGTACGAGATTCGCGGCACCGACGAGCGGGGCGCCTGGGTGCTGGCCGAGCCCGACGGCACGGGGATGGTCCTGGCCGCGCTGTCGCCCGACCCGCTCAAGTTCGACGAGTTCGTGCGGGCGGCCGCGTGGGACCCGAATGCGCTGGTCCCCACCTGGTCGGGCGCGGATGCGGCCGGGTCGATGAGCGACATCGTGCAGCGGATGTTGGGGGACGGGTACTTCAACTACGATCTCGTGGCCTACAGTGTCGCTCCACCGGTCTACGCACAGCAGGATCTGACCCCGCAGCAGACGACGCCGGCGTACGATGCGTATCCTACCTGTCTGAACTGCACGTTCATCGGGGAGCAGCTGCTCATCTACGAGCCGCTGCTAGTGCATCGCCGGTTCCGTCGTCAGCGCGAGACCGAGCCGCGCCACCCGACCAGCGCGATCGCCCTCGCGGTTGGTCCGCGCCCGGCCTCCATTCCACAACGACTTTCACAGGGGTCTCGCTTCGCCGCGCCCCGACACGCTCCGGTCGCCCCGCCGATCGAGCCACGCGCTCGCGAGCGGCCCAATGCTCTGCCGACTCAAGCCATGGGCCCGCGCACCCACGTGAGATTCACCCGCCTCTCGGCCCCCACGCCGGAGCGGCCCCTGGCCGCCGTCGCGCCACGCGCCGGGGCGGCTGCCGTACTGGTGGCGCGAGCGGGCTTCGCGTTTGCCCGCTCCGACTCGCCTGGTCGGGCTCCGGTGCGTTCCGATTTCGCCATACGAGACGGGGAGCGGGAGCGGGAGATACCGGCGGTGAGCCAGGCGCCCGTGCGGTCGCGCGCCGTAGCGGTTGCCCGCACGGGTGAGGGAGTGGCGCAAGGCGCTACCCAGGGCATCGCGATTCCGCGCGAGGCATGGGGCTACAGTCGCCGCGCGACGCTACGACGCTAGGTTGTACGTAGGACGTAACGTCGTAGCGTCCTACAACGGTCACTGTCCTACCGTAAAATCGATTCTCTTCAGGACGCTCCCGGCCGCGTCCCGCACCTCGACGTGCCACGCGCCGGTCCAGTCGGGCGGCACGCTCTTCCTGCTCCACGTGCGCCACGGCGAGCCACCCACCTGCAGCTCTACGTCGCCGACCTGGGTGTCCCCATGGAACCACACGTGGTGGATGGCCGCGCCGCCGGCTCCCGCCACCTTGGTCCAGCAGTACACCTGGCCGACGTCGGCGGGGAAGACGGCGCCCGTGTCCTGCGGCTGCCGGTCCACGACCGCCTTGGCGACCACGGCCTCGGCGACGTCGACGGCAGCAGTGGCGGGCGCGGCGGCCGGGGCGGGGGCCGCGGCCTTCGTCGCAGCTGTCGTATCTTGGGCCGCGAGGCCACGGCCGGCGAGCAGGGCCAGCGCGATGATCGGAGCGATGCGCGTCATGACGGCTCTCCCACTGGGGTTGTCGATTGTACCGCGGTTGCCCGTTGTACGGCGCGCCGTCGGCGATGTTCCAGCCAGGTACCGAGCGTCGCCGCGATCACGGTGCCGGCCGCGGCGCCGCCGAGCTGAAAGCGCGCCAGGTATTGGCGCTGACGCCCCGCGCACTTGCCCGAGAACAGCGCGCCGACCATGGCGCCGCACGATCCCTGGATGGTGGTGAAGTAGTAGCCCGAGCCCGCCGCGAACAGCACGGGGAGGGCGCACAGCGCCAGGTGACGGAGAAAGGTCTTCATTGGGAGCCCATCACGTAGAGATAGACGTAGTTGTAGATGCCCGTGAGCAGCGCCAGGCACCACACGAGCACGACATACGGGCCGGTGTGTCGATGCAGCGGCCGCAGGCGCGCCACCGCGCGCGACGTGAGCTGCCACGCCAGCCCCGCCAGCGCCGTGATGGCGAACGCGAGATGGATCTGGAAGAACGGCAGCGCGACGAGGGTGGCGCGACGGGGACTCGGAGCCATGAGGAAAGAGAACCCGACCACGACGGCGATCTCGATGACCGCGCTCACACTCATGAGGGTCACATGCAGGGCGACCCGGCCGCGTTTGATGCGCGTGGCGCCGTAGATCAGGAGCGGCGGTCCGACCAGAGCCCAGACGAGCGCGAGAACGGCCTGGGGCGGCGCGCTCATCGACCCCGCTCGACCTTCCACCGGTCCACCACCCGTCCCTCTCCCCCGTCCCCCGTCCCCCGTATGACGTGATATACGTCGAAGTGCGCGACCGTGAGACAGGAATGGTTGGGAATGATCTCGACCGTGTCGCCGACCTTGAAGCGGCCGTCGAGCGTCGCGGCCGAGGCGGCGCGGATCAGGCCGTGCTCCTGCGACAGCGTCGCCACGGTCAGCTCGGGAGCGTCCTTCACCGCGCCCATCGCCTGTGGTCCCACGTGCGCGGGCCCTGCGTCCTTCGAGAGCTCGAGCGCGCCCGCGTCGACCACGAAGTGTGACGCTCCCGGCTGATGCGACACGACCGTCGCGAGCACGCTTACTCCCACGTCCGCCGGCTCGCAGCACCCGATCAGCACCATCGTGCGGTCGTAAAACACGTAGTTCCCCGGTCGCGCCTCGGCGACGCCGGTGAGATCCGTGGCAGCCGCCATCGCCGGCGTCGATCCGACACTCACCTCTCGGACCGCGATGCCCTCCTTGCGGAGCCGCTCCGCGCACCCCACCATGACGCTGCGCTCGCTCTCGGCCACTGCGGCCGCTTCGGCTTTGCTCGTCGTCCGATAGGCGTGGCCGGAGTGGCTCAGGATCCCGTCGAACGAGAGTCCCCGTTCCCGAGCGAGCTCGCGGGCCACGGCGACCGCGTAGTCCGACGCCGGATCCACACCGGCTCGGTGATAGCCGCAATCGACTTTGAGCCACACGCGCAGCCCCGAGCCGGCGAGCGCCCGGGCGGCACCGAGGTCGTCGACCACGACGCGCAGGGTCGCCCCAGTCTCCTGCACGATGCGACGCGCGTGCGCGACGTGTCCGGGATCGATCGGGAACGCCCACGTGAGATCGGAGAATCCGGCCCGGGCGAACACCTCGGCTTCGACGAGCGTGGCCACCGTGAGCCCCCGTGCGCCGTGCTCGAGCTGCAGCCGGCCCAGCTCGACGCATTTGTGGGTTTTCGCGTGTGGGCGCAGGGCCACACCGAGCTGCCGGGCGCGCGCCGCCATGTGCGCGAGATTGCGCTCCACGACGTCCAGATGCAGCAGCAGCGCCGGCGTCTCGACGTCGTACGCCTTCACCCGTCCCTCGTCCCCCATCCCCCTTCCCTCTATCGCACGATGTGAAACTCGGTCTGGCGCCGCAGAATCCAGCGCACGCGGCCGTCGGGACCGAGCTCCGCGTCCTCTTCCTGCGCCGAGCGGACTCCGTCGTTGTCCCATTCGGGGGCCGGCGTGGTCGCCTGCAGCTCGATCGAGAACCAGCTGTTCGGCACCAGGGGAACGTCGCCGCGCTCCGGAACGCCCTCCTGGTGGTCCCACAGGCCGATCAGCGGTCCGGCGCCGTGGCCGCGGTCGCCGATGGGGTGGGTGTAGATCGTGCCGTTGATCCCCGCCGCGCGCATCCGCGCCAGCGCGGCCGCGAGCACTTCGTTCCCGGTGCGCCCGGGCCGCATCTCGGCGAGCAGGATGTCCTGCAGGCGGTTCGAGTTTCGGAGCGCCTGCTTGAGACCCTCCGGCACGTCCTTCTCGCCGGTCTGGTGCACCACCGAGAGCCGCCGCCCGAGCGCCGGCGCGAGCAGCTCGAGCGCCTCCGCCACGCGGAGGTTCAGGACGTGCGCGCCCTGCGATCCGCCGGTCACCAGGATCGACAGGCGCTCCCCCGAAGGCTCCTTCGAGTGCAGGTAGTTGTCGAGAAACGCCCGGCGGATGGGGTTGCCGAGCAGGTGCGTCTTGCGCGCCGGGAAGCGGGCCAGCGCCTCGGGAAAAGCGATGAACACCGCGTCCACGAGCTTGCCGAGGACCGTCAACCCGACGGCCGCCACCCCGAGTGTGGCGACGCGCCGCCACTGATAGGGAACGGGGAAGACCGTCTGAGCCCGCCACGCCATCCCGGCGAAGAGGAGCGTGTACGCCGCGACAGTCGCGACGGCGGCACCCATCCGGCCGTAGGGCGGAATCAGCGCGAGG
>Ga0209027_1000802_pt1 | contig 11624 bp, 10 predicted proteins | sample GraSoi013_1_20cm_3_FD_185821 | JGI IMG/M metagenome (GOLD analysis project Ga0209027, IMG submission 185821) | Grasslands soil microbial communities from the Angelo Coastal Reserve, California, USA - Sample 09_27_2013_1_20cm (SPAdes) (version 2) | ecosystem: Environmental > Terrestrial > Soil >...
CCATGCCAGCATAAGCATGTCCATCGCCATCGACCCCCACTCCGGCAAGCAGTCCCATTTCCTCAAAGTTCCCATTCCCTTTGTTCTCAAACAGTAACTCGGGAACTGAATCGTTGGCAATAAACACGTCTATGTGTCCGTCGCCATTGAAATCAGCAATCGCAATACCCAGGCCCTTTCCAGGTTTCGTAAAACCAGTCTGTTTGGCGGACTCGGTGAAGTGACCATGGCCGTCGTTGTGATAGACGAGTGGGAGAATAGGCTGAAATTGATCGGGATGGCAGAAGGAACGGTACCCCTGTTTTCGCTCTCCACACCAGATGTCAGTAAAGTCCCATTGCAAATAGCGCAACACTACTAAATCCAGCAGGCCGTCCCCATCCAGGTCCGCCCATGCCGCACTCGTGGACCAACCTTCTCCGGCCACGCCCGCCTTCAACGTCACGTCGGTGAAAGTACCATCATCATTATTGTGGTAAAGCCGATTCCCTCCATAGGCAGTTACGAACAAGTCTTCATAACCATCGTTGTCGTAGTCACCTGCTGCGACGCCCATTCCGTATCCCGCGCCTTGCAACCCGGCCTTTTCGGTCACATCCTCGAAAGTGCCGTCGGGCTTCTGGTGATACAGCCGATTCCAGTATTTGGGACCACTCTTCTTTGGAATCGCCCCTAATGGTGATGGATCGTCAATCTCGGCCCCGTTCACAAGAAAAATATCGAGTCTGCCATCGTTGTCGTAATCGAATAGCGCCACTCCGGAGCCCATCGTCTCGAGCAGGTATTTTTTTGAGGTATGTGGCGCCGCATGCTGAAACTGCACCCCTAGCGCAGAGGTTAGGTCAACAAACTTACCTGCAACAGGGACAATTTGCGGCGGCGCTTTTTCCTGTGCCGCGATTGTCAACGCCAGGCCCAGACACGTCAGGGCCGCAACTTTCAGACAAGTGCGGGCCAAGCGTAGGTGTCGCGAATAGAAATTTCTTATCCACACCGGCAGCTGCGTAAGGGTCAAGTAAGTCTCAGCTCCACCTGGAATGATCGTCTACTTCCGCTTACGCCGTCACTGGCCTGGGCCTCGCGCCTGCAAACGCATAGATCGCGACCACGACGTAGGCGATCAGCGGAACCAGATATGCCGGTGCAATGCTGTGACGAAGATCCGCGATCCGTCCCATTAGAAGAGGCATGAGCGCTCCTCCAACGATCGCCATTACAAGCAGTGATCCGCCAATTTTGGTGTTGGGACCGAGGCCTTTGAGTCCCAGGGCGAAGATGGTCGGAAACATCAGCGACATGAAAAAGCTGGTCAGGAACACCGCCCATAGACCTGCCCAGCCTGGGAAGCCGACAGCAAATCCGACGAGCGCAACATTCACTACAGCGTACGCTCCGAGTAATTTGTGCGGAGCGACGAATCGCATCAAGTAAGCGGAACTGAAGCGTCCCACCAGAAAGGCCCCCAGAGTTCCGGTCAGAAAATATCCCGCAATTTTCTCCGGCTGATGAGTGAACTCCTGAACGTACTGGATAAAATAACTCCAGGTTCCGACTTGCGCGCCTACATACATGAACTGCGCCAACACGGCCATCAGAAAGTGGGGATAACGGAACAATTCGGCAAAGCGGCCGTGGTCACCGGCGGCTTCATGTTCGCTTTGAATGTTGGGAAATTTTGTTCTCCAAATCAGCAGTGCCCAGAAGATCGCGACGGCGCCCAAAACGAGATACGGCGTAACCACTCGCAGCGTTTCTGAACGCAGGTACGCCTCATAGAGATTTTGTGCCTTCATTGCGTCGACTTGTTCTGGGTTCAGCTCCACGCCAGAGAAAATAAACACCGTGCCGATGAGCACACCTGTAATGGAACCTAGAGGATTGAATGCTTGCGAAAAATTCAGCCTGCGCTCAGAACTGTCGGGATCTCCCATTTGCGCGATGAACGGATTCGAAGCGGTTTCAAGGAATGACAATCCGCTGGCGATCACGAACAACGCGAAGAGGAAAAACCAGTACTTACCGACAATTGCAGCCGGCCAGAAGAGAAACGTTCCTATGCCAAACAGAAGCAATCCGATCACAAATCCGGCCTTGTAGCCTGACCGGCGCATGAGAATGGCAGCCGGCATGGCCAATAGGAAATATCCCAGGTAAAAGGAAAACTGGATCAGTCCGGCTTCAAAGCGCGAAATCGCGAACGACTTCATGAATTGCCGGATAAGAACGTCGTTGAGGTTGTTGGGTATCCCCCACAGAAAGAAGAGCACCGTAATCAGAACAAAGGGCAGAAGGTGCCCGGATGGGAAGAGCGGCGCAACTTCCGTCCCGCGTTTCACGGGAATCTGACTGCTGGCACTCGAAACCTGCACGCTGAACTCCCCCTCAGAATTATCAGTTTATGACTCAGTCCAAGCGAACCATGATCTTTTTGACCTTGGCCGGATTTTTGCTCCACGACTGCAACGCTCTCGGCACGTCCTCAATCGATACAATTGAGCTTATTGCCTCCGCAACGGGAAATTTTCCATCTTCCAGAAGCTTGATCACAGCGCGAAAGTCCTCTGGCTGAGCGTTTCGGGATCCCAGAATGTCCAACTCCTTCTGTACGAAGTATCGCGTTTCGTAACTCACAGTGTCTTTGGCGTAACCGATGTACACAACACGTCCGGTAAATGCTACCTCTTCCACCGCAGCACGAAAGGTTTGTGGAGTGCCTACAGCCTCAATGATCACGTCAGGCCCACGTCCGTCTGTCAGTCCCAGCAGTCTCTCATGAAGGGGCTCGCGCGCACTTTGGATCTTGTGAGTGCCGCCTGCTTTTTGAGCAAGTTCAAGCTTTTGATCATCCACATCAACGCAGATCGTCACCGCTCCACGAGCGCTGGCCCCGGCAATGGCACCAAGTCCAACTCCGCCGCAACCGAAAACCGCAACCACGTCATCGGCTGTTATTCGTCCCCGCGCAACCGCATGAAACCCCACGGTCAAGGGTTCAACCAGGCACAATTCCTTTAACGTGAGGTCTGCAACGTAGAGATTTTCAGGTGGCATGACGATGAACTCGCTGAGCGCACCGTCTCTTTGTACTCCGAGCGTCTGGTTGAACTGGCAGGCATTGGAACGGCCGCGCCTACAGGAGGCGCACTGTCCGCAGTTCGTGTACGGGGAGACTGCAATGTTTGCGCCGGCATGTAGAGCTGGATCGGTCTTGTGAGACGAAACAATTGTCGCTGCCACCTCGTGCCCAGGAATTCGTGGAAAAGTAACCAGCGGATTCTTACCACGAAACGAGTTTAAGTCTGTGCCACAGAGGCCGACCATCCGCACCTTCAACAGCAGATTCCCGTCAGCCTGTTTGGGTTCCGGCACCGACTCGATCGTGGCTTCCCCGGGTCCTCTGATTACCAGCGCCTTCACCTTGCGGCACGGCTCCAATTCGTAATAGATTTGTGCATTTACTTTCTTCTCGGATGCGAGGCAATGTTCTCGCTTGCCGAATTCGTTATTGGCTGATCTTCAAAACCCATGCCGGCTGCGGTCGCAGATCTTCGGGAAGGTCCGGAAGTTCAACCGACAATCCTGCCTTCGACGCCCTGAACTTCAATGGCGCGCTCGAACCCAGAAGGCTCACTCCCCTGGCGGCATTCACATCTTTGATCACAAGGTTGTGGCCCGTCCAGCGCGGCAGGATGGCGTAGAGGTCGCTTCCCTTCACCGTAAAGAAAGCCTCGATCGAAGCCCTTCCTTCCGCCGGCTTATCGATCAACTTGGTCACATCGTATGCGGATGAATACTCTTTGTTGTATTCGACTTTCTGAACTTCTCCTGCCGTCCACTGACGCGAGTTCTTCCAGGGTTTCGTCCCGTAGATGGCCTCGCCGTTGATCTTCAGCCAGTCTCCCATTTCTGTGAGCCGCTCTTCCATAATCACGGGGATTGTGCCGTCGGCCCTGGGACCAATATCAAGCAGAAGGTTACCGCCGCGGCTCACCGTGTCCACCAGGATGAACAGCAGTTCTCTGCCAGTGTGATAAATGCTGAGATCTTCCGCACGGTTGTATCCATAGCTCACGCCCATGCCACGGCTCTCTTCCCAAGGATGATCAATGCCGCTCATGCCAGCCGTGTATTCCGTCGTCCAGTAACCGCCATGTTTATGGCGAGTGTCGCTGCCCCAACGGTCGTCCACAACCACTTCGTCCTTAACCGGTGATTCGTTGAACAGCCACGCCAGCAGTTCAGCGCTGTGCCAATCGGCCGAAGTCATCTCCCACTCACCATCGCTGAAGATAATCGCCGGCTTGTAGTGAGTGACCAGGTCCTTGAATTGGGGGAACATGTGCTCGCGCACGTAGCGCGGCTTGTCATAAAGCCAAAGCGGGTTATACCACTCGTAAAGCGAATAGTAGACGCCCATGCGCAGCCCTTTGCGACGAACAGCCTGGGAGAGATCGCCGAGCAAATCCCGCTTGGGACCGATCTCCATCGCATTCCAAGGACGTCCCCAGGTTGCTGAAGCTTCTTTACTGGGCCACAGCGCAAAGCCCTCGTGATGCTTCGAGGTCAGCGCGACATACTTTGCGCCGGATCGCGCGAACACATCTGCCCAATGGTCCGGATCGAATAACTCTGCCTTAAACTGCGGCGCAAAATCCTGATACGGAAAGTCCGCGCCATACACCTTCTGATGAAATGCCCAGGTTCCTTTCTGCAGCTCATCGGCTTTCGGATTGTTCTTGCCATTCGTCAACGCATTCCAGTACCACTCGGCGTAAGCAAGTTTGCCGGGAAGGACAGGAGCATAAGCCGGAACGGAATAGGTGCCCCAGTGAATGAAAATTCCAAACTTCGCGTCACTGAACCAGGCCGGCGTCGGCCGCTTGTCGACCGAGTCCCAGTTTGGCTGGTAGGTCTGGGCGAATAATGGCGCGCTTGATAAACAAAGGAGTATGACCGAAGCGAAAAATCGTTTCATTGGATCTCCATCGCTACATGCGAGTTAGATACGCTGCAACACAATGACTTAATCGAGGTGAAACACTTCTTCCATGCTCGCCCACCATTCGCCTTTAGCGCGAGATTCGAGCGGACGTTGCATCGGCCCCATGATTTTCCACCACTCCTGCGTCTTGGGATCAGCCGCCATTTTCGCCATGTCCGCCTGGAAGTCAGTCCCGTGGTATTCCAAGTATCCGAACAGAAAGTCGTCTTTGAGGAAAATGGAATAATTACGAATGTTGCACTTTCTAATCATCTCCAGGACTTCCGGCCAAACTTCAGAGTGGTACTTCTTGTATTCCTGGAGTGCTTCGGGCCTCACTCCAATGACCGAACCATAACGCTTCATTGAGCCCCTCTCGATGGTAAGCGACCCAGAGGAAATGATTTCATTGAACCGAACCGCGAAACTAATTTTGCCGTTGATGCAGCAGGATCGTAGGTCCCGTCACATGCGTCAAAGAATCGGAGCGGAGCTGGAACTCCAGCGGCTATTGCCCGACCTCTATAGCCAGCTGGCAATCTTCTGGCGTGTACTTTATCGCATTACCACCAGGTTTTCCACAACTGTCAGAGTCGTGACTGATCGCATATCCCCGAGGCCAGCAACTCGAGACCAGGGCGGGTGCCTAGAGAAGTCCCCTTGGCCAGCAGTTTCGTTGGTTCCAGTATTGATTCCAGTGATGATGCCGCAGGCTTTTAAATGGTCTGAGGTGTTCAGTGCGGTGCAGATTCGGTGAATTTCCAGGTCATGCCCCAGGAGTACAAAGCGACTACGATGAGGACATCGAGCGGCATGCCACAGATGAGATAGAGAACAGGCATGAACAGCACGCTTTTTTGAATTATAAGCGCTTGCAGCAACACTTGAACCGGCAAGAACAGGCACAGGTAACCCATTGTCAAAACAGTGAGGAAGGCTTTCTTAAAAAAAGAAAAATGGAAAACATAGTAAGTGAGGCAGAACAGTATGGGAATCGTCGAGACTAAAGCAAGTCCCGTCATTATCAAGGCTTGTAAATAGTCGTTGGGACTGTAGGGAAATTGTGCGGCGCGAAAGGCGAAATATGCCAGGGCGCTTAACTGTACGAACAGCCCTCCGCGCAATGCATAGATCAAAGGAATTAGTTTTGGTGGAAGAAGAAATGTCATTGCAAAAATGGCCAACGTAACCGCGCAAGTCACTTCCCACAAAACAGGGTCGGGCAGGACTCCGTCGATCTGAAAATACGGTAGGTCAAAACGGAGCAGACGTCCGAGGTGACGGGGACTCGTGGTCAATACCGCCGATAGCGGCAGATAATGCAATCCCAGAAGAAATATTCGTTGCCAGAACACACATATGTACGGAATACATTTTAGCCATGTGAACAGGATTATGACTGTGAGAGCGATAGAGCCGGACATCTCGGCGAGGCCGTACTCCAAGCGGGCAAGAGCGCGGTGCATGGGAATGATGCCGCCCCGATGCCCACGGAAGCGGATAAGATCGGGAATGCTGAGGTTTGGTTTCTTCGCAACGCTGCTCACTCAAAACTCCTTGAAGAACCCAAAGGTCGTGCCCGCCCTTTTGTAGTAAGGGTTACCGTAATAATCCGCAACCCAGTTAATTCCCCAGTTCTGGCCTATCCACTGGCGCCATGTGACTGTCGCCGTCTCGCTGCGAAAGTCGCTCAACTCGCTCGCAGGCCCAATCAGCTGATACGCTTCTTCTCCATAACCCAAGCGGAGGACGACGTAATGCTGTTTATTTCTTCCTTGTGTGAGCGCCAGAAACCCTGAAGGAGAAAACACCTTGCCGGGATTGCTAACATTGAAACGAACTCCATCCTCCAGGATCCACGGTTTGCCGAAGTAATAGGTAGTTCCCACGAAGAAGCTATGGTCCCGGTGCGGGTCTTTTGCCTCATAGTAACCAAACCCTGCTGTCGTAATGAGCTGCTTTCGAGCCATCCATTTATGGCTGAAGAATGCATCTCCGCGAAGACGCGGCAAAAAGAAGCCTCCCTCGCTGGAGCCGAGTGTAAGAGAAGCATAGGAGCTAGCGCCGAAGTTATGAGTGTCGCCAATCGCGAAGTAAGCGCCTGAATCCCCAAACTCGTGCTGCCCGGAAACTTCGCCATTCAGAATGTCGTTTCCCGCAGCCACTGAGCCGCGGACATAACCACCGTTCCAGGGGCCAAAGCCGTTTGTCAGCTGAAAAGCACTGCTGCCGATTTCCACGTAATCGGTCAAGATGTGCTTTTCAGGCGCGACCGTCACGGTTGAGGCGACAAGCGCTGAACTTTGCTCCGGCCGAGGAGAAGACGTAACCTGACCGGTCGCTCGCGTTGCGACGAGGACAACCGCCGCTAGTTTCATGAGAAGTGTTAGGCTTTGCATTTTAGTTGTCATTGGTGACGTACTCGGCTTTCGAATTCCAGCTCGTTGCCTGCTTGTGCGACTACTATCCAGCTACTGCCGTCCATCTGAACTACGCCATTTCCACGTGTAATTTGTGGCTGTGTGTACTGGACTGCGGAAATTTGCCATGCAAAATGCGCCAAATTTCGCGGATGCGAGGCCGTGATCTTCAGCACACCATCGCTTTCGGCGGTTCTCCATTGCACGTTTTTGCGATCGTTGAGAAAGTTTGCTATTTGCGTCATCGTGTACCAGCGAAAGGTGTGGTTGTCGCGTGCTGCTCCTGTCATCACAAGCCAGCGTTCGATGACATCGTGATAATCCAAAATTCCGGATGGGTGGAAGTAAACCAACCGCACCACGTGGTGCTCTGTGGCAAAATTCGTGATAGCCGCCAGCCATCCCTCAACTTCGTCAGTCGAGTATCCGTCCTCGCCGAACTCTTCGAAGGCTGCGGCTCGATCCAAATGAAGAATGGGAAATGCCCAAATATTGTGACCTTCACGAATTCCATACCTGTAACCCTGTGTCGGTCCCATTCCTGAATCGCCGGTAAAGTAGTAAGCGACGAAGCCATGCGCATCCAACCACTGCGTGACCCACATAGGCTGATTGCCATCCGGAGCAGAGTATTCCGCCACCGTTGTGCCAGTTACTCTCTCCAGTGCAGCTTTGTTCAACACCAAATATTTCTCGAGGCTCTTGGGATCATCTTTATCAACATGGCTGGCAAAATAGTCGTGAATCCACCCGCCATGGCTGCCAATCGTGTACCCCAGTGCGAGATACTTCTGTACGAATGTTTGGCCGATCAAATTACCTTCCAGGTCGAAGCCGCGGTGGTCGCCTGGTTCCGTCGAATCCGGACCCGCTGTTATATGGATGGAGTAAGGTCCCTGCTTCAGCAGTCCCCACGAATCTATCTCCTGCATAGGCTTAATGGATGCATTCGAATCCACATGCCAATTCAGAACCAGTCCGCCAATGCCGTCCGGTACTGTGAGCATCCGAGGCAGGGCCATCGTGCGCAGTGCGAAGTATTTAAGAAATCCGTGCAACATCAACCCATCGGTTTTGCCCTTTAAGTACGAGAGCGGCAAATTGACGAATAGGACCGATCCTTTTTGATACGGGTGTTCTCCCGCTACTGTGCCGGCGCTGGAATGTAATAAAACCTTGCCATCGTAAGTGCCCGAGGTTACAAAACTCGGATACTCAAGATCTCCGTACTTGTAACGACGAAGCTCAGTTTCACGAAATGCAGGAGCATCGGATGGCGCTGCACCCGATGTCATTACGCCAGGACGAAAGGGATAATACTTGCCAGGCGGGACTTCGAGTTCATCAAAAGTGCTATCAAGCCCGCTGATCACGCTCCACTGCATCGTCTTATCACCCAGGGTGTCATAGAGGCTGTAGGACACGCCGGCAAGGTCAGTTAGCCGTGACTGTTTTGGTGAGTAGCCGCCGTTGGGCAGCAATGTGCCCGCGTCGTACACGAGCAGGAGCTTTCCACCATTTGCGACAAAGGTTTTCAAGCTTGCAAGAAAAGCATCGCTGGCGCGTTGATGAATGGAATCCGGAAGAATGACTCCTGCGGTTCTGGCCTGGCTGAACACAGGACGCACAAACTCAGAATCGTGAACTGCACTGACGTGCAAACCTTCTTCACTTGCGGCGTCGAGCCACATCGTCACTCTTGGATCCGATTGGCTCATGCCGTCCGGTACAAGAAGAATCATGCGGTCACTGCTGAACTCCAGCCGCTCGCGGACGGCCCACAGAGAGACGATAAGAACTAAGCCCAGCGTCGCGGAAACAAAGTAGATGAGCTTTCGTGGCTTCATTGCCGTCCCACTACCGTGCCGGATTGTCGCGCCCAAAGAGTGCCAAAAATCAGCACACCTTCTTCAACTTCGATTTCGGGAGAGCTGACCGTGGTAGGTTCCTGTGGATCACCGCAATGTGTCCCAGTTCGAATGACCATCTTTCGTTCCGCGATCACCGGTCCATGAACAACGCAGTTCCGCCCGATTAGCATCCGTTCAGCACTGATGACGCTGCCTTCGACAGTTACTCTGTCTTCCAGGAGCATGTCTTTGTTACTCTTAACACTTCCTTCCACGCGCGCGCCTGCGCGAATAACTAATCTGCCCCGAGTAACAATGTTGTTGTGGATGATTTCGCCAGCAGGAATTTCGAAGTCACCGTCATAAAGAAGTCGGCCAGGGTGTCTGCCAGAAACTGCGTTGTTCGATACTCCTACGCTTTCCTTTGCTGAGAGCGGAGTGCCAAGCTCAATACGCGGAGCGTTGATACGCAAAAACGTGCAACCTTGCTCCACACGGATCAGCTGCGCTGCCGAAATTCGCCCATAAAGATGACAGCGCGCTGCGGCAGTAAGTACTTTCTCGGAGTGGGCCCACCGCAATATCGTGCTCGCAGGACCCAAGGACACATCGTTCTCTCCCAATATCGCGCGGTATTGGTTGTGTGCGCCACCGGTGAAGCGCTGGTGAGCATAGATTTCTTGGCCGAAGATTACTGATCCGGGACAGACAAACTCTGCCACGAAAGCAACGACTGTGGAGCACATGAAAGCTTCGCCTTGTTTCACAAGGCCTGGTATGTTCTTTGAGTTCCCCACGACCAGGTATTCGCTGCCGCCGGCCAGCACTCCACGTGCCCCCGCGCCAGAACGCTGACAGCGCTCCAGCACTGGTTTCAATTCCTGTATGACTTCGGCAAAACTGTGCGCAAAGTGACGGATGTCGCCGGCGTGCCGCTGGATCACGTTCAAAGGCTCAGCATCTGTCTTGCGGCGCACCTCTTTAAATGCGGGAATTAGAGGCACCGTAAGCAGGACGCCGGTCAACATCACGAGACTCGCGACCGCCATGTAGGTATTCAAGGCGCCGTCCGGAAACGTTCAGTTTTGTCCCAGTGCAACTCAGCCTTCGTGAGGTAACCATAGACTTGCGATATGGAAGCACGAGAAACGGAAAAGATGCTGACCACAAAACCCAATGCAAGGAATGGCAGAACAGCCAGACGATTACGATTTCCATCCAAACGCACGGCCGCAGCAATTTCAAAAAACGCCGCGAAGTTACCGACCGCTGCATAAGTCGTGATACTCAGAAGCGCGACGATGCCGTTGAACGGCGCCACTCCCCGGTAGAACAGGATCAAAGCAAAAACCCAACCGAGAATCGTGACCGGAGCCATGATGTAGACGCCCAAAAGCAATGCGCCGTCGATCCGCTCGCGGAAAGTCGCTAAATGCTTTCCGAAAAGCAGGCGCACGGTGTAAGTCATCATTGCTTGGTTGTGGCCCTTGGCCCAGCGCATGATCTGCTTGATTCGCACGGACCAGGTTTCCGGAACCTCTTCATAACACTCCGAGCGGTTCTGATAGGCGGTTTTCCAGCCATGAAGCAGGAGCCGATATGTAAGATCGGTATCTTCGGTTAAAGTCGTGTCATCCCAGCCACCGATTTCACGCAGCGCACTCAGCCGGACGCCCGCCACAGTACCGCCATGCTGCGGCACGAGCCGCAGATTCATGCGAGCTTGCTGATCTACCTGGTATCCACCTGAGCGTTCCAGATCGAGAAGACGTGTAAGCAAATTGGTGCCACAGTTCAGCGGTACAACGCGGCCCATAACGCCACCTACTTCGGGATCAAAGAAGGGCGCGACTAATTGTTTGATCAGGCCGGCGCCAGGTATATAGTCAGCGTCGAAGATCAGGGTCACTTCGGTCGCGATCAGTTCCATTGCGTCTTTCAACGCTGCCGCTTTTCCGGGTTTGCCACTGGTGCGGTGAAAAGGACGTATGCGACCCGGAAAGTCTTTTACGAACTTGTCGATAATTTGTCGCGTTCTATCTTTAGACCGATCATTCACGGGCATTACCAGCATTTTGTCTTGCGGATAATTTACGGTCATTAACGCCGATAGAATGTTCGCTATGACTTTTTCTTCGTTGTGAGCCGCTACTAAAACGGTGACTTGAGGCCAGTCAGCAGTATCAATATCAATGTACGGGTGGCGTTGAAATCCGAATAGCCGGTTCAGCGTGAACCAGTAATGGCGGGCGGTGTAAATACATATGACACCAACGATAGAGTAGAGTAAGTAGACCATTCAATGTAAGTGCCGCCGCTCGACAGAAACACCGGACTCAATGCCCTCCTGCTTTAGCGGCTGCTGCAACTGGT
>Ga0209027_1000803_pt1 | contig 11616 bp, 14 predicted proteins | sample GraSoi013_1_20cm_3_FD_185821 | JGI IMG/M metagenome (GOLD analysis project Ga0209027, IMG submission 185821) | Grasslands soil microbial communities from the Angelo Coastal Reserve, California, USA - Sample 09_27_2013_1_20cm (SPAdes) (version 2) | ecosystem: Environmental > Terrestrial > Soil >...
GTAGAGCGGAAAACCCTCGCTCGGTGCGTCAAACGGCAATGCTCTCATTTTCTTTGTCGGTGACCGTCATGGAATCCTCGACGCCTGCGAATTGAAATATGGCTAGGCGTCTTGTCGCTGGGCAAAGACGAGCCAATACTGAGCGGGAAAGTGGGCGTCTGTTTCTTTTGCTCAACGTACTCGCAAAATGCCTTGAGGCATTCGTTTGCAATCTTGGGCAACGCGACGCCATAGACTCGATCGATCCCCTCGATCTTATCTTTTAGCTCCCTCGGAATTCGAATCGTCAGGCGTGCATCCTTCTTCTTCATGTCGGCGAGCTTCGGGAGTGCCGCGATCTTTCTCATACTAACATCTACGGAAACCAGAGCCGAAGGTGCCTGATATTTTTGCAGGGAGTGAAAGAATTTGCCAAGAGGGGACACATCGTCTTGTGGGTCTGGATCGTCACGTACGAACAAGAAAAGCGCATAAGCTGCCGTTGACAAACTTGTCGGCATATGCTGACATCGGCGTCGGAGAAACAACATGTCTAAACTTCGACTTATTCATAATAGCGCCATCTTCATCCTCATCTGGAACGGGCTACCCGCGCTCGCAACCGTTTATGATTCCGACGGTTCATCAATAAACGTACAATACATCCACGACTTTCAGGCTACGGACGGCGACACGATCACTCTACCTGCCGGTACGTTCGACTGGACGACAGGCGTGTCCTTTTCAAAAGGCATAACGCTGAGAGGGGCCACTACCATCACCGGCGCAGGCGGACCGAATGCCGTGGCGAACGATGTCACAATCGTCAAAGACGACGTGCCGAGAAGCTCGCAGATCGTAGGTGTAACGGTTAGCGGGAGCCGCGTTTTTCGGCTTACCGGAATCACTTTCGCGGCCAGTGTGACTCAAGTGAATGGCAGCACCGATGGCGCGTTTCATTTCACGAGCCCTGATTTGACGGCACGCTTTCGCGTTGATAATTGCCACTTTGCTTCACTGCATCAAGCGAAGCTCATACGGAACAGCAAGGTCTATGGCGTGGCTGATCACAATTTATTTGAGGTTAATGGCAACACTCAGCCTTTCAACAACGAGGGCGCAATTGCCGGGAGCGGCGAGAACGGCAACGCGGCGTGGGCCGATTATTCGTGGTACGGCACTGACAAGTTTTTATTCATCGAGGACAACACGCTCGTCCGGCAAAATACGATGGCAAACAGCCTAGTTGACTCGTTCTACGGAGGGCGTTGGGTCGCTCGCCACAACTACATGACGAACATGATTCCCTCCGGTCACGGTACTGAATCCGGCGCAGGTCGCGGACAACGCGCAAACGAATTTTATGATAACACGGTGAACATGACCGTGCCTTGGAGTGGCGGCGGGCAACGCAGCGGCAGCGGCTTGTGGCACGACAACAACTTTATCGGACTCGATTCGCAGAACGGCTCGGTGTGCAATCTATCGAACTTTCGAGAAACGCCCGCGCGCGGAGTTCAGCCGTCATATTATTTTTACGTTGCCGACGGCACATGCCCGTGGGATCAAAACGATACCGAGGGAAATGGCACATACGTTGAAGGCCATCCGCCATATTTATTCGCATCCGGTTCGGCTACTAGTGGCACGACCATTTCTGGTAGCACCGGAACATTCACTGATTCGACAAAGAACTGGACTACGAACCAATGGGCTGGTTACTCGATCAAGAACACTAATCCCAATTCCGCATGTTACCTGCTTGGATCCTACATCATTTCCAACACATCCAACACGATAACGTATTACTACTATGTGCCTTCAGACGTGAACGCGCACTTGATCTTCTACGTTGGCGACACCTATGAATTACATCGCGTGTTGGTGATGATAGATCAAAACGGCAGGGGACGAACGCTCGACGCGATCTACGACCGAATTATCAACGGAACTCCCTATCCGACCAATCCGAGGTGTACATGCCCGCTTTGGCCGCGCAGCCAACTTGAGCCTTGTTATTCGTGGAACAACGTTTACACGCCCACATCTCATGTACTTGGATTTGGACAGGGATTCCCTGGACAGCCGACGACAAAAGCGGGTATCGACTACTTCAATCTCGGCGGCAGCTTCCCGCCGGACACCACGCCGTCCGCAGTTTCTTCAACCTACACAGCGGCCATCAATGGTGTCGCTTACACAGGAACCTACGTTTATCCGCATCCACTGCAGGGCGGAAACCAAACTCCAACACCAAGCCCATCACCATGCCCGACGATCTCACCTACGCCTTCGAGTACCCCTACTTCTACGCCATCCCCGACTTCATCGCCGACCCCAACGCCAACGCCGTCCCCACCTTCGCCGACACCCACGCCAACGCCAACGGCCACTGCAACTGCGACGGCGACACCCGAGCCGTCGTCAACGCCCACGGCTACCGCAACGCCGACCGCAACCGCCACGCCGAGGCATACGCCCAAGCCACGTCCCTCTCACGGGCCGGTCAAGGAGTAAGCAGGCACTCGAAACGAAACGGCGAGACAGCCTGTAGGTAAAGCGCCACAAGTAACGCCTTTGTGCGGCTGCCAGACAGTGGATGGCGGATGCATCGCACTTACGTGTAGTCGTCGTGAATTTTTGGTTTTACGAATTGAATGTGCTGGTCAATTGGCGCGCAGAATTCGGGTTTGCCAGGAGCACCCCCCACCGGACATTTGAATACGGCAGTCCGCTCAAAATCGAAAATCATTGCGCACGTCTCACGAACGACATCTGCACGCGCACGCCGGCACGCGCACTTAGTGAAGACGTCGATCTAATCACCAAACCGCCGTCATCTGTGCGCCCTTGCCCTACGTTCCGTCGGAATATCTTACAATTCCACTCTTAGGATCGGTCTAACCCGTCGTATCTGAGGCTGGAATCGCGGGGAATAGCTTACGTCGGAACGTTTTACACTTCGGTCGGCAACAACAGCATTCGTTTTGTCGACTTCCTGCCGCATCATCGGAATGCTTCCTGTCGGAATATCTTACGATTCCAGTGATCACAACTGCCAATGTGGGCAACAGTTAAGTCATTGATGAACACACGATTGCGATGTGTTTCGCAAACGCCACGTCTACGGCACAGAGCTTGCTCTTTTATTCCGTTGTGAAATCAAACACTCTCACAAACAAATTCGCCCTGGTTTCTGTAGCCGTTTGCGCGCTAATGCTTGGACTCGGCCACAATGCCAGTGCAACTCCCCATGCTATGCCTCCGTCGATCAGTCTCGCGATCGGTGACGGACACGAGCTGGGTTTTGTAAACTTTGGCATACCATCCGGCGACGCGGACCGACTAAATTATGTCAACCATTTGATCGGCATGGCCCTTGGCTCTGAAGATGACGCCTTCGGGCAGCATTTCACCCGCTCGAACAATGCCTTTGGCCAATTGCCTCAAGCTGTGTTGGCTGGTCATGTGAATGGCACCAGTACAAGCATAAATCTTGGCGCAGGAGGTTTGTATACCTATCTGTTTGCGAAGTATGACGGCCCAAACTACGGATCTGAGGTTTGGTACGTTGGAGATCTAAGTGGCATCATCGAGATTCCGGCAACAGCTGGTGGATACGGTCTTTCCGGGTGGACGCTCTTTGGGACAGGCGTTCCAGGGGTTCCCGATGGTGGCATCACCGCGATGTTACTCGGAACGGCCCTCGGTGCGCTTGGCTTGGCGCGACGCTTCCTGTTAAGTTAACTCTCGCTTTTAAACTGGGGACTAAGTGGGAATTCAAACAAACCGGCTACCTTAACTTCATACGCTAGGCACCGAGATCTGACAGCCGATCATGGGCTCGGTGCGAAATTTCGCGGCGCGTCATTTACTAAGGTTTTACGACCACCGGTGTCCCGATGTGAGCGGCGTCATAAAACTGGCGCGCTTTCCAATAGGGCATTCTGATGCATCCATGTGATGCGGGCACCCCTGGCAGGTAGCCCTGGTGCAATCCGTACCCTGGCGAGAATTCGAGAAAATAGGGCATCGGCGTGCCTACGAAGTGCGAATGCGGCGGTCGGCGGTCACGCCTGCTATCGACGTTGGCTTTCACGATTCGGGCCGAGTCGTCGACGTAGTCACCATAGAGACTGGAGCGATGATCTGCGTCTTTGCGGATAACGTGAAAGCGACCAATCGGAGTGCGGTAGCCTTCGCGACCACTGGATATGCGGGACGACGCAGTTCTATAACCTCCCCGGTAGAGATACGCTTCCTGCCCCTGCAAGCTCACAACGATCGCTGGCCTGCCGGAATGACTTTCCGGCATCTTTGACGTGATGAGATCGGTGACAGTGCTGCAGCCGCTAAATGCCATGAAGATGGCGCCGAGCGCATAAAATGGTGAAAATCGTTTCATTATTGCTCAGGCCGAATGCATGTTTTTCTGCAAAGAATCGCTAGAGCTGGTTTTGATGTCGCCCGCCGCTTTTCTTTGTGGCATTTGTTCCCGGTATCGTTTTAATCGTGTGGGGCGAAATCAGCGGCGGTGTCTGCTCTGGATCTCAACTCAGGCAAAATCTCTGCCCTACCAGCCGCCGCCGCAGACTATTAACGCCCGCGTGCAAGAGACCTCTATCCCCATTCAGTCGTGGAGCAATCCGTACGGACAAGTACAAGGCGGGGAAAACGCGATTCGGTGCGCCGCGAATCAATAACCGGCGAACTTTTTATCAAATTCACGAATCGCGAGAGACACTAAGTGCCGGCAAGAGCGCGGCAGCGACGACGCCAGCCGTGATTCCTCCGACAACTGCGTTGTAATAGATTTCGATCACGGCTTCAGTTAAGTTGTGGAATTGGAGAGCCGAAATGCAGCGCCTACCGTCGTGGCAAAACGAAGGTCACCACTCTTTGAAGTCGCCAGCGTGCTCGTGCGTTCCGATCATGTTGCCAGCTTAAAGGTTTACTGTGCGTCTTTGCGCGAGCGGATTTCGTACATATGCGCGTTCATGCGGATTGTGGGCCAGGCTTTCAGTCTGAGATAACTGCGCCAGCCATCCGGTGACGTATTCCACTACCGTTACGCCAAAACGTTATGGGGCAATGGATTCGCGAAACACTGCCGGGCTTAAATCGCCATTGACTGAAGGCTTGAAGAGCAGCGTCATCGAAAAGTTTATTGCCCGTGCTTTTTTCCATTCTGGCCGACTTAACCAAACCAGTCTTGTTATCTACTTCCATCACCACGATGCCGCTGCCTGTAGGACGCCTGCCTTGTGCGTCTTTGGGGTAATTGGGGCGCGGTGCATAGAGCGCTAACGCTTTCGGCTTCCCGCTCTGCTGCGGGGCTGGCGATGAAGGCGCGGACTGCGCCGGTGCGAATGAAATCCCAAACAGAACCAAGGCGAGAAGAAGCAGGAGTTTCAACGCTAACGGCCGCGCATCGGATATGAGATCAAAGCCGCGTTTATCTTTGCGCAGTCGGACTTCGTAAACGTGTATCGGCGTCGAGGCTTCAACGAATCTTGTCATCCCCTCGCCCTGTTTATTACTCCTACCGCCTTTGTTCGCACAGTGATTGGGATGGTGATTTCTTTCCACTTGTGGGGTTTGAAAACCCATAGCTTGAATGTGCTTGTGCTAGCGGCGTCGAGAACATTCGACCCTGCCGATTTGATAATTGTCACTTGGCTCACTCGACCTGTGTTCAGATCGATGTCTAGCCTATACAGGCCGTCTCCCTTGTAGCGCGTCCAACCGGCAGTATCGCCAATGCTCGACCGTAACTGATAAGGATATTGCGGGCGAGGAGCAAAAACTGCGTCATGTACGCACAGCGGGTTCGGACAGCGATTGCCCTTGGCGTCCATCGCGTAGCCACTACCGGCAGGCATCGCAATGTAAGGGATCAAGTCAGTCGCTCTTGCCGTGAAAGTGATCAAGGTAAGCGCAGCGGGGATCAACAAGGCAAGTGGTCGTGGAATCGTATTCACGGCGGCGCATTCCAACAGGGAGTGGCGCCAGAAGCGAGCACAAAAATGCACTGGTTAAAACCCCTTTTTCGGGTCCATTCCGCACGAAATGGACGTTGGCGGAAATAGGCGAATTTGCCTGCACTTGTTAGGCCGAAGTATTATGTTGAGCGGCCATCAATGCCGGTTTCCGAGGGAACCGGTGAGGGAGGGATTCGAACCCTCGGTAGCCTTTTGGGCTACGGCGCTTTAGCAAAGCGCTGCTTTCGACCACTCAGCCACCTCACCAAGAGCAGAGCGAGAATATCGCAGGCAATTTTGGATTTCCAATTCGTAATTTGCATCCGTGGACACCGATTTCGTGGCCTGCTGGCAATTTACCGCAGTTGCCAATCGCCGATTGCTAACTGAAATGATGAGCATGATCAGCGAAGAAGAAGCGCGCCGGCGTGTTTTGCAAAGCGTCCACTTGTTAGGGGAACGAGCTGTTCCACTTTCAAGAGCGCTGGATCGTTTTAGTGCACGTGAGGTCATCGCGCGATTGCCGCTGCCGATGTTCGATAATTCCGCCATGGATGGCTACGCCGTTGTGGCAAGTTCATCTGGAAAAGGCGCGCGATTGCAAGTGGTCGGAGAGCAGGCGGCTGGCATTGATCGCGGGCTCCGGATTTCTCCTGGCGAAGCTGTCCGGATTTTTACTGGAGCGCCGATACCGGAAGGCGCGGACGCGGTTGTCATGCAGGAAGACACGACGCGCAAAGGCGACGAGATCGTGGTGAATCTGGGCGTCGATCCCGGCGAATTTATTCGGCGACGCGGTTGCGATTTAGCGGAAGGTCAGAAAATTCTGGCGCGCGGCGATCGGATTCGCTCGACGACGATTGCCCTGCTGGCGTCGCAGGGTTTCGCCGATGTGACAATCGGCGGCGACGTAAACGCAGCGATTGTTTCCACTGGTGACGAGGTCGTGATTTCTGGGAACAAGCTCAATCAAGGTCAAATCTACGACAGCAATTCGATACTGCTTCAGACGCTGGTGCAGCGCTGTGGTGCGTCTGTGACATTAGCCGAACATTGTCCCGATCAACGCGAGCGATTGATCGAAGCGATCCAGCGCGGAATCAAAAGTCATATCCTTGTTATTGCGGGGGGCGTCTCGGTCGGAGAACACGATTTGGTCCAGGCGACACTACGCTCGCTCGGAGCCAGGATCGACGTATGGCGTGTGGCGATTAAGCCAGGAAAACCATTTCTCTTCGGTGAAGCCGGCGGATGTGCTGTGTTCGGTTTGCCCGGAAATCCCGTGTCAGCATTCGTAACCTTTCTACAGTTTGTGCGTCCAGCGATTTTGAAAATGATGGGCGCGAACAACCTCGATCTGCCGAAAACGCCGGTAAGATTGGCCGTCGACCTCGCGAATGAAGGCGATCGTACACATTACGTGCGCGGCAGAATCGACAACGGAACGTTCGTGCCCATCGGTCGCCAGGAATCGCACGCACTTTTTGGTTTGAGCCAATCAAATGCACTGTTGCCCGTCGCAGTGGGTGAGTTGTTGAAGGCTGGCGCGATCGTCGATGTGCAAACCTGGGATTAGCGACGAGGGTTTTCCGCCAAATAGGAGCACTGCGTTGATCGATTTTGGCAGAAAGCGGCTTTACGAATGCCAAATCCTTCGTCCGTGGGATTGACAGGCAATGCGCGCATTTCTAGCTTACACGGCTTGAATACGGGAGTGCTCACCGCGTTTGCACGAAGTCCGGCGGATCAAATTCGTGCGGATGCGGAACGGCTTTCCCACATCATTCTGGAAATGCAGCGCTGTTTTGTGCTGCGCCTATCCAAGCAGCTGGCCCCGGGGAATGTTTCGTTCCCGCAATTTTTCCTTCTCACCTATCTCGATCAGAAAGAAGTTCTCACGATGTCTGCCATCGCCCAGAAAATGGGGCACACCACCGCGGCCGCGAGCGGTTTGGTGGCGCGCCTGGAGAATCTTGGTTACGTGCTGCGCTCGGTTGCGCGAGATGACCGGCGCAAGGTAATGGTTTGCATTACGGCGAAAGGTTCAGCGCTCGTCAGGCGGATTCGAGAGGAGATGGTTGGCAATCTTGTGAAAATTCTGGATCACCTCACGTCAGACGAACAAAAGGCCTGGCTGCAGATTTACGCTAAGATTTACGATTACTGCCAATCGAAATGATTTTCATTTACGTGGCGACAGTGTTATCAGACTCCGATAAAATGGTGGGTGTTAAATCCGCGCACTGGTTTCCGCGCGTCTAATCGCCAAACCTCTATGAGAAAATTTTTTATTGTCCTGGGGATTTTTACAGCCTTCGGCGTCCTTAGCCGGTCGAGTGATGCAGGCACCGGAGCAAGTAATGGAGCAAGTTCCGCCACCAGGGTTCCGACTTTTACTCTCGATCAGGCGATCCTAATGGCGCTGCAACAGAATCCGACTCTCCTCAACGCGGAGCAGGAGATCAAACGCACCAAAGGCGTGATCATTCAGGTCCGCGCGCAGGCCTTGCCGCAGGTCAACGCGAGCGCGGAATTTGAATGGATTGATCCACACCTGAGTGGCGCCCGCATATTCGGAACAAACACCTCGACCGGTACAACGACGGGTGGTGGCACCACGCCGGGGACGTCAACTGGCGCCGCATCCGTTGTGGACTCGCCGCGATCGCAGGTGGCAGACACACGGGGATTGGCCGCCGCCGCCCCGACAGCAACACCAGGTGTTGCGAACATCCAAACGAGCGATGTGTCCTACAACATCTCCGTTCTCGGAAGTCAACTGATCTTTAACGGCACAACTTTCAATCAGATCAGGGGGACGTTTTTTCAGCGCGACAGCGCCTACTTCGCGTTCCGGAATGTTCTGGATCAACTCATCGCGACTGTGAAAACGCAGTTCTATCAGATCGTGGTCAATCGAGAGCTCGTTAAGGTGAACGAGCAATCGGTGCATCTTCTGGAGAGTCAGTTAAAGGATCAGCAGAATCGTTTTGAAGCGGGAACCGTTCCGAGGTTCAACGTGTTGCAGGCAGAGGTGGCACTCTACAATCAACTTCCTCTACTGATTACCGCGCAGAACAATTTACGAATATCGAAGTTGACGCTAGCCAAGACCCTTGGTCTGTACTTCCAACCACGCCGCGGCGAAAATCCGCCCTTGGAAGTGCTAGGCGAAATGCCATACATCCCGCGCCCCATTAACCTGGCCGATGCGATCGAGATGGGAAAGGAGCGGCGACCGTTTCTCAAACAAGCGCGGGCAAACGTATTGAACCAGCTCCAACAAGTACGCGCGGCAGCAGGCCAGTGGCTTCCCAATATCACCACGACGGGCGGCGGCGAATGGGTGAGCTCACCGACGAATTCGAGCTGGCATGATATTTCGAAAGGTTGGCTCGCACTGGTCCAGGGCAGCCTGCCAATTTGGGACAGTGGCGCGATCGCTGGCCAGGTCATTCAACAGCGCGCCCTTCTTTCGGAAACCAAGATCACCTATGATGACGACGTTCGGCAGGTGGAACTGGAAATTCAACAAGCCTACTCGATTCTGCAACAGAACCAGGAGCTGGTTAAAAGCCAGGAGAAAAACGTCGAGCTCGCCGACGAAGCGTTGCGTCTGGCGAAGGCGCGCCTCGATGCTGGTGCGGGAGTTCAGTTGGATGTGCTGAACGCCCAAGTACAACTACTCACGGCGCAATCGACGCGTTTGCAGGCCCTGTTTGGATACAACTCGTCGTTAGCAGAGTTCGACCGGGCGACGGGCAAGCAGAGCACCTACGACGAGATGTTCGCCGACCTCACACCGCGCGCCACGAAAACGAAGACCTATTACACCGGCAGTGGCGTGGACGCGGAAGGAAAGCCAAAGCAAAGTGACGAGGACGGACCGCGAATTCGGACTGGAAGATCCCGAACTTCAAGTTCCAAATAAGCCTCAAATACCAAGCTCCAAGTCCCAAAGAAAAGCGACGCGAGGACGCGTACGCACTCCGAAAGTCCTGCGACGTCGGGACGAAATAAAACGAGCCTCGGCAGCGTTTCGCACGAAGTGCTTTGGAGTGCGATGCGTCCTCGCATCGCTTTCATCGTTTTGCTCTCGCTATATTATGCGCATCTTGCGATTTGGAATTTAAATGGTGGACCTACCCTTCGAACAATTTCCTGCGCTGAGCGCGATCGGAATCTGTCGTCACGCTTTTGCGCAGAGAATTCCAGGCATCGATGTATCGCATGATAAAGTCGAAGTGCTGAAGAGGCTGGATGCGGCGCATCGCGGAATTCGCAATGCAATCGGCATCGGCGATTGGCCACTGTTTACCGCTCAACAAATTCACGGAAACAAGATCGCAGTCGTCGATGAGGTAGGGTCGGCGCGCCGCGTCGAGCCGATCCGCGAATTCCCGGGCTGCGATGGAATCATCACCAATCAACGCGGTATCGTGCTCGGCGTTTACGTCGCCGACTGCTGCGCGGTTTACATTGTTGATTCGAAAACGCCAGCGATCGGTCTGGTCCATTCCGGTCGTAAAGGCACCGAGCTTGGCGTCGTTCCGAACGCAATTACGCAAATGAGTGATCGCTTCAGATCAGATCCTGCGAACATCATCGTGCAACTCAGTCCGTGTATTCGTCCGTCGCATTACGAAGTAGATTTCGCTGCGGAAATTGTCCGGCAAAGCCGCGCGCTTGGCGTGAAAGAAATTCACGACTCCGGTATCTGCACTGCTTGTGATCTCGATCGTTACTACTCCTATCGCGCCGAAAAAGGAAAAACCGGCCGCATGCTTGCGGTGTTTGGACTCAATCCAACGATTGCGAATTAGACGAAAAAATGTTCGCCTCTAGTTGAAGCCAGCGGCCCATTGCAACACAATTTCAGTCTGTTTGCCAGGACACCCTGCCGTGGCTTATCTCGTTCTCGTTAGATCGACGTCTTGTCGTCAGTTCCGCGTTTGAACGGGCAAATGCCGCGTTTCTTTGCGTTTGCCACGAAGTCAAGGAATTCGCGCGCTGGCGGGCCGAACTTCATCGTTGCCGCTTTTTCGAGCGCCTGCGAAATGTTGAGGTCGCTCAGGTAAACAAGTTTGAATGCCGTTTTGATTTCGTCTCGGTCGTTCACGCTAAAGCCTGCGCGGCGAAGCCCAATCACATTCACTCCAAAAACGGAATTGCGCTCTGCTGCGATGACGAACGGTGGCAAATCTTTCCCGAACGCTGAACTTCCTTGCACCATCACCAGGCGGCCGATGTGCATGAATTGGTGAAATGTCGATCCGCCGCCGAGAAATGCGCCATCATCCACCTGAACAAAACCGGCCAGCAAACAATTGTTCGCGATGATGACGTTGTTTCCGATCCCGCAATTGTGGCCTATGTGGGCTCCAGCCATCAGAAAATTCTTGTCGCCGATTTTTGTCGAGCTTCCTTCGGCCGTGCCGCGATGAATGGTGCAGTACTCGCGGATAATGTTGTTGTTGCCGATCTCAACTTTGGTTGTTCGCCCGGGCGAAAACGAAACATCCTGCGGCGGGGCGCCGATCACCGCGCCGTGGCCAATGAAATTGCCGTGACCAATTTGAACTTCTCCTTCGATGACGACGTGCGATTGCACGATCGTTTTGTTACCGATCACTACCTGCGGTCCAATCACGGAAAA
>Ga0209027_1000804_pt1 | contig 11612 bp, 7 predicted proteins | sample GraSoi013_1_20cm_3_FD_185821 | JGI IMG/M metagenome (GOLD analysis project Ga0209027, IMG submission 185821) | Grasslands soil microbial communities from the Angelo Coastal Reserve, California, USA - Sample 09_27_2013_1_20cm (SPAdes) (version 2) | ecosystem: Environmental > Terrestrial > Soil >...
ATACCGAAGCGCAGGTTCTTTTTTGTTGGCATATGTCCTCTTTTCTACTCACATGCTTTCCAACGGGATAAAGCCAAGCACCCTGAGCGCATTGGCCATTGTCTGTACGGTGGCGCTGACCAGTAAGGCGCGGAATGCCTTTACGCGCTCGTCCGTCTCCTTGAGTATGGGCGGTGTGTGCTCATAAAAGTCGCTAAAGTGCGAGGCTAAATCGTAGATATAGGTGGCAAGCATGTTTGGTGCGAATCTCGCGCTGGCCTCTGCCAGGCTGCGTGGGTAGGCGTCGATGTGGAGCAGCAGTTCCCACTCGCTCTGCTCAAGCTGTTCAGGGAGCGTCTCCAACGTTTCAGGTACCTTGTAACCCGAGGTATCCAGTTTGCGCAGAATGCTATTAGCCCTCGCGTAGGCGTATTGGAGATAAACACCGGTGTCTCCATTAGCGCGCAGCGCCTCGTCCATATCCAGCGCGATAACCTGCTGCAAATTATAGCGTACCATAAAGTAGCGGATAGCGGAGGCTGCCGCGACGGCTGCTATTTCCGGCGGTAATTCTGGTTTAATCTCCAGCATGCGCTCGATAGCGGAATTGATCAAGTCATCGGCTTTAATCTCGATGCCTTTACGACCACTCATAGCATAGAAGTCGCGTCCATCAGAGGTGTCTACTCCCAGCCGTGCCGCTGTGGCGGCCGAGAGGGTAACCACTTCGTAGGCAAGGTGTGTCGAGTTGTCCGCTTGCTCCGTAAATCCCAGCCTGCGCAGGCTCTCGTAGAGCACCTGTTGCAGATATGATTGACGTACATCGATGACATTAATGACGCGCCTGGCATGACCAAAACGCCTGGGGTCAACTTTGTCACCAACTTCACCTGTGTTCTGGTGCTGCGGAATGCGCATCGTCCACAGTAGGCGCCCATCGTGCTGCCGTCCCCAGGGGGCAAATTCGAACTGGACTCCTATCTGTGGGTCGTCCGTAAGGCCGAATTTCCAGAGCTGGTAGGCAATATCCTTGGCGGTGTAGGTCGCTGTGCCGTCGCTCCTGACGAGAATCTTATCGCTTGAGCGGTCACCCTCTTCCGTCTGCGTATCCCCTTCACCAAAGGGCAATACCCAGCACCCGGCAGCCTTGCCTGTCTCAGGTTTTTCCAATAGTCCTTTATCTCTCAACATGGCGAAGACGCGTTGCCAAAGTCCGGAGCGCAACACGACCGACTCCCACGTCAACAAGTCATAGGAGACATTCAGGCGGGCCATCGTTGCCAGGTGCGCGTGGACAATCTGGTGAGAAATGTCAGCCGCCAACAATGCATAGTCGGATTCGGCCTCCGGCTCGCCGGCGTGTTCGATCGCACGGAGCACAGACTTGCGCAGTTCGTTGAGTTTAGCCAGTTTCTCGGGCTGGCTCTCTTTCACTGCCTCGGCTTCCTCAAAGGCTTTGCCTACCGCGACATAGACTCGCGAACAGTAGTAGTCAAAGGTCTCACCAGGCAAGCGCTCATTGCCACCGGGGAGTTCTAACGTGCCCTGTTGCAACAGGATGAAACCCACCACGACATCAGCGACCTGCACGCCCGAATCGTCGATGTAGTTCTGCGCCTCGACCGTGTAGCCCTGTGAGCGCAGCATGCGTACAACTGTATCGCCAATGGACGAATTACGCAGGTGGCCGACATGGGCGGCTTTATTGCTATTGATGTTGGTATGCTCAACGACGTATTTCGTGCCGACGCCTGTATCGCTCTGCCCAAAATCGGCGCCCGCATCTAAAACGCGTTCAATGATAACCTGGCCGATAAATGGGCGATTCAGGCGAAAATTGAGGAAGCCAGGCGCGGTGACGGTGATCTCTTGCATGGCCGGGATCTGCATATCTCGCAGTATCGCGGCCAGCGCCTCGGCTATGAGAAGCGGTTTACGGGCCAGTTTATTCTTACTCCCCCATGGCATTACAGGCATCGAGTAGTCACCAAAGCTTGCCTGCGCCGAAAAACGGAGGTCGATCGGTAACTGTTCAATATCAAAAGCTATCTGCTCTTGCGCGAGATATGTGGCTACTGCTTGTTTAATAAATGTTGTGAGATATTCATGGAGATCTCTTGGTGTCGCTTCGGCCATATGTATTGCCTCGCTTGTTGTTGTCATCTTCCCTCTCTTCAAACCATAAGGCATTGATATACATTCCTTATTATAGATTATAGGAATGTTCATTCACTATAGCGTAGCTCTGGTGAATGGTCAAGTGTTTCGGACGGAGTGTTGCGTTCGATAATTATTATGGGAAGAAGCGACATAAGAGGAAAGAGGGCGAACTCCAGCCTGGAGTTCGCCCTCTTTCCTCTTATGTCGCTTCTCACATTCCTTGATAGTCAGGTCTAACTCCTCGGGAATGTTGGCAAGGCGAATACAGACTTGCTAGAAGCCAGGACACCAGCCAGTGCGGTATACCAGGCAATTAACGCAGTAATAATGCCGAGCCATCCACCAATCTGGATCCAGAGGGTTCCACCTCCCAGGAAGCCGATGGTAAGTGCGAGGAAGGTCAGGGCCAGGAATAGGAATACACCCATGAGAGCTAGAGTGGTCCTCAACGATGCGAGGAACATCCAAGCAGTGAAGATTGTCCAACCAAGGAGGAAGAATCCAATTGCCGTATGGAAAGCTGGCGTATCGCCGCCGTATGCAGCTACAACGTTAAATAACGGGGTAAGGGTGGCGCCGAAAGCAAGCCAGAAACCTCCATAAGAGCAGAAGGCTGTAGCGCCAAAAGTATTACCAGCCTTAAACTCCTGCAAACCTGCGAGGAGTTGGACAAGACCACCATAGAAAAAGGCGAGGCCGATAACGATCGCGTTCACCTTGAAGAAACCTGCATTGGAGCTGCTGAGGACAAATGTAGTAAGTGCAAAGGCGCTAAGGCCAAGAGGAGCGGGATTGGCTACTGCTGCCGTGGCTTCTGTGCGTTCTCTTGCGATTTGGGCCATTAAGTGTCCCACCTTTCATGAAAAGACTAGCAATACAATGTACTTTTCTTTGTGCAAACCGGTCAAAAGTTATGTCGAGACCTTGCATCTGCTTGCCGCAGGCGCCTATGCCTGCTGATTAGGTAGGATATGTCATTCCACAAGCCGTTGTGGATGGCTTCATGCTCGCCTGGTAGGTAGGCGAATAGCCGAATAGCGCTGCTATAAAGCGATATAATAAACCTGGATAAAAGTGATCAAGTCGAGGCGTAGTTTGGCATACCCCCTTTCTTCTATTTAGGAGTGATGTACTCAAACACAGTATTATGATGTTAGGAGTGCACTTGAGACTAATTATAGCATATGTCATGCGGTTTTCAAGCTTATACCATCACAAAAATGTGTGCTGAGCGCGTCTTGGGAAATCTAAGCAACAGGTGCTAGACTAGAGAGCAATCCACGTCGGCATGCAAACACAGGAGGTAGCTATTCGTTCTGTTTCTTGCCTTAAAAATGCGCAAAACCGCGCACGAACAAGGCGAGCAGTACAACCAGCGCAGCTTGTAGGTTGCCGTTCAGGTTGGTTGCCATGAGCCTGATATACTGTTTCAAATCGCCTGTTGCCTGTCGCAGTACGTTCAGCACGGGAATAATAGTGAATGCCGCGATGAAGCTGTACCATGGGAACACATTGAGGATAGCATCTAAGAGGAAGGTAGCGGCGATCAACAAAAGTATCATGGCTCCCACGAGGCGAGCACGCCTCTCTCCGAGCGCAACAACTGGCGTGATTTTTCCCACAGCCGCGTCGGCCCGCCAGTGTAAAAAATGGTGAAAGTACAGTACCGCCATGGTATAGAGGCCAATGGGGAGCGAAGCCAGCAGCGCGGTGAGCGTCACTGTTCCCGTTTGCACATAATATGAGCCGACCAGCGGCAGCACGCCAAATGAGATCAGGATATCCACTTCGCCAAGTCCTCGCCCTATGTAAGCCAGTCGCAAGGGTGGCGCAACATAGAAAAAGGCCAGCAGGAATCCGGCCACGCCAAAAGCGATGGCCCAGGGGCGGAAAATGGTTAAAAGAATGCCACAGAGCAGGGCAAGCGCGAAAAGAGCGGCCGCCATGCCTCGATACGCTGTGTAGGAGAGTTTTCCGCTCATCAGTGCCTGTGAGCCGGTTGCTACTGTTGTTCCTTCGGGTACCAGTTGCTGCGCCGCCTGGTCTGTTCCTTCAGCGAAATCAAAAACGTCATTGACGACATTGGCTCCAAGGTGGGCAGCCATTGATCCTAACAGCGCCAGTGCAAAGAGTTCCCACCGGAAAGGCGAACCTTGCTCCCACGCCAGTACAGAGCCGATCAATACAGGCGCGATCATCACCGGCAAGGTGCGTGCTCGCGTAGCCTGTAGCAATAGCTTCAGCTGCTTCATCTGCTCTGCTCCTCGCCGGCACGTGTCGTCTCAAATGTTGCTTCGAAAAACCCCTTCTACTTTAGCATACCACCTGCGTTCCAGTGCCCATCTATCAGCCCGGGCTGCCTGCGGGAATGCGAGGACTCACCAATGAGTAATTGATACGGCAAAATGATTTCCTGTTTTGGCGCATCTGGCTGTCGTATGCGTTGTATGAGCCTGTTGGCAGCTGCCCTTCCAAGCTCATAAGCTGGTTGTAAGACAGTAGTGATCGAAAGCAGGTCAGGGTTGGCCCAACCTCTCATATCGAACCCAACAAGGGCAATGTCGTCTGGCACACGCTTGCGCCGCACATAGAGGGTACGTAGCGCGCCAATTGTCAGCCTGTTGTTTGTGCCAAAGATGGCATCCACCGGGGGGTCGAGATCCAGTAACGAGTGGGTAGCTTTCTGACCAGTTTCTTCAGTAAAGGGGCCGCGATGCTCAAGAACCGGGTCGTGCTTGATGCCTGCCTCCTGCAAGGCCTGGCGATATCCTAATACGCGCTCGTTGGCGGTGGAAGTTGACTTGGGACCGCTAATCACCCCGATCCGCCTGTATCCGTTGGCAATCAGATGAGCCACGGTCTCCTTTGCTGCCGTGATGTTGTCGATACGCACAGAATCGATTGAGGGATCGCGGATTGGCTGATCAACGGCGACAATAGGGATGTTCCGCGCGTTCAGCAAATCCAGTTCCTTCATCCGCTCCTGAATAGGGATGATAATCGCGCCAGCGACGGGTGCTGCTGCAAGAATCTCAATATACTGACGCTGCTCTTCCGTTCGCGGATCGGGAGGATTATTGCACATGATGAGCAGATACCTGTTCTGCCGCACTTCCTCCTCGATCCCACACATCAATTCGATGAAGAACGGATTTTGAATATCAGCTATCAGCAATCCGATGAATGCTGAACGGCTACTGGCAAGTGTACGCGCGGCCCTGTTGGGTTGATACTTGAGGCTGGCTATCGCTGCACGCACGCGCTCTGCCGCTTGCGCATTGACTGGTCCGGATCCGTTGAGCACTCTCGAGACTGTCGCCATCGACACACCAGCTGTCTCCGCCACTTTACGCATTGTAACCGGTTTCCGGTGATCTGTGTCATCAGTTTTATCCAAATGTCAATCTATTTCACTTTCTGCTTATGATGGAGAAAAACCTCACTCATATTCATGCCCGTTCATCCCTCAAACCTTTTCTTGTGAAAGCGCTTTCACCCGCAGGACACAATCCTATGAGAACCCTGCACCTGGCTGTGCCCATTATACACTATGCATATAATGTTTACGTAGTATACGCTACTTTGTGCTCAATTTTCAAGTATACAGCCGATATTCTCCAGCACCACATTTCCCCAAACCCTACTATAAATTCATAACTCTACTGTTATGCTTCAAAAATATTTTGCTTAATATTTACTTAGAGGGCAGTTCCAAACACAACTATATTGATAATTTTTCCTTGACAAAGGGGAAATTATCAATATAATAATTACAAGAAAGCGCTTTCATTAAAGACGAGTTATCTTATTTAGCGACGTATAGGGCGTGTAAGAGGGTTTTCAGTGCTATTTGTACAGACTTTGCCCCTTAGTCCTTCGTAGATGACTTCTAGTAGGTGACCTCTCGCGTATTTATAGAGTTGGGTCTGAATTACGGACCAGTGATGATTTGGTGCCGGTGATGTCATCTCTTGATCATGAGGTGGATGCTACTGAGTTGTAGCCTCAGCAGCGGTGATGATTCATCGTACCAGCACATTGTTGGCTGAAGTTCAGTCTCGACGAAGGAGGCAGTTATGCTATCCAGACCTCATTTTGTACGCATTTTTGTCGCTGTCCTCGTATTTGCTGCTATGTTATTAGCCGGTTGTGGCGGTTCCGGGCAGGGTGCATCCAGCGGACCAGTCACCTTGACGTGGTTCATGTGGTCAGGCTCACCCCAGGAGGTTCAGGCCTGGCAGCATGACGCGTCGCTCGTGACCCAGAAATATCCCAATATTCATATCAAGTTTGAGACAGCCGACTTCAATAACTATTGGACGAAACTGGAGACCGAGGCAGCGAGCGGTAGTTTACCTGACATCGTTTCGTTGCAGAGCCTGCGCACGGCCGGGTTTTCCTCCGCCTTACGTTCGTTGGACTCCTACGTCCAACAAAGTAAGTTTGACCTCTCGGCGTTCGACCCAGGGATCATCAAGGGCCTGACCTCTCAGGGGCAGCTACGAGCTTTGCCTTATGATTTTGGTCCGCTGGTGATGTTCTACAACAAAGACTTGTTCCAAAAGTATCATGTGCCCCTTCCCTCTGCTAACTGGACCTATGCAGATTTCCTGCAAGACGCGCAGCAGTTAACCCACGGCAGTGACTATGGTTTCGTGGCCTCTTCGTATCCTGATGCCTGGTTACCGTTTGCCCTCGCCAACGGTGCCAAATACCTCACATCCGATGGCAAGCTGGATCTTACCAATCCCCAGTTGGCTGGCGCGTTCCAGAATTACGCCAAACTCGTTTACCAGTACCATGTGGCCCCCACCATATCTGTGCCGCAAGCAACCCAAACTCCTTCTCTGTGGCAGGCTGGCCACATTGCTATGGTGGTTGACGGGCCCTGGGACTTGATCAACGACAAGCAGACTGTCAACTTCAAATTTGGAATTGTCCCGCTTCCCAGACAACAAAGCGCGGTTACACTCACGGCCGGTTCTGGATTCGGGATTTCAGCTACAACGCAGCATCCGGACGACGCCTGGAAGGCCGTGAGTGTGCTCACCGGAGCCGATGCTGAGCAGTACCTGGCTACACAGGGAAGGGCATTTTCAGCTCGTACGGCTCAGCAGCAGTACTGGTATAAGAATGCCGTACCGGGTTCTCAAGCAACGCTGCAGCAGGCCATATCGGAGTCCACTCCATATGTGACCACATCCAACTGGAATCAGGCGAGCACATTGATTGCGCAGTATGGGGTGAACGTGCTTAGCGGGCAACAGACGGCAGCGCAGGCCTTGCAACAAGTCCAAACACAGGCTGGTGGCTCGTGAGCCTGGCTCTCTGATCAGGGTAGTGACCTCATTAGCTACCCTGATCATGGCCGACCATACATATCCCCACTTACCTGGCACCAGACCTTGTAGGGGATGAGTCTGCGCCATTTTATCGGGAGGGAAAAGATGTTACGAAAAAAGGTTGGGACAAACCAGATGTCCGTCGCAATTCAGCCGAAGGTTTTCGATGCTAGCGCCATGGCCCGGCGTCGGAAGTGGAGAGACATAGGTGGAGCGTACCTGTTTCTTACTCCTAATATGTTGGGATTCCTGGTATTTATCTTGTTCCCTTTGGTGGCTTCCTTTGTGATTAGTTTTTTCGATTGGTCACTGCTCACCCCACCCACGTTTATCGGACTGGGCAATTATATCCGGCTGCTCGCTCAGGATCCCGTGTTTCACCGGATTCTCTTCAACACCTTGTACTTCGTCTTTGGTTATGTGCCGTTGAATATCGTCGTTTCATTAGGATTAGCGGTGTGGCTTTCCGGGCGCATTCGTGGGAAAAGTGTGTTTCGCGTCATCTTCTTTTTCCCCGTGATGACTCCAGCGATTGCTGTGTCGCTCGTTTGGTTGCTGATGTATGGCCAGTCGGGGGTCATCAATTGGTTCTTGTCTCTCGTCCATATTCAGGGACCGAATTGGGTGGGTTCAGCTTTTTGGGCGATGCCCGCCGTCATTCTCATGTCGTTGTGGTATGGGTTTGGCTATAACTTGTTGGTCTTCTCGGCGGGCTTACAAGCTATACCCAGCTATTTCTACGAATCTGCCGCCATCGATGGGGCTACAGGTTGGCGCCAGTTCTGGAATATTACTATTCCTCTTCTCTCGCCCTCGATCTTCTTTGCGCTCGTGATGACCCTCATCACCTCATTTCAGGTGTTTGACCAGGTATTCATATTGACAAGCGGGGGACCTGGAGTATCGACAACTACACTGGTTCTGTATATGTATCAGAATGGCTTTGCGTACTTCCACATGGGTTACGCAGCCACGATATCAACGATTCTGTTCTTGCTCATCATGGCCGTCACGATCAGTCAATTTTTCTTCCAGAGGAGGTGGGTGCACTATGAAGTCTGAAGAAGCAATCGAAACGACACGGGATGCCACTGCGGCTGATCTGCGCCAAAACGCCCCAGGCGACATAAAGTCCAAAGCATCCGGAACAGCGCGGCGCACAGTGAATGTGGGTAGCATTGTTTCCCACACCTTGCTGGTAATCATCGCGCTGCTGGTGCTTTTCCCCTTCTTTTGGATGCTGGACACGGCCCTCAAGCCAAATAGCCAGGTATTTGAGTTTCCGCCGTCCTTCATTCCATCCACTATCCAATGGGGAAATTTTGTCGAGGCGTGGACCTATCTTCCGTTTGGCCACTTTATTTTCAACACCCTCGTGGTTGCGATTGGCGGCACCTTCCTGGTCCTGCTCACGTCCAGCCTGGCGGCATATGCCTTTGCCCGGCTCCAGTTTCCGGGCCGAGATGCCATCTTCGTTCTGTATTTGGGCACGTTGATGGTCCCGCAGGCCGTATTGGTGGTTCCCCAATTCTTCTTGATAAAGGATTTGGGGTGGATAAACACCTATCAGGCTCTCATCCTGCCGATGGCTTTCACAGCATTTGGGACCTTTCTGCTGCGGCAGTTCTTCAAAGGCATTCCTATAGAAATGGAAGAGGCTGCTAAGATTGATGGCTGCTCCCGGCTCCGCATCCTCTTTCAGATCATTTTGCCTTTGTCCACAGCCGCGCTCGGGGTACTGGGTCTCTTTACATTCGTTGCGTTCTGGAACAACTTTTTGTGGCCCTTAATTGTGGTCAACACCCCCGATCAAGCGACCATTCCTTTGGGACTTCAGATGTTCCAGGGCCAGCATGCACAGGCGTGGAATTATATGATGGCTGGCTCAACGATTTCCATCATACCCGGGCTGATTTTACTCATTTTCGTGCAAAAGTACCTGGTACGGGGTATCAGCCTGACAGGTATGGGTGGCCGGTAGGGTTATGAATGAGTCGCTGCATTGGAGGCGTGACCGCAGCGGCCTGATTGTTGACCTGCCGTCGCGCAGGCCTTGCGAATACGCCTGCGTGTTCCGGATCTCTTCAGAAAAGCAAAATTGAAGGAGTGAGCATGAGTAGAGTCAATCTACGATTTCGCCAGGTCCACCTGGATTTTCATACCTCTGCAGCATGTGAGGATGTCGGTGCAGACTTTGACCCGCAGGTCTTTGCGGAAACGGTGAAGATGGGGTATGTGAACTCGATGACCATTTTCGCCAAATGCCATCACGGCTTCTCCTACTATCCCACCAAGGTCGGGACGATGCATCCACATTTGAAATTTGACCTGATGGGACAGCAAATCGAGGCCCTGCATGCTATCGGTGTGCGTGCACCCATCTACGTCTCCCTCATGTGGGATGACCTGGCCGGTGAGCAGCACGGGGAGTGGATCATTGTGGAGAAGAGCGGAAACATGCTGATGCGGCCCCCGCTCTCGAACCAGTCGCCGGTGCTGGGAGGCTGGGGCTGGACGACACTGGATCCGACGTCGGGCTATGGGGATTACGTCATCGCCCAGGTCCAAGAGATCTGTCGCGCTTACCCGGTCGATGGTTTCTTCTTCGATATCTGTTTCCCTCTCCCCAATTACTCGCCCTGGGGTCAGGCGAAGATGCGCCAGGCAGGAGTGCACCTGGATGATGACCAGGCAGTGTTCCAGTTCACAGTGCGGGGTTTCAATGCCTACGTGCAGCGACTGAGTTCAGTCGTGCGCGAGCATGTGCCCGAGGCAACCATCTTCTTCAATGGCACGGTGACGCCACTGATGGAGACGATGATACCCTTTCAGACGCATCTCGAAATCGAAAGCCTGCCGACGTCCTCCCACACCTGGGGTTATCTGCACTATCCCATTATGTCGCGCCAGGCTCGCACGACCGCGGTAGATTTCCTGGGGATGACCGGGCGCTTCCACAAATCATGGGCTGATTTCGGTGGCCTGAAGGACCGTGACCAGCTCGACTATGAATGCGGGACGATTGTAGGAGCAGGCGGGAAGATTTCTGTCGGGGACCAGCTACATCCGCGCGGCGTTCTTGACCCGGCGGTATACCGCCTGCTCGGGCATTCGTTTGGCAGAATTGAGCAGCTTGAACCCTGGTTGGAAGGGGCAAGACCTACCGCCGAAGTGGCGATCCTCAGTCAGCTCAAGCCAATGAAGGGCCTGCGCATCCCAGGTCATAGCGACGATGTGGAGGGAGCAGCTCAATTCTTTCTGGAGACGGCCATCCAGTTCGACATTATTGATCCGGCAGCGACAGCTTTCTCTGACTACAAGACGCTCATACTGCCCGATGGTTTGGCTGTGGACGCCTCGCTCAAAACGAAACTAGAGGCGTTCATCGCCGGTGGTGGCAAGCTCACCATAAGCGGGACGGCGGCCCTTGATCCGGCAAGTGGGAAGTTTGTCCTTGATAGCGTGCCAGTGACGTACGCGGCTCCAGCTCCTACCACGCCTAGCTATCTCCGCCCTGACCAGGCACTGGTGGGAGAGACCGAGCTAGCGACTGACTACGATTACGTCTTCTATGAACAAGCGCATCAAGTGCGTCCTGTGGATGGGGCCACGTCCCACGGTGAGTTGCGCCGAGCACTCTTCAACCGCACCTGGGAGCACTTCACTAGCCATGCCCAGGCCCCGGTAGGTGCTTCCCTGGGCAGCCCGCTGGTGGTCGAAAAGGGCAACATCCTCTACTTTGCCGCTCCCTTCTTCAGAGCCTACCGCAATCATGATTACTGGGCGTACCGGGCTATTGCGCTCAACGCGCTGGGCAATTTCCTGCCGCGTCCGTTGCTAGTGCCATCTGGACCCGGCTGGGCAGAGTTCACCCTCCACACACAGCCCTATGGCAGCAGCCAGGCAACCCGCAAGATTGTGCACATCGTGATGTATCATCCCAGGCGGACTCTGCAGCCAGTTCCGCATGTCGATCAATCCTGGGCGACATCGGGGTTGAGTATGAAGGTGCTCTTCGAGGGGAACACGCCGCAGCGCGTCTATCTCGCCCCCGACCACCAGACGCTCGACTTCGTACGCGAAGGTGACTATGTGCGTATCGATCTGCCGCCGGTGGGACCACATACCGTG
>Ga0209027_1000806_pt1 | contig 11601 bp, 9 predicted proteins | sample GraSoi013_1_20cm_3_FD_185821 | JGI IMG/M metagenome (GOLD analysis project Ga0209027, IMG submission 185821) | Grasslands soil microbial communities from the Angelo Coastal Reserve, California, USA - Sample 09_27_2013_1_20cm (SPAdes) (version 2) | ecosystem: Environmental > Terrestrial > Soil >...
TGATCGAGGCGAAAATTCGACGCAGCCGTTTCAAGCAGCTGACCGCGAAGAGCCTGCTGGGCAATGCAGCGGTGATCGTGGCCATCAGCGCGTGGACCGCCGAGCTCGCGCAGCGGGTGCTCGCTTTGCTCGATCTGAAGATTCCGGTCCACACCGTGCCCCTTGGCACGACGCCGTCGCATTTCCGCCCAGGCATTGATGCGCGAGGTGTTCGGGCGAAGTACGGATTGAATGGTGGTCCGTGGCTGTTGACCGTCGCGCGTCTCGAATGGCACAAAGGGATCGACACCGTCATCCGAGCGTTGCCGGCGATTCGGGCCGCGCATCCCGACACGCGCTATGCGATTGCCGGCGTCGGAGATCGCCGCGATGATCTCGAACACATTGCGCAATCGCTGGACCTTGGGGACGCCGTGCGGTTTCTCGGCGCCGTTTCTGAGGACGATCTGCCAGCGCTGTACAACGCCGCCGATCTCTACGTCGGGGCTTCGCGCCGACACGATCTGCTGGCTGAGGGGTTCGGAATCTCATTTGTGGAAGCGTCGGCATGTGGGCTCGCAGTCGTAGGAGGACGGTCGGGCGGAGTGCCGGACGCCGTACGCGAGGGGGAGACGGGCGTCCTGGTCGATCCCGATGATTCCCGCGCTGTCGCGGCTGGTATCACCGACCTGCTCTCGAATCCGGACCGGCGAAAACAATTTGGCGCCGCCGGCAGGAAAGCGGTGGAGAGCTACTACAACTGGGATCGAGTGGTGAAGGAGTTGATGGACGTAGATCGAAAGTATCGTCTGTGATTGTATTCACACGCTTTAGCGGGTGATTCACCCCGATCGTCTCATCGTACTTTCCTGCTCCGCGGGCCGCGCGATGATCGCATAGGTGGGGCAGTGGCGGATGTAGCCGCCATCCATCGGCGACCATTCCTGATCGGGCTGCGACACCACTGCCTTCCGCTCGGAATCCAGCACGAACATCCCCTGTGGGCCGTGGACCAGACAGCTGCCGCAGCCGATGCACCGCTCCCGCTCGACCCGCACCATCACGCGCCGCTTGGGATAAATGCCGACGTCGTCCGCATCGGGCCATTCTTCGTGGCGATCGAGCGCGGCGTTCGTCGCGCGGTAGCCTTCTTCGACTTCCTCGCGCAGGTGATCGAACGAGAACATCGTGACGTGCTCGACGCGGGGCTGGATATAGTAGACCGGCGGCGTCGTCCACGTGCGGACCCGCTGCTCGAGCAACGTCTGCATCAAGATTTCCGTGGCGCGGGCAAAGACACCCGCGAAGCCCTCTTCCTGGGCGTCTGCCGTGAGCACACTCGACGCCGAGACATCTACCGCCACGATGAGCTCCGGACCGAGCGCCCGCGCGGCATCGAAGGGAACGTTCGCCACGACCGCGCCGTCGACGAAGAACCGGCCGCCGATTTCGTGCGGCGGGTAGTAGCCCGGCAGCGCGCAGGACGCGAACACGGCGTCGGCGACGCGAATGTCGTCCAGCCCCGGCAATCCCCAAAAAACTTCCATTCCGGAATTGAGGTCGACCGTATTGACGACGACGGGGGGATCGAGCTGCTGGAAGGTGAGATCGCCGACGGTGCGCTTGATCAGGTTTTCGAGCGGCTCTTTGCGGAACAGCGCCGGCGAGCGCATGCGCTTGAACGCCATGTCGGCGTGCGCGACGGCGAAGAGATCCTTGCGGCGCAGGTCGAGTGCGATTTCGCGCAACTTGGCGATGCCCATGCCCCCCGCCCACGCGGCGCCGACCAGCGCGCCGACGCTCGACCCGATGATGCGGGTCGGCCGGTGACCGCGCTCGAGCAACGCCTGGAGCACGCCCACGTGGGCGACACCCTTCATGCCGCCGCCGCCCAGCACGAGGGTGAACGGTGTGTCTCTTTTCACAGCGCTATCCGCTTGCCCGGGGGGTTGAGTTCCGAGTAACGTAGTCGAGACCCCCATGGCGGCGCCACTCTTTTCGACCCGACTCGTGCGTGATCCCTGGGCCCGCTGTGGGCTGATGGTCGTCGGAATGCTCGCGTTGCTGGCGTTGCTCGCGCCCTGGCTCGCGCCGGGCGATCCGTTCCGCGGCAATCTCGCTGCGAGTTTGCGTCCACCATCACACACCTTCCTGTTGGGAAGCGACGCCCAGGGCCGGGACGTGCTGTCGCGGGTCCTCTATGGCGCGCGACTCTCGCTGGCCGTCGGACTCATCAGTCAAAGCATCGCGCTGACGATCGGCGTCACCCTCGGCCTGCTGGCGGGCTTCTACGGCCGCTGGATGGACAGCGTGATCATGCGCGTCGCCGACGTGACGCTCGCATTTCCTTCCTTATTGTTGCTCATCGCCATCGCCGCCGCCGTGAAACCATCGCTGCCGGTCGTCTTTGTCGTGATCGGGCTCGTCGGATGGGCCGGCATGGCCCGCCTCGTGCGCGGCCAGGTGCTGCTCGCCCGCGGCCTCGAATACGTGCAGGCGGCGCGCGCGCTCGGCGGTTCGGATGTCCGTATCATTGCCCGGCACCTGCTGCCCAACGTGATCGCCCCCGTGATTGTTGCGGCGACGCTCGGCATCGGTGGCGCGATCATGGCGGAGGCCGCGTTGTCATTCATCGGGCTGGGCGCGCAGCCGCCGACGCCCTCCTGGGGCGCGATGGTCGCCGAAGGGCGCGATCTCCTGCGCGTCGCCCCGTGGGTCTCGATCGCGCCGGGCGTTGCGATCGGCGTCGCCGTCCTGGGACTCAATCTCCTCGGCGACGGGCTGCGCGACGCGCTCGACATACGCGCCCAGACGCGCGTCGCATGACGGAGATCGCGTACCATCCGACGCACGTCCGCGCGCTGCGCGAGTCGTTCAAGGCGCTGCGCACCGCCGAATTCCCCTGGACCGCGGATACGATCTATCTGAACAACGCGTCCATCGGGCCGATCCCGGAGCGCACGCGCCGCGCGCTCGACGAATTCACCGCCAAACGCACTGCCCCGCACCTCTTGCCCGACCGCGAATTGTTCGCCGGCCTGGCCGCTGCCCGGCTCGGTGTCGCGCAGCTCATCAATGCAGACCCGTCCGAGATCGCCCTCGCCACGAATACCGGATTTGGCCTGCACCTCGCGGCCCGAGCGTTGCCGCTCAAGGCCGGAGACACCGTTCTGCTTTCGGACAAAGAATTTCCGGCAAACGTGTATCCGTGGCTGCTGCTGCGGGAGCAGGGCATCAAGGTCGAGATGGCGCACTGCCGGCCCGAAGGATGGCCCGACGAAGAGCACCTGCTCGAGCGGCTGCGCGATCCCACCGTCCGTGTGCTTGCGGTTTCATTCGTGCAGTTCTCGAATGGCTACCGTGTCGACTTGAAAAAACTCGGTGCCGCCTGCCGCGCGAATGGCACGTTCCTGGTAGTCGACGGCATCCAGGGCGTCGGCAATTCGGTGCTCGACGTGCGCGAGACGCCGATCGACATTCTCTCGTGTGGCGGGCAAAAGTGGCTGCTGTCCCCATGGGGATCGGGATTCGTGTACGTGCGCAAGGAGCTGATCGCATCGCTGGAGCCTACCATCACCGGCTGGATGGCCTTCGAAGGCACGGACGATTTCTCGCGGCTCACCGAATACAATCCGACGTTCCGCTCCGACGCGCGGCGCTTCGAGATGATCACGCTGCCGTATCAGGATTTCGTCGGCATGACGACGTCGCTGGGACTGCTGCTGGAAATCGGCGTGCGCGACGTTGCCGAAGTCACGCGCGCGATGCACGATCCAGTTGTGAAGTGGGCGCAGGAGAACGATGTGCGTATCGCGTCACCCCTGGACGAGCGCCACCGCTCGGCGATTCTCTGCGTCGCGCCGCCGAAACCGGTCGAGGCGTATCACGGCATGAAGCGGGCCCGCGTCGTGTGCAGCTTGCGCGAGGGCGCGATTCGCCTCTCACCGCATTGCTACAACACGATGGAAGAGATGGAGAAGGTGATCGAGGTCTTGGACGATCTGATGTGACTTCAGGCCTCTCGCCGCAGCAAGGCGTATTCTTTCTTTCCTTTCCGCAGCAGAAGATTGCGACCCCCGATCCAATCATCCGCCCGCAGCGCCCGTCCTGCGTCAGCGACTCGCTCTTCATTGATGTAGATGCCACCTTGTTCAATGGCGCGACGCGCCTCATTCTTCGACTTTGCGAGTCCGGCGCTGATAATGGCATCGACGAGCGCTGGTGCGATCTCGGCACCAACGGGGAAAGTTGGGATCTCCTGCGCGAGAGTCTCGAATGCCGCGCTCTCGACGTCCCGAGGATTTACGTCTCCGAAGAGAATGGCACTGGCCGCGATGACGCCGGACGTCGTATCCCTGCCGTGGACGAGCGTTGTGACCTCAATGGCGAGCTTGCCTTGGGCTTCGCGTCTCGCGGGATCCTTCGCGTGTAGCGCCATCTGTGCATCAATCGACGTCTTCGGTAAGAACGTGAAAAGCTTGAGGTACTTCTCGACGTCGCGATCGTCGACGTTGATCCAGAACTGATAAAACTTGTACGGCGATGTCAGCTGCGGATCAAGGTAGATCGCACCCTCATCGGTCTTTCCAAACTTCTTTCCTGACGCCATCGTCACGAGCGGTGCGACGAGTGCGTGCACGTCGGCGTTCGCGACTCGGCGAATCAATTCGCAACCGGCCGTGATGTTGCCCCACTGATCACTGCCGCCGACTTGCAGGGTGCACTGCCGTTCACGAAACAGATGCAGGAAATCGTAGGCTTGCAGCAGCATGTAGCTGAACTCGGTGAATGAGAGCCCGCTCTCGAGACGCGCCTGCACCGATTCTTTCTGCAGCATGACGTTCACCGTGAAGTGCTTGCCGACGTCGCGCAGAAAATCGATGAGCTTCTGTTCGCCGAGCCATTTGGCGTTGTCGAGCAGTAACGCTGCCGTCGCGCCGGCGCCGAATTCGAGAAACCGCGCCATCTGATCCCGCTGCCGCTGCAAGTTTTCGCGGATCTGTTCTTTGGAGAGCAGCGGGCGCTCGCCGGCTTTTCCCGACGGATCGCCAATCAGTCCCGTGCCGCCGCCCATCAGCACGATGGGACGATTGCCCGCGCGTTGCAGATTGGCGAGCAACATCAGCGGCATCAGGTTGCCGAGTTGCAACGACGGAGCAGTCGGATCGAATCCGCAGTATGCGGTGACTGGGCCCTTGGCGAAGTGCTCGGCAAGACCCGGCGTCGCCTGCTGGACAAAGCCGCGCCACGTCAACTCCTGTAAGACGGTGGCAGAAGTCATGGCGGCGAATCTATGACGTTGCTAGCTTTTGTGCAGATGGCCTCACCGAATCGCCCTGCGCCGCCTCCGTCGCCCTCCGCCGCCGCAACTCCTCGCCGCCCCTTTTTCATGCGGTGGTGGTACGAGCCGGTGCAGCGCAAGCGTGTGCTCGCCGCGACGGCGCTCGCCCTGCTGTATGGAAGCGGTGTCGCGTACGGCTCGTGGACGCGCGTCTGCGCCGCCGAACGGTGCCCCAGCATCATGCGGATCAGCCCGGAGCGGAATCCGCAAATCCAGTCGTCCAAGGTTTACGCCGCCGACGGCAGGCTCATCAGCGAGTACGGGATCGAGCACCGCACGGTACTGCCGCTCGAAAAGATTCCCGTCTATGTGCGGCAGGCGTTCATCGCCGTCGAGGACAAGCGTTTCTACGATCACCACGGTATCGACTACCTGCGCATCTTCGGCGCGCTCAAGGCCAACGTGACGTCGCTGCATTACACGCAAGGGTTCTCGACGATCACGATGCAGCTGGCGCGCAACGTCTTCCCCGAACATCTGGGGCGTGAGAAGAAGATCGCCCGCAAGCTCCGCGAAGCGCGCGTGGCGGTCGAGCTCGAGCGCGCCTTCCCGAAAGACACGATCCTCGAGCTGTATCTGAATCAGATCAGCCTCGGCCCGAACGTTTCCGGCGTCGAGGCCGCGGCGCAGGTGTTCTTCGGCAAATCGGCGCGCGATCTGAACGTCGCCGAGGCCGCGACCCTGGCAGCGCTGCCGAAGGCGCCCGGGACGTACAATCCCCGTACGCACCCGGACCGGGCCGTGCGGCGCCGCAACGCGGTGCTGAACCTGATGCGCGATCAGGGATTCCTGAGCCCTGAGGACGCCGAGTTCTGGAAGGCGTACCCGCTGGTCCTCACGACCCGACGGACCAGCTACGGCGACGTGGCGCCGTACTTCGTCGAGTGGCTGCGTTCGACCTTCCTCGAGCCGCGCTTCGGCCGCGATCTGTACGAGAAGGGGCTGCGCATTTACACGACGCTGGACCTCGACATGCAGGAGGCGGCCGAGCAGTCGCTCGAATCGCAACTCGACGAGATCGAGTCAGGCGTGTATTCGAACGGCAAGTTCGAGGGCAAGCCCTATCGCGAATACATCGAGCAGGGTCGAGCCACGCCGGACGATCAAGGCCCGTTCGCGCCGTATCTGCAGGGCGCGCTGCTCGCGCTCGATGCGCGGACCGGCAACATCCTGGCGATGGTTGGCGGCCGCGACTTCGTCGACTCGAAGTGGAATCGCGTAACACAATCGGCGCGGCCGCCGGGCTCCACGTTCAAGCCGTTTGTCTATTCGGCCGCGGTGCGCGCCGGCCATCCCGTCACGGAGATGCTCGACGACACGCCGCTCAATCCGCCGGTGATTCAGCTCGACAGCTCGCTCTGGCAGCCGAAGGACTACGACGACACGACACTCGGCCCGGTGCCGATGCGCCAATCGCTGTACCTCTCCCGCAACCTGTCGACGATCAAGCTCGGCATGGCGCTGGGTGAGCAGACGGTGATCGGGGAGGCGCGGCGCTACGGCATCACCACACCGCTGCCGCCCTACCCGTCGATTCACATCGGTGCGCGTGAGGCCAAGCCCATCGAGCTGATCGCCGCGTATACGGCGTTCGCGAATGGCGGCGTGCGCGTCGAGCCGATCGGCATCCAGCGGATCGAGGATCGGCAGGGGAACATCCTGTATCAGTCGACGATCAAGCGCGAGCAGGTGCTGGATCCCGAACATAACTGGCTGATGCTTGACATGATGCGCGACGTAATGCGCTGCCAGCCGGGGACGGGACCGCATCGCTGCGGCACGGCGGCCGGCGCCGTCGGCGGATTGCATGTCCCGATGGGGGGCAAGAGCGGAACCACCGACGACTACACGGACGCCTGGTTCGTGGGATTCACGCCGGAAATCGTGACCGGCATCTGGGTGGGATATGATCTGCAGCGCCGCATCATGAACAACGCCGGCGGCGGCCGCATCGTCGCGCCGGCGTGGACGAAGTTCATGCGCGATGTCTACGAGCGCCGGCCCGCGCCGGCCGATTGGGCCCGGCCCGACGATCTCGTCACGCGTGAGGTCGACTGGTCGAACGGATTTCTGGCGACGCCGTTCTGCCCACTCGAGGTACGACGCTGGGAGTGGTTCTATCCGGGCACAGAGCCCACGCAGGTCTGTCAGGTGCACACGCCATTTGGCGTGGGTGTTACGCCCTAAGTCTTGCTGCGCATCCGAGCTGGCCGGGTTCATCCCGTCACGGCGCCGCCCATCGAGGACGGCGCCGTTCTCGTCAATGCCGCCGGCAAAATCGCAGCGGTCGATCACCATTCCCGTGTCCCCATTCCCCTCGATTGTGAAGCGCTCGAATTTCCAGATCACGCGTTGGTGCCGGGTCTCATCAACTGCCATACACATCTCGAGCTGACGCATCTCGGTGGCGGTGCCCAGCACAACGAGCCCGAGTTCGTCACATGGATCCGGCGCATACGAGAGCTCAAGGACGCAACGACTGCGGAGGCGTTCTATGAAGCGGCAGTCGCGGGTATTCGCGACTGCTGGACGCGCGGCGTTACGTGCATTGCGGAAACGGGCAGCACGGGCGCGGTGATGCGCGCGCTGCACGACCTCGGCGGGCGGGGAATCGTGTACCAGGAGGTCTTTGGCCCCGATCCGGCGAATCGTGACGCGAGTATGCTCGAGCTCGAGACGGCGGTACGAGAACTGAACGGTCTCATGACGCCGCAGCTCCGCCTCGGTGTCTCACCGCACGCCCCATACACCGTGAGTGCTTCGTTATACGAGGCCGTCGCAGCCTTCGCCCGCCTCGAGCGACTTCCGCTTGCGGTCCATGTCGCCGAGTCACAGGCAGAAAGCGAACTGGTCTGCGATGGGGCTGGGCCGTTCGGGGAGGCGCTCCGGGCGCGTGGTATCGTGATTGAACCACGTCGCTGTTCACCGGTTGCATACCTCGTCCGACTTGGCGTGATACAACGCGGCTGTCTGTGCATTCACTGCGTGCAGATCGGCCCGCCGGATGTCCGGCTGCTTCGCGAAGCCGGGGCCGCGGTCGTCCACTGTCCACGATCGAACACCGCCCACCGCCACGGCACAGCGCCGCTACAGCTGCTCCTGAAGTCCAGTGTGCCGGTCGGCCTCGGTACGGACTCGGTGATTAGCGTTGGCGATCTGGATCTTTGGAAAGAGGCGGAAGCCGCTGGTTTCACGGGTGATGATGCCTTGCGGATGCTGACGATACAAGGCGCGCGCGCGCTCAGCTGGGACCACGAAATCGGGTCTCTGGAGGTCGGGAAATCCGCGGACCTTGCGGTGTTTCCGTCCGCCGCCGTCCGCCGCCGTCCGCCGGCCTCCGCCGCGCGGCTAACAGTAGTCAGCGGTCGCATCGTACATCAGATTTCGGGCTCATGAAAACCCAGCGGCACGCGGCCATCTTGCGGATCATCCGGCAGGACATGGTGGGCAGCCAGGAGCAGCTCCGCGAGCGGCTGAAGGCGGAAGGCTACAACGTCACGCAGGCGACGTTGTCGCGCGACATCCGTGAGCTGGGGCTCGCCAAGGTCGCCGCGCCCGACGGCGCCTCGCACTACGCGGCCTCGCCGGAAAGCAATCCGGGGGTGCGGCCGCATCTCGAGCAGGTCTTGCCCACGATGCTGGTGTCCGCGGAAGGCGTCGGCCCGCTGCTGGTATTGAAGACCACGACGGGCGGCGCGCAGTCATTGGCGCTCGCGCTGGACGGCGCGGGCTGGAGCGAAATCATCGGCACCATCGCCGGTGACGACGCCATTCTCGTCATCACTCGCAGCGAGCGAGGCCGCCGCGCCGTGCAGGTGCGGCTGCAAGAGCTCGCAGGACTTCCCGCATGAAGACCACGCACATCCACAGATCAGTGGCAGCCGCCTTCCTGCTGGTGGGCGCGAGCTGCCACACCGCGCCTCCCCCCGCTCCTCCACAACCGGAAGTGTCTCCGCCAGTCACGGGCAACGCCGCAGTGCCGAACACGCTCACGAACGCCGAGCGTGCAGCGGGTTGGCGTTTGCTGTTCGACGGAAGGACAGGGGCAGGATGGCGGGGATACCGCCAGGCCGCGCTGCCGGCGGGTTGGCAAGTCAAAGATGGCGCGTTGACGCGTGTGGGGTCGGGTGGCGACATCATCACCAACGAGCAATTCAAGAACTTTGAGCTGGCGCTCGAGTGGAAGATCGCGCCGGGCGGCAACAGCGGCATTTTCTATCGCGCCAGTGAAGACAGCGACGCGATCTATTGGAACGCGCCCGAGATGCAGGTGCTCGATGATGCGCGCCACCCCGACGGGCAGTCCCGGCTCACGTCGGCTGGTGCCGCCTACGGTCTCTATCCGGCGCCAGCGGGCGTAGTGCAGCCGGCGAACGAATGGAACGCGGTGCGTCTGATCGTCAATGGCAATCACGTCGAGCATTGGCTCAACGGCGTCAAGATGGTCGAGTACGAATTCGGCAGTCCCGATTTTCAAGCCAAGGTGAAGGACAGCAAGTTCGCACCGCATCCCAACTTTGGGAAAAACGCGGCAGGGCACATCGGCCTTCAGGACCACGGCGATCTGGTCGCCTTCCGCAACATCAAGATTCGGGTGCTGCCGTGAGCCGGAAACGCATCTCGCGCCGTCGCTTCGTCGGCGCCATGGCGAGTGGGGTCGCGTTCACGATCGTGCCGGCGCACGTCCTGGGGCGCCGGCATGTGCCGCCCAGTGACAAGCTCAACATCGCGTGCATCGGCGTCGGCGGCATGGGTGCCAACGACGTGCGTGGTGTGGGCAAGACCGAGAACATCTATGCGCTCTGCGATGTCGATGACCGCCAGGGCGCGCAGTCGTTCTCGGCATTTCCCAAGGCGAAACGCTACAAGGATTTTCGCGCGCTGCTCGATAAAGAAGGAAAGAGCATCGACGCCGTCACCGTCTCGACGCCGGACCATACGCACACCGTCGCCGGCATGATGGCGATGAAGCTGGGCAAGCACACGCGCATCCAGAAGCCGTTGGCGCGCACGCTGTGGGAAGTGAAGCAGCTCGAGGAGGCGGCGACGAAGTACAAGGTTGCGACACAGATGGGCAACCAGGGCCACGCCGAAGAAGGCACGCGCCAGATCCGCGAATGGGTCGAAGCCGGAGCGATTGGAACGGTGCGCGAGATCGAGCTCTGGACCAATCGTCCCATTTGGCCGCAGGCGCTCGACCGGCCGCTCGAAGAGTACTACACGCCGCCCTGGATTGACTGGGATTTGTGGCTCGGTCCCGCGCCCGAACGGCCGTACAACCCCGCGTACGCGCCGTTCAAGTGGCGCGGCTGGTGGGATTTTGGAACGGGCGCGCTCGGCGACATCGCGTGGGCGGCGTCGCGCCTGATCGGGACGCTCGCGGCCGCGCGCACCGTGGCGATCGTGCTAGAAGACGTGCACTGGGCCGACGACCTCCTGCTGGACGTCGTCGAGCAGCTCCTCGGCCGCAGCCGGGGCCGGGCGCTGCTCGTCGTCTGCACCGCCCGTCCCGAGTTCGCCGAGGCATTCACGAGCAACGAGACCGTCCCCTTCGAAATGTTCATTGAACAGCCATGCACCCACGAGCCCATGCGGTGGTCAGGGGAAGTGCACACCAAGAACCACGTCACGATCCAGCCCGACGGAGGTACGAACAGTGAGACCACTGTGAACACGCAAAACACCCAGGCCGTTGGCCTGGTCACTGGAGCCCGCTACGTCGCAGGGCAAGAGTCCGGCATGACATTCCAGGACATCCCGCCCGGATCAACGTTCACGTTTGAGTCCGACCTGCACATGATCCGTTCCGGTGAGACCGGCTTGGTGGCCGCCGACGACTGGATGGAGCACGTGCTCATGCACTTCACGGTCAATGCCAAGGGCGTGCCGACGGCCAGCAACATCGACCTGCGGGCGGAGTGCAGGTAGAAGCACATCCGCGGGCCTGATCTAACCCCTTCACCTAGCGCCGCTTGGCTGCGACGCCCGTATGGGGCGCCGCAGGACGGGCGCCTAGCTCTTCGGGCTACTTGACGGACCCTCCAGTACGCGGTAGTAGAGATGTGTCCGACTACGTGCGGCCCTCCTGAGAGTCGGTTCGTCTCCCGAGCGTCGCCTCCACACTTCAACGGTGGGGGTGGTTATGAAACGTTTGCTTCCCGCAGGACTCCTGCTTTTCGTCATCGGTTGCGAGACGGGGCCTCCAACGGCCCACTCACCCGCAAACCGCGACCCGTTTGGCGGCGCCGCGCGTCGACCGGTCACGCCCGGTCTGAGCCCGG